>Ga0326514_10001550_pt1 | contig 14962 bp, 8 predicted proteins | sample 3_2548_0518_D_FD_203653 | JGI IMG/M metagenome (GOLD analysis project Ga0326514, IMG submission 203653) | Bovine rumen microbial communities from UC Davis, California, United States - 3_2548_0518 | ecosystem: Host-associated > Mammals > Digestive system > Stomach > Rumen | place: USA: California...
TGGGCTCAACGCCGACACCCTGAACCAGTACAGGGAAAACCTCGCGAAAGCCACCACGGAGCTAGAAAACTCCAAGCAGAAGCTCGGTGAGACAACGAGCGCGATGAACCAGTACGAGGAGGGCTTGAAGCTCATGACCGAGGCCCAGCTCGAGAACGCTGGCGCTGGCGTCAAGTGGGTCGCGGACAACGACGAAATCCAGGCGACGCTCTGGGCGAACGGCAAGTCCGTCACGGACTTCGCCCACAACCTCGACGGTCTCGGAGTGAGCTACGACGAGCTGGAGTCCCACGCTGACGGTATCGCTGACATGGCGGCTACATGGGACGGCTCGATACTCTCGATGATGACCAGCTTGCAGGACATGGGAATCGAGATTGACCTCTCGACCGCGAAGATCGAAGGTCTCAACGCCGTCCAGATCGAGGGAAAGACCTACTGGGTCGACGACATGGGAACCGTCTACGACCAGACTGGCAAGGTCGTCGGCTTGAAAGGCGAGATCGGCGGCATCGAGGGCAAGTCGTTCGAGGTCACGGACAATGGCACAGCGAGGGCGTCGGAGAGCGATGTGAGGTCGCTCAGTTCTGGAATCGGCCAAGTCCAGGGCAAGACCGTCGACGTCACAGCGAACGTCTACGGCGAATCGTCCGTGTGGAGCCTCGTCAGCGGCATCAACAATGTCGTCAGCAAGACCGTTGACATCGTTGCGAACGCCTTCGGGTTCGGGTCCGCCACTGGCAGCGTCGCGAGCTCGCCGTACATACCGCGCCACGCGGCTGGCTACATCGCCACTGGCCCGACCCTCACCAACAACGGATGGGTAGGCGAGGCAGGTGCCGAGGCCGTGCTCAACTGGGGCACTGGCGGTGCCGTCGTGCCGCTCACGAACCCGCGCTACATGGAGCCCATTGCGGAAGCCATCGCGAGGAACATGCAGGGTCACGGCACGACCAACACTTACAACATCACTCTCGACTACAAGGCTGGCGACGACGCCAACAAGATAGTGCGCGACCTCGGATTCGCGCTTCGCACGTCAGCGATGATGGAGGGATAGCATGGCAGATGCAGTCAATCTCACGGGCAGGGTAGCTGGCCGCGTGGCTAACCTCGTCGTGACACGCGAGAAGCAGGACAACGGCAAGCACGTCGTCAGCGCCGAGTGGAAAGTCCCAGGCTACCTCAAAGACCCCAACAACGGGCGCAGGGCGACATCGTGCGACGCCTACATCAACTTCCTCTGCAACCCCGACAGCCAGAAGCAGGTCGTCGAGGTGTGGAAGGAGACATTCGACGTCTCGTCGCACAAGTCCATCTATACCACGCTGAACTACGACCACTACTTCGTGCGTGGTTTGGAGAAGGATGGCGCTTGGGGCGCATGGGACGGCTCGAACTCTGGCGAGGACTTCGACAAGCCATACGACCGCAACCGCTACTACCCGAAGACATCTAAGACATGCACGGGTATCAAGGTCGGTGTGACCGCAGTAAACCCCTACAGATCATATGACGACACATTCTTGAGGGGTCCGATTGTCTGGCAGACATTCTCCTTCCAGAAGCCCCAGAAACCAGACGCGAAGTTCACGGGATGGAACGAGGAGTCCAACTACCGAGGCGAGTTCACCATCAATGCAAACCCAGAAGACGAGGATGAGAAGAAGAACAACAAGGAACGCTTCGACACCCGTTACAGGATTCTCAGGCAGGACAACCTGCCCAACTCTGGTTACGCGAGCAAGAAGGTCGTGAGGGACTGGACCGCCTTCACCGCCGAAGAGACGACTGGCAACATCGCAACCGACAACCGCATCCTCGGCCTTGCAGACGGGCAATGGCTCGAACTCACGCTCGAATGCTATTCCCGTGGCATGGCTGGTGACAGCGCGACCGCCACATCGAAGCTGATAGCATCGCGTCCTTGCAGGGCGACCATCAAGTCAATCAGCGTCAGCTCGCTGGACATGGTGAGCGGCGTCGTGACAGTGAGATGCACCATACCCTCCGATGCTCACCGCTGGACCACCAAGGCGAAGTTGCAGAGGGCGAAGGACGTCAACCCAGCATGGGATGCGCAGAGGGTGGCCGCCGACGTTTCTTGGGAAGACGTCTCTGGCATGGCGCAGATCGACGATTTGTACAAGGACGCAACGTGGGACTCTGGCTTCTGCGACTCCGTTGCGGCAGCATATCCCTCTGGCGTGAACCTCAAGACCTGGTATCGCGTCGTGACGGAGAACGACCTGTATTACGACGAAAACGCCTACATGTCGACTCCCGTGGAAGCCAAGCAGCTTTTCCGAGAGCAGACGGCGGCGAACGACAGGGTCTACGTCGAATCCATCTCCACCAACGAGGACGCGACAGCCGTGAGGGTTCTGCTCGGCTGGCCGAACGACGACTCGACTGGCACGGAAGTCTCATGGTCTACGCACGAGGACGCATGGGAGTCCTCAGAGCAGCCAACTACCGCTCTGGTCAACTGGAAGGACGCGACTTCTCAGGGAAGCCACGCCAACTCCGCCTCGTTCAGCATCTACGGGGTCGAGCAGGGCGTGAAGCTCTACGTGAAAGCCCGCAGGTACTTGGAGGACGAGGACGGCAACATCGTCGACTACAGCCCGTATGCCACGGCGTCCTCCGATGCGTACTGGCCCTACGTCCCAGCGATGCCGCCTTCCGAGTTGCAACTGGTGGCACCCACGTTCGTGCCGAAAGGCTCAGACGTTCCCCTGACTTGGACGTTCCAATCGGATGCACCACAAACTGCATGGGCGGTCTACGTCGTGGAGGACGGCGAGAGAAGGGCAATCATGACGGGCGAGGACGCATACGGCGCTTGCACCGTTCCCGCTTCCATGCTCTCTGGTGACTCCGCCGTCCTGATGGTGGCAATGTCCACTGGGTCGGAATGGGCGGACTCCCAGGAAGCCGAGGTCATGTTCGCAGACCCGCCGCAACTCTCGGTCACGTACCCGACAGCAGACGACCCTGACTACGAGACGACCTACCCGCTGCTTATGGAGCAGCCGATGACGCTGTTCTGCGAGTCCGACACGGGCAACGATATGCTCCATGTCAGGGTATTGTCGAATGGCGTGGAGTGGAGCACCCCCGACGCTGAACTATCCCAGGCAGACGGCGAGCCGATATTCGATGCGTGGATTCAGCCATCGTGGGGAGAAGCCGATGGCTCGTACTTCACTTCCGTCACGCTCCCGACCGACGTTCCGTTCATCGACGTGGGTGTTTACACGTGGGAGGTAACGGCCCAGAACAACACCACGGGCATGCTCTCCGAGAGGAAGACTGGCCTCGTGAAAGTCCGTTGGGCGCACCAAGCGCACAGCGCAGGGGAGGGAACCCAGGTCATCGTCTGGGACGATGCCAGGGCAGTTGAGATTATCCCCGCAGCACCCGATAACATCGCACCTTCCGACGTGTTCGACCTCTATCGAGTCACCCCAGATGGTGTGGACCTCATCGCGGAGGGCGTCCGCTACGGCTCTGTCCTCATGGACAAGCACGCGCCGTTCGGAGAGGGCAAGTACCGCATCTGCACCCGAACCGTGGACGGGGACATATCGTGGACGGACGTTGAGTACACGCTCAAGTGCAAGAAACTCCGCTTCGACTGGGACGGCAAGTCCGTCGAGCTTCCCTACAACGTCGTGCGCCAGGACTCGTGGTCGAAGGACTTCGAGGAGAGGGCGCACCTGGACGGCAAGAGGGTGGGCTTCTGGAACGCTGGAGCATCCAGGAGCGCATCGCTCTCGACCGACATGTTCAGGTTCGACTCCAAGGCCGACCAGGAACTCGTGAGGAACCTCGCAACCTACGCTGGCCCCGTGTTCGTGCGCCTTCCGAACGGCTGCTCGTACCAGGCCAACGTGGACGTGGGAGGAATGGACGAGTCCTACCAGTCTGGTGCCATCTCCGTCTCGTTCAGCGCGACCCAGGTGATGCTCACCGACGCCTTCCGCATCGCGTCCTCCGAAATCAACACGGCCAACGTGACGGACTACGACGCGGTCGAGTACGGGGTCAACCAGGTGATCCACTGGGCTACGACCGCCCCTCAATCTGGTGCGCACTTCGACCTCATCTCGGAGCCGTCAGGCACCGTCAGGGTCGAACTCACGGCCTCCCACGACCACTACTCCGACACATGGTCTGTCCCGAACACCGTCTCTGGGACGACCCTCACGCTCGGCACGTTCTCGTCAGACCTCCAAGCCTTTATATCACAGGCAACGGCAGAGGACGCGAGCATCCGACTGGTGGCACGCTACGACGCAGAGGGGGTAACGGGTGCCTAACATCGACTTCTCGCAAGGCTACACCTCGTCCTTCTCCCTGCGTCCAGTCGACCAGTCGACGTGGGCGAGCGGACCGTCGTACGCGCCAGTCATCTCCGCATCTGCGGAGCTTGACGCGACCGACGAGTACCCGCTGCTCCAGGCTGGCAGTTGCGAGGTCACTCTCGACGTGGCCGACTCATTCGAGGAGGGCTTCTACAGGATAGAGATGGAGGTAGAGCAGGACGGGACGAGGGAACTCCACCCCGTAGTCACGTTACTCATGTCCTCTGGCAGCTCGTCAACAGACCACTCTGCCCAGACGGCGAGCGTGACTGGCTACTCGGTTCTGAAACCAGCAGCGGACCGCCTGATGCTCACGGGAACCTACGCGCCGAAGGGCTGCGACGGGGCGGCTTACGCGGCTGGCCTGTTGCGCGAGTGCATACCTGCCCCAGTGTCCGTGGAAGGTTCGTTCACCTTGGACGAGCATGCCGTGTTCGGGTCTGGCGTCTCCTACCTGCAAGCGGCATGGACGGTTCTCAAAGCAGCCGACTGGTGCATCCGCATATTGGGGGACGGGACGGTGCACATCGCCCCGAAGCCATCGGAGGCAACGTTCATGTTGGACGGGGAGGGCAGACACCACCTGATGCCTGGTGCCGACATGACCTACGACCTCTCCGAAGTCCCCAACCGCTACTTCGCAGTCGACGGGGACGACGTGGGCATCGCAGTCAACGACCAGGACGGCTCCCGCACGTCGATCAGCGCGAGGGGACGCTACGTGGACTACATCGACGACTCGCCCGTGAAGGTGGGCGGCGAGACCATGACCAACTACGCAAAGAGGAAGCTGGAGGAGATGAGCACGGTCACACGCGAGTGGAACTACACACGCGAGTACGTGCCAGACCTCGTGCCGTTCGACCTCGTGGCTGGCTCGGTGCCAGAGTTCGGCATGTCAGGCGCTTTCAGGGTAATCAAGCAGTCGATCGACTGCGGCAAGGGAGTGACGGTTTCCGAAACTCTCGGCCAGGAGACCAAGGAGTACACCGCATGAGCGACTTGAAGCAATCCTCCGTGGCCCTCTTGGAGAAGGCCATCGACGACAAGATCAGGAAGTCGCAGTCCAAGCGCGACACGACCCTCGCCACCGTCACCAGGGTTGACAACGACGGCACCACATGGGTGCACGTCTACGGCGGCGCGGACGAGACGCCCGTGCGCCACATGACCTCCTCAGCGCAAGTAGGCGACATCATCAACGTCACGTTCAGCGGGCTGTCCTGCTCTGGAATTGGCAACGTCACCTCGCCATCAGCTTCCCAGAAGCAGGTGCAGCAGGTCTCGGCAGAGAACGCCCAAGCCATCAGGGGCGTCATGGAAGGTCTGTTTCAAGTCAAGACCGTGGTTGCGCAGAAGGTCTCGACCAGGGAACTCGACGCTGAGATGGCGACCATCATCAGCGCCGCAATAGACAACGCGACAATCAACGCGCTCAACGCGAAGTACGCAAACATCAACCAGATAGAGGCGGCCTACGCGAAGATAGACGGCGCGAACATCAACACGGCAGCAATCAGGGACGCATGGGTGAACAATCTGCTCGTCCAGACTGGGCTGCTCGCCAACGACGGCACGGTGTTCACGTTGGACGCCGTCCAGGTCGATGCGGCGAGCGTCACCACGGGAACCCTGGACGTTCGCAGGCTCATCGTCACCAGGACGATAGACGGCGTCGACCAGAAGTTCGTCGTCAACTTCGACACAAGTGGAAACGTGACCTACACCAAGCTCGACGGCGATGTGCTCGGGCCACAGACCGTTGCGGCTGAAAAGCTCGTGGCCCACTCGATCACGGCCAGAGAGCTCACAATCCAGAACATCGTCGGAACGGGCGGCTGGATAAACCTCGCCAACGGGACGTTCTCATACGGCAACCCGCTGACGGGGCAGGGCATCACGTGGGACGGGACGAACCTGGACATCTCGGGGTCGGTTCGCATCGGCAGCTCTAGCAAGGCGCTCTCCGACATGCTCACCGCCGACGACGTCACCGTCACCCAGAACCAGACCCAGACGGGCTACGACGTCGACATCGCGGGGAACACGTTCTCGCTCGTCAACGGCGAGGACGGACAGCCAGGAGCAACTGGCCCACAAGGCCCGAAGGGCGAGACTGGCGCGACGGGGCCGCAAGGCCCCCAAGGAGAGCAGGGAGAGCAAGGCCCACAAGGGCAGACTGGCCCGACCGCGCAATGGTACTACGGCACGGCCCTCACGCACACGAGTGGATACGCGACCCTCGCAACGACCTCGACAGCTGGCGTAGTCGTCGGCGCGATGTACCTCAACACCGCCACGAGCCTCTGCTACAAGTGCACCGCAATCAGCGGCACGACGGCCACATGGACGTATGCGGGAAACCTCACCGATGGCGTTATCGACAGCATCAACGTCGGCGGGAGGAACCTGCTCAGGAGAACAGCGAATCCGTCCATTGGCGATATGAGCAACGGGTACTGGGCGAAATGGTCAGCCAACGATACTGTAGAAAAGACCTCTGATGGAATCAAAATTACATCCTCTGGGTCAGCGACATCGTTCAGAATTCCACTCGCATATGAGGGCGCAATTTCCATCGGTGAAACCATCACCGTCTCATTCGACTATCGCGGCAATATAACTGGAACTGGTTCGTTCTACTTCATGGCGAAAGCATCGCCTAACGTCTCCGCTGCCATGAACTCATTAGTGGAGTCCACAACGGAATGGGCGCATTTCGAGCAGACATTCAGTTTTTCTGGCTCTCCAGGAGGGCCTGCTGTGCAATTCATGTTCCCGTACAGAGGGGGTTCTGGCAAATGGCTCGAAATTAAAGACGGTAGCCTCAAGCTCGAACGCGGCAACGTCGCAACCGACTGGACTCCCGCCCCTGAGGACCAGACGACCTACGTTGATAACAGCGTGTACCAGTCCTCGCAGCCGAACCTCAGCCCGTACTTCTCGGTTGCGAAGGGCGATGCATCGTATTGGAAAAGGCTCGTCACCAACGCGCAATTCACAACCTACGACACACAGGTTGAAAGGGAAGGCTCTGGCGGGTGGGCGCATTTCGCTGGAAATGTTACTTCTGGTAGCCCGTTTGTAAGGTTCGAACCTGTCCCGCTCGCGTTGAAGCCGTCCACGAAGTACACGTTCCTCGTGGAACTGAAAACCGTCTCTGCCGCGTCCACGATTACGAGCATGAACTTGCAGCTCGCTTCTGGAATGGCGAACTCTGACGGCATAGACCCGTTCGATGCAACATCATATAGCGTGGCGGCTCTTAACGCCAACGGCGAGTACCGCGTTGTTGCGACGACGAGGGCAGACCTGTCGACGGTTGCGGTGCTTTCACGGTCGTGTCTCCAGGTTTACGGAACTGGAGCGTTCGACCTGTACGCCCGACTCTCGCTCTACGAGGGCGACTATTCAGGCCCTTACAAGCCATACGTCGGGAACTTGTTGTACGGTTCCGCTTCCGACGCCGTCGAGTACATCGTTGGCACCCAGACAGCGGCCACTGGCTCGTGGACTGGCGTGACGAGAGATTCCGCGCTCTACGCGGGCAAGACCATCGCGTACAAGTTGCCCTATGCTGGCAGCGGGAACGCCTCCTTGCAACTCAAGGATTCCGCAGGGAACAACGTCGGCGGCAACATCCCCGTGTATTCGATGACTACACGAGTGACCACGCATTACCCCGCTCAGTCTGTCATCCAGATGACGTTCGACGGGACGAACTGGCGCACCGCTGGATGGTACAACACGGACACATACAACCGCACACGCTGGCAGAACGTTATCAAGGCTGCGGCGGCGATAACGAACGGGTACGTCATCTGCGGAACCGCATCTGGGTACAGGAACGTTGCGGCGGGCGTCACGTTCGACCTTTCCTACCCGTTGCTCTACTGCGCGACGACAAAGGCGGCGGGAGGGACCTCGGACAACAACTTCCTGCAAATCAACGGAATCAAGATAACGAACAACGGGACCGTCACATCGGCGGCGAACTACAAGACCGTCTACCTCGTCGGGACGGTTTCGGGCAACACGTTCACCGTCAAGGCCAGCCCGTTCATGACCACGGTTGTGCCGACCTCCGAGGACGGGTTCTTCTACATCCCGCTCGGGGTGTTCTACGACTCGACGACGAACATCTACTTCAACAGCTCGAAGGATCTGTACGCCTACATCGACGGCAAGTTCCGTCAGGTCACGCCGACCGAGGTCGTCGCGGAACAGTACATCTATTGCCAATCGGATTCAATTCTCAACGTCCCGACATCTCCGACCGAGTGGGTGACGGAGATCGGCGAGTCGGTCAGCGAAGATGAAGGCATGAGGAAGAACCTGCTGAAAGACGCGGATTCGTTCTCGCTTAGCAATTGGGCATTGAACTCGTCGACCAACATGTCCTGCCCAGAGCCAGGGACGCTCAAGTTCGAGTACGTCAATGCGAACAGGTACGCGAAATACAAAGTCGACTATCTGGACTTCGCCGATTACGGAGAAGGCTATTTCACATACTCGTTTGAAGCGCGGTACGAGAACGACGGGGCTGGCGGTTCTACGAGCGTGCTAAATACGTTCATCGGATTCAGCACGGCGTCTCGAACAAACGCTGTGTTCTCTAGCAGCTACGACCGATACAAGGGCACGAACGTGACGCTCACGGAGAACTGGAAGCAGTTCAGCGTCAGCGTTGAAATTCCATCAGGATTGACAACAGGCAAAACCGAAGCACTTGTAGATGGGTCGAACCTGACAATCGACTTCGACAGGCCGAGCACCGCCTACACCATATACGTCCGCAATGTAAAACTGGCGCGAGGCGAAGCAATTGCAACTCCGATCTGGACGACGAAGCCCCCGACCTACCGTTCCACATACCCAGTCACCTTCGTTGCAAAGCAAAGGAAACGCCTGGACGGAACAATCGTCAGCACGCAGCCCGTCATGGACGACACGGTAACGGTCATCGACGGCGGCAACATCGTGACTGGTAGAATCGACGCTTCTAGGGTCGATGTTCTCAACCTCAACGCCGACAACATCACGAGCGGAACCATCGACGCGGAGCGAATCGACACGGAGCACTTGGTCGTATCTATCGGCAATGTGAGTGGGCTTTCAGAAAACCTCGACTCGAAAGCCAAGGCGTCCGACTTGGACAACCTCACCAACACCGTTTCGAGCAACGAGCAGGCTGCATCGGCGGCAATTGCCGCGCTTGGAGCGCAAACCGCAGAGACGGACGCGGAGCACGACGCCCGCATCGAGGCAATCGAGATGCACGTCAACATCACGTCGGTGGGCGAGGGAACGTCGGCGCAGCCCGCAATCATCATGAACGCCGAGGGCACGGAGACCGCCAACATGTCGATGGTTCTCACGAACACGGAACTCTCGTTCACAGACCACGGCGAAAAAGTAGCTTGGGTCTCCAACCGCAAGATGTACAACACCGAACTCGAAGTGACGGGCCAGGCCACGTTCGGCAACTTCGCGTACGTGCCGATGTCGGATGGCTCGCTCGCCTTCAAGTGGGTCGGATAGGAGGAGCATGGCAAGTTACAGCTACACATACTATTCGGACACCAAGAATCATGGCGGCTGGACCGCAACCATGCAGGTGTCGTGCGGCCACTACCTCACAACGACGAACGACACCGTGACAATCAACATGGAAGGCGCAGCCCAGTACAGTTCGAACAACGCAACAGGCTACGGCGTCCATGTCCAGGTAGGCCACGATGCGGTATCAAGCCCGTCATATTCCAAGCGCAAGGCAGACGGTTATGGCGTTCTTAACTACTCGAACTGGGTAGGCTCTGCGAAGGGCAGCTTTGCTTTTACCCGAACGCACTCGGCGTACAACGTCTGGATATGGTCTGCTGCATGGGGCGAGACTGTCAGCGGCTACGGTGCCGCGCCCGAGTCGGCTGGCGGTGGTAAGACTATCACCATTCCAGCAAGACCTTCTTATTCCGTATCATTCAACGCTAACGGCGGCAGTGGCGCTCCCGCAGCACAGACGAAGTGGTATAACGAAAGCCTCACGCTTTCCTCGACAACCCCGACGCGGACTGGTTATACGTTCAACGGCTGGAACACGAAGTCGGACGGTTCTGGCACGAACTACGCGAAAGGCGCGTCCTACACGGGGAACGCCGCCCTCACGCTTTACGCGAAGTGGACAGCCGTGACCTATGCCATCTCGTACAACGGCAACGGCTCCACGTCTGGCTCAACCTCAGCGCAGACCAAAACATACGGCGTGGCGCTCACGCTTCGCTCGAACGGCTACACAAGGACAAATTACGTCTTCAAGAATTGGAACACGGCGGCGAACGGCTCTGGAACCACATATGCTGCTGGCGCATCCTACACCGCCAACGCAGCGGCGACTATGTACGCCCAGTGGTACGCCCCGTACACTATCACGCCTAATCCCAACGGCGGCACTCTTGCTTCTGGCTGCTCTGCGCTCACGAAGGTCTACAACACCGCCAAGACCATCTGGGCGTCGAGCCTGAACCCGACTCGTTCTGGCTTCAACTTCAAGGGCTGGAACACCAACGCCTCGGGCACGGGAACCTCGTACGCAGCAGGCGCGAGCTACACGGCCAATGCCAACGCGACGCTCTACGCCCAGTGGGAGATCGCCCACTCGAACCCGACAATATCGAACCTGCTGGTGCAGAGGTGCCTTCAGGACGGCACGCTTGTGGATGATGGGGAATATTGCAAGGTCTCGGCCACCGTGTCGGTCGACCACTCGACGACAGGCTACACCGACACCAAGCTCAAGACCGTCACCGTCCAGGTCGGCTCGAACGCTACGGAATCCGTGACGGTCAGCACCACCGCGACATCTGCGAGCATCAGCTTCATATCGGCGAACCAGGTCTCGCTCACGTCGGCGTATTCGGTGAAGCTCACGGTGACTGACTCGCACGACTTCTCGTCGTACAGGACGTCTAACCTCTCCATCGCCTACTTCACCATGCACTTCAAGGCGGGCGGCAAGGGAATCGCAATCGGAAAGAAGTCCGTTACGGACAACTTGTTCGACGTGAACATGAACACGAAAGTAACAGGGACACTCGATACAACTGGGAAGATAACAGCGTCAGGAGCAGTTCAAGCAAAAGGAAACATGATTGTCGGGCCGTCAACGACATCAAATGTCGTGACCTTCGGTTCAACGAATCCGAAAATCGAGTTCCAAAACACTAATTCCAGCCAGAATGGCCAGCTCATCTTCACAGACTACGATGCAGTTCATCCTGGGGCAACGCTGGCCTGGATCACAAACCAGGCGCAGAGCTGGTTCCACACGCAGTACGTAAGTGCCGAACGCATCCAGCCCCCCAAGATTACGTCTGGCATTAGCTACATTACTGGAAACCAGGGAACTGCTGCCCTTTACCTCAGCAAGAGCACTGGTTCTATTTGGTATCCAGCAATTACTCTTGACACGACGTCTGGTGGTTCCTGGTCAATTGGCAACTACGACAACGAGAATTTGCAGTTCTCCTGGGCGTCTAAGGCTAATAGAGACTCTAGTACAAACACGACAACGGTTGTCAATCTTCCAAATACAGCTGGGACAATTGCACTTACGGGCAACACCGTGCCAAAGCCAACACAGCTCTACAACAATGCAACTGGAGTAACTGGCACCGTAACGCTCTCGCAGACTGCTGCTGATTTCAATTACTTGCGCATATTCGTCAGGGCAACGAACGACAGCAACCAATGCGGCTCTGTCGATGTCTATTCCCCGAACAACAAGCACGTGTCGCTTCAAGCGACGCAGCCCGCAAGCAACGGCGTTTGGATCAAGTCCAGACTGGTGAAGATTTCAGCAAAGTCGATAACGAACGTCTCCACAGCGAACGGCGAAGCAGGACAGTCGGCCCAGTACAACACGGACAACACCTTGTACATCTACCGAGTCGAGGGCTGGAAGTAACAGGAGGTACAAATGGGACTCATCATCGACAAGGAACTCCCCAACGGCGTCAACCTGAGCTACTACCGCATCGTGTCGCTCACCACCGTCGTAGGAGTCCAGACAACAATCGAGATTGCGGGCTACACGTCCAAGGACAAGCGCGAGGAGGAGCAGGCGGCAACCATCGACCCCGAAACTGGTTGCGACGTCTACATCGACTCGCAGTACATCACGGTGGACTACGACCCAGATTTCAGCGTCAACAAGGCATACGCGTTGCTAAAGGCCATGCCCGAGTGGGAGGATGCCGAGGACGTCATCGACAAGTGGGCTGCGGGAACAGCCTACTACACGGGCGACCTCGTCATGGACGGGGAGCAGGAGTACGAGTGCATCCAGTCCCACACCTCCCAGGAAGGCTGGGAGCCGCATGCAACGCCCGCATTGTGGAAAGTCCACGAGGAGGGCGGGGACGGCATCCCCGTCTGGGTCCAGCCGACAGGTGCCCAGGACGCCTACAAGACTGGAGACAAGGTGCATTACCCGACCATCGAAGACCCAGTGTACGAGTCGACGATGGACGCCAACGTCTACTCGCCCGAAGCCTACCCCCAGGGATGGCAGCTCGTGGAGGGGGGTGAGTAAGTGGAGACGACACTTCATTACATCCAGTTCAGCGAAATCGGGGTGACGTTCGCGGTCATTGTGGCAGCGATGACCTTCGTGGTACTGACCTGGAACGCTGTCAAGGCAATCCTGGATTGGAGGGCCTTGGCGAAGAAGCCCACGACCGACACAATCGCAGACCACGAGCAGCGAATCTCAGCCTTGGAGAGCTGCTGCGGTGAGGTCAGGGGCAAGCTCAAGGCCGATTGGGACTTCCAGCAGGACGAGATGGAGATGAACCAGCTCATGTTGAAGTCCATCAAGCGGCTCTTGCAGCACGCAGTAGACGGGAACGACACGCAAAAGCTGGTCGAGATGGAGCAGGAGATCGACGACTTCCTGCTACAGCACCAACGTTAGGAGAGACACATGATCAACTGGAAAATCCGCTTCAAGAACAAGGCTTTTTGGCTGGGGCTCGTCCCGCTCATCCTGCTGCTGATCCAGCAGGTGGCCGCAATCTTCGGCATCACGCTCGACTTCGGCGTGCTCCAGGAACAGCTCATCGCCGTAATCGGCACGGTGTTCGCATTGCTCGCCCTCTTGGGAATCGTGGTAGACCCCACGACCGAGGGCTTCGCAGACTCCGACCGCGCAATGTCCTACGATGCCCCGTTCCCGAAGGAGCCGAAACATGCCGAGTAGCATCCAGAAGGAGAACTCAGCTCGTGCTATGGAGCACCTGGCAGAACATTGGTTTCATGGCTACACCCAGGGATGGGGACGCTGGGGGGACGGCGAGGGCTACTGCGAGGTAGAGGGAGTCGACGGCTCCATCCTCTATGTCGAGCAGGGCGATAGGGACTGCTCCGCTGGCACCATCTCCGCATACGAGTCCGCTGGCATCGACTGCGGCGGCGCGTCGTGGACGGGCGACGCCCTGGATTGCATGGTCGGCACGGGCAACTTCCGTGCTCACCGTATGTCGGATGGCTACTACTGTGATGACGGCTACATCGCCCAACGGGGAGACGCCTACCTGGCCCATCACGACGGCTTCCAGCACATGGCGATGTGCGTTTCGCCCGACCCTGACCTGCTCGCCGAGTTCAGCTCCAACGAGTTCGGTGGAATTTTGGGCGGAGAAGTCGGAGACCAGACGGGTTGGGAGTCCCACATCACGGGCTTCTACGGCGGCTGGGACTACGTGCTTGAGTGCATCGTCTCCGAATCTGGCGGGGGCAGCTACACGCCGCCTGCGGACGACGTGCGCTACATGGTCAGCCTTGACCCGTATGGAAGCTCATGGCTCCCCGAGATGGTCGGCGAGCACGACCGTGGCGGCTCTGGCGATGACTACGCAGGCATTATCGGGCAACCGATTCTCTGGTTCGCGTGTGACGCTGGCAGCTACCGCGTCTTCACCGAGGGGGCTGGCTGGCTTCCGTGGGTGGACTCCTACAACCCTGGCGACCTGGAATACGGCTGCGCTGGCGACGGCACCCCTATTCTGGGCGTCGAGGTCGAGGACTCTGGAATCCGCTACCAGGTGCATGTGATGCACAGGATGGCGAACAGCGGCGTGTGGTACGCCGAGATGGTAGGCAATCATGACACGGGCGGGTCGAGCGACCATTTCGCAGGAGACCTCGCCAACCAGATTGACGCCATAGCAATGAGGAGGGCGTGATGAACGCTGCAATACTCTGCGCGGGTGCGTTCGCTTTCATCGCAGTCCTGCTCTGGTCGATGTGCACGCCCCCGAGATACTAGGAGGTACTAATGGAAATCGGATCGAAAGGGCTTGCCGAGGTCAACCTCGTCATACCCCAGGGAACGTCGCTCATGTTCGACATCGTTCACAAGACGGAGGAAGGCGAGGTCATCGACCATAGCCAGTCCACGGCGCACATGGCCTTCCAGTCGACGGACAAGAAGACCACCTACGACATGAGTTCATGCTGCACCTGCACGGACGAGCGCATACGCGTCGTGATTCCCGCATCCATGACAGAACCGCTGCCTCTTGGCAAGCTGCTCT
>Ga0326514_10001553_pt1 | contig 14942 bp, 34 predicted proteins | sample 3_2548_0518_D_FD_203653 | JGI IMG/M metagenome (GOLD analysis project Ga0326514, IMG submission 203653) | Bovine rumen microbial communities from UC Davis, California, United States - 3_2548_0518 | ecosystem: Host-associated > Mammals > Digestive system > Stomach > Rumen | place: USA...
AAGCTTTCCCTCTAACAGTGTCTTGATTTCGTCTCGTTTCATAGTTTTCTCCTTCTTCGATACACTTTTTAACGTGGTTTGTTCCACAATCTCTAATGGCTTTTGGTTTTAACGTCTGTCCTTGACATATTTTGATACCCACTCGTCATATTCTGTGGTTATAACAAGTGGTTTATCTATGTTTCCAAAGTACGGTACGCATTCACATCTGCAATAAGGGTGCATCGGTCGGTAGTTTACTCCAACTTCTGCATCTTTGTAGTCAAAAATACGTCCATGTAGTGAAGCACATGTATCACATACAAGGCTGTCCATGGTTGCAAGGTAGATATAACTCTTTGCTCCTGCATCTTTACCGGCCTTTCGTGCTCCCTGCCCCTCTATCCATGCACTTTCTGTATCAATCAACCGCTTTGTTTTTCTTTTCAACCCATTAAATGGCCTTTTAACATTCACATTTGGTTGTTTTAAGACCTTCGCCCTCTTAAACTCCTTAGATAGAGTGGTTGCAATGTACAAACAACCAGCACGTAAAGTGTCTTCGTAAGACTCATTCCCATTATGCCACTTCAAGGAAGGCATTTTCGGCAAGGTAACTTCCGATTCTTCTTCTTTTGCCATTTGAGCAAGCCATGACCACTTCAAATATGACTCAATATACGTCTCTTTGAGGTGGTCTTCAAACTGTAGGTCAAATTCAGCGAAAAGCGCAGCCAACAAACTCTTCAACTGGTCATCTGTCTCTTTATCCTTTAGTCCAAGTAGGACAGCAACCGCAAGTTCTAGTTTCTTACGTGTTTTGTCCTGCTTTTCAAGCTGTTCTCGGATAAACTTCGCGTCATTATTCAGTTCCTCCTGCTTCATCAGCAAGACTTGTTCTCGCACCGTTAACATTCCTTAACTCCTCAATCGGGTTGTATGCTACTTCTTCCTCGTGCTGTTGTTCAAGCAGTTCTTTCTCCTTTTGAGGATCAAGGCACCATGGATGTTTACTTCTGATTGTTTCATCAGAGATAATCTCCCTTGATACAACACAATTCTGAATCAACTGGGTCTCGTCAATCATCATATTTCGGTTAAAGGTAAATGTAACTTCTCTATCCTCTGGGATTTTACCACCTTTTATCAAAATATCATAATTGATAAAAAACAGCATCTCTTCCAGGGCAACCTGCCACTCAACTTCCATATCATCAGCATCCAAGTCCATATCATGGTATGCTGTCTGAATGTGCATCTGGTTTGCATCAGAGTTCAACCGGTTATCTTTTACGTTAAAGGCTCTTGCGTTCTCCACAAGTGCTTCTTTCAGCACTCCGAGAACAGCCTTATAGTTTTCCGGGTTTACATCAAGATTGAGAGTCTTTACATCACCTGCCTGTCCGTCAATCGTAGAGATTTTTACAGCACCATACATTGCAAGTTTTTCTCTGAACTCAGCAAGGTTCTCTCCGTCATAGTTTACCAGCACAAGGATACTGTTGTAAATATTCTGATCCGATACGTTTACAAAGTTACTCTCGATAAGATTGATTGCATCCTGCAATGACTTCACATTCCGGATAAGTGGTGACTCTTTTTCGTTTCTCTTGAACACGATAAGAGGAATCCTATCCCAAGCCATAGGCTGTCCCTCAAAAGTAAAGTATGGCACTGTTTCTCTCTCCGGAATAGGACTTAATTCATTGTTCTCCCAAGTGAAATAGTGGATACCGGTCTTATCATACAATTCAAAGAACGTCTGGGATTTCTTACTTCCGTCATGCTCTCTCTTGAAAACAGAGTAGATACGTCCGAACGAATCCATCTCGTCATGGTCTTCATCTGTCCAATGGGGGATAATCTCCCAAGTGTTGAATCTCTTCCACTTTAGGCCTGCTGTCTTGTCATAATAAGGGTACAGATAGGACTTACCCTTATCAATAGAGTTTCTGGCAACCCTATTGAGCACTTTGTGCATCTTCTTGTTGAAATAATCTTTTAGCAATGCACCATAATCTTCATCCCTTGTGGTAATGGTGATAGGTCGGGAGATGAGATAGTTCTTCTTCTCATCAACGCACTTTGCATACTGGTTATCCACAATCTTGTGGTTTGGAAGGTAAGTAACATCTTTCTCGTTATCCTTACCATCCGGCATCCGGATCCTGCGCCTTAAAATGTCATGCTGGCCATTGTAATAATTTTCTGCGGTAACAATATCCTCTCGCTCCTTGGACGAAAGGAAGGCACGAATCTCACTCTCCCAGAACGTGATTGTGTCGGTGTCTTTTACTGTTACCTTGTTGAATTGTGTAAATGGTAACGAAAAAAGCATATTCTCTCCTTTACTCAAAACTAAATGCCGCACCACGTACTTTATCCATTACTGCATATCTTAGAGCATCAGCAGCATGGGAAAAATCATGGTTTGGTCTGTCGATTGCTCTTCCCTGCCTATCGGTATCCCAATGATAGTTGGTAACGTCACGCAATGTGTTAGTGCATGATGGTCGTATGATTATCTTATACTGCTGAATCAACTGGATACCGTACAAAACAGAATCTCTTCCCTTTCGGCAAGGCCTAATCTTATTCAATCCAAGGTTACGCAACTCTTGAATTGACTTCGGCTCGGCAGAATCAGCAACAATAATCTGTTCACTATACCCCATTGACCATATTGCTTCATAAATCGTCTCGTTTGTTACATTTTCTTTATACCACTCGTCAAAAATGTAAATCTCTTTGTTGTTTTCGTCAATAAGACAAGCGACAAAGGATGTAGGGTCTGTAAAACCAAAGTCCAAACCAAAGGCAGACTTGACCTTGTTCCTCTTTCTGATTTCGTTGACTTCAAACTCTCGTTCTTCAACGTTCGGGTAAACAACTCCGTCCGTAATACCCCATTCTCCAAGTCCTGCTACTCTGTATCGTGCTGGGTTATTCTTCTTCATGCTTTCAAAAATCTTCAAGTCGGACTCATCCAGCCACTCATTGCACATATAGTTTGTCGTAATGGCAAGTACCTGCCCGTCATCAGAAAGACCTGTCTCTTTGTCTACAACATCAAAGAACCTCTTTTTTATCCAGGTGTGTTCGCTCCATGGGTTGAATGTCAAGGTAATCTGTTTGAACAATCCCATGGCCACAGCACCTCGGATAGACTCGTCCAATGTATCAAAGGACTTCTCGTCCGATATTTCATATGCTTCTTCGCAAATATGTTACGGATAAACCGCTTCCGTTTACCCTCTCTATGTTACCATAGAGGTCAGACTATATCTTCATTCCCAAAGGAATGCTCTCCGTTTCGGTTTCGCTTGAAACCTACTCTACTCGCTTCTTCGCCCTTTCGGGTTATGCTTTCGATAGTCGTTGAACGTTCACATAATCATGTGCTTCGCTTCTGATTGCCCCATAGGGGTGTCCCAGAAATTAAGAGAGTTTTACATGAACCGATGTGTTAATCCATGCCCAGCAAAGTGAACCGGTGTCTACAGCAATAGAGGTTATCTTCAATGGGTCATCCATTCCACGAAAGTATATCTTCTGCCCTGTGGGGATATAGGTAATCTCCAAAGGACTTTCTGTGGTTTTCCAAAATTGGCCAACCCCAAGCCTATCAATCGCCCATTTCAACTCTTTGAAACAAGAGTCATGCAATGTGGTTGCGACTTTACGAACAACCAATAAATTAGCTGTGGGGTAGTGCATCATCTTTGAAATGTAGTACAGCGCTGTTGTTTTTGACTTCTTAGAAGCACGACTTCCCTTACAAACTCGGTATCGTCCTTTGAACCGCCAAAATTCATCATACCCACCGCCTATCATTTCCCTCATAGAAATTTCCGGCATAATTACTCCTTAAATATCATCATGGATGACAACAGGCTTAACATTAACGTTGATATCTTTGTTATAAGCACCCTGCATCTTGGCAAGCATGTTAATGGCTTCAAGTCGCTCTTTTCCGTTAGGTTCTCTTTCAACGTCTACTACTTCCTGCACTCCACCACCAATAAACTTATTGATCTTGTCGTGCATACTCGTCTTTCTTCGGACAATCTTTGTAAGTTCTTCCTGCAACTCCTGTGTTGTGGCAATCGCATTCGTTGTCATCTCGGCTGTCACATTCTCCAGGTAGGTCTGCACAGAAGGTCTCTTGTACAGTTGGCCTGCCGCTTTTGCAGCATAACTCTTGGAGTACCCACAGGCAAGAGCCGCCCTCGTTGTAGAACACGTCTTCAAATACTCGTCACAGAACTTCTGCTCCAACTGGGTAAGACCATTGAAATTCTTCTCCGGTGTCTCCATCTGTCTTCTCGGCATACAATCACTCCTTTCTCTTTCTCAAAATACACCAAAACCCTATTATTTTCAATTTCATCCATATAGCCATTTTTACAAATCCACATTTTCCGTTCAAAAATGTATAAGTCTACCACTACTACCTCGGATTTTTTTACCGAGCGGCAAATCTATACATTTATTCCGCTATAAGGATAAACGTTTTTAGATGGTTTCTTCTTCATTCATTGGCTAGTGGAACAATCCTAGGCTATCACCAATAAATCCTTTGTATCCGTTCTCTAGCATAGCAGATGACCGCCTTACGTGATGAAATTGGTTGCGGAAAAATTTCGCCTGTATATGGGGGTGGAATCGGTATAGAGAGTGAGTAGTAGTTGCTCCAGGTTCCCAAATCGGGACACCCCCATTCAATCGCATACAATACAATGGCATCAAGTTTAATCGGGTGTATAGTCCGCAAGACAAAGACTCTGGAACAGAAAATATATGACCGAGTGGTAAAGTTATACATTTCTCTACAGTTTTATAGGCTTTTATGTTGGTTCGGTATGGCTGTAACTATCCGATAAATACGCATTTAACCGCTAGATAGGTTTCTTGCTAGATCTATGCATCCATAGGCTGGAACTATGAACCATAGTCAAAAACTATCTTTGCAATTATGTGATAGGTTCAATCTATCTTCTTTCTGCGACTCTCCTTCCACACTCTTTTTATTCTTTTCGTATACCTCTGAAACCGTCTAAAACGTTGTATTTTAGGCTTTTATGGTTGTATAGGTATATTTATACCTTGGATAGGTTAAAACGTGTTCTAGCATGTATTCTGGCTTATATATGGGTATAGTATAATTGTATATGTATCTGATATAGGTTGTATTGTATCCTTTCCTTTTTCCCCGGGATCCTATGCAGCTATTGTATTTACTGGTGCTGGATGCTTTTCCCCGGTCTGTATTCCTTGCTTTTCCCTGGTATGGTATTGTACCCCCTCTATATCGCCCCGTATTGCGTTTTAATGCTTTCCCCCTTACTATTCTGCCCTGGAATTGTTGAGGGGTGTTCTTGCCCGTTTTAGAACGATAGTTAAATAGTTGTTTAATCATAGGACGAAAAAAGGCTGGGGACTTTTCCCCAGTCTTTCAAAATATCCAGTATTTCTTTTTTCTTCCACGTTTTCTCTTTACCCGCTGTAGCTGCGCCGGCTTTTTCTTTTTCCACTTTTTCACGCATCCACCCCCAATACATGTTCAATCATTCCTTTATAGTTGCTATATATTGGAAGCATTATAACATTATCAGTATATAGTGGCGCGTTATTCTTCCCCGGTGCTGTGTTCATATACCCCGGCTCTATTCCCAGATCCCAACATATATTGATATAGTCTTCCTTTACTCCGATTATTTCCCCGGACTTGCTTTTATAGATACGTGTTAACACGTCCCCGGAGTAGCATAACATGTTCTGCATCCTTGCCGGTTCCCCGTCCTTTTTTACGGCTTCCAGTAGCTTTTTATCTACTTCCATAAGTTCACACTTTGCGAAACATTCCCCGCATAACTCTTCATATTCACTTTTTAGGATCCGAAAAAAGATAGAACTATTTCCAACGATAACGGTTGATCCCTCATCACTGTAATATATCTTTTTCCCGCTATTCTTTACCATTGTTTTTAGTGCTCTTTTCACGTTTCTTTTCATTGTTTTTTTCCTCCTATAAACATACTCTAAAATACTTCTGGTTCTCACAACTCCATAAAGCTTTATCAATCAACTTCCCCTTGTTCGTCCGGACTTCTACAACTTCTCCGCCTTCACATCGTCCTAATTCCTTAGCAGCCACGAGCGCACTCCGAGTTTTTACATCATACTCCCGCGCGTGGGAGTTATTGCTTTTTATAATTACTTTCATTGTTTTTTTCTCCTCCTTTACGCGTATTCTCTCTCGATTGTTTCCCGGTCATCTTCGTCCGGATCGTATGCATAAAGTGTGACTTTTTCCCCGGCCTTTATCTTTTCCAAATCTGAAAATGATACAATATAGCATTTATCACTGTAGCAGTTATATAACATGATCCCCATATCATAATTTGATAGGCAAAACTCCTCCCCAATTATGTTAGTATCCAGCCAAAATAAAACTTCTGAAAATGTTAGCATTTCATCCCTTGCAGCGTTCTGGATCGTGTCGTCGTCATACTGGATGACCAAATCATTATTAGCAAGTTCAATAATATTTTCATTCTTTCTTAATCCTTCCATGTTTATCCCTCCATTTTATAAAACATAGATTATTAGATACTTTTTACCGTTGTATTCTATCGGATTTCTATCTGGTGCATATTCCCCGGACGAAAGTCCTTCCACCGTCTCCCCGTCCCAGCAGTGGCAAGCTTTCAAATCGTTGATATAATACAGTAGTTCGCTTTTTGTTGCTGGAATGATCCATGTCCCCCGCTGTATAAGCTTTTCGGCTTCGCTTTTCGTTGCCCGGTCTGCCATTAAAATGTTTAACATTAACTTTTTTTCCATGGTATTTCCTCCTTTTAATACAAGTCATTTTCTTTTTCTTCATACACATCGCCCAGCACCTCAGACAGAAGGTAGCACCGGATTGTCACGTCTGCATATTCTGCATCGGTAAGAGCTTTTTTATACTCACCGTCACCCGCTCCAAATTCTTCCAGTGCTTCCACAAGTAAATCCTCATTGCCGGCCGCGTATTCCCTTGCCTTGAAAGAATTGAAAGTGTATGATCCGGAAGCATTGCCGGTCACACTGTCATCAATCCACAGTTCATCATAAATTTCATCTTGTGTCTTTCCCGTTGTGTCCATTTCTTCAAGCGCATTTTCAATATCTTCTTTCATTGCTTCTCTGTAATCGTACTTCATAGCTTTTACCTCTCTTTCTTTTACTTTGTTACTCCGGATCCCCACACACGTGTATATGGAATTTTTATAAAATCGCAACCACCATACCAGCCGTTTGAGTAGAATCTCCCAAGTATCTCAACCGCTTCATCATCTGCTGGCTCAATTTCAAAAGAGATAACCTCTTTGCATTCGTCCTTGGTGAATAATTTATCTGTGTAAGGCTTTCTCTTTATGTCTATAACCTTGACATTTGCGCCATGGAAAAGGATAACGTCACCAATTTGCAACTGTCCGTATGTTTTAATTTCGTGTTTCATATTGTACCTCTTTTCTCCCCTTGCTGGGGTTGCTGTTCCTTTGTTGTGACCTCATTATATTCCGCCTATTACTATCTGTCAACACTTTTTTATATTTTTTTATGCAAAAGCGTGTTTCTTCTATATAATGGTTTTTTCCGCGTCCCTCTCCCGGTGCTGGTAACTCTCCCGGATCCATTGCAGCAACTCCCCGATTTATTTCACCAGCAAGCCGGATATATTGCAGCAACTCCACCGGATCCAGGTTATAAAGTCCCAGGGTAGTAAAGTCTCCGCAAAACGTCCCCAGGTAGCTGGATCAGCTGGGAGCATCCCCGTCCGGATCAGTCCAAAAACATACAATTTTATTATGAAAAACGATTTGCCTTTACCAAAAAACGATTTGCCTTTACCAAAAAACGATTTGCCTTTTCGCAAAAACGATTTGCCTTTTGAAAAGTGATTTGCTTTTTTATAAAAACGATTTGCCTTTTTGTTTATTTCTTATATAAAAAAGAGCAAGCCTGTTTTGACTCGCTCTTCTGGATCACTTTTTATTCTGTTCTGCTTCCTGGATCAGATGGTTTAACCTCTGCATAATGTCTACTATGCTTTTCATCTCTTCTATGTTGTCGAAATTATCGGTTGTTGCCTTCCCCAGCTGCCGGTGGATTCTTTTTATCTTCCTTAGTGTTCTCTTGTCCATTGCCTTCCTCTCCTAAAAAACGATTTGCCTTTATCAGATATTTACTAAAAACTCTTTCGTAACACCTGTCACATACTCTTACCCTGGCATCAAGTTTTGACTCTCCTGTGCTCCCGTAGTACCTAAGAGCCTGTACTTTCACCCCACCATTCCGCTCTAGTGGTACATGACATATCCCACATTCCCTCATGCTCTCTCCTTGAAAAACGATTTGCCTTTTGTAAAAAACGATTTGCCTTTGATATTAGCCGAATACAGCCATTTTAGAATTGCTTTTGAAGATTTATGCCTTGCTCGTTCTAAAGTCGCTGTATTCGCTCTATATCGTTACTCTTCGTGTACCCACACTCTAAGAGGTGCGCCAACATTGTCCCGGAAACCTCCCAAGGCAATGACCAGTAAATCAATCAGCCAGCCGATACCTAAAAATCCTAATGTTACCAACCACAGAATACCTGTCAAAACTCTTCCTACATAAAACCTGTGAAGTCCTAAGAAACCTCCGAATAAGCATAAGAAAAATGCTGTTTTCTTGTTCTTGTCACTTGTGTTTGTTACATAACTCATAATTTTCTCCTTTCTACTTTACCTCTCCGGTGCTGCTGAAATTGTTTTCAAAGTGTTTCATAATCTCGTCAAAGGCTTTCTCCTTGTCGATAAACCTTTCGCATGACTTGATGCTACCGATTAACATAGCAAGTGAACGATATACGATAATCTCCTGCGTCCGAATTTCGATTTGCTTTTTGAGTTCTTTGATTTCCGCCTTTAAGTCACAATCGTAATCGTGCGGCCTTCCTTCATACTTACGAATTAGCCTGCGTATCTCTTCTAGCATATAAACAACCTCGGTTGCTTCTTCCGGTGTTTCGGTCTCTTCCGGTGTGATTGCTCCAATATCAGCATGAGCCTTTAACAACTTATCAATCCCTGTTTTCTTCATCTGTTTTCTCCTCTCCGTCTGCACAATAAAATCCCTTGCGTACCGCTTCATATCCTTTTCTTGCATCCCTTGTACAGTAAAGTGTGCCATTCATGTTAACCGCCTTGGCGCATTTTTTACATGGCACAACTCCCTTTTTCTTACATTCCTCTAAATACCTGTCGAACCAGTATTCTGCTTCTGTCATCTTCTCACCGCCTTATGTTTCAAACATGATTGTTTTTCCTACGGCCCTCGCGTAGGAAAGCTCTGCTTTTGCTCCTGCGGAACCTTCCCATCCGTCAAGCATATATATTCCGTCGCACATTTCCAGCATAGCAAACGACATTTTCATATATTGCTCGTATGTGGTGGCCTTTGGCAGGCAGGCATTGACCCTTGCAGGATTGACTACATCAAAACCTTTTTCTATAAGTTCGCGCTCCGCTTTTGAAAAACGATCCATATAATCTTCTGTTCCTGTGATTTTTCCGCTTATATATACCATTCAAACACCTGCCCCTTCTGCCTTCGCTACCTTTTCCATGATTTCTCCTGCGGTATCCTCAACCTTTAAGGGATAGTCACTCCCTGCGATAAAGACTTCGCATGTATCACCTTTTTCTGATACAAAGTCGATTTTATCAATGTTTAGGTAAATATCCGCTCCATGTGATTTTGTCTTAATGTATCGCATCACAACACCTCTTATTCTTCCTTGCCGCCTTCTTGCTGATGCCATTCTTTGCCATTTTTCCGCACTCCGGGCAATAAACTGTTTGACTTTGGAAGAACTCACCGCACTTTTTACACTTGAATCCGCACAACACCATCCCACCTCTATGTGCTTTGGCTGGAATCCACTCCGTTTCCGTTGTCATCATCTTCTCACCGCCTTTTTACTTTTACTACACTTGTAATGGCCTGCAAGTATTCTTCATGCGCCTGCGGTGTTTCGTCCGTATCTTTTTCCATCAGCTTAATAATGTTGTTTGCTACAACAACCTTTGTCAGCAATTCAAGCACATAGTCTGGTGGTTCGGTTATCCCTTCTTCCCAGTTCTCGATTGTCCGGCAAGGGATGTTGAACCTCTCTGCAAACTTCTTCTGGGATAATTCAGTAGTCACCCTTAACTTCCTTAGTTTTATTGCCTTTGCGTTTTTGTACTGTTTTTCGTGTATGTCTTCCCATGTAGGAAATTCCATATTGCTACCTCTCTTTCTTTTTTTGTAAAAGCCGGCGGTGGAATTGAACCACCAGAACCTTTCCCGGCTAAGGCAAGGGAAGCGCTAAACCCTTGCATAGAGTTTTGTCGTAGGAGCTGCGCTTTTTGTGTATACATATAAATGAAATGGAATCCCAAGTCGGGATTGTTACGATTACTAATTTAGTTTCTATATACGGTTTTATAAGTTACTATATCATTCGTTTGGCTTATCTCTTGTCCTGTTCATATTGCACCTCTCTTCGTTGATATTATGTTATCACTTTATCGGTGATGTGTCAACGCATTATTTATCTTTTCCTGCTTCTTTTTCAGCCTTGATCTGTGCTTTAATCTCTTCGTGAAGTTGCTTATCGCATCTGTCGCACAGTTCAAAGCCTTTCTTATTATTCTCCGGTGTGAGTTTCACCCCGCACCGGTCACAATATCTGCATCCGTCTGTATCTAACATATCAACCCTCACTTTCTCAAAGCAAGTTTGATTGCACAAAATGCAACACACACGTTATAAGCATTGTAACCTGCTTGTGCTAACCATTTCTCTTGCTTTTCTATCTCGGCTCTTACTTCGCCAATGATAGGCTCTTGCTCTTTTTCGCAAGGTCTAATCTTCTCACCCAGCGAATAGCCAAGTTCTCGTAACTGCTCAATGGCAATATCTCGCTCTTTGGCCACCTGTATGTAGGCACCCTTAAAAGGCTCCTGCTCTAGTGCTTTGATAGCCATATCTCGTGCTTTATGTTCTCTGCTCCAGTCATCCCCTGTGCCAAATTCGTCTTCCCACCCTGCAAAAGCCTTCTTTACCATGTCGATTGCTTCTTCCCTTGTCATGTCTTCCGATTGAACAAACTCCTCGTTTTCGATGGGTTTTTCTTCACTGGCCCACTCTTCCAACTTTTCAAGCCTATTCAACGCATTTTCCAACACTTCCGCATTGTGGTTGACAACCTGTTCGATATGACGAGTGTAACCGTATTGTTTCTGCTTAGCATAGTTTATCTTCTTAGTTTCCATCTTCTACCCCCATTTTCTTCTTGAAATCTGCTAACAATTCATCCATGGATGTAGCACCTCTGTAGTTATGGTAGTACACCCTCTTTTTCTTCTGTGGTACAGGCTTTCGCTCATACCGCTTGCCGGTCTTCACAATCTCGAAACCCGCATACTCTGCAAGGTTGTCATTCACTGTCCCCCACTTGTCCGTACCTTCTCCCATGCTATCTAATAACGTAGCGCAATCCTCAAAAAACTGATCTAGCATTTCTGGGGTAAAGTCGTTTCTATCAACAAGCACCGCACTAGCAAGTAACATCGTGCTTTTGAAGCTACTCATTATGTACGCATCTTGCAATTTTCTGCTCTTATTTGCCATCTTCCACCTCTTCAATTAGCCTATCCAATCTCTGGACAATAGCAACACTATTCATGTTCACGACTTCGTTTCTAAAATCCTTCAACTTCTCCAGAGGAATAGCCTTTACTGTTGGAATTTTATCCAGTTCCTTATGCAATGTTTCATTTACAACCATTCCGAAATCATTTTCCATGATTGGAAATCGTTTCTTTACTTCATCCGCATCAATTAACTTACCCATGTTTTTTCTCCTTACGCACCATAGCTTATTGTAAATGGATTCAGTACCATATCTTTATATAGTTCCTTCTTTAAATCATCCACCCTCATCTTTACACGTCCATTTGCGGTAGGAACTTCAATATACTCTGGTGTTATTGGTGCATCGCAAGGATTTCCTACTTCGTTTGTTGCATTCTCTACTGCATTCATGCTTCCTCACTTTCTTCTCTTTTTAGTCAAGGTTTAGTCAAGGTTTAGTCAAGGTCTAACCAAGCCTTTTATTCTTCACTCTCCGTTTCTTCCATGATTAGCCTATCCAAGATTGCCATGCACTCACTTACTTTATCAGCGGTAAACCAATCACTTCCATCATCATCTAGCGAATCAAACACTTCGTTTTCCATTTCTTCTCTCGCCTGCTTTACCTTGTCCAAAGGGATAGCCTTTACTTCCTCTGCTTCGTTGATCTGGCTCTGTGAGTATGAAGTGAAGCCATCATAGTAGTCGCTCCACTCGGTATCTAACTCCAGTTCATCTGCATCTATTAACTTCATTCTTCCTCGCTTTCGTGCCAGCTATGTGTTTTTAACCATCTTTCGTAAACTGAATATGGTCTGCATCCTATATGCCCTTTGAAGCAAAATCTTTGATACCACTTTAACCATCCATCATAATGAAAATCATATAAATTTCCATCCGCCAAATCGTGCCACATAAAGTGAGGGCAAAAGACTTCGTTCTTCCAGGATGGGATATAAATTATTCGTATCTGTTTGCCCCATCTAATCTTAGCTTTAATTACCTCAATCAGACAATTAGAATAGTATTCTTTCATTCTTCCTCGCTTTCCTTGTATGGCTCTGGCAATGGTTGCCATGCCATAACATCGTCATAATTATAATTCCACCAATGTTCCCCATCGCATTCAGTAAATATTGCATCGTGAACAGTTTTGTCTTTTAGAGTTACCAAGTATCCTTCCCTTCGATTTTTAATATTTGGCAATCTCTTGCTAACAGGGATCCAATTCTGTGCAGGTGTAACAGGTGGCATATCCTTTAATGTGTTGATACACCAGTTAATCCCTAATTGCTTTTCTTTCTGATGTGCTTTCTGCAACTCGATAAATCTATCTTCAAACTTCTTGAGTAGATATGTTCGGCTAATAGCATCTTCACAAGGCTTCTGCTCTTTTAACTGCTTTAACTCTTTCAGCCACTCTGCAAGTTGACGGTGTTCATCGGCACACTTTTCCCATTTTGGCTGAGAGAAGTTAAATGAATCATTAACTTTACATAACTTATCCTGTTCTTCCGCCACTTCCTCTGCATGTTTAATCGCTTCATCTAGTGTCATTGTTTCCCCTCACTTTCTTTCACCTTAACCCAATGTTTTTCAAAGTCCTCAATAGTGATGTTAATTGTGGTGTGTTTATTGGACAACCCAACTTCGTCATTAGACCTAGCAACTAATACCCATCTACTCTGTGGGTAACAAGATATACAGGCTTTATGCTCTGTTCCGTAAAAATACATTGTATATTCTTTTGGACGATATTTTTCCATCTTTACCCATCCTCTCCGAGTGCCTTAACCATCAACAACTGTAACATCCCTTCTTCCTGCTGATACCCACCAACGACTAACCCATAGTCGCTGGCTAGGGTATTCAGCCTATTAAGGAAGTCTGCTAGTGTATCTTCCGTCATTCCCAGTCCTCGCTTTTTACCATGAAATTCGTTTCAATCCATCCGACTACGTTATCCATGTTTATTCTTGCAACCTGCCTTCCATTTCTTAGAAAAAGTGCCATTTTTCCTTTTTCTTCCCACCTCACATCGTTTGCAATGATGTTTACAATCTTTCCATCCGTCAGCACTATGCTATACATTTATTCCTCACTTTCCTCATCCTTAAAAAACTTAACCAGCCTTCCGCATTTAGGACATCTCGGATTACTCTCTTTTTTACTAACAAATTTGATATCGTGAACCATTCCGCTTTCGCCATATATAACTTCTCTTGTAACAATTTGTCTTACTTTGTAATTCTTTACTTTCCCACATTTTCGGCATATAATCATGCTTTTTCCTCACTTTCTTCAAGAGCTGGCTCTTCATTATCGGCATATATCAGCTCACGAATGGATGTAATAGCCACCGACAAAGCTCGATAATACGGTTCTTCTTTTTCATCAAAACAGCTATATTTGGCTCTTAATTCACTTAGTAATTTGATACTTTCCCATCTTTCATCTTTCATTCTTCCTCACTTTCCGAACCTGTCGGCTTTTCCGACAGGTTACCCTTATATGGTGCGTTCCACCAATCTTTGTTAAAACTCATATTATCTCCCCACCATAATGTACTTGTAATACTTGTTAGTAATTCATCTGGAAACATAGTTTTTATCACTTCTCCATTGGTTGCTCCCTTTGGGATGATAATTGCATCCTCAATCTTGCATTGGTTGATAAACTCGGAAAGTAAAGTTTTCCCAGACCTTCTACATCTTATCCGGCTTGCTATTTCTGGTAGCGATATTACTTTCATTCTTCTTCACCTGCCTTGTACTTGTCGATAATTTTCGTGACATCACTCACTTTGACATACATATCAAAATGGTTTACAAAAGGATATGTTTTCGGAAGTGCTTCAATCTCGGCTTTTATCTTGTTGAGAATATACTCTCTCTGTTCCTCTTTGCATGAATATACCCATTTATTGCTAACAGTATCGCAACACCCCAATGATCCGTATGTCTTAGAGCAATGCTCACAATCTCTGTCAACGACAGATTCCTGCTCTAATGCCTTGATAGCCATTTGTATAGGTTCAGAACCTCCATGGGTGTACTCGTCCATATCCATAAAAAATGCTATCGCTTCTAACTTCGTCATTCTTCACTCTCCATTTCATTTGCTGTGATCTGGCACAAAATCGAGCAATCCTCAAGAATCGGTTTTGACATTCTGCCTGCTGCTGGGTCTAGTTCATCAAGGAATACTCCACGAATACAACTCCTGCCGATTTCTCTTTCAAGTTTGGC
>Ga0326514_10001554_pt1 | contig 14940 bp, 7 predicted proteins | sample 3_2548_0518_D_FD_203653 | JGI IMG/M metagenome (GOLD analysis project Ga0326514, IMG submission 203653) | Bovine rumen microbial communities from UC Davis, California, United States - 3_2548_0518 | ecosystem: Host-associated > Mammals > Digestive system > Stomach > Rumen | place: USA: California...
GCCGTCGTCGGCCTTGTTGGAGTGCTGCACGGCGAAGATGCTCTCCACGGAGTTGGCGTAGTCCTGGAGGAAGATGTGTCCGTAGGTGTCGAGGTAGTCGTAGGGTGAGTTCTTCACGACGTTGGTGTATTCAATCACCTTCTGGATCTTGGCCTTGTCAACGTGGCTGTAGCCTGTGTTAGCCTCGTAGCCGTCGCCGTAGGCCCAGTTCAGGTAGCACTTGGCCAGGTAGGCAGCAGCAGCCACCTTGTGGGCGCGACCTGTCGTGCCGGGGTTGGCCTCGGGCAGGTTCTCGTAGGCATACTGGAAGTCATCGATGATGAGCTGCATGAGCTGGTCGTGCGAGCTCTGCGGGGTAGACTCGATGGCGGCATTGTCCATACCCTCGATGATGAAGGGCACCTCGTACCACATCTGCTGGAGCTTGTAGTAGAAGTGGGCACGCAGGAATCGGACCTCGGCCTTGTACTGCTTGATTTGTGCGGTTTCCTCGACATCGGTCATTGCCTCCAGGGCGCGGTTGCAGCGCGAGATGGCACTGTAGAGCTGATACCAGAGCTCGTCGAACTCGCCACGGTCGGGCTGCAGGGTAGAGAAGATCTCCATGGGGTGATAGCCCGTGTCGTTCTCGCCCGAACCGCCCTTGAGGCAGTCGTCGGCGCTCATGTCGCCGTAGGGCCAGAGGTTGAAGGGGTAGGAATACCAGTCGTCGCCCAGCTTGGCGTAGGCAGCGGTGACGAGCTTCTCAGGGCTGGTGAAGGCCGTTCCTTCATCGAGCGTACCCTGCGGCTTCACGTCATCGACGCTACAAGATACTGCGAAGACGGAAAGCAGTAAGGTTGAGATATATAATTGAATCTTTTTCATAACGCTTGTTTCTTAACTCTTAACTCTTATTTCTTAACTCTTAACTAAATTAGAATCCTACCTGTATACCGAAGGTGAAGGATGCTGTGTGGGGATAGTTCCATGAGCTGTTCTCTGGGTCAGAGCAGGTCAGGGATTTCGACTTGATGGTCAGCAGGTTGTCTGCAGAGAGGAAGACGCGGGCCTTCGACATCCGCAGTGCCTTGATAGCTGATGCAGGAAGGCTGTAGCCCAGCTGCAGGGTGCGCATCTTCACGTAAGAGCCGTTCTCGATGAAGTATGAGGACATACGTCCCTCGTCGGCACCGTTTGATGTGGTCAGGGCGGGAATGTCGGAGCCGCTGTTGGCGGGTGTCCAGGCGTCAATCAGGCGCGAGCCCTTGTTCGAACCGGCGTCGGTGATGCTCCAGAAGTCGGTCTGGTATTTCTGGTTGTTAACCACGTCTACGCCTGCCACGCCCTGCCAGAACATGGTGAAGTCAATGTCCTTGTAGGCCAGGTTGACGTTGATACCGTAAGAGAAGTTGGGTACGGGATTGTACACCCATGTACGGTCAGCCTCGTTGATGCGGCCGTCACCGTTGAGGTCGGCATACTTCAGACCACCTACGCGGGCACCTGCCTGGCCGTGGGCCAGAACCTCCTCGCGGCTCTGATAGAGTCCCTCTACCACGTAGCCGATCAGTGAGCCATAGGCTTTCTTGTCCTGTGCCAGGTTGTGGTAGTCGTTGTGCTCGTAGGAGTTCTTCGACTTCTCTGGCAGGTATGTAACCTTGGAGCGATAGAAGTCGATGTTGCCGGCGATGTCGTAAGAGAGTCCGTATTCGGTGGTGTGGCGATAGCCCAGGTTGAGCTCCATACCCCAGTTCTTCAGTGTCGGACCGTTGATCCAGGTTTGGCCGCCAAAGCCGATGGCGCCGAGGAAGGCAGGCTGCACGAGCATGTCCTTCGTCTCCTTGAAGAAGACATCGTATGATCCGTAGAGCTCACCGCCGAAGAGCGAGAAGTCGGTACCGAAGTTCCACTGTGACGAAGACTCCCACTTCAGATCCTCGTTGGAAGACTGTGACTTGTAGTAGCCTGAGGGGAATGTGCCTGAGCCCTGCAGGTTGAGGTCGTATGCCGTGGAGTTCTCACGGGTAGAACCGTAGTCGGCCAGGTAGAGTCCGTAGTGGGCGTTGTTGGAGTTCATGCCCTGATTACCTGTCACACCATAGCTGGCACGGATCTTCCAGTCGCGGAGCCAGCTGGCGTTGATGTGCTTCGAGAGGCGGTAACCGAGTGATACGGAGGGGAAGGTACCATACTGGTGGTTCTTACCGAAGCGGCTTGAACCGTCGTGGCGCAGCGTGAAGCTGGCGAGCAGCTGGTCGTTCCAGTTGTAGTCGATCTTGCCGAAGTAAGACATCAGCTTGTAAGCGTCGCCAGCACCTCTTACGGTCTGGATGCCAGTACCGGCGCTTGGCCACATGTAGTCGTAGGTCTCCAGGGGATAGGCTGTACGCTTGGCGGCAAAGTCGATGCCGTTGTCCTGATGGGTCTCCAGACCGAGCAGGATGTTGAGGTTGTGGTTCTCTGCGAAGTCGAAGTTATATTGTGCGGTGTTCGACCATGTCCACTTCGTGCTGTGGGTCTGGGCCAGCTCACTGGCGTTGGTGTCGTTGTTCACCACGTCAGAGTGCCAGGTGTGGGTCAGAGCGCGGATGTAGCTGTTAGTATAGTCGATACCGAAGTTCGAGCGGATGAGCAGGCCCTTGATGGGGGTGATGTCCACGTATGCGTTGGCGAAGATGCGCCATTTCTTCAGGCGGTTGTCCTTGTTCTGGTAGAGCTCGCGCATCGGGTTCTGACGGTCGCTCATACCACCTACAGGACCAGAGAATGTCACGCCGTCATTTTCGTATACGGGCAGTGTCGAGGCTATCTTCAGGGCGTTCTCCAGCGGGGCTGCGTCTACATTGTTGGAATAAGAGAAGGTGGCGTTCTCGCCCACGCTGATCACGCTGTTAATCTTGTAGGAGCTGTTGAAGCGGGCGGCAAAGTTCTCGAAGTCGGTGTGCTTCAGTACACCCAGTGCCTTCTTGTAGCCGAAGGAGAAGAGCGATGAGCCTCTGTCGGATGCCTTCGAGAGTGAGATGTCGTAGTTCTGGGTAAGGCCGGTGCGCCCGATTTCCTTCACCCAGTCTGTGTCGCTGAATATCATTGTCTGCTTGGCGTTCATGTAGCCGTCATAGTAGCCGCCTACGGTGTAAGAGTCCATAGCGCCAGTCTCGGGATTATAAACGGTGATGGGCACGCCGCCGTTAGCTTCCAGTGTCAGTCCGTAGTTCTGGGCATAGTCATGCGGGTTCTTGCCGTCGTTGAGGGCTGCCTGAACCAGTGCGGTGGCATACTGCTGGGTGTTCAGGAGCTTCATCTTCTGGGTCATCCATGCCATCGATACAGAGGCGTTGAAGTCGATGTTGATCTTGTCGCCCTTCTTACCCTTCTTGGTGGTGATGACAATCACACCGTTGGCAGCGCGCGATCCGTAGATAGAGGCCGAGGCGGCATCCTTCAGTACCTGCATCGACTCGATGTCCGAGGGGTTCAGGCTGTTGAGCGAGCCGCTGTAGGGCATGCCGTCCACAATATAGAGAGGTGTGGTGCTTGAACCGCCCATCGAACCGATACCACGGATATGTACGTCAGCCTCGCCCGAAGGAGAACCGGTAGAGGTAATCGTCATGCCCGGTACCTTTCCCTGAAGGGAGGCCATCGGGTCGGTGTTGCTGCTTTTGAAGTCCTTGGTCTCGACTACGCCGACAGAACCGGTCAAGTCGGCCTTGCGCTGTACCTGATAACCGGTCACCACGACTTCAGCCAGGGCCTGCGCGTCGTCCTTCATCGTCACCGTCATGCCATCCTTGGCAGGAGCCTCCTGGGGCTCGAAGCCGATGTAGGTGATCACCAGCGTTGCGCCAGGATTGACTTTGATCTTGAAGTTACCGTCGAAGTCGGTCACGGTGCCGTTCGAGGTCCCTTTCTCCATAACTGTGGCTCCGATGACAGTCTCACCAGTAGGATCGAGCACCGTTCCACTAATCTCCGTCTGCGCGTACGATAAGGTACACACAAAGAGGAGCGCAAAACTCAGAAATAATTTCTTTAGTTTCTCCATTGTTGAATTTTTAAATTGGTTAGTACTTTTGTGAATATTAAAAATCTGCCGCAAAAGTACGAACACTATGCTTTTATATAATAAAAATATCGTTCATCCCCCTAAAAATTTGTTTCAATGTAACAAATTTGTGAGGAAATGAACGATATTTGCTAATTTTTGTTGTGAGCGACGGTCTTCGCCGCCCGCCTGGCTCAGCCGAGCCGTTTACTTCGTTGTCGTGATCCTGACGTCACTGACGCTGATTGAGCCGCCGTAGTTGTTGATGCTCCAGCAGTTCTTCTGGATGCCGTAGATGCGCTGGGTGTAGCAGACGTTGTCGTTGATGTACATCACCATCACCGAGTTGTCGGTATAGATGTCTATCTGGTAGGTGTTGTCTGCCGGACGCTCAAACCAGTAGCCGTCGATGCCATCCACGAAGCCTTGGCCTTCCGCACCCTCCTGCTCGAAGTTCACCTTCCGGTGGTTTTCGTCCTCAGGGTTAATCACCATCGTGTAGTACTTCTTGCTGTCCGTGCCGCGGAACATCGAGATACCGAACTTGTCCCAGTTGTTCGAGGTCTTCACCGTGAAGGTGATGTGGTTCGATGTGCCCAGACGGTTGTAGAGCACGTAGGCACCGTCGCCGCTCAGCGTGCCGTTGCTGTAGCCTTCTGAGGCCATCACGCTGACGGGTTGCTCCTGCGTGAACTTCCCTGCCATGGCGGGCACGGCGCCGAGTGTGAGCGTTCCGTCGGCGTGCTGGATAATCTTGTGGCAGACCAGTGCGCCTGACCAGTTGGGCTCGTTGCCGTCGCCGCCACCCACGTTGACGTTCATCTCGTCGATGTTGCCACCTGAGCGGAAGGGGCACCAGCCCCAGATATATCTGTCCGTCCCGTTGGAGGCTGTCTTGCCGGCATAGAAGGCACGGCTGTCGAGCACGCCCTCGTGTCCGTCCTTCGGCCAGTTGGCACCTGGGTCGTTGAAGCAGGCCTTCAGGGCCTCGAAGGTCGGTGCCATCATATATTTCACCTTGCGGCTCCATGAGGTGCGGTAGCTCTCGCTATATACCAGATACCAGTAGTTGCCCATTTTGAAGATGTCAGGACACTCCAGCATGCGGTCCCAGATCATGTTGAATGAGCCGACGTGCTCCCAGTTCTTCATGTCGCCCGACTTGAACTCGGCGAACTTCGGGTCGCCACCCCAGACGGGACGCGTGGCGATGACCATGTGATACTGCCCGTCATCGGCCACGAAGATCTGTGGGTCGCGGAAGTCCACGCCCGAGTAGTCGTAGTCAGGCCCGTTGAGCTGCCACAGCGGGTCCTTCGTCCAGGTCTTGAAGTCGGGCGAGGTGGCGCGCATCACGGCCTCTGTGTATTTGGCGTTGCCGTTGTGGCCGGTATAGTAGATATAGTAGAGGCCGTCTTGCTCGTTGTAGTAGCAGCAGCCGGTACCGAGGGCGGCATCCTGCTGGAAGTCGTTCTCGCCGATGGGCAGCAGCTCGCCCAGCGACTCATAGTTACAGCCGTCCTTGGTCTCGACGGCCCAGATGGGGTGGAAGCGGAAAGCCAGGTTGTTCGTGTATTCCTGCAGATAGAGCACGCGGAACGCACCTGCCTTCGAGTCGTAGAACGGCATGGGGTCTCCTACACGCCCGATGGCTGGCGTGTAGTAGGTGGAGAACCCGGTTTCGTCGGTGGGGATGAATCGCTCTGTGGTGCCCGCCCAGTCCTTGGCGGGGTCACCGGTGATGCTGTCGTCGCTGCACGAGGCGAGCATCGCGGTCATGCCGCAGCATACCAGGCCGGCAGCAAGCATATATTTCATGTTGTTGTAGTTCATATTCTCTTGTTTCTTATATTCTTTTTTCTCTTTATTACTTCCCTAAGTATTCGAGGGCGTTGAGCATGATGCGGCCCATGTTGTCATGATAGTTGGAGGTGTAGGGTGTGGGCGAGTTCCAGTCGAAGAGACCGGAGCCGAGACAGATGATACCGCCCTTGCCGAACTCACCGTTGGCGGCCTTCAGCTCCCACGACGACACGCTGTTGTCCCCGCCAAGGGCACGCCCGCCGGTCTTGGCCTCAAAGGCATCCTTGCCGTCCTGGTAGTCGCCCCAGAATCCGTACTGCGATGTGGTGTTGCAGATGGTGTAGCCATTGTCGAGCGTATAGACTGCATTGTCCGGTGCACCGGGATAGGTCTTCAGTCCCTTCCACAGCGGGTGGCTGATGTCGTAGGCATAGAAGTGCCAGGGATCGTCGCCCATCAGGTCGGAGCCCTCGCCGCCTCCGCCGCCCCAGACGTTGTTGGGATAGGCATCCTCAGGCATGGCACCAAGTGCGATGGCATAGTTCACGGCCGAGCGGCCCAGTACGAACGCACCACCGTTCTTCCAGTACTCCTTCATGCGCGGCAGGGCGGCCATGGCCTCTGTCTCGGCATCGGCGAAACCGTTATAGGTGCCGGGCGACGGTGAGTGACGGTGGTAGAAGATCAGGCGGCAGCGCTCCAGAGAGATGGCACCGCTGGCGATGTCACTCCACGATACGTAGGCAGCACCCTGCACGTTGCCGGTGAGCCACTTGGCTGCTGCTTTCTCCTCGTCGTTCAGCATCTCCACATTCTCTGCCTCGCCTACGAAGAGGGCAACGGGATCCTCTATCAGCGTGACATAGACGGTATATTCATTGCTGGCCGTATTGTCTGTCACGGTAATCTTCATCGGCTCAGTGAAGTCGCCCTTTGTACCGCTGGCAGGGCTGCATGTAGCATCTTCGCTACATTCCACGTTAAAGGTGGCATTGGCCAGGTCGATGCCGCTGTTGGCCATCACGCTGACAGTGATTGTCTTCTCCTCTTGGTTGATGGCACCCTTCACGCCCTCCAGCAGGAAGAGCGAGATGAGGGCTTCATCGTTCCTTACGGCTATCTGATAGTCCATCACCAGGTCGCCGTTGGTGATGTGCAGGGTCTTGTCGGCATCCATGTTGATATGGTCGCCCACCTTGATGTTCGACTCGGCACCGTCCGAGATCTTCAGGGCTGTCACTTCCATGTTGCCCTTCTTGTCGAAGTCGGCAGGCACCTTCACCTTTATCAGGCGTTTCTCCGTACTGATGGTGGCGGGGTATTGTCCGTTGAGCACGAACTCCTCTACGAGGCATGAGCCGCCGACGTTGACGCTCCCTGTATGGTCGTCGCTACAGCTGGCGAGCAGCATCACCGCGCACATCACGCAGCAAGCCAGCCCCGCGCAGAATATATTATATATCTTGGTTCTCATATTTCCTTAATTCTTCACTATTAACTATTCTATTCACTATTTTTTCACCAGTTGCCACAGTTCTGAGTGTAGTGCCCGTTAGAGGCAGCTATCTGCTCCTTGGGGATGGGCAGGTACTCGTTCTTGTTGGCAGTGAACGAGGCCCCGCTGAGGAAGTTCATCGTGCGGCCTTCGTCTGTATAGTACTTGTTGATCACCTTCTCGGCGTCGCCCCAGCGTACGAGGTCGAAGAAGCGCTCACTCTCCATGGCCAGTTCCAGCCTGCGCTCCATCTTCACGATCTTCATCGTCTCTTCCTTGCTGTAGCTGCCACTGTAGCGACTTACGGCATAGCGCACGCCATATTTGTTGGGATAGCCGCTCACGATGCCACTGTTCATCATGCCTGCTGCCCGGTCGCGCACCTGGTTCACCAGTTGGATAGCCTCCGCCGTCTGCCCCAGCTGGGCCAGTGCCTCGGCTCTCATCAGCAGCACGTCGGCATAGCGCAGCACGATGCGGTTCATCGACGAGGCCCACTGGTTGTCGCAGTTGAAGAGATAGACATCGGTCAGTGCGGGGTCTACGTTCTGCTTCAGCGACACGAAGTAGCCGTAAGTGCCGCCGCCACGGCTCCAGGTGTTGGTCTCGGCTATCATGTAGTCCGTGTTGAACATATAGGGAGTCCCGGGCACTCCCACCGTCACGAACAGCCTCGGGTCTACCGTCTGGTTTGAGCCGACGTAATAGTCCGTTGCGGCAAAGTCGTCGAGCATGGGCAGCCCGTCCGCATTGGTGCGATAGGCATTGACGAGGTTGTGCGATGGCTTGTAGAAGTCGTTTCCTGAGTCATGCACCTTCGGGATGCAGGGCACTATCAGACGGTTGGCGAAGTTCAGGTTGCCATACACCGTTCCGTCGTTCCGCGAGTACTGCACGGCCCAGATGCTCTCCTTACCGTTCTCGTACTGCTCCTCCGGGCGGAAGTTGTTGTGCAGGTCGCTCTCCAGCCCGTAGTTGGCATAGAGGGCAGCGCTGGTGTATTCTGCCACCTTCTGCAGGTCTCCCTCGTTGATGCCGGTCACCTGGTTGCTGTTGGCGTCGTCCTGGCGATAGGCCTTGTAGAGATACACCTTGGCCAGTGCGGCGGCAGCGGCAGCCTTCGTCGGGCGTCCCTTTTCGGCCTGTATGGTGGGCAATATGGCGTAGGCATCCTCCAGGTCGTTGATGATCTGCTGCCATCCCTCGTCATTAGTGTATTCCGTGTTCGAGAGGTTGTTGTAGTCCTCCTCTTGCATATTCAGCTTGTTCACGAAGGGAATCTTCTTGAACAGGCGCTTCAGCTGGAAGTGACCGTAGGCACGCAGGAACTTCATCTCCGCCGTTCTTTGCCGTATGATGGTGTTGTCCTGGTCGCCAGCAGCCAGCACGTCCAGCGAGAGCGATACGCGTGAGAGGTATTGGTAGTAGCGCTCCCAGATCGACTGGAATGGCCAGTCCCCCGTATCCACGCCCGTTCCCAGTTCCAGCCGGTGGAAGGGCTCGCCGTCCGAGAAGTTTGCGCCGCCCACGTAGGCGTCATCGCTTCGCGTGTCGTAGTTCCAGAGTGAGAACGAGGCGTTCATATCCTCGATGGACAAGAGTCCAGCGTAGGCAGAGATGAGAAGGTTGTCGATGTATTTGGGATCCTTCACCTCGTCCTGGGTCAGCGTGGCCTGTGGCACCTGGTCGTCGAGGAAGTTAGAGCAGGAGGTAAGACCGCAGATGGCACAGATGATATATAAAATCTTTGTTTTCATAATGGATATCGTGTATTTAGAATGAAACGTTTAAGCCGAAGGTCATATTCAGAGGAATAGGATAGTTGAATCCAGGATTCTCAGGATCGGCGCCAGAGAACTTCTTGCTCTTGATGGTGACCAGGTTCTGTGCGGAGAGGTAGAGGCGGATGCGCTCCAGGCGCAGCTTCTCAGAAAACTTGTCGGGCACGTTGAAGCCCAGCTGGATGGTACGCAGCTTCAGATATGAGCCGTTCTCGATGTAGTAGGAGGATACGCGGCCTTCGTTGTTGGTGTCTGCATTGGTTAGGGCAGGGATGTTGCTGCCCGGATTGGCAGGGCTCCAGGCATCGAGAGCGCGAATACCCTTGTTCAGGTAAGGCACGTTGATGTTCGAGTTGGCCCAGAAGTCGGTCTGCGACTTGTAGCCCCGGCAGTCCACGTCCACGCCCTGCACACCCTGCCAGAACATGGTGAAGTCGAAGTTCTTGTATTGCAGATAGACATTCAGACCCCACGTGAAGTCTGGTGTCGGGTCATAGATCCAGTCCTGGTCTGCCTCGCTGATGCGCCCGTCGCCGTTCAGATCCTTATAGCGGATGCGGCCCAGGCCGGCACCTTCCTGTATGGCATGGTTGTCGATCTCCTCCTGGCTCTTGAAGATGCCGTCGGCGATGTAGCCCACCTGAGCCCCCATCGGATGGCCTACCACGCTCTTTACGCCGTTACCGCCGAAGGTGCCCTTGGCCGCAACGGTCTCCGGCAGCTTGGTGATTTCATTGGTGTAGCGGCTGATGTTACCGTTGATGTCCCAAGAGAAACCGCTCTCCAGCTTGTGGCGGTAGCCCACTGACAACTCCCAACCCATGTTCTTCATCTCACCGGCATTGATCCATTTCGAGGCACCCTCACCCATCGCACCGATACCGTCCATAGGCAACAGGATGTCCTTGGTCATCTTGTGGAACCAGTCGAGGCTTCCATAGATTTCATTGCGCAGGATGGCGAAGTCGAGACCGATGTTGTGCTGTGTGGTTGTCTCCCACTTGATGTCGTCGTTTCCGCGCTGCGAGCGTACATAGCCGTTGGTCAGCTGATAGCCGCCGTTCGTACCGGCGATGTCGTAGGAGGAACCAGCCTGTCCGCTGCCCCAGAGCCCGGTTGATACCACTGATCTGTAGAGGGTGTAGCGGGCGGTGTTCGAGATTTCCTGGTTACCGGTCTGTCCCCAGGAGTAGCGCAGCTTCAGGTCGTCCAGCCAGGAGCTGGCTTTCTGCATGAACTTCTCCTGCGAGAGACGCCAGCCGAGTGATACCGACGGGAAGATACCATACTGGTTGTTGCTACCGAACCGGCTTGAGCCGTCCCTTCGTATCGTCACGCTGCCCATGTACTTGTCGGCGTAGGTGTAGTTCACTTTGCCGAAGTATGACAACAGCGAGAATCCGTCGCCCGAGCCTTCTGCCAGCTGGCGGCCGGCACCTGCCGATGGCCACATGTAGTCGGTACTCAACACCGACAGGTCGTAGCGTTTGGAGCTGTTCCACTTGTAGTTCTGCCTGTTCACCTCTATACCGATCATGGCATCGCCGCGATGTTTGCCTATTTCCAGATTGTAGGTGGCAATGGCGTTCCACATCCATCTCATCGTGTGCTCCTGCTTGCTTTCCGCAGCCGTCTCCGTCCGTTTCATCTTTCCGTTGGCGATGGGGTAGGTGAAGAAGCGCTGTTCCTTCTGCGTGTAGTCCATACCGAGTGTTGAGCGGATCATGAAACCCTTGAAGGGCATGATGCTGATGTGGGCATCTCCGAACATACGCCACTGGGTGTATTCGTTATCCTTGTTATTATGAAGGAGGCTCAGAGGGTTCTCGCGCTCCGAGTAGGCACCCAGGGCCTGGGCGAACTCACCGTTCTCGGCATAGATGGGGTAGTTGGGGTTGAACTCCAGCGCATTCTCCAGGATGCCGCCAGGGGCATCCACGCCTTTCGTGCGGTTCAGCGTGAAATTCTCGCCGATGATCACCTTGCCGTCGAACAGCTTGTAGTCCGCGTTCGCACGGGCCGACAGTCGGCTGAACTGTGATTCCTTGATAGTACCCTTGTTGTCGTAGTAGCCCATCGAAAAAAAGGCGTTTCCCTTCTCCGAGCCGTTGCTGACAGAGACGTTATACTGCTGTACTACGCCTGTGCGTGTGATTTCCTTGAACCAGTCCGTGTCACCTGTGCGAACGGAGGCATTCTCGTCGAGGAACATGTCCATCGTCATGCCGTTCAGCACGGGGTGGCCTGCGGCGTCATAGCTCCAGTCGAAGTTGTAGCCCAGGTTGTTGTTGTTCGGATTCACGCCGTCGTTAACGGAAGCTTGCCAGAAGGCGCGTCCCCACTGGCTGGCGTTCATCGTCTCAATCTTGTTCGTATATAAAGAAGCAGCCACCGAGGCATCGAAGTTCACCTTCACCTTGCCGTCCTTGCCCTTTTTGGTGGTGATGATGATTACGCCGTTGGCGGCACGGCTACCGTAGATAGAGGCCGAGGCTGCATCCTTCAGCACCTGGATTGACTCGATGTCGTTGCCGTTCAGCTCGTGCATGCCCGCCTTGGTCGGCACACCGTCGATGATGTACAGCGGGTCGTTGTCGTTCAGTGTGCCGATACCACGGATTCGCACTGTTGCCGCGCCTGAGGGATTACCGTCAGCCTGAATGTTCATGCCCGGCACGCGGCCCTGCAGGGCCTTCATCGGGTTGTTCTCGTTCTGCTTCGCCAGTTCGTTGACGCTCACCACTGATACCGCGCCCGTTAGGTCGGCCTTTCGCTGGGTCGTGTAGCCCGTTACGACCACTTCCTCCAGTGCCAGTGCATCGTCCTGCATGGTCACGGTCATACCGTCGGCGGCCGCCACTTCCTGGGTCATGAATCCGATGTAGGAGATCACCAGCGTCTTGCCGGCCTCCACTTTCAACTTGAAGTTACCGTCGAAGTCGGTCACCGTACCGTTCGACGTTCCTTTCTCCATCACTGTGGCGCCAATGACGGTTTCGCCCGTCGGGTCCACCACAGTGCCGCTAATCTCCGTCTGCGCGTACAATAATGTACCCACCGTCAGGAGACAGAAACTGAGTAACGCTCTTTTTAGCTGTTCCATTGTTGCTTTTTTAGGGGTTAGTAAATGCTTTGTTCTCAAAAATCTGACGCAAAATTACTAACCCGTATGCAACGTATGTATCAAAAATCGTTCATCCTCTATCAAAAATGTTTCATCGTAACAATTCTTGCCGCCTTAGTCTATATCCTTTATTTGCTATTCACTATTCTTGCTCAGCCCTTAAGTCAGTAGGATATTTCCCAAACTGCTTCTTAAAGCAATTCGAAAAATAGCTGGGTGTGTTGAATCCCACTTCGAATGCTATCTCCGACACACTCTTTGTCGTTGAGATCAGCAGGTTGTACCCCCGCTGCAGTCTCATCTCCCGCAGTAGTTCTACGGGTGAGATTCCGGTCAGCGCCTTCACCCTCCGATACAGTTGAACGCGGCTCATGCTGAGTTCGTCGCCCAGTTCGTCCATCTTGAGCTCCGGATTCGACATTTTCTCGCGAATGGCCTTGTTGAGGGCCTCGGCGAAGATGGCATCTTGAGATCGCGGTGCTGGCGCCTGGTCAGCTGGTGTGTCGAAGACCTGCCTCAGTTTGCGGGTGGCGGGGTTGGTGTAGAATAGTGTCTGCTCCTCGTTCATCGTCTGCCGTTGGCGTGTCGTACGCCGCGTCTCCACCAGTGCGCGCCATATCAGCGCTAAGGCCACAATCAGCAGCAGGATGGCCGCAAAACTGCCCGCCAGCACCTTCCTCTGAGTATTGTACAGTCCGAAGTACCCCTCCAGTTTGTCCTGGATGATGACGAGGCTCTCCACCTGTCTCAGCAGCTCCTCCGTCGTCGTGGCGATGGGCCATACATTCTCCTTTACCACCAGTATGCCCTGCAGTGTGTTCTCCCGCTGGTAGGGTCTGCCCGAAAGTATGTCTATGGCCAGCTTGATGATCCTGTCGCCGCCTGTTGGATAGACGTAGCTGGCCACCTGGTGGCCGAACTGTACATAGTCCAGTCCCTCGCCCGGCATGCCGTCGATGCCCATGATGTTGATCTTTCCCTCCGTGCCCGTCTCCACCACGGCCTTGTAGGCTCCTGTCGCCATGCCGTCATTGTGGCAGAATACGATGTCGGGCAGATGTCCGGTCCCGATCTGGTCTTTCACGATGCGGTACGTCCCTTCACTCGACCAGTCACTCTCCCGCCAAACGTACTCCAGTTCGTCATGCCCCTCCATCACCCCTGCGAAGCCCCGGTGCCGTTCCTGTGCGGGGGTGTTGTCAAGCCCCGCCGTCACTTCCAGGATAAAGGGCTTATGCCCTTTTATGCCGTATGCGATATCCACAGCGTTCACGCCTATGGCCTTGCCAGCCTCTACATTGTCACCTCCGATAAAGGCTGTGTACCTGCCTTTATCAATCTTGCGGTCGAAACAAATCACGGGGATGCCTTTGCCCATCACGCGCCCGATGGCTTCAGAGATGGCACCGGCCTCATTGGGAGCCACCACCAGCAGGTCGATGCCGCTGTTGGCCAGGCTGTCTATCTGGTGGATCTGCTTCTCTGTGTCGTCATTCGCTGTGGCTATCGTCACTTTGACATCGTGGTCGTACAGATGTTGCGCTGCCAGCATCTCATTGTTCACCTTCTCGCGCCATTGTCCACCGGCACATTGCGATACGCCGATTCTATAGACCTTGCCGTTGTCAGAGCATGCTGTCAGTAAGACTGTTATAAATATAATAAGGTGTAGGGCTGTAAGTCTTCTGCTCATTTCTTCGCTGATTTCAGTTTTAACGGTGCAAAGATAACAAATTTGGCCGAAAATCATGCCAGTTTTCTGATAAAAATGAAAGAAAAACGCGACTCCTCGCGAGCCGCGTTGTCTCAATTCATACTACTAACTAAACTATAACTAACACTACTAACTAAAAACCAATAATCCTAATACTATCTTCAGGTGTTTCATTCAATGGTGGTGCAAAGGTACGACAATTTTCCTTTGCTCACGATAAAATATGTTTCAAAGGCTTTTAAAAATCGTTCACTGCAACAAAAATAGTGAGAAAGAACGATAATTTTGCGTATTTTGAGCTTTGCCTATTCCTATCCCATCACTACGTCGAGCACCATCATCAGTACGAAACCTATGGCGAAGCCTATCGTGCTCAGGTTGGTGTGATGGCCGCTCGAAGCTTCGGGTATCAGCTCCTCTACGACGACGTAGAACATGGCTCCTGCGGCGAAGGCCAGCATATAGGGCAGCACGGGGGTGATCAGCGAGGCCAGCAGCACGACTGCCAATCCTCCGATGGGTTCCACGGCTCCGCTGAGGCTTCCTATCCAGAAAGAGCGCCAGCGGGAGTTGCCCTCTGCACGCATCGGCATGGAGATGATGGCTCCTTCAGGAATGTTCTGAATGGCAATACCCAGTGAAACGGCTACGGCTGAGGTCAGCGAGATGTTGGCGATGCCCTGCTCTGCCCCAGCAAACACCACGCCGACAGCCATACCCTCAGGCAGGTTGTGGATGGTGACAGCCAGTGCCAGCATGGCTGTGCGTGAGAGCCGTGAGCGCGGACCTTCGGGCTTATCGGTGCCCAGGTGCAGGTGGGGTGTCACCTCGTCGAGTACCAGCAGGAACGCGATGCCGAGCAGGAAGCCAGCTGCTGCGGGGAGCACAGACCAGGCACCCTTCGCCTCTTCCATCTCCATCGCCGGTATGAGCAGAGACCATACGGAGGCTGCCACCATCACGCCCGACGCGAAGCCGAGCAGCGTCTTTTGTACA
>Ga0326514_10001555_pt1 | contig 14931 bp, 16 predicted proteins | sample 3_2548_0518_D_FD_203653 | JGI IMG/M metagenome (GOLD analysis project Ga0326514, IMG submission 203653) | Bovine rumen microbial communities from UC Davis, California, United States - 3_2548_0518 | ecosystem: Host-associated > Mammals > Digestive system > Stomach > Rumen | place: USA...
CAATGTACACAGCACAGTGACCGTGATTGTGATTGTTGCCGCAGTTGATGTTAGATTTCTATAGCCAAGTGATATTAATCCAGTATCAGACACACTGATTGTTATTGGAGCACAGGATGACGCACTTGCTACATACTTGGCAATACCCACAGGAGCATATCCATCTGGTACTGTAATCTGTTTGGTGTTGCTCCCATATGCGTTTGCATTGCAAGTGATTGAAACTTGTTCAGTGACTGTGACCGCCACAGGCTTTGTTGATTTAGTTGCAAGAGCATTCAAGACATTATACACACCATACACACCAAGGAGAGTGTTGAGTGATGACAGTTGAGAGTTGGTGATGATATTCTGGTCAATCAGTCTCCAGTAAGAGCCATCATAGGCAAAGACCTTGACCTCATTAGCCTCCCATGCTCCATCCAGTCTGGATGTGGATGAGGTTGTCCTTGCGATGCCATACACTCTCTTTTCACCAGTCCCATTGACGTTCATGTAGATGTTGTCTGTGGATGTCTGGGAGTTGGAAAATTTGACCGCAATCACAGCTCCTGTGAACAGTGTGAACCCAGAGCAGGAGACCACTTTTGTTGCTGTGTTTGCTCCTGTTGAACAAGTGCCATAATACATCAACTTTGTGATCTGGCTTGCGGCTTGGTCGAGTATGTCCTGTGCAGACACCTTGGTTGTGTCTGTTCCGTCATCTGTAGCCAGATAATTGCCAGAACCAAGCACCCCAGAAAAACTATTCAACTCATGAATCTGCATTGAGAGCCTCCTTTATCTTTTCCACTTCTGCCTTGAGTGATGTCAGCTCACTGGACAAGGCATCAATCTCTTTCTTTTGGTCTTGAATCAATTTGAGCATCGGAGGAATGATTCTGTATGGACTCCATGTCCATGTCTCTGACTTATCCTCATCCTCTTTCTGAACTGCTTGAGGATAAACCTCATCCAAGTCCTCAACGATAAATCCAACAAGGTCTTTGCCTCGGTTGTCATCATCCTCTGACAGAAAGTCATCCCTGTACTTGTATTGGATAACATCCGCATCATAGAGTCTTTCTGGATTCAGTTCTTCTCTGCTGATTTCGCCAATGTCTGTCTTGATTTTTCTTGAGGATGACCCCTCATTGGCATAATACGCAATTCCTGCTCCAGTGAGATATAAATTTCCAGAGTGGGCAGTTGTTGACCGTCCAGTAAGCAGTGCCATACCATTGTTGTTGACTTCAACCAACGCACCAGAAAGGTCATTATTCATATACGCTTGAGCCGTATTGTATCCAACAGCAATGTGTCCAAATTCCCCATTGGAGTTGACTGGAGAACAAACAAAGCCACCATTTGAGCCAATGCTTAACGCTTCATTTCCATCTAACACCACCGTCATGACCTCATCATTGAATGATGATGGTGCTTGTAGGTAAAAATACGCTTCGTGTCCTGCTATAGAATATTCTTTTTCAAGCCGTGATGAATATATAGAAAGTCCTGCAATAACCCCACTATTGGCTTGCATATACCCATAATCATCAACATAGAAATTCCCATCGCCAAGGTCGATTGCACCAGAGTTTATATCCAAGAATCCTGTCTCCAGATCAAATGTTGTGTTTCCTCCAGAGTCAGACAGCGTTCCTGCTTTGATGATGTCAGCATTGAGGACTCCTGTTGTGATGAGGTTGGCATTGAGGTTTCCTGTGGTGATGAAATCAGCAACAAAATTGCCATCTATTGTCCATGCTGTCCTGTATGTCCCAGAGTATCCAGTCTGGCTGAATCCAATCCCATTGCGGTTGATTCTGATGACATTGACCGCAGTGTCAATGGATGGAGTGTCCATGACCAAGATTTCCTCTGGCACTCCATTGGCATTTGGCTTGAGGACAACATAACCACCAAGACCTCCAGAAATCATTTCTGTAGCGTGTTGAATGGCATCATCCATCATGCTCTTGGTTGGGACTGTCTCAAGCATGGTCTGTGTCACGATGTCAGCATACGAATACTGGACATCGCCCAACTCGATCTGGTCATATCTGTCCATCAAGACATTGTACACAGTCTTGATGACTTTCTTTTTCTCCGCTTCAACACCAAGTTCTGGATAGTATACGCTCACAGTGTCGCAGAGCCTTGCTCTTTGAAGCGGAGCATAGTCTTTATATTCCTCCGTCTGCCACATCTGGACAAAGTCCACAGTGATGTTCTGGCGATGCTCCCAACCAGAGGACTGCTCCAGATATGATTCTGCCGCCGCCCTCAACTCTGCCACTGTTGGCTGTTCTGGGAGCATGGATGACATATCCACAGGGACAGCAGAGATGTCCACATACGTCCCCTCCAGAGGCTCTCCATTTTCATCTCTGATGATGACAAGATTCTCATCAGTCAAGTATGCGTATCTTCTTGTCACTCCACTATAGATGATAGTCCCCTCTGGCAGAGTCACCAAGATTGGAGAGCCTGTATCAGACTCTCCTTTCCAGAATGGATATATAGCATTGTATGTATTGGATGCATCAATCTCATTGGTGAGGTTGGTCAGATTCTTGCCATATCTGATCTCAATCTCACTGTCAGAGCCTCTGCTTTGGTACAACTTGACTGTGAACTTGTCCCACTCATAATCTCCCTTGCCATATACGTCAAGGAGAGAACCCTCCTCTCCTCCAAGGACTCCTCTGACTGTCCTTGGCTCGGAAATCTCAAATGCTCCACTCACAGACTTGTCAGTCCAGAAAGTAAAGTTGGTCTGTGGCTGTGTGTGCTGTGGCAATTTGTTGATGGCATCTGTGATTGATGATGCTGTGTATGGAGTCACCACTGTTGTCCTCAATCTGTATGAGATATGATGAGCAAAAAAAGTGACCACTCCATCAATGGGAGCATTCCTGCCATATATGACAAAAGGCTGTGGTGTCTGTGTGTCATCGTGAGTGCAGTAGATAATCTGTCCCTCTTGGATGTCCAAATATCGCTCACCAGTAATGGGATACTGGAATTCACACTCATAGATTCCATTCCTCTCCTCTGTGACTGTGCAGGAGATGCAATCGGACAGTCTCCCAATTCCATTGGTCACAAAGTTTCGTTCACCGTCATCATATAGAATCGGTATCATGCTACAACCTCCACCATCTCGGAGTCACAACAACAGATGTGATTCCCGTTCCAAGTGATATGCCATTCTCTCCTGCCGCCAAGGATGGGAACTTGTTTCCTGCGTACTGAACCAAATCATTGGCATTGACCTTTGCTCCACCGCTCATTGTCCATGCCTCCATGATGTCACAGTCTATGTATATGACTTGGTCTGATGTGCCTCTGATGGTCATGGAGTAATCTCCTATGCCCACTATCCCTGTTCCAGTGATCTGGAGCATTGGTTTTGCGTCAAACTCTGTTGGGTTGGTTATGCTCCCAGATGCTACGAAAGTCACAGGAGTCTCACCAGACAGGAGGAATCTCTGTGGCTTGCAGTTGAACGTGATGTCAAAGGTTGCCAGTCTCAACCCTGTCATGGATGCTACAGACAGACCTCCTGTGTAGATTCCAAGTCTAAATTCGTCTGGATTATAGTCATCCGTCAGTCTCTGGTATCCTGTCAATGCTCCCAAGGCAGAGCGAAAGGCTCTGATTTTGGATGCAAAGTCTGATCTGGATGCTCCCATAACTCCTGCGGAATATTTGACCTCCAGATTCTCATATCTGCCACTGTCGATGGACAGTTGTCCATTTCTTCCTGCTACGTCAAGCATCTGATAGACTCTTGCAGGAGCATCGAATGCTCCACTCCCAGATATGTATACTCCATATGCTCCACTATTCACAGAGCCAAATGTCAGTGTCTTTCTCATGTCCAGACCTCCTGTCTCTGCTTCTGCACTCTTGCAAGTCTCTGTTCCACAGCGAGTGCCAAGGAATTGACATCCATGCCCTGTGAGGCATAGACATTGATGGTTATCTCATCGCCTCCAACGCTCCCACTGTTGCCCATGCCATCTGTCAGACTCATCCTCATCTCATCAGCCACCCTCTGAATCCACTGTGTATTTTTCTCCAGAGGGACAACCGCTTCTGCTCCGTCACCCTCAAGCAGACCGACTTGTCCTCTCTTGAGGACACCACCTTGAGCAAGTCTGGGAAGATTAAATTCATCCAGATAGCCAAGATTGAAGCCTAAACTATTAACTATGTCAATGAGGCTGTTAATCGCCCTTATAGGAGAATTTAAGACCCACTCAATGGTAGCCAGTACTGCATTGATTGCTTTCTTGAATGCTCCTCCAATGGCATCTCCAACCTTTGTACCAATATCGGTAAACTTTCCTTTGATGGTCTCCCAGATTCCAGAGAAGAATGCTCCCACATTCTTGAATGCTCCTTTGATAGCCTCCCATGCTCCAACGAATCTTTCTCTGAACCATCCGATTACTCCTGCAAAGACTTCTCGGATGGCTTTCCACTTGTTGGAGAAGAATGTTTTCACGCTTGCAAATGCTCCCTTGATTGCATTCCATGCTCCCACGAATCTGTCTCTGAACCAACCAATCACTCCTGCAAATATCTCTCTGATTGCTTTCCATGTGTTGGAGAAAAAGTCCTTGACTCCACTCCATGCTCCTTTGATAGCCTCCCATGCTCCAGAGAAGATTCCGACTATGGCTTGCCATGTGTCAGATGCCACTTTCTTGATGCTGTCCCAGAGTGTAATCCAGAACTGACGGAAAGTCTCTGACTTCTTCCACAGCATAACAAATGCGGCAACAAGTGCAACAACTGCACTCAAAACAACCCCTATCGGATTGGCACTCATTGCCGCATTCATTAGCCATTGAGCCGCTGTCACTGCTTTCTGGACTACAGTGAGAGCCATCCAACCCTCTCTCATGACAGTGATGGCAGTGGTATATCCAAGATATGTTACCAATCCTGCTGTCATAGCCTTGAGGATGGTGATGATAGTAGAACCATTCTTGATGATAAATCCAATTCCTTTTTCAATTCCTGTGAACACTTTGTCTGCCACATCAAGGATGGTCTCAATCGCCTTTTCGATCTGGGGAGCATACTTCTCCATCAGATTGTCCACCATGTCTGCCATCTTTGTCTTGATGCTCTGGACAGCGAGAGCCATCTTCTCTGGACCATCCTGTGTGTTTTCAAAGGTCTTTTCTACACTTCCTTTGGTCTCGATTGAAGCGGCAGTCAAGTCCTTGAATGACAATGTGCCATTCTTCAATGCTCCGTAAATCTGGTCTCCACTCTTGCCAAAGATTTCATATGCCTTGTTGAGTCCCTCTGTCTCACTGGTGTTGTTCTTGATGCTGTCCTCCAGTTGGACAAGAGCCTCATTGAGTGGGATGCCATCTGCCGCCGCATTTTTCAGAGCCTTGCGGAGTCCATTCATGACGGTCTCGCTGTTTGCACCAGACTTCTCCATCTGACCCATCAACATTGTTGCTTGGTCGATGTTCAGACCCATCTGCTGAAATGCTGTCCCATTCTGGATGAGTCCTTGCATCAGAGTATCCATGCTCACTCCAGTCTGCTGTCCAACAGTGTTGAACACATCCAGAACGTGTCCTGCATCATCAGCTCCCAGACCAAAGGCAGACAAGGCTTTCTGTGTGGAGTCAATGGACTGATTGACATCTGTCCCATTGAGTTTGGCGAACTTGAGGAACTTGGTGGAGAGCGTGTCAAGGTCTTTGCCTGTTACACCAAACCTTGTGTTGACCTCACCAACCGCAGTTCCAATGTCCTCCTGTGATGCTACCACTTGAGTAGACACACTGCGGAACACATCCTCCAAGTCATCTGCCGCCTTGCCTGTAGCACCAGTCTTGGCAATCACAATATCTGTGCCAGAGTCATACTCCTGCCATGCTTGCATGGAGGTTGATGCCAGAGAGGACAGAGCCTCTGCAATCTTCTGGAGTCCTGCTGATGCCAGATCAGCCAGTGTCCCCTTGAGAACCGTAAAACCACCATCCATCTTTTCGGTGGTCTTATCCACATCAAGCATGGTCTTGTCCAGAGCATCTGCCGCAGTATCAACCTCTGACATCTTGGTCTTGTTCTGTGCCAGTTCTCCAGACAGTCTTTCTATGTCTCCTGCAAGAGCCTTGGCTTGTGTGCTGTTCTTGCCATATTGCAGGACTGCATCCTTGTAGGCTGTCTTGAGTCCTGCAAGTTTTGTTTCTTGATCTGATATGCTCTTGCCAAGTTTGGCAGTCTCGCTCTCTGCCTGTTTCTCTGCCGCAGTGGACTCTTGGAGTTGCTTCTCAAGGTTGTCAAGTTCTCTTGTGGTCTTGTTGACCTCTGCTTGAGCCTTGTTCATCTCCACTCTCATATCAGACATGGACTTCTCATTGGCTTCTTGGGCAGTGGTTGACTTGGCAACCTCCTTGGCGAGAGCATCAACCTTTGATTTCTGCTCTTGGTATTCCTTGGAGGACTCCCCAAGTTCTTTCTCAATCCTGTCCAGTTCAGCCTTTTCCTTGTCATATGAGGCTACCAAAGCATTGTGTCTCTTTGCGTTCTCCTCATACTGTCCACCCAAACGCTTGTATTCCGTCTGTATGAGGTTGAGTTTGTTTGTCTGCTCCTTGAGTTTGTTGTTGAGAGCATCCTGCTTGGCTGTGAGTGCCTTGACACTGGTGTCATTCCTGCCAAACTGGTTGGTAACAACTTTCATCTCGGAGGAGACCTCCTTGAGATTCTGCGTGATTTGCTTTAGTGCTTTCTTATATTCACTTTCTCCAGTGAGTTTTATTGCTCCACCGAATCCAGACATAGTGTCCTCCTGTTAAAACCACTCTTCATCCTGCTGTTGCTGTTTGTGTGCATCAGCATATGTTGTGTTTGATTTCCAGAGTTTCAGCTCCAGATCAAAGTCATTTTTGTAATGTGTATAAAATCTCCCAAACATACGGAGAGTCAGTCTGCCCACCTCCTTGATGGACAGATTGAACTTCGTTGAGCCTATGAGATAGAACCAAGAGAAGTCCATTGGCTCTGGCTCATCCACTATGTCTGGGATTATCAGTTTTTTTCATCACTCTTTGTGCTGTCAATGACAGTCTGTGTGAGAGTCTCTGACGCATTCTGGAGTCCCATCTCTGTGATGAGTCTCCCCACTTGCTTGAGGGACAGAGGCTTTCTGTCTGTGCCTTTTTCCTCATTCTCGATGTCAATGGCTTCATTAATCATCTCTCTAAAACCAAAGATGATTGCCTTGGCATCTGGCTCTCCATCCTTGCCCTCTGTCAAGTCTCCCCATCTCTCGACTGTGCCATATTCCTCCTGTATGGTTTCCATCACGTTGAGGTTGAATGTGAGACCGTATGTCTCGCCTCTGTATTGAATCTCTCCTCCAAAATCTTTCATCTCATTCCTCCAAATTCAATAAGAAAACAAAGGGAGTGGAATCCCCACTCCCCTCTCTATGACTTGACTGATTATGTGAACAGTCCAGTGAGATATGTCTTTGCCTCTGCCATAGTATCAAAGGTCTTTGCCTTTGACCAATCCCCATTCTGGAGAGTGGCAACAGTACCCTCAATCTCGCTTGTGCCGAACTCAACATTTTCGCCCTTGGTGTTGTCCTCCTGTGACGGCTCACTGAACTTGACCTTGCACAGGAACTCGACCTTGTACTTGTAGACACCATTGATGAGTTTTGTCACGATTCTGCCCAGACCGACATATGGAGCAACATCATTGGCATTCCGCACAAGATTGCCATCTGTGATGGTGTGACCAAGCAGAGTTGCCATAGTCTGTAAGTCCTCATCATCAATTCCCATTGTGACTGTACCACTCTGGAATGATGTGTCAGCCTCTGCAAGTGCGTCATCCGCATACAGTGTGCCATTGTTGTTGGTGATGGACACATTGCAGGAGATGGCTTTTGCAGGTTTGGTTGCCGCACCATAAGAGGGTGTTCCATCCTGTGCCTCCGTCAGCAGACCGAACAAGAAATTCTGTAATCCGATTTTTGCCATTTAATTTTCCTCCCTAATATATGCAAAATTCAGTGTCTTATGGTAGTATCCAGTGTCATGCTCATACATATCATTGCTCGATCTGGACACTTGCCAGACAAATCCATTTGCTGTGAGTATTGCTTTTACTTGCTCAATCAATTCTGTGAAATTGCCTTTTGAGTATACATCAAAGTCATAGTAGTCCACATAACCTATCAGAGCATCATCTCCTGTCAAGGAGTTGTCAGAGTCTTGATGCATCCACACCACATATGGCTCACCATGTCCCATGTAATACATATATTTCACAGGGACAGAGACCCCATCAACCGTGAATCCGTCAAATATTGTCTTGATTAACTCATTCATCTAACAGTCCTCCAGATGCTTTTTTCTGTGCCTTGAGCATAGCCTCCTCAATCTGCTTTTTCTTGAATGACTTTCTCAAAAAAGGTTTCTTGGGAAATGGCAAGTTGCTCCTGCCATGTTCAAAGACATTGGCAACCAGTGGAGCAGGAGTCTTGACCCCTTTGTCATTTTCAAAATATCCATAGAAAGCAACCTTTGTATTGATGCCATCATCTGACGGAGTCTTGTATACCTCTGTCTTTTGCAAGCAATCCATCATTTTGGAGTTTTTGATTCCATCTGGAACACTTGATTTGATGTTCCGCAGGACAACTTCCGCTCCTGCCTGTGTCATATCTCCGAATATCTTCTCCGATTCCTTGTCAAGCATCTCAAACTGCTTCATGATTTCAGCAGGAAGTTCCAGTCCAAATTGTGCCATCAGTGAGTCACTTCCTTGGCTTGGATTTCCAACTCAACATTTGCCTCATCCACATTGTTCAGATATTCAATGGTGTACTCCTTGTTACGGAACACAATCCTCATGTCCCTTGTGATCTGAGTCACAGGAAATCTGATTGTGAAATTGGTATATGCTTTTTCGAAATCGGAGTTGTTGGCAATAAGAGTCATCCCTCTTGTGGTCTTGATTGAGGCATACGGCTCAAGGACAGGAGGCTCAACCAGAGCCACGCTCTGAAAGCCTTGGCTGTCCTCTATGATTTCTGTCTGATAGATTTTGATTCTGTGGTTATACTTTCCTGCATTAACCATCGGCATCTCCAGTGGGCAGGAGGTTGATGGAGTGCATACCAAGTATGGTCTCAACCACACGATTTAAGTTTGCGTTGTCCACATACATGGTGCGGTTGTCATACATATCTTGACACAGCACAAAGACCACTATCACAAAGTCTGAATGTGCGTCTATGTCATCAACCCCTGTGTATTCCAGAATATATGTCTTGGCAATTTCAATCAGAGCATTGAGCAGACTCTGATCTGATTCTGTGACCTCACTCAATCTGATATAGTCTGCTATATCCTCATAAGTGATGTCACTTACTTTGGTGATTTGATTCATGTCTGTCCTCCTTTCGGAGTCCTACTTTTTTGCAGTCTTTTTCTTGGCAGACTTGTCTTTGACCTCCTCAATGTATCCTGCCTTGAGGAGGTCTTTGACAATATCCTTGTTGGCGATGTCTCTCACATCACCCTCTGCCATAGACACAAGACCACTGAAAGAAATCAGTGCCTTATACATAAGTATCCTCCTTATGCCATTGTCAGTTTTGCAATCTGCTGTGCATCAATGACCTTTGCGTCAAACTCAAACCATCCGATAACTCCGATAGCGTGTTCATCCGCATAACGCTCACGCAGAACCTCAATATTGATTTCTTCACTGAACTTTGTGCCAAGTCCTCTCATGTCTCCGTAGTAGATGACATCAGCTCCAGTGGCGATGTTGGGCATATTGTCAGAGACAAATACAGGCTTGCCCAGAATGGATGTGCCAAACGGAGTGGAGATGTCATCATTCAGCAGAGGATAGCCTGTGTTGGACTTGAGTTCACGCAGAGCAGTTCTTGTTGCAGGACTCATAATCCAGATCGCATTCTGCTGAAATTCATCCTTGACAGCGTCATGCAGATTGATAATGTCCTCCAGTACGATTGCAGACGCACTTCCTGCGGTCACAGCGTTGTTCAGCCCAGACAGACCCTCAACCTTGCCAGATGTACCAATCAGCAGTTCATGCTCGATGAATCTCTTGATTGCGTATGCCATCTCATCAACTACGAATCCAACAATGTCGAATTCCACATTGTTTATGAGTGATCTGGAAATCTTGGTCAATGCTCCTGCAAGGAATCCTGCCAGTTCTACGGTTGCGAAAGAACCAGAACTGGATGCCATCGGAGTAAATTCCTGCTGATATGCAACAGTGATGTTCTGGGAGTCCGCAGGATAGTAGGGAACTTCCAGTTTTCCCTTGACGTTGAATTTCTGGGACTTATCCAGAATCGGACAGATGTCATATACTCTGCGGATGATGTAATTGACAATGGTCTCTGGGATTAACGCTCCACCCAGACCGATGCCTGTTCCTGTAGTCGCAGGAGTCAGCTCTCCTGCTCTCTCATGGACAATCATGCCTCTGATGTAGTTCTCAAATGCTCTGGTTTCTGCGAGTTCTTTTTCTCTCTGCACTTCCTCTTCCTCCTTTGCCTCTTCTACAGGAGTGTCATCCTCTTTGACCTCCATCTCTTCCTTTTCCATCTCTCTGAAATCCTCATCCAGTTTCAGAGTCTCGATGATTTTTCTGACATTGTCTCTGATCTCTGCCAGTTCTGCCGCTTCATCTTCCGTCAGTTCTCTTTTCTCTGCCTTTGCAACAGCGAGAACATCCTCTGCCCTTGTAATAAGGTCATTCTTCTTCTCAATAAGTTCTTTCATGCTTTCGTGTCTCCTTTCATTTCAGCAATCATTGACTCATATATTGAGTAGTCAATAGGTTTTATATCTGCCGCAGGATGCTCATCCTGTTGTGGCTGTTCTTCTGTGCGGACTTCCTCCGCAGTGGTCTCCTCTCTGACTTCAACAGTGTCAAGAAAAGCCTCTCCATGATACTGGACATCATCGTCTGTCCTTGCCATGATGAGAGTCCCATCATAAGCAGGAGTCTTGCTCCTGTCCAAAATAGAAACCTCATACAAATTGAGGTCTCGCACTATCCGCAGTGGGAGTCCTGTCTCACTGTCCATCCTGTTTTCCACTCCGTCTGGGCAGTCCTCAAAACCAAAACTCCACCCAATCAGATCACCATTTCTGGCAGACTCCATCACATCCGCATCAGTGATGACTGCTCTTGCATGGAGTCCAATGGAGTCCTCACACAGTTCCAGATTTCCCTCTCTGGTTGAGCCAAGGTCTCTGTCCCAATCATGATTGAGCAGGACATGGACATCATCATTTCTCTCAAGTGCAGAGGAAAACGCTCCCTTGCTGATACGTTCAATGAATCTGCCTATCCTTGACAGGAGAGGCTTGCTGTTTCGCTCAACCGCATTGACGTATCCCTCCACAATCACACTGTCTGCTCTAATACTGACCCTCATCCAGATCACTCCTTTCTGCGGAATTGCCGCTTTCGTCATACTCCTCTGCCAGTTCATGACCCTCAAGCATCTTGTCCTCCTCGAGAGTGGTCTTGGAATCCGTGTTAGGAGTATAGTATGTATGTGTCTCTGTGTCATACAGGACAGCACCCAATCCAACATTGACCACATCCAGACCCTCAACATAGTTCATGTTCTCTGCTCTGCGGATTTCGTTCAGCGTCATGAATCCTGTCTCCTTGGCGAGTTTGTAAGACTCATATCTATCCTTGAGGGATGCTCGGATGATTTCCTTGACATCGAACTCAAAGAACATATTCTTTTTCTCTTTCTCCAAGAGCAAGTCTCGATTCAGAGCAGTCTCAAATGCTTTGACAATCGGATAGATAGCCATCTTGAAAGTCAAGTCAAAGTCACTGGAGATGTGGAACAAGTCACTGATTTCCTGCATGAGAGTCCTTTTGCTTTCATTGATCTGGTTTTCTACGGAGGAATTTGAAGCCTCTTGAAATTCCAGACCATTGTTGAGGACAACCACATTCTCTGTGCTGTTGTTGTAGAGGTTTCGCCATGCTTGTTTGAGGACATTGATTTCCTCCTGTCCAAGTTTCCTCTGTGACTTGAGAAAGCCTTTTTTGTTGCCGCCACTCTTGACGAGATTGAGCTGATAAAGAAGCGTGTTGTATGCTGTCTCCAGAGCCTTGGAGACTTCAACTGTGACTCCTATGCCGCTTGCTCCGTCTTTGGTGTTACGGAGCAACTTGACAAAGTCATATGGCTTGTACTCCTCACCCTCAACAAGGATGACATAGTCCTTGTAGATAGGCTTGAAGTTCTTGAGAATAGCAATGAATCTTTCCTCAACGTATCGCAGAGAAACAACCTCATTCCTCTTTCTCTCGATGAAACAGTAGCCTCCCTTGCCAAGCAGATAATCCTCCACCATAGCCTTTTTCAGTTGGAAAGCATCCAGAGTGTCTCCTGTGTCTCCATTGAGGAGTTTGACTCTTGCATCTCCCTCCTGCTCTTCAACCTTGCCTTGCTTGTACTTGTACAGTTTGACTGGCATGGATGCCACAGAGTTGCTGATGAAATCCACAGCACCACTGACAGCAGGAAGAGTCAGAGCCTTTTCTCTGGTGATTGTCTCTCCATTGATGAGTGCCTGTAGTAGCACATCACTCACAGGAGGAGTGACTGCTGTCTCTGTGGCTTGAGGCTCATCCCTTGTCTGCTCATCCTCTCCGATGAGCCATGACCATAATCCCATCTTGACCTCCTCTCTATAGGACTTGGATGGTGAAATCCATCTGATTCAAGAAGCAGTCTTGTTGCAGGAGATATGTGGCATTGATTAGACTGACCACCATATCCACCTTGCCTGTGGACTTCTTCTTGGTTACATACTGATTTTTGTTGGTATCATATGTGCATCGTGCATTCTGGAAGTTAATCTCAAGTAGCCTGTTCTTTTCATAGGCAAATTCCTTGGAGAGAATCTTCTCTTTAAGAAGCTTGGTTGGAGGATGCAAGACTGATGAGTGTTGTCTGATCTCAACGCAGTTGTATCCTGCTTTCTCCAACTTTTGTGCTGTGCTTAAAGCATTCCATCTGTCATATCCTATTGCCTGTATCTGGACTCCGTACTTCTCCTCAAGGGACAGAATGAAATCCTCCACCACAGCATAGTCAATCACCTTGTCTCCGCAAGCAATCACTTTTCCTGTCTTGAGCAACTCCGTATAGTTTACCTTTTCAAACTTGCTCTTTTCCGCAATCCTGCCCTCTGGGATGAACGCAAAACTGTCTGCCAGAATGCGGTTGTCATCATCTACTGTGACCATGCTGACAGACGTATTGTCATTGCTCTCTGACAAGTCCAGTCCCAAATATACAACTCTATCTTTCCATGTGATCTGGGCAACCTTGCACTCTTGCACATCCTTGACATCAATGTATGTCTCTGTCCCTGTGCCTTGGTAGATGATGTTGCAATGCTTGCAGACAAAATTCTCCCTTGCTGACTCAACAGCAATGGCATAGGCTCTCTTCTTGAGTAAATCCTCCCATATCTCTGGAATCTCCAGAGCAACAGGATTAGCCTGTTGGAGTATCAAGTCATCTGTCTCCCATCCAGATGTTTTGTCTGGCTCATACAGAAGAGAGAACCTTGTCTCATCCTTTTCCAGACCATCAAGCACCCTCTTGGAGTATCTGACTTCATCTTCCAAAGGATTCTGGATACTCGGATACTTGGTTGAGATGATGAACCCCAGTTTGTTCAAGATATTGAGTTGTCCAGACCTCATGGCATCAATCGGATATGAGGTTGGCAACGCACCCACCTCATCAGCACAAAAGGCATTGGGCAACTTTCCATCCATCCTGCTTGTTGAGAATGAAAGTGGTGTATACTTGACTTGAGTCGGCTGAAATAGTATGTAATCCCTCAATATCTTGAATCTCTTCCTGTTGTTCCATTCATAGACCACAGGAGATGATCTGATTGTCTCTGCTATAGCCTCCCTTATCTCTCTGGACAGTGAGCCGTCTGGAGCAACAGAATAGAACTTGCTGAACTGTGGCTCTGTCAAAAAAAGCAGTATGAATATGGTTGCAATGGTGAATGTCTTGAAGTTCTTCCGACATATCTCCAAGACTCCTGTCTCATATCGCCTCTTCTCCTCATTGTCTCTGTACACTGTGCAGAGAATCGCAATGTAAAACAACCACTGATAACCACAAGTGCAGTCATACAGAGGCTGTCCTGCTTTCAGTCCCTTTGGCATATGGAGTATCTTGAGTATGTTCTCCACTTGCCGCAGTTTCTTCTCACTGATTTTGTATTTCTTGTCCTTGCCATCGCAGATTCTGATGAACTCACGCATCTGCATCTTGACATACTTGGGAGTGGTTTTCTTTCGGATGCTTGTCTTGCAGAATTCGTATGCCTTATTCACCGTTAATCACTTCCAACAGTGGGTCTCGCTCCTCTTTGGAGCTGTCCTCACCAAAAGTCTTGATGATTTTCATCAATGTACTGACTGTCTTGTTGGCTGAATCGGTTGTCTTGTTGAATTCTGCAACAGCAGGATTCGCATATAGGTTTTTCCTGCCCTTGACATACTCCTTGGAGACCAACATCCCATCCTCCTCAATAACCTTGGTCAATTCGTCAAGGATATTGAGTTGGACTTGGTATCTCTCAAACGTAGTCACGAAAAAATAGTTGTTCTGGACTCCAGAGTCCTCTGCAAGTCTTATAATCTCACTGGCTTGCATCTTGATTTGCTTTCTTGCCATCAGATCACCCTCATTTTTTTCATTTCATTGGTGGTTTGCATCGCCTCTCTCATGTTTTGAGGCTGTTTTTCGCCGATTTGAGCGACTTTTTCACGTTTATTGGGGAATTATGCCTGTTTTCCAGAAAATCCCCTTAAAATTGACATTTTCGTATCCGACTT
>Ga0326514_10001556_pt1 | contig 14930 bp, 16 predicted proteins | sample 3_2548_0518_D_FD_203653 | JGI IMG/M metagenome (GOLD analysis project Ga0326514, IMG submission 203653) | Bovine rumen microbial communities from UC Davis, California, United States - 3_2548_0518 | ecosystem: Host-associated > Mammals > Digestive system > Stomach > Rumen | place: USA...
TTTCTGATATATTCAGCTATTGTATAATTGGTTACAAATAAAAATATTCTATGCATTGTGTATTCGTTAACACCAAGTATTTGTGAAAGTCGTTTATAATTGATTTCTTCGCATAAATTATTCTCTATATATTCAATTAATTCATTAAATCTTTCATTACTTTGTTTATTCATAAATTTCCTCTATTCTTTATTGAATTTATGTTAGTATATCATTTTTAATTTAAAATTACAATTAATCTATTGTATAATAAAAACTTACGAACTTTAATTAGTCCGTAAGTTGTCTTTAAATGGAGCGATAACTTTACTTATATTCGAAAAATTATACTCCCAAAGTTGTTTGATCAAATCAACTAAATAAATTATATCATTTTCTGAGATTATTTCAATAGGATTGTAGAAAAATATACCTAAATATAGTATAATTTTATTGACAAATGAGCTTGTAAATGAAAGGAGTTGTTCAAATGAATAAAAAAGATTTAGATACTAATTCCACTGATATTATTGTTTCAGGGGTATCGGCCGCCGTAGGTCTTATTCCTATTGCAGGTGGATTTGTATCTGAAATAGTTCAAAATGTTATCCCTAATCAAAGAGAAGATAGAATTGTAAAATTTATTTCAGATTTAAGTGATGAATTAGAAAAAACACAGTTTTCATTAGAAGAACTAAAACAAAAATTTGAAAATTTAAAATATGGAACTTTTACTTATAATTGCTTACGTGATTTAGCAAATGATGTTTATGATGAAAAAATTAAGTATTATAAAAATTTGTGTGTTAATGCCATAACGAATGATGAAAAAAATTTAATTCATTGTGAAAGAATATTAAAGATATTAAGTGAATTAGATTATTATGAAATATTATATTTGAAATTTTATTCTAATGTAAGTATAGTTGGAACAGAAACTATGAAAGAAGTTACAGCAAAGCTTGGCTTTGATATTTTACAACCTAATTATTATATGTCTATGGGCGAAAACGAGAGAGATGAAGAAACCTACAAGCAAATCACATTAAATAATTTATGTAATACTGGTTTATTACAAAGGGAAGTAAAATTAGTAAGTAATGGAAGAAGAGAACATATTAGTTATAAAATAACTACATTAGGGAGATTAATTTTGAAAAAGATTGGAGAAGATATCAATGAATAATATTGATGAACAATATATTGATATAGCAATAGAAATTAGCAAAAAGGCTAAATACCCTTATGGTGCTATTGTTGTTAAAGATAATCAAATAATAGGTAGAAGTGATGAGAAAACTTTAATGGAAACAAGTATGTACTCACACGCAGAACTAGAAGCAATAGAAAGTGCTTCTAAAAATAAAAATTTATATGGAGATTTAAAAGGTGCAACAATGTATGTGTCTTGTGAGCCTTGTATGATGTGTATGGGTGCAATCTTGTATGAAGAGTTTTCAAAGGTTGTATATGCTGCAACATTACAAGATAGTAATGATAATTATTGTCCTGAAATGATTACTGATATAGATGTATTAGCAAATTATTCAAAAGATAAAATTGTAATAGTTAAAGAATTGCATAGAGATAAAGCAATTGAAGTTTTAAAAATGAAGGGAGAATAAAATGAAACAAGAATTAGTGAGAATTAACTCTATTGATGAAATAGAACAACCGGGTATTTTATATACGCCTAATGAAGATACTGATAAGATAGTAATTCATGTTCACGGATTAAATGGAAATTTCTATGAAAATAGATTTTTAGATATACTTGCAAAATCTTATACAGATAAAAATTATGCTTTTTTAACTTTTAATAATAGAGGTAGAGATTTTATAACAGAACTGCTTAAAGGTAATGACTTTACTATTATTGGAGGAAGTTTAGAAAGGTTTAAAGATTGTATTTTAGATATAGATGGTGTGGTAAATTGGGTAAAAGAAAAAGGTTATAAAGAGATAATACTTGAAGGACACAGTTATGGTTGTAATAAAGTTTTATATTATTATAATCACAAAAAAGATGATAGTATTAAAAAAATAGTTTTACTTGCACCTTGTGATATTCCATCAGAGGGTAAAAAGTTTTTAAGTGAAGAAGAATATAACAAAGCAAAAGAAGAATCTACAAGATTAGTACAAGAAAATAAAGAAAATGAACTAATAGATTTTTCTGTAATGGCTAATGGTAAAATTGCGGCAGGGACATATTTCAATGATTTCTTGCCAAATGGAGAAAATGATTTCATTAGATATGTAGATGGAATAAATGGAAAGAGTGAAGTGCTTAATAGTATACATATTCCTACATTAGTTATATTTGGGAATGTAGATGAATGTGTATTAACACAACCTATTGATGTGGTTAAAGAATATTTAAAAAATAATTTGAGTAATTGTAATATTCAAATTATTGATGGCGCAGACCATTCATATACAGGCAGATATGAAGAATTAGGGGAAATTATTAAAAATAATATGGAGTGATGAAAAAATGAATAATAAAGTTGTATTAGTTACTGGAAGTTCAAAAGGCATTGGAAAGGCAACTATAATTGAATTTGCAAGTAAAGGTTATAATGTAATTATTAACTATAATAATAGTCAAGCAGAAGCAGAAAAACTAAAAAAATATGTTGAAGAACAATACAAAATTAGGGCTATAACTGTAAAAGCAGATGTATCAAATGAAACAGAAGTTGAGGATATGGTAGAAAAAGTAATAAATGAATTTGGTAAGATAGATGTTTTAGTAAATAATGCCGGAATTGTTTATGATAGAGATTTTAATGATATTAAAATTGAAGAATTTGAAAAAACATTAAAAGTAAATGTAATAGGTGCCTTTATAGTTGCAAGAGAAGTGTCTAAATATATGAAAAAAGGTAGTTCAATTATAAATGTATCATCTACAAACGGAACAAAAACAATTTCACCAGAGTGTTTAGATTATAATATTTCTAAAATTGGATTACAAAGTTTAACAAGAGATTTAGCATTTCAATTTAAGCCTAATATAAGAGTTAATGCTATTGCAATTGGTTGGGCAGATACCGATATGAATAAAGATTTACCAAAAGATTATATAGAAGATGAAACATCTAAAATTTATGCTGAAAGATTTGCAAATCCTAGCGAAATTGCAAAAACGATTTATTTTCTAGCAAGTGATGAATCAAGTTATATAAATAGTGAAATTGTTAATATAGATGGAGGTTATTGTTAATGGAAAAAAAGTTTGCAATTATTGAAATAGGAAGTAATAATACAAAAACTCATATTTATGAAGATAACAAAGTGATATATGAAAATAATACAACTATTGAATTCAAAAAAAATTATAAAAATGAAAATAAAATAATGTCTAGTGATTTAGATAAATTATATAAAATTATAGATAAAGCATTAGAATATACAAAAAACATTCATATTTATGGATGTAGTATTTTTAGAAACATATCCATAGAAGAATTAGAAGATATTAACAATATATTATATAATAAATACCATTTAAAAATTGAAGTAGTTAGCCAAGATGATGAGGCATATTATACAGCACTTGGTTGTTATAGTGATATTGAATATGATAAAAACATTTGTGTATTTATTGGAGGTGGAGGTTCTATTGAACTTATATTTGTAAAAAACAAAGAAGTTTTAGACAAGAAATATTTTAATTTTGGTGTAGTTGATATTACAAATAAATTTGATAGTTTAAAAGAAGATATACCGACTGTTACATTTGATGAAGTATATAATTATGTAGATAGTTTAATCGGCAATATAGATATAAATGCTGACATTTTAATATTAGCGGGTGGCGACCATCTATATTGGTATAACAATGCTAGATATGAATTATTAAATAACAAATTATATTTAAGTGAAAGTCAAAAGTATATGATAACAAGAGATATGAGTGATAAATACGATAGAAATGCACTTGTAACATCATTAGATAGAGTAAGACAAAATAGTGATAATCCAAAATGGTTTGACGGATCAAGAGCAATGAAAGTGATAACTAATTTAATATCACATAAAGTAAATGCTAAATACATCATTCCAACAAAAATAAATATGGAAGATGGGTTAAAAAATAAACTAAATAACTAGTTTATATTAGGAGTTGATAGAATGAATACAAAATTATGTGAATTTTTAATTAAAGCTAAAAAGCAGACTTATGCAAATGAAAATGTCAAAAAACAATTATCATCTAGAAAAGGGTCTTTTGACTATGAATATAGTTCTAATAATATGACATACCACGATACATATTTTGGTGGAACTAATTTTATGGGTGAAGAAGTAGTTTACGAAGAAAATGATACACCAATTTGGGGAATGAATTATTATGGAATAACGTTAGACCAAACTTTAAGTGAAGAAGCGGTAGATAAGGCATTAAGACCTGCACTTATGCAAGTAGGAAGTGATGAAACGATTCCTGTAAGAGGTCCAAAAGAATATATAAATGGTGAATATAAATATAGTTTTAATGTTGTTGGAGATTTAGAATACTTTGAAGGTGAAGAAACTATTTATAAAGCCGATAAGAAAGTCTATGTTCTAAAGTGCCACGGTGGAACAATAAAACGATAATATAAAAGACAAAATTAGGTTATAAATTCCTAGAATTGTCTTTTTCTTTTTGGATATCTTTATCAAAATTATTAAGATTATTTTGTATTCTTTCAGCTCTTTTAGTAATATCTTTACAATATTTATCATATTTATAAAGTTCTTTTATTTTAGGTTGTATATCATTTATTTCAGCAAGTATTTGATTTTTCTTGTCTTCAGTTTTTGCTCTGTGGTATTTTTTCCAAAGATTTTCTCTTTTACCTTTTAATTCACTTAATTCATTAGAGTTATTTTTAGCAAAGTTATCTAAATCTTCTTTAGCAACAATATTCTTTTCATGCATGAATCTAACTTGTTGTGAAAATTGTTCTAACTTATAAACTTCTTTTCTAATAGAGTAAGGAAGATATTGTTTTGGGTGTTTCTTTGGAAATACTCCTAATAGATAACAATAGTATAAATATAATCCATAGATGCCTTTATGAGGCTTATTAGTTTTAGAATACTCTTCAAAGATAGACCTTTGAGACATAGGTTTAAATACTATTTGTTTTGATAAATATAATCGTTGGTTTAGTATTTCTTTTGAATATTCTTCACCAAATACATTTTCTATTCTAACTTTATCTTCACCATCTCTATAAATAGTTATTACTCCATTGCGAGAATACACTTTATAACCTAATGACCTCATTCTCTCAAATAATTGTTTTAAAGTAACTGAATAACTAATAACATTATCTAAATCTTCTTTAAGAGTTTTGTAATATTCATCATTTGAAATGCTTTTGGTATAAATCCTTTTATAAAACTTATCTTCATCTAATACAGATAGACCATATTCAGAACATAGTGAATCAGAAATATGCCTTATCTTTGATATATTGGTAAGATTGTTATTATATTTTTTACCACTTTTAAAAGATACAGAGTTGATTATGAAATGGTTGTGAATGTGATTGGTATTTTGATGAGTGGCAACAACCACTTCATAATCTTTAAACATTTCTTCAGCAAACTTAACTCCAATCTCATGAGCAATATCTGGGGTAACTTCTCCTTCTTTAAATGATTGATATCCATGATAAGCAAGAACTCCATCTTTCTTTCTAAATCTTTCTTTAGTGAACTCCATATCATCACAAGGATTATCTTCATCACAATTTAAACAACTAACATAACAAACTTTTTCTTGTTTAAAATTATAATCTTTAATAGGCTCTTCTAAATAACTATATGATTGTCTATTACCATAATCTTTATTAAGAGTTTTTTCAGGATTGATGATATAATTTATAGACTGCTTTAAATTATTCTTAATACTCCAAATTGATGTTGTCGCCATTATAGGTTTATCCTTTCTTTTGGGGTGGTGGGAGTAATACCACCTTGCTTGCTTATGACAACATCAGACATAAACTAACTCCTTAAGAATAATTTCTTCAGCAGTATTTTTATAATTATTCATCAATTTTACCCATTCAATCCCGCTATTTTCTTTACTTTTTTCAGATAGTTTTTCATCATTTTTAATATAATTATTCATTAAAGTTTCTAATTTTTCTTCACATTCTTTACTGACTGAAAGAAGATGATTTGTTAGTTCATTCTTCATTAAAAGTGCCTGATATAATCCTTTTTTGTAGTCCTTAATATAATTTAATCTTAGTAATCCATACTTATTTATTTCTCCATAATTTTGATTTTCTATCACCAAATTTGGTAATAAATAATCTCCAACTTTTCTATAATCAATATTCATAATTTAATCAAATCCTTTCTAATTTTCTAATAATTTATTTGTTTTGTAGCTTATAATTCCATATTTATCTTTAAGATTATCTACTGTAATAGGAAACTTTTCTTTAGGTGAAATTGCTACAAATCTTATAATTTTTTCATTTTCTTTTGGTTGATATTCAAGTGTTATTTCATTAGTTTCTTCATCAATTGCTTCATACATCTCATAAAAAGATGTTTCAAAATGCTCATTCATTTTGGATAAATATTTTTCTAATTGTTCTTCATTCATTCTTCCGCCTTTGATTGTTTCTTCTTTATTACCAACCATAACAGGTACTGCAACATCAAATATACATCTCTCATAAAACTTTACTAATTGTCTTATAAATCCGTTTCTAAAATTAATTTTTTCTAATATCAAATTACCTTTACTATCTTTCTTTATCTCAATAGTATCAATAAATTTTGATATAAATTCTTGTTTTTCAGACTTGTCCATACCATTCCATTTAGTTTTTAAAACAGTATTTAGAGTATCAAGTCTAATCATTTTTTCTTTTTCTAAATCTCTTTGTGCGAGTAATTCGTGTGGAGAGTAGTTAAAAGTTTCTAAATTAACTAACTCTAATTTTTTACTTTCAAGGTTAGCAAGTTTATCTTCAATTAGTTTATAATCTTCTTTAAAATCATCAATTTCAACAATGCCTTTAATATACAAATCTTTAATTCTATTTCTTTGTTTTTCTAAATCTCTAATTTCTTTATCAATAGAAGTAGTATCAATATTATTTGTTTTATCTTCTAAAACAGGTAGAAAGAACTTTTTAACTGCCATATCATATTCTAATAAATCATAAATAAAATCTCTTAATAAATGTTCTACATGGTCTTCATTAAAGTTAATGTGACAATGTTCACAAGTGTAGTACATATACTTTCTTTTAGTACCACCGGAACCTTTACATTTCATAATTCTACTGCAATTAGGACATTTTAATCTTTGAAAGAAAGTATAAACTCTATCTCTAGTATAAGTTCTTTGATTTCTTTCTTTTTGTCTTTGACATTCTTCCCATTTGGCACGAGATATAATAGGTTCTACAACATTCATATAAACAATAGGTTCTAAATTTTCTTGTTTACCAATCCTTTTATATTGCTCATAATCTCCCATATAGATTTTATTATCAATAATCTTTTGAATAGTAGTATCTTTCCAATTCTTTTTAGGATAGATATTATTTTCTTTAAAGTAGTTAGCAATTTGCTGAAAACTTTTACCTTCCAAATACATATCAAATATCTTTTCTACATAGGGGCGAGTAGCGTTATCTATAACCATTCTTTTATCTTCTGCACTCTTATAACCAAATGGTCGCTGTCCTGGAATATGACCTGATTTAATGGCTCCATTTAAACCAAATTTAGTTCTTTCTGATACGATTTCTATTTCTAATTGAGATAATACTGTAAGCATTCTAACAAAGAATCTACCATTAGCAGTAGAGGTGTTAACATCATCTCTATCACATAGTAGAAAGCAATTATATTGTTCTAATACTGATATTAGTTCTTCCAAATCTCTAACACTTCTTGTTATTCTATCCAGTTTGTAAGCAACAATATAATTTAGTTTTCCTTCCTTCATATCTTTAAGCATTTCTTGAAATTGTGGTCTATATTCCATATCTTTTGCTGATATTCCTGCATCTTTATAGACCTTATAAACTTCTAATTCCTTAAACTTGCATAACTGAAGTAACTTTTCTTCTTGTTCTCCAAGTGAAAATCCTTCTCTTGCTTGATCTTCGGTACTAACACGAATATAAACTCCTGCAATTTTCCTTTCATTATCCATAATTATCAATCTCCTTTCTTTTTAGTAATGAAAGGCACCAAAGTAAAAAGGTGTCACATAACAAGGACACCTTTGAATAATTGATTATTTTATACGACAAAAACAACCAATATTGTGGGAGTATATAAACTCACCAATTCATTAATGCCTTGCTATGTACTCTGATAACTCAGACAATGGGATTTTCTTTTTTAGATTCCCTATATAAAAATGTTTTTGTTCATTGAAGAATAGGTATAACTTATCTCCAATAATTACTTTATGTGGCTCTACATACGCTAGATTGGTATGTTCCACAATCCTTAAGTATCCTTCAATTATTTGATAGGACTTCTTATTAAATTTGCAAGACCAATTAATTTTGGCTTTGAGTTCATCACTCATATTGATTTTCTTTTTTACGATATTAATCATACCACATCACACCCTTTCTTTGCAATAGCAACAAAAAAATCAACTTGCGTTGATTTAATCATTAACATCGCTTGGTGCGACGATTTTATCTTTTGGAGCGATTAAGCTACAGCTTACGAACTAGAACGTTCTCTTTCTAAAAATATTATATATGAATTATCATTAAATTTCAATGGGAATATGGAAAAAATTGTCTAAATATAGTATAATTAAGATAGTTTAGTATCATTAAAATTGATACTTTTTTCTTTTTAAGGAGGAATATAATGAGATATACTGAAAATCAGTTAGAAAGTTTTACTAAACCAATCAGTGATTCAGAAAATCAGAGATGCGAAAATATGATTAAAATGGTAAAAGATGCTATACAAAATTATTATAGTGAAACTAGAGATTATAAAATGAATTTAAGTAATTATGAAATATTCTTACAAGGCTCTTATGCAAATAATACTAACGTTAAACAAAATAGTGATGTTGATATTTGTGTTATGTATAAAAATGTATTTCATTATAGTATGCCTGAAGGATATTCCTTAGATGGTTCTTATTCTGATTCTTCACTAGACCATTTTGAATTAAGAAATACTATAAAAAAAGCATTAATTAGAAAATTTGGCTCTGATAGAGTAATTGATAAAAACAAAGCCATAAGAATATTATCTAACTCTTATACGACAGATGCAGATGTTGTAGTTGCATTTCAATATAGAAAATATAGCGATTCTACAAAATTTCAAGAAGGTATCTATTATAAAGCATTAGATAATTCTATAGTTATAAATTACCCTAAGATACATATTAAAAATGGAAATGAAAAAAACGTTGCAACCAATTATATGTATAAAAAAATGGTAAGAATTTTCAAAAAAATAATGTACGATATGCAAGATGACAATATTTACGCAAGTAAAGATGTAAAAGGGTTTGTTTTAGAATGTATGGTTTATAATTTTCCTAATGATGAAATGTTTAAACATATAGAAACTAAATATACAGATAATTTACAAAAAATGATGAATACATTTATTAATGAATCTATGAATTTATGGAAAGAAGTAAATGAAATAAAATGGCTATTTGGTATTGAAAAAGGAAAAAATGAAAGTGACTATAAGGATTATATAAAAGCAATGAAGGAGTATGTAAATGGAAACTAAAAAATTTATAATAGTATTACCAATTATAAATTATATTGTATTTTTTTCTTTAATATCTAAAATTATTGATCTTTCATGGTATGATTCACTTGGATATGCTATAACTGCAACATTATTTGAAATATTTGTATTCAAAAAATGGTTATGGAAAATACCGATAATCCAAAAAATAACTGGAATTAACAATATACAAGGAATATGGTCAGGAAAGATTATTTCAAACTATGATAATAAAGAACACATTATAGAAGAAGTTATTATTAAACAGAGCTATAATAAATACAAAATAGTCTTAGGAACCAAAGAATCAAAGAGTTACAGTGATATTACTGAAATAAAAATTAATGAGTTCGATAGAATGGAATTACAATATATGTATAAAAATGAAGCACCAGTTGTTTTAAGGAAAAAAAATCCAATGCATTTTGGTGTTGTGACTTTAGAGTATAAAGATAATAAATTAGTTGGCACCTATTGGACTGATAGAGAAATTGATGGTGGAAAAAATACACGTGGTACAATAGAACTAACAAAAAGAAAGCAAAAAGGAAATTATGATTTAATATCAATTTTTGATTTATTTGATTTATTTTAATTTGGAGGTACAAATATGAATTTTGATGAGGAAATTAATAGATATAATTCTAATAGTTTGAAATACGATTTTAAGAATGATAAAAATAAACCTAATGATGTATTACCTATGTGGGTTGCGGATATGGATTTTAAATGTTGCGATGAGATATTAAATGATATGCATCAAAAAATAAATCACGGAATATTTGGATATTCTAAAAATGATGAAAATTACTTTATTGCCATCAGAAATTGGTACTATACTAATTTTAACACTAAATTAAAGCAAGAATGGTTAATAACAACTCCTGGAATAGTATTTGCTTTAGCAACTGCAGTTAAAACAATTACTAATGAAAATGATTATGTTTTAATTAATAATCCTGTATATTATCCATTTACAGAGGTAGTTGAAGATAATAAAAGAAAAATAATGAGTAGTGATTTAATACTAAAGAATAACCATTATGAAATTGATTTTGATGACTTTGAAAACAAAATTAAGCAATACAAAATAAAATTATTTTTGCTTTGTTCACCTCATAATCCCGTAGGTAGAGTATGGACTAAAAATGAATTAGATAAAATAATTGAAATTTGTAGAAAATACAATGTATTTATTGTAAGCGATGAAATTCATAGTGATTTTGTATGGAGTGAAAATCATATTTGTTTGTTAAAATATCAAGATTATCAAAATAATATTATATTGTGTACTGCTCCAACAAAGACATTTAATCTTGCAGGTTTACAAGTTTCTAATATCTTTATTCCTAATCCAGAAGTAAGACAAAAATTTCAATTAGAATTATGGAATACAGGATATAGTTTAATAAACATAATGGGATTAGTTGCTTGTCAATCTGCATACGAAAAAGGACAAAAATGGTTAGATGAACTAAAAAAATATTTATTAGAAAATATAAAATATGTTGATACATTTTTAAAAGAAAAATTACCTAAAATAAAATTAATATATCCAGAAGGTACATATCTACTTTGGCTAGATTTTAATGAGTTAAATTTATCAGATGATAAGATTGAAGAATTAATGCTAAAAAAAGCAAAACTTTGGTTAGATAATGGAAAAATGTTTGGAGAGTCTGGAAAAGGATTTCAAAGATTAAACATTGCTGTACCAAGAGAAAAATTAAAGTTTGCATTAGAAAATCTACAAAAAACATTTAAAGATTATTAGGAGGTAAATATGTTAGAAAATTATATTGAAAAAATAAAACCTTATGTTATAGATTTGTTTAAAAGAGATTCAAGTGGTCACGACATAAGTCATTTGATAAGAACAATGAATACCGCTTTATATCTTCAAGAAAAAGAAGGTGGAGATAGAATTATTATCGGAATAGCAGCGTTTTTACATGATGTACATAGGATAATGCAAAATGAAAGTGGTAAATTTGTTTCGCCTAAAGATTCAATTGAAAAAGTTAAATAGATTCTATTACACATTGATTTAACAGATGAACAAGTTAATAAAATATGCTATGCAATAGAATACCATGAAGAATATAACTGGAATGGCAAAAATGTAGATGATATTAATACTTTAATCTTACAGGATGCAGATAACTTGGATGCTATTGGTGCAATTGGTATAGGTAGAACGTTTTCTTATGGAGGTTCTCATAATGTAATTATGTACGATGATAAAGTGCCATTAAATCAAAATAATGATTATTCAGAAGCAAATGGTGACGATGAATCGACTATACATCATTTTTATCATAAACTATTTAAACTTGGAGATAACATAAATACCATAACAGCCAAAAAATTAGCAAATAAAAGAACTGAATTTATGAAAATATTTGTCAAAGAGTTTTTGGATGAATGGAATGCAAATTATTAACTTAAAGGGTATGGGAATTCCCATAGTGGAATTTATGCGGGAGTATAAATTCAGTGCTGGCTAGACACGACTTTTACTCCCACATTCTAAAAAATATAAAAAGAGGATTAAATTATTTTGATAATTTTTTCCTCTTTTTTTGAGATTATTTATACAAAAACATATTCATTTAAGACAATTTCTTCAGCGATATTTTTGTAATTATTCATTAATTTTGTCCATTCAATTGGATTTAAATCTTTACTTTTTTCAGATAGTCTTTCATCGTTTTTAATATAATCTTCCATTAGTATTTTGTATAAACTTTTGCAAGAATCACTGACTAAAAGAAGATGATGAGTTAGTTTATTTGTCATCAAAAGTGTCTCATAAAGAGCTTGTTTATTTTGTGCAATAAAGTGTAATCTTATTATTCCATATTTGCCAATTCTTCCACATTCTTCATCCTTTTCTAAATATAAATTTGGTATTAAATAATCTCCTTGTCTTGTATATTTTATTTCCATAATTTTATCAATCCTTTCTTAATTATAAACATTTATTATTTCAGTTTTTGGTATAAGAATTAAAGTATCAACTATATTATTGCCTTCAATATAGGGACAATTTATAATTCCATCTACATAGAAATGTTCTTTCATTAAATCAATATAGTTATTTAATTCTTCTTCGGAATATTGATTATTTTCCATTTTTGTTAATGACATAATAGTATAATCTTTTTTTAATTCTAATAATTTTTCTTTATTAATTTGTTCTTTATAAGTTATACCAATATTATTATCAGTTAGTAGTTCATTTAAATAATCAATATAATCTTGTGTACTTTTTGAGATAAATTCTTCTGTAAATTTGATATTTTTAATCTCAATATTGTAGTTATCATCTCTAGATATTTCTATTGAAGATATTAATCTGTTTACTAATTCTTTTTGCGCTTTTCTATTTAAACTATCAAATAAATAAGCAAAACTTAAATTATTTTTAAAGATAAAATCTCCATTATCTTCTTCATAATCCAATTTTTTAAGAAGTTCTACTGTGTATTCTTTAAAATCATTATCTGGATCAAGAGTAGTTTTCTTTTTAGTTAGTTTATCTATTTCTTTTTTAATAACATCATTTTTATGATTTATAGTTTCTACATCTAAAGTAGAACTTAAATATAAATCAACTAATCTTTTTTCTTGAATTTTTAGTTTTTCAATGGCTTTTTCTATTTCTTTTACTTCTTTACTTTTAGTAGAACTACAAGTAATTATTTCATTAGAATTATCATACATAAATCTAGTTAATTCATTTAAAATTCTTTTTAATTTATCTTCAATTTTATCTGAATTATAATGATAACCATAACCTTTACAACTAGAGTTTTTACATCTTAAATGATAATAAATTTTGGTATTACCTTTATAGGTTTTAAATGATTCACTAGCAGCAAGTATTTCATTACATAATGGACATTTTACTAATCCTGCAAATAAATGAATATGCTCTCCATAGTTTGGATGTTTATTCTTTTCTAAATTTGCTCTTGTCGTGTTCCAAGTATTTATATCAATAATTGGCTCACAATAATCTTCAACTCTTAAAACATCTTGTGGTTTTCTTTTATACTTTCCATATTCAAATATACCAATATAAATTGAATTAGTTAGTATTTTATAAACTCTGTCTGCTTTCCATTTACCTTGTTTTAAATAAGCATTGTTATCTTTCATAATGGTTGCAATATTTCTAGTAGAATGACCTTTTTTGCATAGCTCAAATATCTCTTTAACAACTTGTGCTTCAATAGGTTCTACTTCCAAATGACCGGTTTCTTTGTTTCTAATATAGCCATAAGGTGCTTTACTTGGGTGTATTTTTTCTAGTGCCATTTCTTCCATAGCACGTTTAGTTCTTGCTCCAATTTCTTTTCTTTCACGTTGACCAAATACTAAATTCATACCAAATATCATTTCTCCATTAGCAGTAGATACATCATAAGGTTCAAGTATTAATTCAATTTTAACGTCGTGTTCTTCACAGTAATTAAGTAGCCAAAATCCATCATAGTTGTTTCTGGTTAGTCTATCTACTTTAATAGCAACCAACTTATCAATTTTCTTTGATTTAATATCTTTAAGTAGTCTTTGCATTTCTGGTCTCATTAAATCTTTTCCAGAATGTCCTGCATCATTATAGACATCTATAATATCGTAATCATTCTTTTCACAATATTCTTTAATCATTCTAAGTTGTGAGTCAATAGAATAACCATTATCTCTTTGGTCATCAGTAGATACTCTTACATAAACTCCACATCTCATAATTTTCCTCCTTTCCTTAAATTCCCGAGAAATATTAAATACCTCTCATATGTTTCCTCACTCAAACGTCAAAAAGCAACCCTAAATTTGAAAAAATTTAAACTTTTTTAATATTTCTCATTAGTTTCCTCAAATAAAGTAAGTTTTACGAAGTCTAATTTTTAATATTTCTCTAATTGTTTCCTCACTTAAATGCAAAAAGTATACCCTAAATTTGAAAATTTTTTAAAAAAGTTTCAATTTCTTTTAAGTTATATTTTTGCTTATGTTCTTTAATGTAGAATGGTTTATTACTAATTTCATTTACTTTATATTCAAGTATAGTAAGAGTAATGGGATATGTAATTAGATATTCAGTTGGTTCAATAAACTGTAAATTAGTATTTAGAAGAACTTTAACTTTCCCTTTTTTAGTTTTATAAGTAAAGTTT
>Ga0326514_10001557_pt1 | contig 14925 bp, 6 predicted proteins | sample 3_2548_0518_D_FD_203653 | JGI IMG/M metagenome (GOLD analysis project Ga0326514, IMG submission 203653) | Bovine rumen microbial communities from UC Davis, California, United States - 3_2548_0518 | ecosystem: Host-associated > Mammals > Digestive system > Stomach > Rumen | place: USA: California...
GGATAGGGATGGCACGACACGAAATCGACTGGCAACTGTTCACTCCAGCAAAAGTCGAGGAACTCCTCGATCCAGATACCGTGCCACTGTTGTTTGTTGATCTGGTCCTGTGGGTAGAAGAAGGACTACTTATGGTCAATGATTTCGCCATCATGACGATGGTCGGCAATGAAGTTGCTTGTGGCTGGACCGCCCACCTTCAGTTCGGGACTCACAGCCTTGAGCGCTAAAGCTGATTCCTTATAGAGACGGAAATAGTCGGAGCGTGTGCCCTCAAGGAATCCGCGATAGAGATTGGGCTCGTTCCATACTTCAAAACGCCATGTCTTTACCTCATCCAATCCATACCGGTCGACTACATGCTGGGCAAAAGCCTTAATAAGGTCGTGCCATTTGTCGAAGGTGGCACTATCGGGGGTAATCTTGTTTCGGTACCACATCTGCGTGCGAGAATCCTTGGCGGCGATGCCAGTGGGGAAGAACGAGAGCTCGACGAAGGGGCGTACGCCTAGGCTAAGCAAGAAGTCGTAGACATCATCGACGTACTGCCAGTTATAGATTACCGAGCCGTCGCGCTGTGGAAAGTAGATGCACATGTCGTCGTCGAATAGTCCGTGCATACGCAGGTTCTGGAAACCACAGTTTTCCTTGACGAGTTTTAGTTGGTCGCGCCAACTGGCACGCAATCCTTCATTGACTCGTCCGGCACTTGTTCCTACGCTCCAAAGGTGCTCGAAAGGTTCTCCTTGGGCGTTCACATCGATGGTTTGTGCATTCACGTTGAGTGAAGTCAGCACTGCTAGAAGTAAAACAATCGGTTTATTTTTCATACATTATCAAGATTTTATTCGAATTGTCGTCAATGACATGAATTATTAGTTTACTCGATTAGATCAATTTTCACACTGTTGCCGTCGCCATCCAAACCAGTGATGACAATATGCTGCTTGCGTCGGTCCTTGAGCCACACCGTGAGGTGATCGGCATCAGAAGCTTCTACCTTCTCGACCATACATTCCTTCTCGTAAGGCTCAATCACTGTCAGAAAACGGGCTTCCAAGCCTTTCTGTCGTACTGCTAATGTCTTTCTCCTCGGGGTCTCATCGCCCAAGGGGAAGTCACCACCCAGCACCACTTGCAACCGTTCGGCATTGACGTTGGAGAGGTCGAACTCGATTTCGCTCTCTGATGTTGCATCGAGCGGTTGGGCAGGTAATGCATCTCCTATCAGGATGCCTGCAATCTTGATGTCTCCACCATAATAATCCTTACCCGATGCTGGCGTAGGCAGCACATTGTTCATAGTCGAGGGGAGTTCTTTCAGTCGCAGCGTTCTGCCTTCGGACGTTGTGACCTCGCCATTTCCCCAGAACAAGGTGTTGCGCTTGCTGCCATCGACTTTGAGGCGAAGAGCCAGTTTTTGAATCCCTTTTAACGAAATGTCGAACGACTTCTCGCCCAGAATCCAGATGCCGCTCTTGCCTTCTGCCAATACTTTTCCATCGCCAATGACCTGATAGGTAACCTTCTTTTGCACATCAATAGGTTCGGGTTGTGTGCCAATCATCACTTCGGTCGATTGAGGCCAAGCCGACATGACGTTGATATGAAGGGGGCCGTCGTCGCTGAATGGGCACCGGTTGCCCTCGTTGTCGTAGTCCTTGCCGAAGCCCGTAGAGAAATGTGCGGTGACGGTGCCTTGTGTCTGCCACCAATGACAGTCGGTGATGAACTGTGCTGCACTGCGGCAATCCTTCACCATCTGCCCGTCGTGCCTTATTTCCTTTTTCTGTCGAGCATCTATCCCCTCGAAGCCTTTCATCTGCAGTAGGTTGTCGAAGGTGTGTTCCTGCTCGCCCTTCAAATAGTCGGCCAGTAAGATGTAGTCGTCAGTCACCACCATGAGCCTGCGTTGCGTGATGGGTTCTGTCTCATCGGTGATGGCCCCGTAAGCAGGGTGGTCTTCAGCTTCATGGATACTACGGCCTTCACTCCACATCTTCTCCTGGAACGTCATTCCGTTGGCCCAATCGTATTCCATCCCACCATAAGGAGGATTGGCCCATGGGCTGACGGTCTCGACCATTGCAACCTGCATTTTGTCGTCCGTCTGGAACAACTTTCTATAACTTTCACGTGGTAGCTGCATCTTGTCGTCGACCACCACCATGTTCTTGTCCATCGAGGATTGCACATAGAACTTGTACATATAAGACGGGTAGCCATACCAGATCATCTCGGGGTTAAAGAAGCTGCGTCCATAGCGCATCATGCCTAGGAAGGACGCACGATCGAAATGCCCATGGAAACCACCGTGTGTGCCGTAGTGAAGATAGGCCTGTATTTGTTCGCGTTGTGGGCGGTTTTTCGTCTGCGAACGGAGATTGATGATACCAATGTTGTCGGCAAATGCCGACTGTTTGTCCTTCGTGCTCGTCACCTCTGGCAAATCAGGCACACCATAGAGCAAGTCGCGACCGTTGCCGCGACGGATGATGGCAGCATATTCAGGATCGCGATAGAGATAGTAAGCCAGTTCGTAGCTCTCGCCAGCCACCATTGTCTCTTGTGCATCGTTGACGGCGAACATCACACCACGGTAGTCGGCAAAACGGGGGATAGCATCCCACATGTCCTTGATGCACACACTGTTTTTCGTTACTGGGCCCCACTTATGAAAGTTCACACCATAGATGGCAGCCCCTTTTTTGAAGTCGGGCATCAACGAGTACCAGGGTGTGGCACCCATCGGTACCTTTCGGTGTATCAGGTCCTCACCCCATGGTTCTATAGCTAATGCTGCCTGAGAGAACTCGGTAGCGCACCACACGTTATAGCCTACTGAACATTCGTACCAGAAACCATCGTTCATCACGCCGTGGGACAAATGATCGACAATCATGCTTGGATGATAAAGCAGTTCTTCGGCCAACGACCAATCCTGCAGCACTAAGGAGCAATAGAGGGCACCACACATTTCGCTGAGTTTCCAATTGTTGATGGCTCCCTGTTCCTCTTGAAGTCGAACTACATCGATGAACTTGCGGAATACAGTCTCTATTTGCTGCCTGTCGGCATCTGAAAATATTCCTGATGGCAACACGGCATCGTAGGCCATGGCGATGTGCTGGAAGAAATGACCTTCCTGTACGAACGATTGGCTACAGCCGCGCAGCGTCTTCAGATAGCCTCTTTCGGGATCGCATAGCCGCCGCATGAAGATCTGCACCTTCTCGGCATACTGGCGCTCGCCTGTCAGCTGATATGCGATGGCTGCAGCCATCAGTCCGTGTTCCTCGGGCGTATGGAAGATGTGAGGCCCCAGTTGATCATTGTCGCCACTCAGTCGTCTGGCAATCTGTGGTACCACCCAATTGTCGGCTTTCTCTATATATTCGTCTTTTGCTTTTCGTGCCCAGTCGTAATGCTTCACCTTTTCCCGCACCTCGTCCCATCGAGTCTCTGTCAGCAGAATATTTGGAGAAGGCAATCTTACTGCTGTCACGAATTCTATCTGATCCGTCTCGTTTGTCTTACCATTGATGATTGCCTGCACCTTTTGGTGTTCCCGGTTCCCAGCTGGCAATCCTTCATGGATACTTACCGTCAGCTTACATTCACGTTGTTCTCCTGAGTTTAGGGTTAAAATCGTAGGTTCAACTTCTGACGTCATCATTTCCCAACCTTTGGTGGGGACGGAGAAAACTATTGACAAAGGCTGATTAGTGACGTTCGTGACTTTAAATGCATAGACTGCCTTATCGCCAGCATCAGCCGAACGTCCTTTGACAATTGCCTCGAGTGCCACCTGATCGCCTTTCACGGCTTCCACGTGGCGTACCAAAAGGGCTTTGCTGACAGAATAAGACTTCACTTGGACCGATTTCACACATCGTAATGCTGCCACTAGTTCGGCAGAGTTGGTGTCAAACCTGTTCCAGGGAATCATCACATTCTGCCAACCTTTCCCAACGACGGTAACTATGGCTTTGCCCGTCACCTTATTGCTTGATGTAAATGTCACCTCCAACTGTTCAGGTAGTTTCCCATCGGAGAAACATTCCAGACGTAGTCCTTGGGTCTGCTGCCAATCCATCGAGCCGGTATCGACGGTCCAAAAACCATGATGTACCTTTGTGCCTTCAGGATGCACGTATTCATACAATACGGCTTGAGCCCCTGCAGTCAGTGTGGACAGCACTGCTAATAGAAATGCGATTGGTCTTTTCATCATTTTATCTGTATATTCAGTTCCTGCACTGCCGATTTGTAAGTGTTGTCCCCATCGGCTTCGATTGAGAGGGTGATGCCTTTCCAGAGGCGGTCGGTGTCGAGACCAAAGTAGTCGGGATCCACTTGGAACGTGTATTCTCCGGTTTGGATGGCAGGTCCGGAGATGAGGACTACACGCGGGTGAACTGATGCATGCCTTTCGGTCGGAGTCTGGTAGTCAGCATCGACGAAAACAGGGTCTATCGAGAACACATCACCGGTCAGACTTACATTCATCTTGATGTGTTTGGCAGGATCATGGGCAATGAGTCCTCCACCAATGCGTGCAGAAAGATACTGCATATGCTTACCACGGGTCTCAGCGTAGCGCCGCTTCGTCCAGTTGACCATCTCTTCGTCCTGATACCAGAACTGGTCATGTGGATCGGTGCTTTCCGTGCCGTCTTCGAGCCAGCGGGAATAAAAGCAGCCACCCACGGGGCGTGGGTCTTTCAGTGCCTTGGCGATGAAGGTGGCAATATAGTCCTGCGTGTCTTCGCAGAGGTCGAAGTGGCCTCGTCCGGCATCGCAAAGGAAGGAAATACGGCTGTCGGGGTACATCATACGGAATGCCAAGGCAGGGCGAACACGAGCTTCCCACCATTCATATTCTCCCTCGATCATGAGGCCTGGAATGCTGTCGATGTTGCGGGTGCGGCCCCATTCGATGTTCTCGCGACCATAGCCGCAGAGATTGGTACGTGGAGCATCGCCATGATAAGAAATGATGCAAAGTGTGCGATTGGGGTTCCATGCTGCAAAGTTCCAGGGGAAGGTGGCCTGGGCAGAATGTCCGAAGGGAATGATGGGTGCAGTCAGTATTTCAGGATGCTCAGTGCCCTCGGCAAACTGCTTAATCAGTTGTTCGAACCGCTCCTGGCAACCATTAGAGACATCCCAATTATAGGAACCTCTTTGGACAAATACCATCGCCACACCAAGGCTATCCATTTGCCGGCAGAACCGTTGGCTGCGGAAGAGTACTTCTTCGGTCATGTTCTGATGGCAATAAAGGATAGCTTTCACCTCTTTGTCGCCATGGGGCAGGCGCAGAAAGGCTTGCTGGTTGGCCTCGCCTATCTGATAGTCCCACGTGACTCGTTTCTTTTGGAGACTGATACGCTCGCGAATGTAATCGGTAAGCGCCTTTACTGAATCGACATCGGCATGCAGTCGGTCGAAACGTGTACCGAAGGGGCCCATTGTCAGCGGTCGGTCGTCATGGTCTTGATGAGCCACACAATGGAAAACGAAGAAGTTAACTCCCGCATCGCAGATCTTATCGACATCTTGCTTGAAGCTGCCGAGTGTGGCAGGAATGTCGGCATCGCCGGGATAGGCTGTGCCAAATTCGCATCCAATCACTGGGCGACCGGCCGAGTGACCATAGCGCGATACGAAACGGGGACGCTCGATGGATCCGTAATGGCAGCGTGCCCAATACTCGCTCATGGGCAGGTCGAAAGCCAGGCCATAAGCCTTGCGGTCGAAGTCGCCGTTGCCGTAAGGCTCTCCGGCAAGTTCCAGACCGTAGCTATGGACCTTCTGCTTAAGCGGTTCCAGAAACTCCTGCATGAAGAGGTGCTGCTTGGTGGCTGTCGACTTGCCGATGCCTCCTGTCAGAAAGTCGCAGCCTTCGCCCGTTGTGATGTATTCGGCGCCAAGCGATTCAGTCCAGTCCTGACCACCAGCTTCCCAGCTATCGACAAGTATCCATCGTAACGTGGTACCACAATATTCCCTCAATTCGTCGAGCAAGGGACTGAGGAAGCGCTCGAAGTGAGCCTCTATGCCTTGACGTGAGAGTTTGTCGCACTCTAACCCCTGCCCAGACTCGCAGGCAGCAGTCACCATTTGTCCTGTGGTGGTGTAGCCAATACGTCGATAGGTAGTGCCTGACCCCGGAGCGGTAAGTATTTCGATGCGGTCGAGGTTCGTGCCTCGGTTGCTGGTCAAGCGCAGATAGTGGCATGCTGTAGTTGCACATTGGAAGTAAATGGGCAGATCGCGTGCCTTCAGCTGTGTGCCTCTTGCCGTGCCGAGGCCCACCCATGTCTGTCCATCACGGCTGACTTCCACTTTCAGGCTGGGAGCATAGTCGCGTGGTCCGTCGAACGGATTTAGGGGCTGTTCGCGTTCGCCTCGCCAGAGATTGAAACCTATTAGGCGCTTCTCTTTCTGCAGTGTGATGGTCACCGATTCGTCCTTTTCGAGCCTTAGTTGCAAGTCTTGCATTTCGTCGGCACATGAAGTGCGTATGGTCGTGATGTCGCGATAGAATCCCATCTTGTGTTTGGGTACAGGAGGATTCCTCCGTGAACTGACACTCCAAGTCAGTTGTTTCATCGACTCTTCGGGGCATATCCATGGCCCTCCCATAGCAGTGTAGCCGGGCGAATTGTGTAACCCTAAAACGATGCCCAATCGTCGGGCTTCAGCACAAGCATGTTTGACAGCATCTACCCATGCAGGGGAACCATAATCGACGGGGCCACGTTCGACACCAATCCAAGTGTCGAAGATGAAGGCAGACTCGATACCGGCGGCCTTCATATATTCCAGGTCTTTTGTAATCCCTTCCTTCGAGATGTTCCCGTTCATCCATTCCCAATAGCAACCCGTTGTGGGCTGCGCATCGAGTGCGAATGACGAAAGGAAGAAGAGCATCAAAGATAGTAAAAGCCTCATGATTATTCAGTTAATAAAATCGGGGAGGAAATGCAGAACTCGGTTCTGCATTTCCTCTCCATAGGAGTTGATCAGTTCGTCTCGGACGATATTACCACCCTGGGTTCTGCTTGAGCTGATCGTTAAGGGCGATTTCGTTTAGCGGTATGGCCTGTACGTAGTTCTTGCGCGAGAAGATGCGGTTGTTGGCGGTCTCTGTGATGAGTGCACCTGGCTTTACGGTAGGCATTCCGGCGGTGTAGGTCGATTGTGCGGTCTCCTCGGTAGTGATGTATCCGCGATCTTCCCAAACGGCGGGGTCATAGACGTTCTTGCCGTTTACAGGATTGACGCCCGTGCGGTATTCGGTAGGTGTTCCGTTCTGATAGACGTAGAAAGAGCAAGTGGGACGTGCCAGTTCCTTCTCGGCGATGCCCCAGCGGCAGAGGTCACTTAGACGGAAGCCTTCGGCAAAGAGCTCAATGGCACGTTCGCGACGGATCTCCTCCTTCATATCGAGTCCGTTATTGTTGACGAGAGCATTAGTGAGGTCCGCGATGTAGGCACGTTTGCGTATGACGTTGATGGTTTTTGCAAGGTCGCTGTCGCTAATGTTTCCGCTGAGTTCGATGGTCGCCTCAGCATAGGTGAGCAGCATCTCGGGCAGACGGATGTGGAGGTAATCCGCACTCTCCTGATTGGTGTTGCGATAGCGCTCCTGTACAAACTTTCGACCGCCATAGCCCTGTGTGCCGTAGGTGAGTAGGTTGGTGTAGCTGTAGCCGTTGGGGTTGTTCTCGATGGTGGGCACCACGCTATAGTCAGCAGAGCGTGCTCCGTCCTCATCCGAACGCCAATAGCTTTCCTTGGGCATTCCGAAGCAACGCATACGGTTGTCTCGGTTCTGGAACTCGTCCTCCATGTTGGCATATCCCTTGAAGAGGGGCGATTTGTGGATGGGCAGACCATCAGAGCAGAGGAACATGTCGGCCATCTTGCGATTGAATCCGCTGGGGAACGAGTGAGTGAGATTCATGCCTCCATAAGCATTGTTGGCATAGTCGTAGCACTTGCGGAAAATGGCTTCATCGTTGGAAGTTTTGTCCAGTCCATTGGGATTAGAGTCGGTTCCTTCGAGGCAGAAGAGGTAGAAGTAGGAGCGCTTGGCGTAATAAGGCTCAGCGTTTTCCTCGCAGCCCATCCAAAGGCTATATTCGCTAGCGTAGGCGCCACCTTCGACGAACTTGGCTGCCTCAGTGCGAGCCATGGTAAGCAGGTCGTTCACACTGGGGTATCCCGAAGGCATGGCTGTGCCAGCTCCACTGTTTGCTCCATCGCCATTTGTGGCATCTTCTGAGCCGCGACCATTGTATTTTTCCCAGGTGCCTTCGAAGAGGCAAACGCGTGCTTTAAAAGCGCAGACGGCCTCGATAGTCAGGCTACCGTTGTTACCGGTTGAAGCCTTGGTGGCCTTTACGAGGCGCATGGCATTCTCGAGGTCCGAAAGGATGAGCGCTACAACTTCGTAACGTGAATTGCGTGGACCCCAAACCACATCGGATGTGGTGCTAGGTGCTTCTGTTGCCAAGGCTATTCCACCGTAACGCTTGAGCAGGAAGAAGTGCCACCAAGCACGGAAAAAGTAGGCTGTTCCCCAACTATTCGAGATGTCGGCGTTGCCACTGTAGGCTTCGCATTGTGCCAGCAGGTCGTTGCACTTGCGTAGGCACTGATAGGGCTTGGTATAGTAGACATCCGAATTGGGCGCACCATCGATACCAGAGAGGGTGGAATTCTGGGCGGTCGAGAGGTCGGTTCCATAGTCGAAGTTCATTGCATACATCTCGTTGCCTGAGAATGTTGTACTGAAACCGTATAGTTGGCCATAGAGGTAGTTGGCCGAAGCCTCGAAATCGTCGGCAGTCTTGTAGTACGAGCTTGTCGTGACATTGGACATCGGTTCTTGATCCAACCAGTCAGAGCAGCTGCTGGCAGCCAGACCAATCGTTGCAAATGCTGCTATTGCGAGATATTTTGCAGTTTTCATATCATTCTTTGTTATGAGGTTGTGAGATTATGAGTTTAGAATGTCAGATCGAGGCCGAAGGAGATGGACTTTGCAAACACGTCGACACCATTGAAGGTACCCATTTTGGGCTGTACCTCGGGGTCGTAGCCATCCTTCACGTTCGAGATGTCGAAAAGGTTCTCGCCAGATGCCCAGACACGGAGATTCTCGATGCCGGCACGACGAGTGATTGTCTTCGGTAAGGTGTAGCCGAGCTGTACCTGCTTGCATCGTGCATACCAGGAGTTGATGACGTTGATGTCGTTGTAATTTTTGTAGTTCCAGTTGTTTCGGTTGCCGTTGCGAGAGATGAGTGGGAATTTTGCACCGGTATTGGCGGCATGGATGCCATCAGCATCACCAGCATACCAAGTGTTGTCCATGAAGTAGCCGTTGGTGTTGGTCCAACCGCTCCAGAAGGCGCAGCCCATTTGGCCATTACGCACGTTGTACTGCTGGCCTACGCCCTGGAAGAACATCGAGAAATCGAAGCCTTTGTAGCTGGCACCCAGATTGAGACTGAAGGTGTAGTGCGGATCGGTGTCTCCGTAGTAGTAGAGATCGTCGGTGGTGATGTCTTTGTCTCCGTTGCGATCGACTCGACGCACGCAACCAGGAGTGAGCTCGTTGCTAGTGCCATTCTTAACATTGTTAATTAAGGATCCAGAGACTCCACCAGTCATCGTTGCATAATATGCTTCGACCTCAGCCTGATTCTGGAACATGCCATCGGTCTGGTAAACGTAGAGGGCATTGAGTGGCTTGCCTTCGACGATAGCGTTGACACCATGAGTTATGGCAGAACGGCCTGCATAGGAGGTGACCTCAGTCTCGGCATTCGACAGAGACATGCCTACGTTGTAGCTGAAGTCTTTGGTCGGCTTGTCGGCCCAGTTAAGGGTCATTTCCCAACCATGGGTCTTGTATTCACCCGAATTGGTCGAGGGTGCAGTGCCGCCGTAGGTGGCGGGATAGGTGATGTTGATGAGCATGCCGTCGTTATGACGCCAGAAGTAGTCGAATGTGCCTGACAGACGATTCTTCAGCACGCCGAAATCCAGACCTATGTTGGTCGATTCGACGGTTTCCCAGGTACGGCTGTCATCGGTGATGCTCGATAGATAACTGGTGGAGTACTTAGAACCACCATAGATGGTAGTGCCTGTGCCGATGGTCGCATATGCCTCATAGTTGCCGATGGTCGAAACATTGCCCGATTGGCCCCACGAAGCGCGGAGTTTCAGATTGTCAAGCCACTCGGCACCCTCCATGAATGCTTCGTCGGAGATTCGCCAGCCAACACTTGCACCAAAGAAGTCCTGCCAACGATTCTTTTCGACCAGACGTGAGCTGCCGTCATGTCGCCAGGTGCCTTCTACGAGGTAGCGTCCTGCATAGTCGTAGTTCAGACGACCTACGAGCGAGACGTACGCCCACTTGTAAGAGCTGGAACTGTTTATCTTGTCGGTTGTGGTGTCATAGACGTTCATGTCCACCAGAGTGACGGGAGTGTTGCTCTTGCGGTAGATTTGCGTTGCATAATTGTCGCGCAGTTCGTTGGTATTACCGAAGAGGGCATTCACGTTGTGCTTGCCAAAACTACGGTTGTAGTTGAGGAAGAACTCATAGAGCTGATAAAGAGCACGTGTATTGGTCTCGGTCAACTGTTCGGTAGTGGCACGAGAACCGGTCTTGGCGTTGTTGGTCACTTCGTCGGTGTAGTAGTCGTACATCTGTATCTTGTGGGTCTGGTTGCGCTGGTTGGCGTTGAACTGGCGCACGCTTCCCTTGGCATAGACACTCAAGCCTTCAAGCGACTTGTGAATGAAGCTAAGATCGACAGTTACTTTGCCCGACAGGCGCAACATGTAATTGTGCGTCTTATCACGGCCACCCTCATTGAGATGGGCCAGCACGTTGTTGCCACCAAAGTTGTCGTAATATTTCTCTCCGCTTTGGGTATAGAGTGGGAAGACGTAGAAGTCTTGCAGTCCGAAGCCGATGCCCGATGAAGGTACACTGGCAGTCTTGAAGTCGTACGACATACCGGTCTCAATCTTCACATAATTGCCCACTTGGTAGTCGGTGTTGTTGCGGAAGTTGTATTTGCGTTGGCCGTCGAAGGTTTCGGTGATGAGTGAACGGTCGCTGCTGTACCCCAGTGAGGTAATCGATTTAACGCGTTCGTTGCCGCTCTGGATGCTAAGATTTTGATTGGTACCCCATGTGGTGCCATATACGGCTTCCACCTGATTGGCATTCAGAGGGTCGATTCGATAGGTGATTCCGCTATTGTTCCAGTCGAAGGCTTCGTTGTTCATCACACGCAGGTACTCGTTGCGAGTGAAGCCCATAATGGCCCAAAGCGAAGATGCACCGGCGGGATGATTTGTATCATTATAGTCGGCCATGAGCATCATGCGTGCCCATTCCGAACCCGATGCAGCAGGATAGTCCTTGCCCACAAAGTTAGCAGTAGCTGAACCATTGTAAGTGACGGTGGTCTTGCCCGACTTGGCACGCTTGGTGGTAACTAGAATCACACCACCGGCAGCACGTGCACCATAGATTGAGGCGGCAGCATCTTTTAGTACCGATACCGATTCGATGTCGTTCGGGTTGAGCTGATTGAGCTCCCATGCATAGGCATCTACACCGTCGATGAGAATTAATGGGTCAGAGGCATTGGCCGAAATGCCGCCACGAATTGAGATCTTGGCATTCTCAGTCGGACGCGACGAAGGGCGAGTGATGGTCATGCCTGGGATGGCACCTTGGAGTGCTGTGCCTACGTTTGAAGCGGCACGGCCCTTGAGGACCTCATCGCCTTGCACCTGTGCTACTGCACCGGTCAACGTGGCTTTTTTCTGCATTCCGTAACCGACAACGACTACGTCGTCGAGTATTTGGCTGTCTTCGCGTAGTGTAACGTTGAGTACTGAACCGCGACGAGCCGTGACCTCCTGTGTCTCGTAGCCCACGAAAGAGATGATGAGTGTGCCTGTGCCTTCGATAGAGAACTTGCCGTCTAGATCAGAGGTGGTGCCGATGTTGCTGCCCTTGAGGCGCACACTGGCACCTGGGATGGGTTCACCATTGACATCCACCACCGTGCCACGCACCACATCCTGGGGTGCTGCAACCGAAAGCGGTGAAGCCTCGGCTGCTGTCAGATGCTGAGGATTGCCAATCAGGAAAGCTGTTGCCATAATCGCTGAGCAGAGGAGCTGCTTTGACGAAAATTTCTCAAGTTTTTCCATAACGTTCTTTTTTTTGATTAGAATTTTGTTAATAATAATGTATGATAAAACAATCTTGATTAGTTACATGCATTTGCGCAAACACTCACGAACTTCGCGACGACCTATTGCAAGATGATTCTCGACTGTGCGAACTGACAGCCTCAGTTCCTTGGAGATGTCGGCCACACACCTGCCTTCGTAACGTACCATAGTGTAGATGCGCTGGCGCTGTGCCGGCAGTTGGCTGACAATTTGAATCTCCTGTTGTGCCAAATCGTGTGCGACGATGTTGCTTTCGGTGTAGTTGCTTGCTATGTCGGTCGAACGGAAGAGTTCATCATGAGCCTCTTGATGGCAGTAATGCCGCCTCAGATAATCGAATACGAGATTGCGCGCAATGGTGAATATCATGCTTTGGGCTGTTTCGGGCTGGATGACCTGTCCGTATTCCAACAGACGGAGGAAGACGTCCTGTGTCATGTCTTCGGCATCGTCGGCATCGTTTATTTTATATAATATGTACGTGCGAACACGGCAACGCAGTTCGACATACGCCTGTTCGATCAGTGCGTAGGAGGTTCGCATCGTATCGTCGGTGACGTGTTGCATAGGTTGAAGTTTGATGTGGGTGGTTACTGGATTTGATGTGTTTTGACGGTGCAAAGTTAGGGTGTTTTACGAATTTGACCAAGTATTTGAGAACGAAAAACATTCCATATTATTAGTTAGCACTAAATTGAATGACGGATTAGATTAAATGTCAATGGTTCAGAGTTTTAGATTTATTGGCACTCTGTAATCCCAATTTTTTTTGAAACTATTGAAAGGAGGAAAAATATACAAATAAAAAGGGTTTGCCTTCTTGATATCTTTACATCTTTATAGTAGGTAAAATTGTATCTATGATGAGCAAAAAGACATCTTTTCACTTTATTTGAATGGAAAAAACGCTTTTTCTGTATTTATTTTGTTCGTTAATCCAAATAATACATAATTTTGCATACGACAAATACACGCTCAATCATGAAAGATCTACAGAAGACTGTTGTCGCGGCAATGTGCCTGATGCTTTTGATGTTGTGCTGCAGCCAATCGGTCTCGGCACGATCTCACCTGTTCCGAAATCTGTCTCATGCTGATGGCATGCAGGACCTTCTGGTCAATGCTATCTTGCGTGATTCGATGCAGATGACATGGTTTGGTACAGCCACCACTCTTGAGTGCTTCGATGGTGTGCATTTACGCCATTATCCGTTACCAGGACCCGACAATCCCCGTAAACGTATCACCGCATTGGCCCATTCGACCGAGCATACCCTTTGGGTAGGTAATGGAAATGGCCTTTACAAGATGAGCCTTATCAATGGAACGCTCGAGCCTCAATATGAAACAGAACTAACGAACGGCGTTACAGCCTTGCTTTATCTCCCGGGCGAAGGACTTTATATCGGTACGAGTCAGGGCATCTACATTCGTGAGCAACGTAGCCCAAGACTGCGCCATATCTTGATGCAACCCAACCAGATGGGTCCTGCCAACGAGGTGAATGGTCTTTTGCTAGGACGTGATGGTCTGGTTTGGATCGCCACCAACAACGGGTTGCACGCCATTACAACGGGTCCTGACCATATCCTTTCGCACTATTATTTCAATGAGAAAGAAACAGGCTTGTCTCCTGCCATCAATTGTTTAGCCTCTGTCGGTGACTCAATCTTTTTAGGCACACACACGGGTGAACTATTTGCTTTCAGTCCGGCTACGGGTGGATCGCGTCTGGTTTCGCGCGAAGAAGGCATCCCGATTATGGCCATGCAAGGTGTGGGCCGTGATTCGCTCTTTGTGGCTACCGATGGTGACGGTGTGCGTATTCGTTCGATATCCAAGAATAGTTGGGTGAAGTCGTTCGTCCATGATGGCACAGCCACCGGACTCACTTCCAACAGTGTCTATTCGTTGCTTGTTGACCCCGATGGCTTGCTTTGGGCGGGGTCTTATCAACAGGGCCTTGACTACATGTTACAACAACATGACTTGGTGGGTGTGCACAGCACCAGCCTCTTTGACACAGAGGGATTAGCTGTGCGTGCCTTGGCCATCCATGACGAACAACGACTCTTTGCCATCCCTGGTGGATTGCAGTTTGTGGACAAGGAGCGGCATTTGACACGCCATTTCGGCTATCAGGACCTCCATGCACAGATGATCTTCAGTCTCTTGTATCACAATGGACTATATTATGTGGGCACTTTCGGAGGTGGACTATATTCGCTTGATCCAGAGCGACTGACTCTTCGACCTATATCGCTACAAACAGAACGTCATGAACGAGCCTCTCAGGTTTTTGTAATAACATCAGCTGACGACGGTACACTTTGGATAGGATCAGATGTAGGTGTGTTTCACATGGGCAAAGATGGAAGGCAGGAATCGTTTACTCATTACAACTCGCAGTTGCCACGAGGAAACGTCTATGAAATCTTCTTCGACTCGACAGGACGCGGTTGGTTCTGCACAGAGACGGGTATGGTGACCTTCGACCCCGATAGTCATGCCATCAGGGCTGATGCTTTTCCGTCGGGGTTCAACTATCATGACAAGATTCGCATCGTCTTCGAGACCAGTAAGCATGAACTTTATTTCTTCCCCGACAAGGGTTCTCTTTTTATCACCGACCTT
>Ga0326514_10001558_pt1 | contig 14923 bp, 26 predicted proteins | sample 3_2548_0518_D_FD_203653 | JGI IMG/M metagenome (GOLD analysis project Ga0326514, IMG submission 203653) | Bovine rumen microbial communities from UC Davis, California, United States - 3_2548_0518 | ecosystem: Host-associated > Mammals > Digestive system > Stomach > Rumen | place: USA...
TAAAGCTCGTATAATAATGTAAAGGTATAACCTTTAATTCTTACGAAGGAGGTATAACGAATGAATGAAGAGCTAAAAAAGATTCTATCGGCTTTTGTGGAGCAGCTACAGCCCTTGCTTACAGAGGAAGCAACGGAAGCTGAGGAAGTCCAGGAAGAGCAGGCAGAAGAAGCAACAGAAGCACAGACAGAGGAAAGCGCAGACACTGTGACCCGTGAGGAAACAACTGTTGAAAAGATTGTGCAAACTGTTAATGTTGAAACGGGCGAAGAGACAGTGACACGCACAGAGGAAAGCACAATCACATTTAAGGACGGTGTTTATTATGGCGTTTAATATTCTTGACCGTGATTACAAGTACACCGAAGACAAGCAGCCCACAGGAGCAGTTTGCAGTGTGTATTGTGACAGTGCAGAAGATTTACCGACTACGGCAGACATTGCAAGGGAAAATATTCTGCCCGGCTCTTGGGCTTGGCTTGCAACGGAAAAGGATTTCCGCACACTCTCAACTGAAAAGGAGTGGATTTGATGCAGGCAGCAGTTGACTTTGTAGCAAGATGTTTGAGCAGTTCTGCCGTTGGTGCTCTTGGTGGTGTAAAGTTTAAGAAGCTGACAGAGGAAGAATACGAAGCTTTAGAGACTAAAGACACATCTACATTTTACCTTGTAGAAAAGGGAAATAAAATTATATTGTATTTAGGTGATAGCACAATAGGTAGTGGAGTTACCGGAGGTAATACAATAGTAAAAACAATGGCAAATGTTGGATTTCAAGCAGATATAAGTGAGGTGTAAACAATGGCAATAGAAACACATATTTTTAATACGGGTGATATTACAGAAGTAAAAGCTTGGTTAGACGAAAACGCTACAGATATTTTTGATACTATAGAAATATCCGGTACTAACATTGTGTGTACTAAAGACGGCACAGAGCTTGTAACATTTGGATTTACCAGTGATGCTGTATGCACTATAAAGCTTGCAAGCGGTCAGTCATTCAGTGCAAGAGGTTATGAGCAGTCACATTATACAAAAGCGTATAGAACAACTACGGGCATATGGATTTTTAATATTGGTGTATCGTATACAGTTAGTGTTATGGTAACACAAACCGGAGAAGTATACGCAAGTAACGGATATAATAATACACGCCGGGTTGGTAAAATTGATGCACCAAATTTTACCGGTGTACCAACACCAAATAATTTTGCTATTACTACATTATGTCCTACACCTTTTACAAGTGCAGAAGTATCAGAAGATACTTTGCTGACAATATGGACGCAGCTTGTTATAGCTGGTGCAAAAGCAAACGCACAGATAATCGAAGTAAACGGTGTAAATTATGTATATGACGGTTTCTTGTGTCTGAGAGAATAAAGGAGGGAAAAGACAATGAACGATATTATAAACGCAATATCTAACATAGGCTTTCCCATAGTTTGCACCATAGTTTTGTTTAGTCTATACAATAAGACAATAACAAGTTTCAAGGACAGCATCGACAAGAACACAGAAGCATTAAAAATGCTTGAAGAGATAATTACAAAACGCTATAAGACGGAAAAGAGGTGATAAGATGAACTCACCATATTACAAGCGCTTTGAAGTAACACAGGAATACAAAGGAGAAGTACACGATGGTTTAGACCTTGTGGGCATCGACAGCAAGGAAATTCACAGCACAGTAAACGGCTATGTCTTTTATGCAGGGTGGGAAAATCCTAACAACAGGCTACAGGGTTTCGGGCTGTATGTGTGTATCAAAGGTGAAGACGGGAAATATTATTATTTCGGGCATATGTCAGAACTGAAATGCTCTACAGGCGATACCGTGAAAATAACTGACGTTATAGGCATAGAGGGCAGCACAGGCTATAGCACAGGCAGCCATTGCCATTACTGTATACGCCCGCAATTCAGCAAAGGAAACGCATACAACGTTTCACAGATTAGTGGTATTCCAAACGCTTTAGGCACATATGATGACGGGTACAGAGTACCCGCACAGGCAACAATAACAAAGGCAAATGCAAAGACAATTACTGTTGAAATAGAAGTAGACGGGAAAATCTATGAAGGAACACTCAAAGAGAAATAATGAATAATGGAGGTATTAAAAATGAATAAAGGGAAAATCACAATGCAGAAAACAACCGGAGATATTGCAAAGAAGATAGCGCAGCAGATTACAAAGAGTATCGGCGCTGATTCAGCGTGGAGCGATAATGCAAATACCTGGATTTCAAACATTCTTTCAGATTCAGATATGGCTAACAGCTTTTTCGCAGGACTTACAAATACAATCATAAAGCAGCAGATTCTTTCAAGATTCTTCAACAATCCCCTTGAAAGATTTAAAACTGGTGAACTGCCTTACGGTGTAGCAGAAAGTGAATTTTATATCAATCCGCAGACGGGCGAAACATTCCTTTATCCGGAAGCAGACACAGCCGGAACAGGCATAAATGGCGACCTTCTTAAAGACAAGCTGCCTGATATTAAGCAGATTTTCTTCAAAAAGAACTACGGCAAGAAATACAAGAAGAGTTACAGCGATGCGCAGATTCTTAACGTTGTACAGACCTGGGACAACCTCGGAAGACTTATTGACGGTATTTCACGTAGCCTTGTTTCAGATGCAAATATTGAAGAGTTTGATACAATGAAGGCGATAATGACAGCAGGCTTCAATAACGGCGATATGGTAACAATGTCTATTGCAGATATTACCGACAAGGCAACTGCGGAAGCTTTCCTTGTAAAAGCCCGTGAAAAGTTCCTTAGTTTTCAGTTCCCTTCTGACGAGTATAACACTTGGACGGATAGCGCAGCCCATAAGGTAAAGACTTGGAGCGATGCGGACAGCATTTCAATCATTCTTACAGCAAAGACAAGCGCTGTAGTTGATGTATATGCTCTTGCAGCTGCTTTCAACATCGACAAAGCGGAGATTATGGGCAAGGTATTTGTAGTAGATAAGATTGACGATGCAGGCAAGGTAAACGCAATTCTTTTCGATGATAGCAAGCTACATTTTGAAAAGGTACTTGAAAGAGCATACAGTTTCTTTAATCCTGATTCTTGCTCTATCAGTTTCTATTACTACAGACAGGCAATTCTTGCACTTGACCCGTTCGCAAACTGCATAGCATTTACATCGTACACATACACTAAGCTTACAAGCTCGGACGCTCCGGCAGACTGGGCAACAAATTACAACGATTACTTCACAAAATCCGGTGTTTCCGGTGACGCATACATTAAGAATAATTTCGATGCTGCCCCGGTTTATGCAGCTAACACATATTATTCAAGGTCATAAAATGTTTCACGTGAAACAAAAATACGGGCGGCTGAAATATGCCGCCCATATCTTAAAAAGGAGGTAAAAAGCAATGTCTGAAATCGATTTAATGTCAATAAACTGGGAAGCTGTAAACCCGGCTACAATTGCATTTACCAACATACAAGCGGTATATGGTACAGACGGAACGCCCCGAAATCTTAGCACATACAACAACAATTATTTCGCTTTGTCCCTGATAGCTCAAAACCGTTTCAAGTGGAAAAGCTCAATAATTAAACCGTATGAAAGACTTTCGGAATACATCGAATACTTACTTTATTATTACGGTCAATGTCTGCTTGCAAGAAGTGGGAAAATATGGGTAGTTCTCCGCTGCACTCCCCTGGGAAAGCCCGATGAAGAAGGTTTACCAACTAAATTCCAAACTTACACGTGGAACGGGGAAAAGGCAAAGATATATAATTACAGTGAAGTTATTTGGATAAAGAATAATGCTTACTGTATTCCTACAAGCTTTTGGCTTTGGAAGTACTGTGACAGAATAGCACACATTGAAAGGGTAATGGATATAAACATAGATGCACAGAAAACCCCGTACATCATCGAAACTACCCCGGAAATGCAGTTCAGCGTTAAAAATCTTTTCAAGAAAATTAAGGAAATGGCAGAAGTTGTTTTCACAAATTCCGCAGCCGGGGGAATACGGGAAAAGGTGAAAGTTCTTGACCTCAACGCCCCGTATTTAGTTGACAAACTTTATGCGCAGAAACAGAATGAATATAACGATGCATTAAACTTTATCGGCATAAATACCATTGACGAAAAGAGGGAACGCCTTATTACAGGCGAAGCGGAAATTGCAGAAGATTTGACGGAGAAGTTTTCAAACCTTTTCGAAGCTCCCCGAAGAATAGCTGTTGAACAGTTCAATGACATTAACGGTGAAGGCGCTTTAACGCTTGACGAAAACAAAACGAAAAAGCCTGAAATTCTTGCAAAGGAGGGCGGCGAAAATGGCTAATTTTACAATACGAATAAAAGACCTTTTAGCCGCTAATTTCGATATATGGGACAGTGTAGACCCCTTTCCAATTTACCGGGAAGAGCACAGAGCAGACCTCAAAAAGAAAATAGTTGATTACTATTATATGCAAGAGATAGGCTTTGAAACTCCGCAGACTTTCAAGCATTATCTGAATAGCAGGCTACGTATAGTAATGCCCTATTACAATGCAAAATATGCAGCGCTTGAAAAGTTTATGGAAGTTCCGGAAAACTTTTATACTTTCGATGAACATATACAGGAAAGTGGCAAAGAGTACAACAAGTCCGATATGTACAATGCTGTACATATGAAGAACGGCAGAGCATCACAAGCGGAAAATTCGCAATACAATTTCGATACGCCACAGAACATTGCAGCCCTTGACCCATCTTCACCGTCACATATGAGCAGTGCAACGGTATCAAAAGAAAACATTTCCCCTAATACCACATACACCGAAACAAGTACGCAGGGGCAGACCGGAAGCATAAAGAACGGCGGCGCAAATGGTGCTGTGAATGAAAATGAACGCTCTTTTGATGATAGAGACACGCACCGTTTCGGTACTTCTCAGAGTCCATATAAAACATATGAGGATTTCAAAGCTGCTATAGATAACATTGATGAAGAGATAATCAGAGGACTTGCAGACCTATTTATGCAAGTATTTTAAGGAGGTAAAGCAAATATGATTAATTGGAACACCGTACCTGCGTTTTACAATGATTCATATACATATATGGAGTGGCTCGGAAAGGTCACGGCAAAGGTAGAAGACCACGAAACAAGGCTAACACTTGCAGAAGCGGAAATTGATGCACTTCAAGAGGATATGGCTGCGGTAAAGTCAACGCTTGAAAATCACGAAGAGCGCATTGCAGCAAACGAAGCAGCCATTGCAGAGTTACAGCCTGTTGTAAATGAATTATATACCTGGTATGACGATACAGCAAAAGACGCTGTAGAATATGTTACAACAGTAAGACAACAGCTTACAACGGCATTAACTACCACAATCCCGGTATTACAGGAGCAGACAGCAGAGAACACAGCCGCTATTATTTCTATGCAGAGAGAGGGAACAACGGTATATATTGACGCTACAGAAGATACAACCGTTTCCGGCGTTAATATATCAACTACATATACACCATTATCCCCTGTTGAAAATGCTGTTGATACTGTTTACAGAATTTCTGCAACTATTGATAGTAACAGTGAAAGCTTTGTTATTCGTGATATGCTCCATATCGGCACATCATACACTGGTATTGCACATAATGCAGACGGGTATATATCATACACTATTGCTATTGCTACAGCCGGAACGGTATCAATTACACTTGGTGCAGGCGTTATCAATGGTACAGCATTTACAGATACAGATATATCAAATGTAGCTGTAGCACAGTGTGATTTAGTGCTTTATGCCGGAAAGAGTGTAACACCAACAAGCGAAAAGGAAGCATACCAGGCAAGCGTGAAAATCTTTACAGACAAAACAATTCCCCTTGACAACAGAACTGCAAGCCTTATTATGCAGTATTACGGGGCAGCAAGCACAGACCCGTCACTCACCTGGGCAGCTTGGGCGGCAGACTACAACACAGAACACCCGGAAGGATTACAGCTTGACACAACTGTTTCACCTGATACCAACAAGGACGGAAAGATAAATGCTATTGATGCAACTAATGTTATGACATACTACAGCAATGCATCAGCAGGCAGAACGCAGTATGTAAACTCAGATGCAGATAAATTTTATCAGTGGTATCTTGATGGAAATCCCCCTGTATGGGAATATTAATAAAATCAGCGCAGGGGCGGTATATACTGCCCCTGTAATATAAAAGGAGGTTTACACATATGCCACAGCCTATAAGCTCATTAACTCTTTATAACTGCCGCCTGGAGCGTACAGGGCATAAAACTATAGACTTTGCAAGTGCAGCAGCCCGTGATGCTTACTTTGCAAGCAATAATCAAGTTGCTAATATTGCATATACAGCTTTCAATGGTAATGCTACATATATTCGTGAACACGATGTAATTAACGTTGGTATTTCCGCAGATGCACTGGACAGCGCAGGCGTAAACTATTGCAGATTTATCAATCCGCAGGCGGGTAATTTTTTCCGCTATGCTTTTATTGATGAAATAGAATATATTGCCCCGGAGACAAGCCGCCTGCATATCCGGGTAGATGCTTTCGTTTCAAATATTGGTAATATAAATTTAGGGCAGTGCTTTGTGGAAAGGGAGCACGTTGCAGATGATACAAGAGGACTGCACACGCTTCCGGAAGAAGTACAAAGTGATAATATGGTATGTAATTCCGTTCTATATGATATGTGTGCACCAATTTCCGCACGTTCTTCCCTTGTATTTGATAGTCATTACTATGCAGCTATATTTATGACAGAACACACTTTCACGGCAAAGGGAGATTATGATACATTCATAGGCGGTAATGCAAACTGTGCATATATCATAGCTCCGCAAAGTGTAAGTGACCTGGGAAAATTCATTGAGTACATCACAGAAATTAATAAATCTAATTCGATAATTGGCATAATTCCGCTATTAAAAAATTTGGTCGATGTTACGGAAGTAAATATTCCGGGGGACGTTGCGGCAGAGATTGGAACAAATAAGGTATATATTATTTCAGACGGTAGTAATTCACAAACCGGGCTTAATTTATATAGTAGTTTCACAGCCCTGGACGGTTACACGCCACATAATAATAAACTGTATACATATCCTTACAACTATATCAATGTTTTATCTTCTAACGGCAGTAATGCTGTGATTGAGTATGAAAAAATATCCGCTACAAATAATTTTGTAATTTCCTATAGTGCATCATTATCACCTACACTGTCAATTTCTCCGCAGAACTACAACGGAGAAACAAACGCCATAGATAAAGTAGTGTCTTTTTCACAGTTTTGTCCTATTGCTTACAACATAGATACTTATTCCGCTTGGTATGCACAGAATAAAAATGTTGTTGACTTGACGTTATACAGCAAAGCCGGGGCCGTTGTGAAAAGTGGTTTTGGTGCTCTTTCAGCGCAGAGTTATCAACAGGCTGCTAATAGTGCATTAAATGTTATAGGCAGTGCAGAAAATGCTTTTCAATGGCTCGCAAGCTTAAAGGATATGCAGCGCAGACCTGACGAGATGAAAGGAACGTTATGCGGAAACGCTGCTTTATATTTGGCAAAAGGTGGTATAAAAGTACTTGATATGTGCGTTAAGGCAGAGTATGCGGAAATAATTGATAGATACTTTGATTGTTATGGCTATAACGTTTCAATTACCAAAACACCACAGATAAACAGCAGACCACACTATAATTATTGTAAGACGGTAGGCTCTAACGTTTATGGAGCAATGCCGGAAGACCACAAGGAGCAGATAGACAGGCTATTTAATGATGGTATCACTGTATGGCATATAAGCACAGGCGGCAGCTATGGCACATACGATACTAATAATGCACCTTGACAAATTCAAATAACAATGATATAATATGTATGAACCTACGTTCTACAATCTGTTTTTTCTCCCTTTGTTCGCACTTCCGGGGTAATAACTCCGGAGGTGCTTTTTATATTGTTTCACGTGGAACATATTACAAAACGGTTACAATTTTCAAAAGCTCTTGACTTTCTACGAATAATATTGTATATTAGAATTACAGCAGAGCCATACAATGCTGTAAATAAAATTTAATGAAAAGAGGTAAAAAGTTATGGCAAGAACGAGAAAAACAGAGGACAGACAGAAGCAGAGAAAGGACGGTACACCGTCAAGCACATTCTGTATTGTAGGTGAAATCAAGGACATTTACGAAGGACAGAAAGCAGACTACCTTACACTTAATTCGCCCCGTGGTGATTACTATGACCAGTTGACGGTCAATGTTCCGGTAGATGCTATGGAGTCGGACAGCATCGAAGACTACAAGAAGGGCGATACAGTACAATGCATAGGCTACATCACTGTATACTTTGACAGAGAGAAGAAGCAGAGTAAAACAATTTTCACAGCAGCTACGGTATCTAAAACAATTGATATAGATGCTCCTTTCTAATAACGGTCAGTGACAGCAATGGCAGGGTTTAAAAGCCCTGCCGTTGTTGTATATAGAATAATGTTTCACGTGAAACAATCGGAGGTAATGAAAATGGGTAAACTTTCAGCAGTAGAATATAAAAGACAAAGAATAGCAAATATCAAAAGCAAGGCAAATGGTAAAGCAAATCAGACTTTAGATTTTATCAACAAGGCAAGTTATGATTTTAAGAAAGCATTGAAATATTTACCACCCTGGGCAAAAGCAGAAATAACACACACTTCTGTAATACCGGATATTAATACAGATAACTTACTTGATGAATACTATGATTATTCATACGAAGGAGAGATATTACCGGCGCTTTACAACGAAGCACACGCTATTATTAAAAAAGTTCGGGAGACTCAGCAGCGACTAATGGAAATGCTCGAAGACGAAAAGAAAAACAGGAAAGCGAACAGACTTGAATTGAACAAGTTGAAAAGGGCAATAAACAAGCTCGATGATATACTTGCAAGTGCAGGCAATGCAGAAAGTCGCTTTGAGTTAGAGCAGGCAAAGGGAACATATGACGATGCAGAAAGCGGAGACATTGAAAGCGCTGTTGAGAAGTTTATACAACAGCGTGAAGGAAAGCCGAAAATACAAGAGTTTTAAGGGGATATATAATGTATATAAGCAGATATGAACGAGGGCAAAAAAGATACTTTGCAAGCAAGGGCTTTCCCCGTATGGGGGAACAATACATAGTATGTTATGATATTGAAAATAGTGTAATATACGATGTTGCTGAAGACATAGACGGACAGGCAATAAGTGATGATGATTATGAAATGCTTGCAATGGATTTATTAGACCGTGAATTATTACCACAGCTAAAGCACATCGGCAGGGGCAAAGGTACGCAGAGAATTAAAGAATACATTTGCAAGCAGTTAGGACAGGAAGAGACAAGATACATCGACAGAGACAATGTAAAAGCTGCACAGGAAATTATTGATAACTTCAATGAAGCACATAACAAAAAATTAATGCTGATACCTCTAACACATAAATATCTTTCAAACTTCTATATCTACAACGCTAAAACGAAAAAGATAAATTCTATATTTTGCTACACTCCGGAAGACGATAACAGGATTTTCAGAAAGCTTTACAGAATGTTCAAAGCTGGGGCGGATATATTATTTACTGCTCACAATTTAGATTATGAGTATAGTTATATACGCTATAACACTAACTTACTACACCTTATCACAGAGCCGGAAGACAACAAAAGATTATCAGTTATTGCAAACGGAACGCACGATATAAAGAGTATAGAGGTAATGACGGGAATATTAGACCCGAAGAACGGACAGTATTATATAGCCCCGTGCAAATTCCTGATACGTGATAGCTTTTTAATGACTAATAAATCTATCCGAAATCTTGGAGAAGCTTACAAGCTGCCGAAACTGCCTTATAATTACGAAAAGACAAGGACAGACCCGGAAGCGCTGACAGACCTTGACAGAGCATACAATCAGCGTGATAATGAAATAGCACTAAGGGCAATACTTGAAATACAGGAGCAACAGGAAATATACAAGGATATAACACAATTACCCATATCAGCAACGCAGCACAGCCGCAACACTTGTAAATATAACTACGATGTGAATATACCATTGCCACAACGTAAGGAGAAATACAACACTTTAGAGAAAAAGCACAATCAGCTTGCATATATGTTCAATATGCCCTCCGAAGATTTATTTCAAAAGTTTTTCAATGCATCTGGTGGCGGCTTGATTGGTGTAAATCCTCTTGAATGTGATAAATGGCATAGCGATGTACACAGCTTTGATATTAAAAGCGCTCACCCGTCACAGGCTTTTAACAAGCTATTTCCGCAGGGGGATAAAATCGAAGCTATACCAACGGAACGTTATAGCACAGTTATCAGGGAGCTAAAAGGAATTTCAGAAATAATGATGAAAAATCCGAAATTTCTTTATAACGATTATACAGGGTATCACGATTACTTATTGCTTATAAAGTTTACCGGACTACGGGAAAAGAATATAAACGGTAATATTATCAACTCATTGGGAGCAGGCAAAGCGGCTTTAGGTACTGCAAGAAATGAGAAGTTGCAACGGCAGGCTTATAATTATAATGGCGTGAATCAATACGGTAAATGCAGGCGCTCAGAGCAGTATATAAAATGGGTATACGGTATAGACTTAATATATCATCTGACTTTTTATGAATATGACAATATAGAAATATTAGAAGGCTATGAATACCCTTTAGTAAACTGTGACGAATACGTTTTACGCAAATTTGAATATTATGGAGCAAATAAGGAGCTATACAAGGGCTTTACAAAGCAGGCTAAAAAGTTGCAGTATGATGAATTACTAAAAATCATACAGGAAAGCAGTGCAGAAGAATACACAAAAAGAGCAGTTACAGCGGAAAACTATGTAGATTTTTTGGTCGGGGAGCTTTTACGTATAAAAGCCATTTTCAATGGTATATTTGGACAGGAATATCAAGCACCAATACACGATGATATGCAGATACAAAGAAACGATTGGTATAGTATTACGGCAGTATCACAACAGAATTATGAAGACTGTATAACAAAAACAAAAATACACTATTGCACCGGGGCATATATCGCAGCGTGGACACGTTTTGAATTAGCTTGTATGATTTGGCACGCTATAAACAACGGCGGTAAATTGTTCTATTGGGCAACAGACAGTATAAAGGGTAATAATATCCCGGACACGCTGTTTAATGATTGGTGCTACGGGCATACAACACAGGCATATAAACGAAACGTTTTCAATTTTGGTAGTGTTGATTGCGAAACAGCCGGAAATCCTCTTGAATTTTACACCACAGAAACGTTAAAGCACATTGATGTATGCAGGGGAAAAGACCGTGAAAAGCTGCATATAGGTTTCACCATTTCCGGCTTTAAGGCGGATGTTTATCTAAAAGACTTTTTGGAAAAGTGGGAAGGTGTAGACTATACGGAAGAGAATGTGGAAGAAGTGAAAAAGCAGCTTGCAGAACTATTCAAGCCGCATATCATTCCGGCAGATCAAACGGGAAAGCTTGTAAGGGATAGAAGTTATAGCGGATATACAACACCGCTGAATCAACGCAATTTTGGTGCACTGTTACCTATGGAATACAATTTAGGTCGATTTGGTATTTAATATAGGGATATATAAATTTTATATACATAAATTCTACGAATAGACTTGACTTTTCTACGAATAAGGGATATAATGTATATAGAAAATAAAGCAGGGGTAAAACCCTGGAAAGAGGTACATTATGATTTTACTTAAGACATTTAAAAGAAATTGCTTTTCTGACACAACATTTATTGTGACCGTTCACAACAAAGAATCAAATCGTTATGACGAGTTTATTGTTGATTATTGCAAAGAAAAAGGTCACAACGTTGACAGAATGCTTGAGCTTTACGAACAGAAAGCAAAACTCAAAAACGTTTCATATAACAAAGCATATGAATTAAATGAAATTTGGGTTGAAGTTTAAGACAATTAACCGACCGAGGGCGGAAATTCCCCCGGATAAAAATAAAAGGAGGAAAACACAATGAAAAATCTGTACACACTTGAAACAATGGAGCGCATTACAGCGCAGGAGCTTGAAAAAATCAAGAACGATATTGAAAGCGACTGCCCTGGACTTCACACAAAGCAGTATCATTCAATGCTCACAGGGCAGTTAATAATGATGCTCAGATATGGCTTTATCAGCTATGAAGAGTACACAGAACTGAAAGAAGCTATCACAGCGAAGGAGGAAAAGTAAATGAAAGATATAGTAAAAATATTAGATGCTTTAAGCCTGGAAGGTTTCAAGGCTTGTATAGAATATGCAGGAAAGAAAAGCAGACAACCAGCAATACTAGAAAGCTCAGATGGTTTATTTTTTGCAACACCCTTTACAGGATATTTCATATACAATTCAAATATGTATAATATTTTCAGTGCTACAACACCATTTCACATTACGCACAATATGCCTGCAAAAGACGCTTGCAACTATGAATTGCATTATGAAATGACCTACACAGTAGACAAGGAAACATATATAAAACTTGTTTACAATGATACTGAACAGGCAGCATATATTAATAACAAAATCATTCCAAAGGCATTAAAGAACGTTATAACAGACAATTATACAAAATATTATACCACAGGCAAAGACGGCAAAACAATAATACTTGTATACTCAGAGCCGTACACGTTAGCTTTATTAATGCCAACAATGATAAAGGAGGATAACGCAAAATGACTTTACAGCAACTCAAAGAAAAATATAACGGTATGAGCTATACAGAAATCAGAAAGCTTGTAGTTTCCGGGGTACTTATGTACTCCGGAAAAGGCAGTCAAAGAGGGTATATCTCAAAGAAGCTTTCAAGCGATGATATAAAAGCCGTTGTGGTGGTAAAGGGTAAGAGAGCTGGGCAGATTAAAATATCTCAGCACAATCCGCAGTCTACGCAGTATCAGACAAATATTTATTTTAAGGAGGTAAAATAAAATGATAGGTATGTTTTTATTAGGTGCTTTCACAGCATCTTTATTAATAACAATAGTATCTTATATTATGACAATCGGAAAGGACGATGAAGAATGAACGTTTACAAAGATTTTGTTATACTCCATAATATGACATTAGACCCCAGGGACGTCAAGTTATTTGTTGATTGGTTACTATCTTGTGAACCTGACTCACAGGCGTACAAGATAGGGGAAGCAATGCAGGCAGCTATTGATAACTACGTTGATACATTCAAGATAGATGTAAATAATATATACGGTATCACAAACTATTGTGATAATCTCAATTTTGAGGGTGAATGTAGAATAACAAATGCTTTGTGTACACACTGCAAGGAGGTAGAAACAAATGACTAACCGGGAAAAGCTGCTAAACACCAATATTTATGATTTACTTGTCAAAATGAATGACAATATGATAACTAGTATGTGTGTGCTAGACCTTTTCGTTGACGGTTTTGTTGCCTGTCCTAAATGCGAAACAATAAGCGACTTTAATTGCAACAAGTGTATAGCAGATTGGTTAAATGAGGAGGTATAAAACAATGATGCTTTATATAATAGGTACTTCAATACTTGCAGGCGCTTCCGCTGTTCTGCTTGCGTTTATACAAGGGGGGACAGATTATGAAGACAATTAACGCAGTTTACAAGATGCAAGGAGATATGTTAGTTTACTACACTGACGGAAGCAAAAAGAAGCTCGATGCAATGACGGAAACCGAGTTGAAGAAAGCTGATGCTTTTTGTACTAATCATCACATACACACTGACGGAAATATAATTGAATATGCAGGGGCGTTACAGCCCTTGCATTGCGTTATATTATGCAAAAAGCCTTTCAGTTATACAGCTATCAATTCATATGGTACTACATTTACAATCACAGACAAAAGCCCTGCAGAGCTTTTACAGCGCTGTGAAGATTATATTGCAAGCTGTGAAGTTGAACGGGAATACAGCAGCAACGTTATTAAATATAGCTGCGGAGAAGGGGGCATATAGTATGTATTGGATACGGAACGGAATTACCGGGGCGGCTGTAGTCAACAGAGCTTTGCAAGTTCTTTACTTTCCCCGGTATAGTGACGCATTTATGTTTATCCATAAACGGGCATTGAATGAAAAAACATATGATATAATTCAAATTGGTGCAATTGTTTCACGTGGAACAATGGGAAGGAGTGAGAAGAAATGAGCGAATACACTGATAAAATTATGAAAATATTTTTGAATGACAAAAAAGAGGACAAGTGTGAGATATGTATAATTTGCGGGCACAAAATCCACTATGATGTTGAAACATACTACGATATTAACGGCGCCGCGGTATGCGATGGCTGTATGTTTACGGTATGTGAGATTAAGCCAATGAAGGACGGTGATACAAATGGCTGAAAGAAACTGCTTAATGACCTTTTACCCTACAGACTGTAAAGAAGCTTGCTATAATTGTAAATGTGGCGGCGCAAAAGCTACAAAGGATATGTATGTTTCAATCCACAATGTGCAACGTGTATGCTCTATAACAGGCAATGCGGCAGATACTGACGAAGGCGAATACATTGCAGAAGTTATAAGAAATAATCTTGAATCATTGGTAGTATCTGCTAAATTGGTGATAACTCCCGGAGATGTAGAGCTTGTAAAGCGTGGACAGTGGGAAAATGAACACTATGAAGTGGGTTTACATTGCTATGTAGCAACTTGTTCAGATTGTGGGTATGAAAGTACAGACACTTTCCGCATTAGTGATAATCATAAGTACTGCGAATACTGTGGAACAAAAATGAAATAGGAGTGTGAACAGACTTGAAATATCAGAGCTTGAAACGAATCAAAAAGAAAAATGCTGACTATAATAT
>Ga0326514_10001559_pt1 | contig 14921 bp, 13 predicted proteins | sample 3_2548_0518_D_FD_203653 | JGI IMG/M metagenome (GOLD analysis project Ga0326514, IMG submission 203653) | Bovine rumen microbial communities from UC Davis, California, United States - 3_2548_0518 | ecosystem: Host-associated > Mammals > Digestive system > Stomach > Rumen | place: USA...
TGAGGTGTTCGACGGACTGGACGATAACGCCATGTCGGTGAAACCCTATGAGATGTCCATCGATGTGGGGGCCTCGCTGATGCTCAGTGAGAAGTTCTCCATCGCTGCTGCCATCCGCTATATCTACAGCGACCTGCGCTACGACTTCCGCGAGGATGCCGATCCCGCGTCGGCCTTCGCTGCCGACCTGGCCTGCTACTACAACAACTACATCAACATCGGTCAGCGCGAGTGCCAGCTGGGACTGGGTATGAATATCTCCAACGTGGGTTCTAAGATCAAGTACTTTGGCGATGACCGCACCAATTTCCTGCCGGCCAACCTGCGCATTGGCGGTTCGCTGATGATTCCGGTGGACGAGTACAACCGCTTCTCCATCGCCCTCGATGCCAACAAGCTGCTGGTGCCCACCATTCCCAAGCAGAATGATGACGAGTCGCCCGAGGAATACGACGAGCGTGTGATGAAGGAGTACAATGACCTCAGCTCCATCAGCGGTATCTTCAAGAGCTTCGGCGATGCCCCCGGCGGCTTCAAGGAAGAGCTGCAAGAGATTCAGTGGAGCGTGGGTGCCGAGTATGTCTATCACGACAAGTTTGCGCTGCGCGCAGGCTATCATCACGAGTCGGAGAACAAGGGTAACCGCAAGTACTTCACCGTGGGTGGTGGTTTCCGCATGAATGTGTTCTCGCTGGATGTCGGCTATGTCATCTCTACGGCCAAGAGCAACCCGCTCGACCAGACGCTGCGCTTCACGCTGGCCTTCGACATGGATGGCATCAAAGACCTGTTTAGAAGATGATTAGAGTAGGAATGGGCTATGACGTCCACCGGCTGGTGCCTGGACGTGAGCTGTGGATGGGTGGCATCCGGCTGGACTACGAGATGGGATTGCTGGGTCACAGCGATGCCGATGTGCTCATCCACGCCATCTGCGACGCCATCCTCGGCGCAGCCAACATGCGCGACATCGGCTACCATTTTCCCGACACTTCTGCCGAGACCGAGGGCATGGACAGCAAGATTATCCTGAAGAAGACCATCGCACTGATAGCTACCAAGGGCTATCGGCTGGTGAATATCGACGCCACCATCTGTGCCGAGCGTCCCAAGATGAATCCCCACATCCCTGCCATGCAGCAGTGCATGGCCGAGGTGATAGGTACCGATGCCGACAACATCTCCATCAAGGCCACCACCACCGAGAAGCTCGGCTTCACGGGGCGGCAGGAGGGCATCAGCGCCTATGCCGTGGCACTGATAGAGAAAGAGTGACGATACAGAGAGACTGTCGATAGAGAGGGATTGACGATAGAGAGAGAGATTGGTGATGGCGAAAGATGTTGCATTGGTATTGTCGAGCGGAGGTGCCAGAGGGCTTGCACATATCGGCGCCATAGAGGAGTTGGAGTCGCAAGGCTACCGCATCACCTCCATTGCTGGGTGCTCCATGGGAGCACTCATTGGCGGTGTGTATGCTGCAGGCAAGCTGGAAGCATTCCGCGAGTGGATGAAGACGGTGGACAGGAAGAAGATGCTGGAGCTGACAGACTTCTCGTTCAGTCTGAACCATCTTGTGAAGGGAACACGCATCATCGAAGCCATCATGGAGTTTGTGCCTGACGTGCGCATCGAAGACCTGCCCATGCCCTATTGTGCCGTGGCTACCGACTGGAAGGCGGGGCGTGAAGTGGTGTTCCGCAAGGGCAGCCTCTTCAAAGCCATCCGTGCCTCCATATCGTTACCTACGTTCTATGAGCCTGTTCAGCGCGATGGCATGATTCTTATCGACGGGGGTGTCACCAATCCCATTCCACTGAACCGCGTGGCACGACATGAGGGTGACATTCTGGTAGGAATCGATGTAAGCGGCCACGACTATGCGGCGCAGTCGGCGCTGCAACACGAGATAGCGGAAAAGCGCAAGCACAGCACCTCGCTGTCACAGCAAATACTCAACAAGCTGATTCCCGACCATCTGGACTTCAACTACTACACGATGCTGTCGCGCGTCAGCTCGCTGATGATTCGCCAGAACTCCATCTTGATGGCCCAGCTGATGAAGCCCGACGTACTGGTGGACATCCAGATGGCCCGCTATGGTGGATTCGACTACGACAAGTCCGAGAAGATTATCGCCATTGGCCGACAGAAGACACAACAAGCACTGAACAAGAAATGAACCGTTCACAGAAGATTATTCGTACCAGCGTCATTGGCATTGTGGCCAACGTGCTGTTGGCTGCTTTCAAGGCTGGTGTGGGCATCCTCGCCAGCTCTGTGGCTATCGTGATGGATGCCGTCAACAACCTGAGTGATGCCCTGTCGAGCGTCATCACCATCATCGGCACCAAACTCTCTGAGCGCCCTGCCGACCGTGAGCATCCCTTCGGCTTTGGCCGCATAGAGTATTTCAGCGCCATCCTCATCGCCGTGCTGGTATTGTCGGCAGGTATCACCTCGCTCATTGAGTCGGTGAAGAAAATCTTCGAACCTACGGAACCAGAATACACCACGATGACGCTCATAGTCATTGTGGTGGCCATCGTAGTAAAGCTGGTGCTGGGACAATTCGTAAAGCGACAGGGCGAGCAGCTGAAGAGCGATGCCTTGATAGCCTCGGGCAGCGATGCGCTGTTTGATGCCATCATCACGCTGGCCACCTTGGTCTCTGCAGGCATCATGCTGCTGTGGAACATCTCGATCGACGGCATCCTGGGTGCGCTGATATCTCTCGTCATCATCAAGGCTGGCATAGAGATGCTGGCTTCGCCCGTCAACGAACTGCTGGGTGCCCGAATCTCCCAAGAGCTGCTGCACGACATCCGCCACGAGGTGATGGCCTTTGAGGGCGTGCACGGTGTGTTCGACATCATTCTGCACAACTATGGTCCCAACGTCCTGATAGGCTCACTGCATGTGAATGTCAACGACACGATGAATGCCCACGAGATACACGGTCTGACGCGCCGCATAACAGAGCTGATGTTCGAGCGCCACGGCATCATCATGACCGTTGGCATCTATGCCGTTGCCACGGGCGACAACAAGCGGAGCCTGCTGCAGAACACCGTGATGCAGACCCTGGCCAAGCATCAAGAAATCGTGCAGGTGCACGGCTTCTACTACTTCGACAAGGAGAACCGCGTCTCTGTGGACATCGTGCCCGACATCAGCGTACATGACGAGGCTGCCCTTTCAGCCCAACTGACACAGGAAATGAAAGCCCTCCTGCCAGATACAGAAATAAGCATCGTGATAGACCACAACTACAGCGAGTAACATTACACGGCGAAGAGTCAGAATCCTGACAGCACAAAAAAACGCTGCTACTCATCAACGAGCGGCAGCGTCCAAAAGCCTATGTTTAACTAAAAATCCTTTTCAAAAGCAAATCGGTCTTTCGACCGAAGGGGTCTGTCATTACGACAGTTATATACTCATACTAACCTAATTTCCTAATAAAAGAAAGTTATGAGCGCTTCACAGCGATCACTGTTTTCACACGTTTAAAACTTTCTTTTTACCAATAACTAAAAACCTAAAACTATAAATATTACTACTAACCTAAAACAATCTATTAACCATTTTCTTTGACTTCTCTCAGTCAAAGCGGATTCGAAAATCCGTCTGTCTTTGTTTGACGATGCAAAGATACGATGTTTTTTTGTTTCTCGCAATACTTTTGGCAGATTTAGTGTAAAAATACGCCTTATTCTTGATTTAAATCAATTATTTAGTCTGCGATAGTGCCACAGCTCCACAGAATTAATCATGTTCTGCCACAGCACATAACAGCCAGCCCCTACAGAGGCCATCGGGTTCAGATAAGTGTAGGCCACCCAGATGCTCAGAGCCGTATTCTTCTGAAATGACGCCTGGCCACCATTGACTTCGTCGCCCAAATAGAGACCGATGCTGCGACCAATGACAAACAGTACGATGCAAAGCACAAGGCTGAGCAAGGCTATCATCAGCAGCAACGAGAGGCCGGCCTCACTATGTACGATGTTGCGCACCGTGACCCCCGACGTCACACTGAGCTGGGCGGCCCACAGATAGAACGACAGGTCGGGAATAGACACTATCCAGGCGCACACCCGCTTGGCGAAATGCTGCATGCACCATCCTAACACCAATGGCAGGAGAAGAACGATGGCCAACTTCTGAAGAATGATGAGGAATGCCGACCAGAAGTCCAGACCTGCGCCACGCTCCAAAAGGGGGAACACGGCGGGAATGGTGAGCGAACAGACAAACGACGAGAGGACGACAAACGCCGTCATTGTATTGATGTTGCCACCAATCTTGGCCGTCACCACTGGTGCCGCTGTAGCAGCAGGACCTATGATACAGGTCAGCAGACTCTCCAACAAAATTTTAGAGGTGAGCGGTGAGAAGTGAGCGGTGAGAGCGACGGAATTCCGTTCAATCCACCATATCACACCGACATTCAGAGCTATGAGTGCCAACTGGGTGGTAATAATGCCGACATGCCAGCGGTGGGGACGCATCTGATGGAAATCAATGCGGCAAAAGGTGGAGAACAGCGTAGAAAACACCATCCATGGAAAGATGACATCCACGAACTCTCCCAGCGTGTCTCCCAAATCATCCAACTGAGGCACATAATAAAACGTAAGATAACACACCGAGCCCACAGCAATGGCCACAGGCAGCGTCCAGTCTTTTAAAAATCTGACGATATTCATATTTTTATGGCACAAAGGTAGTCATTTTTTTCAAATAATGATTATCTTTGCAGAGAAAATTGAATATACATATACTGGAATCAAAAGACAAGCCATGTTAGTAAAGACATATTGTGCAGCGGTCAACGGACTGGAAGTAACAACGGTAACTGTGGAAGTGAGTATGACACGCGGCGTACAGTTTCACATGACGGGACTGGCCGACACCGCCGTCAAGGAAAGCTACGACCGCATCAAGGCTGCAATGACCAACAACGGTTTCAAGATGCCGACGATGGACATCACCGTCAACTTTTCGCCTGCCGACATCAAGAAAGAAGGCTCCGGCTACGACCTGCCAATGGCCATCGGTATTCTGGCCGCCAACGGCAAGGTGGAAGAAGAACGACTGGACAAGTACATGCTTGTGGGCGAACTGAGTCTTGACGGTCGACTGCAGCCCATCCGCGGTGCACTGCCCATTGCCATCCGTGCCCGCAAGGAGAAATTCAAGGGACTCATCGTGCCCCAGCAGAACATCCGCGAGGCCGCCGTCGTCAACCAACTCGAAGTCTACGGCATGGAGTCGCTCGTCGACGTCATCAAGTTCATGAATGGCGACACCTCCTATCAGCCCACCATCATCGACACCCGCCGCGAATTCTATGAACAGCAGAACCTGTTCGACCTCGACTTCAGCGATGTCAAAGGGCAGGAAAGCGTCAAGCGGGCACTGGAAGTGGCGGCAGCAGGAGGGCACAACCTCATCATGATCGGCCCACCGGGAAGCGGCAAGTCCATGCTGGCCAAACGACTGCCGGGCATCCTGCCGCCCCTTTCGCTTTCAGAGAGTTTGGAGACGACCCAGATACACAGTGTTGCCGGCAAACTGTCGCGTGACACCAGCCTCATCAGCCAGCGTCCCTTCCGTGCACCCCATCACACCATCTCGCAGGTGGCACTGGTCGGTGGCGGCAACAATCCGCAGCCGGGCGAAATCTCGCTGGCCCACAACGGTGTGCTCTTCCTCGACGAGATGCCCGAGCTGTCGCGCTCGGTCCTTGAGGTGCTGCGCCAGCCGTTGGAAGACCGTCACATCACCATCGCCCGCGCCAAATACAGCATCGAATATCCCTGTAGTTTCATGCTGGTGGCCTCGATGAACCCCTGTCCCTGCGGCTATTATGGCGACCCGACACACCACTGTGCCTGCACCCCCGGTCAGATACAGCGCTATATGAACAAAATCTCCGGTCCCCTTCTCGACCGCATCGACATCCACTGCGAGATACAGGCCGTGCCCTTTGCCGACCTAAGTAAGATGACGCCAGGTGAACCCAGCGAGAAGATCCGTGAGAGGGTGATTAAAGCAAGACAAATCCAGGAGGCGCGCTTCAAGGACTTCAAGGGCATTCACTGCAACGCCCAGATGACCGAGCGCATGCTTCAGCAGTTTGCAGAACCTGATGCTGCATCGATGGACATGCTCCGCATGGCGATGGAGCGCCTCAAGCTCTCCGCCCGTGCCTACAGCCGCATTCTGAAGGTGGCCCGCACCATCGCCGACCTTGCCGGCAGCGAGCAAGTTCAGAGCCAGCACATCGCTGAAGCCATCGGTTACCGCAACCTCGACCGTAGCGACTGGGCAGAGAGAGGAATATAACAGCGCAGGAGCCACCTGTCACGATTTCTTGGTGAATCCCAAGGTGAGCACACTGATACGAATACCCTCAACAGGTTTGATGGCGTTGATGCAGGCCATGAGGGTGGAGCCTGTAGTGCAGATATCGTCGATGAGCAGGACGTGCTTGTGCTGTAACAGGCTGCCGTCGACGAGGAAGAACATGTCGGCCACATTCTCCTGTCGTTCATAGCGGCTGAGGTGCGTCTGGCTCTGGCGGAAGTGCTTGCGGCCAACGGCTCGGGTGATGACGGGCAGACGGGTGATATCGCTGATGCCGCGAGCCAGCATCTCACTCTGGTTGTAGCCCCGCTGTCGCATGCGCTTGCGCGACAGAGGCACAGGCACCAAGGCATCGATACCCTCGAAAAAGCGTGCGTAGTGCATCTCATTGGCCATCAGCCGACCCAGGTCTTCACCGATATCCGGGCGATTAGCGTATTTCAGCTGATACACCATGCGCGCCATCTCCGCATGGGGTTCGTAGAACATCAGCGCCGCAGCCCGTTCCACAGGCGTGAGATACCAGAACAGCTTCGCCATCGGGTTGCTATCGGGTTCGAACTGATAGAGCGTGCGCGGCAGATGCATCACGCAAACACTGCATAGCGAGCGCTCCGTAGGCGCCAGCCGTCGGCCACACACCACACACAGGCGGGGCGAGACGAAGTCAAGAAAGCGTGTCCACCAGTTCATTGGGAATGGAGAATTGGGAATGGAGAATGGAGAATTTATAGGTCTTCCGGCTCTTCGTCAACATCTATACACTGTCGGATGATGTCGAAGGTGAAGCCGCGGCCCAGGGCGAAGCGCATCAGTTTTTGGTTCAATTCATAGTCGCTCTGCGCCTTGACGGATTTGCGCTTCTGCTTCAGCAAGGGTCGCAGCACGCTGAGGTATTCGTCATCGTCCACCTCGTTGAGCACCTGCCGACGGATATCTTCATCGATATGTTTCTGCCAGAGTGCCTGCTCCACCTTGCGACGCCCCCACTTGTTGTAGCGTATCTTGTCGTTGACGAAGGCACGGGCAAAGCGCTCGTCATCGACATAGCGCTCGCCGACCAGCCGTTGCATCACACGCGCCTGGGCATCTTCTGGCAACTCCCAGCGGCGCATCTTTTCCAGCATCTCCCACTGACAATGCTCTGCCTGCGCACAGAGGGCCGCCAGTGTCAAGTAGGCATCATTTTCTGTCTTCATATCTCATCTTCACCTTTTTTACCTTTTTACTCTTTTACCCTTTTACCTTTCACCCTTTTCTCGCCCTCATCATGCGCTGTTTGCCGTATTGGTCTTCTTGGATTTCGATGTCGTGATACGACATCGTGCTTAACAGGTCATAGAGGGGGGCGGCATAGAGGGGATTGATCTCGAAATAGAGCCAGCCACCGGGATGGAGGGCAGTTTGGGCGAATTGCGCGATGGCCCTATAGAACAGCAGCGGGTCGTCATCGGGCACGAAGAGAGCCGTATGGGGCTCATGTTCCAGCACGTTGGCTTCCATCGCCGCGCGCTCCTGATGACAGATATAGGGCGGATTGCTGACGATCAATGAGAGGAAAGAGGAAGGTGGAAAGTGGAAAGTGGAAAGAGGAGAGTGGAAGGTGGAAGGTGGTATGTGGAGTACATCCACTTGTGCGAACGACACATGAACATGGGCACGTTTGGCATTTTCCTCTGCCACCTTCAAGGCCTCTGCCGAAATGTCCCAGGCCGATACCTTCGCATCAGGCATCTCTGCCGCCAGGGTAATGGCGATACAGCCCGAGCCCGTGCCGACATCAAGAATGGAGCAGCCACTTTCCTCCTTTCTCTTTTCTCCTTCCACTTTCCTCTCTCCACTCTCCTCCTTAATAATCCACCGGCAGAGTTCCTCGGTTTCAGAACGGGGAATCAACACGTTTTTGTTCACCACAAACGTGCGCCCGCAGAAGTCAGCCCGACCCAGCACATACTGCACCGGCTCATGATTTAGCAGTCTTTGCGAAATTTCTTCCAATTCCACTTGGCTGTTTGCAGATAATTGTGTATCTTTGCCGATGCAGAGGTCTGTCCACGACAACCCATAGCGCACTTCGTACACCATACGGGCAATGGCCTTGGCCTCACCCTCATCGTGGATTTGCGCCAGTTTGCGCCATAGTTCGTTGTAATTCATCTTGCAAAGGTAGTGCAAACCGAACGAAAAACCAAAAATATTTGGATTTTTCTGAGGTGCAGCCTACCTTAACCAAAGGTTAAAGGTAAAAAAGGTAAAAAAGTAAAAAGGTAAAAAAGTAAAAAGGTATAAAAATGATAAACGAAGACGAAAAATACATGCAGCGCTGCATTCAATTGGCAGCCAACGGCATCCAGGGCGCCCGCCCCAATCCGATGGTTGGAGCCGTGATAACCCTCCCCTCGACCTCCTGCGAAGAGAGGGGGAGAATCATCGGCGAGGGATATCATGTGCGCTGCGGCGAGGGGCATGCCGAGGTGAATGCCTTCGCCAGTGTGAAGGCCGAAGACGAACCGCTGCTAAAGGATGCCACACTCTATGTGTCGCTGGAGCCCTGCTCGCATTATGGCAAGACGCCACCCTGTGCCGACCTGATTATCAAGAAAGGTGTACGCCGTGTGGTGGTGGGCTGCATCGACCCCTTTGCCGAGGTACAGGGCCGAGGCATCAAGAAATTGCGTGAGGCAGGCATCGAGGTGACGGTGAGCGTACTGGAGCAGGAGTGCCAGTGGCTCAACCGCCGTTTCTTCACCTACCACTCCAAGCACCGTCCTTATATCATCTTGAAGTGGGCACAGACCGCCAATGGTTTTCTGGACGACCACTTCCAGCAGCTCACCATCAGCAACATCCATACCAAGATGCTGAACCACCAGTTGCGCGCCGAGGAAGACGCCATCCTCGTGGGACATACCACGGCAGAGCGGGAGCATCCCAAGCTTACCGTCCACCACTGGCACGGTCCCAATCCAAAGCGTGTGGTGCTGACGCGCCAGCGCCCCTTGCCACAGCTCATCGATGACCTCTATCACCAAGGCATCCAGTCGCTCATCGTCGAGGGCGGACTGAAGACCCACGAGTCATTCCTCGCCGCAGGTCTGTATGACGAGATACACGTAGAAACCAATCAGTGCCAAACGGTAGCCGATGGCACTCGGGCACCCCAACTGCCGTCCGATATCCATGTACATTCACAACAGATATACGGCAGTAACACCTTTGTCATATACACTAAGTGATAACGCCCTCCCCCTTGGAGAGGACGGTGAGAGGCTTTACTTCCTGCCGAAGTCGGCAGGAACCTCGCCCCACTGCTTCGTCTCCCACTTGATGATGGGGTTTTGCCACTGATGGGTGCGAAGCCAGTTTTCAGCCCGTAGGATAATCTGAAAGAGCGGCTCCGTCTGCGGGGTGCGCTCCAGCTTGGTCTTACACTGCCGCTTGTTCACCCAGAGGATGGCATTGTAAGAGTCACTATAGATGGTCTTGTCGTGCAAACCCTTCTGCCAACAGAGAGCGAGGGCATGGACGATAGCCAGAAACTCGCCGATATTGTTGGTGCCCTTCACGGGGCCGAAGTGGAACACCTGCGCACCCGTAGCCAGGTCGATGGCCTGATACTCCATCGGCCCAGGGTTGCCGCTGCACGCCGCATCCACAGCCCACGCGTCTGCCTTCACCTCAAGGGGCAAGGGCAGCACGGTGTCGTGGCGATAGTCGGGAGGGTTCTGAACCATACTACATGCGCTCGGGCACCTCGATGCCCAGCAGGGCCATACCGTTCTTCAGAATCTTGGCCACATTGCGGGCAATGACGAGGCGCGTCTGCTTCTTCTGCTCGTCGGGCTCGTTGAGGATGCTGTAGTCGTGATAGAACTGGTTGAACACCTTCGTCAGCTCATAGCAGTAGTTGGCGATGCCGCTGGGACTGTAGTCCTTGCCGGCCTGTTCCACGGCAGCACCATATTCACTCAGCTTCTGGATGAGCTCGATCTCCTTGTCGGAGAGTGTCGGTGGCGCGGGGGTGAGGGGGATAGCCTCTGACGAGGCTGAGGGCGCGAGATTACTATTCTCGTCCCCCCGTACCTCCGTACCTTCGTCCCCCCGAGAATGATCGTACTTTCGAATAATCGAGCGGATGCGGGCGTGGGTATACTGGATGAAAGGACCGGTGTTGCCGTTGAAGTCGATGCTCTCTTCGGGGTTGAACAGCATGTTTTTGCGGGCGTCGACCTTGAGGATGAAGTACTTCAGTGCACCCATACCCACGATGCGGGCTATCTCCTGCTTCTCTTCCTCCGTCATGTCAGCATTCTTGCCAGCTTCATCGGCCACACGGCGAGCATCGCTCACCATCAGTTCCATCAGGTCATCGGCATCCACCACAGTGCCCTCGCGGCTCTTCATCTTGCCGTTGGGCAGCTCCACCATACCGTAGGAGAAGTGCACCAGCTCCTTGCCCCATTTGAAGCCGAGGCGGTCGAGCAGGATAGAGAGCACCTGGAAGTGGTAGTTCTGCTCGTTGCCCACCACATAGATCATCTTGTCGATGGGATAGTCCTGGAAGCGCATCTCGGCGGTGCCGATGTCCTGCGTCATGTAGACGCTGGTGCCGTCGCTGCGCAGCAGCAGTTTCTGGTCGAGACCCTCGTTGGTGAGGTCGGCCCACACCGAGCCGTCGTCGTGGCGCTCGAAGAGGCCCTTGGTGAGTCCTTCTTCCACTTTGGCCTTACCCTTCAGGTAGGTCTGGCTCTCATAGTATATCTTGTCGAACGAGACGCCCATCTTCTGGTAGGTCTCGTCGAAGCCGGCATACACCCAGTTGTTCATCTTCTCCCACAGGGCGCGCACCTCGGGGTCGTTCTGCTCCCACTTCACCAGCATCTCGTGGGCCTCCTTGATGAGGGGAGCCTCCTGCTTAGCTTTCTCTTCGGCCTTTTCGGCATCCATGCCTTCAGCAGTATATTGAGCTGCGAGCTGCTTCACCTCTTCGCGATAGTGCTTGTCGAAAGCCACATAGTAGTCGCCAATGAGGTGGTCGCCCTTCTTGCCGCTGGTCTCGGGTGTCTCGCCGTTGCCCCACTTCAGCCAGGCCAGCATCGACTTGCAGATGTGGATACCACGGTCGTTCACGATGTTGGTCTTCACCACGTGGTTGCCGTTGGCCGCCATAATCTGCGCCAGGCTCCAGCCCAGCAGGTTATTGCGCACATGGCCCAAGTGGAGGGGCTTGTTGGTATTGGGGCTGCTGTACTCGATCATGACGAGGGGAGAAGCCTCGTCCGCGACTTTCTCGCCGTAGTGGGTGTCCTTGTCGATGGCGGTCAGCAGATGGAGCCAAGCCTCGTCGCTGATGCTGAGGTTGAGGAAGCCTTTCACCACATTAAATTTGCTTACGGCCTCGCAGTGCTGAACCAGATATTCGCCCAGCTCCTGTGCCGTCTGCTCAGGACTCTTGCGCGCCATCTTTACGAAGGGGAACACCACGAGGGTCAGACTGCCCTCAAACTCACTGCGTGTCTTCTGCAGTTGCACCATCTTCTCGGGCACGTCCTGCCCGTAGAGTGTCTTCACGGCAGCCTGTGCTGCCGCCATTATCTGTTGTTCAATCATCATACTCTTAACGTTAAGCGGGTGCAAAGGTAGTGCAAATCGAGCGAAATACCAAAGAAAAAAAAGATTTTCTTTGTATTTCCGAGATGCAGCCTACTTTCGAGCGTAGCTCAAAGTACGAATAAGTGAGCGAAATTCCAAATTTATTTGAGCATTTCCGAACGGAACTCCTTTTTTATTTTTCACCCGTTTTGTCGTCGCTCACTATCTAACTATCTATATATCTGCATATTACAGCGTGACGACAAACGTGAATAGTGACGACAAACGGTAAAGGGAGATTCTGAGCACCAACCCACAACATCCCAAGCTGTGGGACAAAAGTCCCCGCGTGTGGGATTTTCACCTGTCACACCGCAAAAAGGTTTTATCGTCACGCTGCATTTTTATCGTCACCGATAACCGATTGACTATCAGCATTATAGAGCATAGTGACGACAAACGAAAAGAAAAAAAGTTGCTGCGCAGGGCAGAATAAAACATTTTTTTAGTACTTTTGCATCCGCATTCAGAAACTAAACAGTATGAAATACGGAGTAATAGGTACGGGAGCCATCGGCGGCTACTATGGAGCACGGCTGGCACAGAGCGGACAGGAGGTGCACTTCCTGCTGCGCAGCGATTATGAACATGTCAGGGAGCACGGCTTGCAGATTGACTCGTGCGACGGGTCGTTCCATCTGGACAGACCTCAGGTATATAACAGCACGGCGGCGATGCCACCATGCGATGTGGTGCTGGTATGTCTGAAGTCTATTAACAATGGGATGCTGAAAACCTTGCTACCCCCGCTGTTGGGCCAGCACACACTGGTGGTGCTCATTCAGAATGGCATCGGGGTGGAACAGGACGTGCAGCAACTGTTTCCTGACGTTCAACTGGCTGCCGGACTGGCCTTTATTTGCTCGGCCAAGACAGAGCCTGGGCGGGTGAACCATCAATGCTACGGACAGATCAATCTGGGCAACTACTCCTGTCGCGACGAGACCCGGCTGCAGCAGGTGGTAGACGACTTCAACCGTGCCGGAGTGAAGGCCGGACTGGTGGAGTATCACGAGGCGCGTTGGAAGAAGGCCGTGTGGAACATGCCTTTCAACGGGATGACCGTGGCGCTGAAGACTCAGACCAACCTGCTGCTGCAGCATCCGGCCACGCGCCAGCTCATCTACGAACAGATGATGGAGGTCATCGGGGCCGCCCAGCATCTGGGTGTGAAGAACATCGACGAAGGCTTTGCCCAGCAGATGCTGGAGATGACGGATGCCATGACGCCCTACTCGCCCTCCATGCGACTGGACTACGACTTCCACCGTCCCATGGAGATTCACTATCTCTACACACGCCCCATCGAGATAGCCCGCGAGGCCGGCTACGACATGCCCAAACTGGCTATGCTCGAAGCCGAGCTCCGGTTTCTGGATGTGAAGCTCTGACCGCTCACTCCTGCTTCATCAGCTTGCGCCACTTGACGTAGCCCGCGATGGCGATGACGACGTAGAGGGCATAGAGCGAGGCCTTGAAGGGGATGTCCTTGTAGAAATAGAGCACGCAGGTCACCACGTCGACGGCTATCCAGATGAACCATTGTTCCAGATATTTGTGGGCCAGTGCCCAGATGCCCACAATGCTCAAGGCCGTGGTGAACGAGTCGGCCAGGGGAACGGTGCTGTTGGTGAAGGTGACCAGCAGCCAGTAGATGACGGCCCAGACGGCTGCAATAATAGCCAGCCAAGGCAACACAAGGCAACTGGGGAAGTGGCGGATATCTGAATCACGTGAATCACGTGAATCATGGGGGCGGTTCTTCTGATCCGCCGCTACGCTTTGATCATGAGAACCGTCCCCATGATTCACCCAGCGCCACCAGCCATACATCGTCATGGCCAGATAGTAGAACTCCATGCCGCAGTCGGCATAGAGTCCTTTCTGGTAGTAGAGCACAATGCCCAGCGCCTGCATCAGGAATCCCACCGCCCACATCCACACGCTGGCCTTGTACTCCAGCAGGATATAGGCCAGTCCGAGGATTGTGGTCGTGATGTCAAGCCAATGGGCAACAATAAAATCCATCATTTTTATCTCTTATCTAAAACCGCAGCGTCACATTGCCCATCATGGTGAAGCCAGCCATGGGGATGAAGCCAATCTGATAATAACGGTTGTCGTTGCTGTGGCCGTAGCTCTCGCACACAGCAGAGTAAACCCAGCCACTGGCGGCGTAGCGACGGTTGAAGATGTTCGAGAAGTTCAGACCGAAGATGGCTTCCTTCACCACCTTCTTAGGCTTCAGCGTGTAGCTGATGCTGGCATTCGACACCGAGTAGCAGGGCAGTGAACGCTCGCAGTTCTCAGTGTTATCGAGATACTGACGGCTCACAAAGTTGGTGTGCCAAGTGGCCTGGATGCCCTTCCAGTGGATATTGACAAAGCCATTGAGGATGACCGACGGCGAGAAGGCCAGCGTGGAGTTGGCATAGTGGAAGTGGCGCATGCCGTCGCCATCGCCGTCACAGTGGTAGGCTGCTGCGTCGGGGTTGCCTTCCCAGTCGTCCCAGTCTTCCACCACCTCGTCGAAGTTCTTGATCTTGTTCTTGCTCAGGGCGGCATTACCCTCGATGGTGAGCCACGAGGTGGGGTCGATGCCTGCCTGCAACTCGATACCCATGCGGTAGGAGTCCTTGATATTGGTCGTCAGGTTCTCGCCGATATCACTCACGGCACCCGTCTGCACAAACTGGTCTTTGTAGTCCATATAGTAGGCGTTGATGCCTGCACGCCAGTTGTTGGCATTATAGGTGTAACCCAGCTCATAGTCCAATAGTTGTTCAGCCTTCGGAGCAGGGTAGCTGCCATTGTCGGTAAAGTTGTTACGCTCCGGCTCGCGGTGACTCATGGCCAGAGAGCCATACACACGGTGTCCGTCAAGGCTCCAGAAG
>Ga0326514_10001560_pt1 | contig 14914 bp, 15 predicted proteins | sample 3_2548_0518_D_FD_203653 | JGI IMG/M metagenome (GOLD analysis project Ga0326514, IMG submission 203653) | Bovine rumen microbial communities from UC Davis, California, United States - 3_2548_0518 | ecosystem: Host-associated > Mammals > Digestive system > Stomach > Rumen | place: USA...
GCAAACTTATCGTCAGCTTTCATCACATGAAGAAGCCCATAAGAGCCCAATTTTCCTTCTATCATATCATGAATACTAGCTATCGAAGGCATATATGGCAAAGTTTGTGCCCCCAAAGCAGTAATCTCTTTGTTCCATGCTGAATTATTCCTGCGATAGGAGCCAAAATCAATATTATATTCCTCCTCTTTGGCTTCAAACCAGTCGGATGCCAATTTGTAATTAGCAAACCAATAATGATTTGTAATTCCCTTCCTGTAGCGGAGGAATGCCATGATATGATGATGAAGAGATGGATAACGCCTTTTTACGATGTTCTCAAAATCAAGAGAAAGCTGATGGCGGGTTTCGTCAGTCTTGAAGTCATTACAGACCTGCTGATGGAGGTCGAGGGGTATATCCACCTTGACCTCCTCAGCATCAACATATAAAATTATCTGAACATTCTTCATCGCTCTTTCCTAATGATGTATCAGACCTTTAGCCCCAACGTATGAAACACTCTCTGAAGCTACCTGTTGAGCCTTCATCAGGCAGTTCTCCAATACGGAAACCTGTAGTTCAGCGATACTAGGAAGTCCGTGCTGTCCAAGAGCATGGATGAAGGTGGATGAGGTCCAGTCACCTGCCCCCTCACCGTCCACCGCATTGGGATTCCAGACGGGTTCAAGGTCCTTCCATTCACCGCCCCTCAGACGGTAGCGCAGTCCATTCTGGTTTCTCGTCTGAATAAACAGTTTGTCTGCATAATCATTTGAGAATGAGGTGTCTGGATGACGCTCATCGGAGAATTTTACGATGTCGCTAACAGCAACAGCACGAAGAAAGTTTCGGTCTACAGGTTCGTTCGGTTCATAATACACCAACACGCCACGCTGATGAAACAGCTGAGCCAGGAGGATGTTGCCGGGGGCGCATCGGTCGAAGAAGAACACATCGGGCATCTCCTCCAGTGAGTCGAAAAGTTCCTGCGCCTGTTTCAACGTCCAGAAGCGATGGTTGACGAAGCGTCCCCCACGAGGAGAGTGAGCCATATAGGCGGTCTTGGGCATACCGTCACGCCCGGTCTTGTGGATGATGTCGAGGATGGTTGTGCCACCATCAGGAGCATTGCTGACGAGACGGGTGTCACAGCCATAAGCCTCCATGTCGGCCTTCAGCTGAAAGCCTACCTCAGAGTCATCGAGACGAGCTGCAGGGAGCGTATGCCATCCGTACCATGCAAGGATGGTCATGACATTGCCTGCCGTACCACCCACATGCTGGTAGATGATGTTTACATTCTTACCGTCCTTCTCCTGAAGATTGTCAAGCGGGAAAGTACCCGCACCAAGGCATGTCAGCCCGATTTTCTCATTTACCTTATTCATATTATACTGTTTAAATAATCAATCTGGGGACAAAGGTACGATGTTTTGTCCATATAAGCCTTTCTGTTATAGGTATACCGTTCAATTATCTCACCCGAGGATCTCCCGCAGTTCAAGCGGGAGTTTCTCGTATGCGAAGGTGGTCAGTCCTGAAGGGACATCCATCGAAGCGGCAGCGATATTACCGGCCATGTTGGCCATGGTGTCGGTGTCTCCACCAAGTGATATGGCACGGATGACGGCATCTTCGAAGGTGTCGGATTCGAGGAAGCAGATGATGGATTCAGGGACAGTCTTTTCGCAGGATGTCTCGAAAGTATATGACGGACGAATCTCGTCGGTGGTACGGTGGAGATTATAACCGAAGGTTTGCTCAATGTACGTCCTGATGTCGGATTTCGGGTGTCCGTTCCTGTTCAGGAAGATGGCAGCAGCGATGGCCTGCGCACCACGGATACCTTCCTCGGAGTCATGAGTGATCTCAGCCGTGGTCTTCGCGAGTGACAGGCATTCGTCAAGTGTCCGAGCATACCAGGCAACAGGTGCCACACGCATGGCGCTGCCGTTGCTACAGGCTCCGTACGGTTCGCGATTGTCAGAAACGGCCCACTTTTTGAAGGTCTTGCTGAAGGAGTAAGAAGCATACCGACGCGCGAAGTGTTTGAAGAGGTCGATAAGAGTCTGTTTGTCGTGCGACAGGTCATCATGGAGCCATTTAGCGATAGCCAGCGAGAGGATGGTGTCGTCGGTATACGTCATGGCAACGGACAGTTTCAGATGGGGCTTGCCAGCGAGTGTCTTGACCTTCTGTTTGTCCTTTTCCAGTTCGTATTTCGAGCCGAGGACGTCACCGACGATACCACCGATGATGCCACGGTTGGGAAGTGCGTCTGGAGTAGAGGGAGTGACAGCAGTAACCAGTATCGTCCCGTCAGCCTGACGAGAGAAACGAAGGGTGCTGCCCAGCCAATTGATATATGCTGCATTGAGGATGTCGATGTCGGCCTGTTCGCCCTGAAGGTATTTCTTCCACTCACGGCACCACTGACAGTCGGGTTTCTCGAATTCGAGCTGTCTGCGGCATTTCACGTGGAAACGGTCTTCGAGGAAGTCACGACGGATGCGTTGGGGATTGTTCAGATACCCCTTCTCAGGATTCAAGATGGTCAGCTGGGTCTTCAGCGCATCACGGCTGTCGTCGAAGGCGGCCATGAGGTACGGTACATCGATGTCGCAGAAATGCTGACCAAGGATGTCGATACCGTCTGACGCAGATTTGGTCTGCAGCAACAGTCTGTCAGCATACGGGATGTCGTATGTGGAGAGGCGGAGAGTTCCGTAAAAGTTGAAGTCGTCTTGGAAGTTGACAAGGTCACGGAAGGCTCCCTTACTGAACCCGCCCAGATTCTCAGGGTCGTTGGGATTGGAACCGCGATGCAGTTCACCGAAGTCGCTGGTGAAACGGCTCATCTTGTACAGCAGATCAATGGTACCAAGGGAGGTGGCGATGTCAGTACGGATGATGACGATGGGCAGGTGTCCCGGCAGGCGGTCGAGGAAATTACGGCATACCGATTCCTCACGGGGAGTAACGAGCAGCACAAGAGCACAGTCGGTCTGCGGGTGTTTCGAGCTGTGGATGAAGTTGGAGAGTGAGAGGAAGCGTCCGTGACATTCATCACGGAAGTCAGAGATGACACAAGAAGCGAGACCAGCCTCGGTCATGTTGCTCTCCAGCTTATTGGCTACAGGCTCTCCGTACGATCCGTACAGCACAGTGAATTGTGAGATGGAGCTAAGGCTTGGCGGTGTCTGGATGCCGTCAACAGTACGATATGTGTAATTGTCGGTTGACACAGGTGAGAGGGAAAGTTTGTTGGAGAAGTTGGTATCACCAGTAAAAGCTCTATATAATAAAGAGAAGTACGCGAAGGTACCGTTCACGCTGATGAAACCGTCGGGAAGGTCGAAGGGAAGGTTGATGACTCCGTTGGGGCAAGATTTCTTCATCCGACGGATGTTCGTGTTGTCATCCTCTGTGTGATTCATCGTCACGATGCAGCAATGTTCTGGGTTGACGGCGGCCATACGATGGGCAATGTACACAGCATCCTGGTTCTTCAGCGATTTGCTGATGAGGAGGAGTTTTGAGTTCTTCAGTGTTTCATCGGAAAGAGAGTTGGCTTGGTATGGCGTTACGGCTCTACCCAGTCCGCAGTTGGTTCCGTACAGGAGTGCAGCGTATGCAGCCGAAGGATGGGAACCTCCATGTCCCATGGCGACCAGCGGACGTTCTGGTTCATTAAAAATGAACCGACGCAGATGTTCAACGTCAGCCTGTTCTGCCTGTTCGATGTACCTACGTGTGTCGTTGAGCAGTTCGCTCATCAGCGGCTTCCCGTTGCGGGCCTGCGGCTTCTTCTGATTTTTTTTGTTTGTTGTCATTCTACTATAATGTTGATTCACGCTGCAAAGTTCGGCATTTTTATTCAAATGGGTCTTTGTGATATACGTATAACAGTAGGTTATACAAACAAATTAATTCGTATCTTTGCACCCAAGAAATAACAATAATAGTAAAACAAGATATTATGACAGCAGAAGAATGGTATCAAGAAGGTTTAAAGGCTTATGAAAACTCTGACGATAAGAGCGCCTTTGAATGTTTTCGTGAGGCAGCTGAACAAGGGCATACGAATGCAGAGTACGAAGTTGGAATGTGCTACCTGGATGGTGATGGGGTATACGAAGACGAATATGAAGCAGCCAAATGGTTTCGCAAAGCAGCTCTTAAAGGACATGCCGAAGCTCAGTTTGAATTAGCCGAACTCTTGGAATATAATTATTATGGTTATTCATCCTCGGAGGAAACGTTTGGATGGTACAAGAAAGCCGCTGATCAGGGAAATATTGACAGCGCCTTCCGTGTTGCCAAGATGTATTATGGCGGTATAGGAACAGAGCAGAGCAATGAGAAAGCTATGGAGTATTATTTGAAAGTCGCAAATTCGAAAGAAGATCCTTTCGACTATCCTATAGAAGAGGCTATGCGCGAAACAGCCTGGCTTTATTACTTCGGTAGAGGTGTAAAGAAGAATGAATATGCAGCACTCAAATGGTTAAAGAAATCAGTAGAGCTGATCAGAACCTATCCCAACCCTAAGCCTTGGACAGAGAATGTTGCTGCCCTCTGCGAGAAGACGTCAGACCGGAATGCCTGGCTGAACTTGAAGAAATATATTGATAAAGATGGAAATCTAATAAGAAATTAATTACCTAATTGTTAAGTGAAATGAAGATAGATGAGGAAAAGCTACCAGTAATTTCAGATGACGAGTTGAAAAAGACTTTTCTTCCAACAGAAGAATTGATTAAGACAGCTCTTGATGATTTCGACGAGCAGATAAAGCTTGATGAAATGAAAGAATGGACTGCAGAACAACAATCTCAATACTTATGTCCTGATGGCGTTATGACAATTGAGGAATTTAGGGAGTTAGGCCTTAAAATGATTGATGAGGTCTATGATGAATTAGAGTTTGATAATTATGAAGAATATTAGTACAGAGGGAATGCTCGAAATATTGAAAGAGCAAGAAAAAAGGATAATAAAGTCTGATTCAAAAAAGAATCAATCTGGAGAGATTAAGTTGCATCCAAAGATAGATGTTGAGGAGCTACTGCGTAATGGCTATATCTCAGCTGACGATTATCGTACAACACATCAATAAGTAGAGTAGCATGAAAGTACGAATGACTCATTTGATTAACGAGAGAGGCGAAAAACTCGTTGTTGAAGCGAGGGACTTCAATACATCGCAGCAGGAAGGTGATGGGAAGTATGACGGATGGTATATTGATGTTGATTGGTACTTGGCCAATGGATATAAGACACTTGAAGAGACTAGAAGAATAATTGAAGGGCAAATGGCAAATGTTTGTATTGTAGACACAACAGGAAAACTGGATGGATATGTAACTCTAGAAGAATTCATGGAACGAACTTCTTATTTGGATGAAAAGAATATGAATGATGATGATTTTGACAGGATGATGGAAGAAACTATTGCAGAAATTGCCGAAATCAATATGGAGGACAAGAAAAAAGCTGTTGATAACATACAGCGCTATGGGAAAGTCCATTTTGTTGAGAAAATTGATGGGGAACATAAAATTGGTTTTATCAAAGAGTATGATGGAATCATTCAGGTTTCATATCGCAGGGACAATATGGGTGAATATTTGGAACTGTCTTATACAATAGAATGGGTGGATAATGCAGAGAAGTCCCGATCTTATCTGAAGAACTGGTTCGTAAATGGTAGATATGAGATCGAAGGTGACTCCATTAGGCTATATACAATATTCCCACTCTTGGACAATGCTTTTCTGCAAAAGCAACTAAAGCATGCATTATTGGAGATATGGGATATGAAAACTGTGGCAACAAGTTCTTCCAGATAAAAAGTAAATAAATTGTATGCCAAAGATAGAACGATGGATTATTGACAAGGTGCTGGATGCCACAAGGATTGTGGACGTTGTGGGGGAGTTCGTGGATCTTCGCAAGGTTGGGGTGAATTATACCGGCTGTTGTCCGTTTCATGATGACCATCACGATGGGAACTTTATTGTGCGTCCAGAAGGAGTGAAGTCTGGGGGCGGCACCTATCGGTGTTTTGTGTGTGACGCAAAGGGAGGAGCCGTTCAATTTCTGATGAATCACGAACACCTGAGTTTTCCTGATGCCATTCGTTGGCTTGGAAAGAAAAATAATATAGATGTGGATGATGTAACGATAAACTATACTCCTTCACAGCCTCGCCCAAAGCCAGAGCCATTGCCGACTCTCTCAATACCTCGAGAAATTGTTAAAATGTATATGCGGAATACGAAGAAAGACCGTTTCTGCAATTGGTTGCGACAGCTGCCTTGGAAAATAGAAGAGCAAGAGCGCATCGAGCATGTGCTTTGGCTCTATTGTGTTGGACACAGACGAGATGGCAGAGTCATCTTCTGGCAAATCGATGAGAACGGCACTGTGCGAAGTGGCAAACTGATGAGATATCTACCTGATGGTCATCGCGACAAGAAACGTAACCCAGGATGGATGCATAATCAGAAGAGTATTCGTGAGCAAATAGACTACGAACATACGGAATTTCGTTCTACTCTTTTTGGCATGCATCTAGTCAACAAATACCCTCAAGCCACTATTCATATTGTGGAGAGTGAGAAGACAGCGTTGATATGTTCCATTCACTTTGGTGAGATTGAACAGAATTTGTTCTTGGCATGTGGTGGGTTGAAAAACCTGAGAGCTGAAACGCTGAAGCCACTCATTGACATGAAACGTAACATCTGTTTGTGGCCAGACAAAGACGGCATTGAGGAGTGGAGAAAACTCCTCGACAAATACAGCTATAACAGGATGATACTTAATGTCGAATTCCTTGATCAGAATTGGTGTGAGGAGGATGGAATGAAAGCAGATGCTGCCGATATCATTATCCGTATTATGCAGAATGAGAGTAATTATTTAGAACTATTATGAGCAGAAGTAAACTTAGAAACAAATGGATGCGGAAACAGTACTCAAATCCGGGGTGGTCTTATATGAGAAGAAACATGCAGAATCCAAACCGAAATCCCTATCGTTTAGATGAAGTTCCCAAGAACCATCCATCACGCTATATAACGGATCATTGTAGTGCATGTGTATATTGGCTCCAAGAATCAACATCGTTTGGCGGCCATAGTATCCCTAAGGGTGGACATAGGAGAGTAAGCGGCCTGGTTCGTGCAAGTGTGAAAGAAGAAGTCAGAAAAGAAATTGAGTTGCAACTTTATGTAAAACAATAAAACAAGGAGTTATGAAGACGAATGTAGATGCAGTAATAGGAGCCATTGCAGGAGATATTATCGGCTCCGCTTATGAGTTTAAGGGCGTTGAACCAGAAAACTTCAAGGTGTTTGACAAGAATTGCAGTTATACTGATGATTCAGTACTAACTATAGCTGTAGCCGATTGGCTTACACATCCGGGGAGCGAACTTCAAGATTTTCTGATAAAATACGCCAGAAAATACTATGATGCAGGCTATGGGCCACAGTTCGGTCGTTGGTGTATGATGAATAATCCTCGGCCTTACAACAGCTGTGGAAATGGCTCTGCCATGAGGGTAAGTGCTGTTGGATGTGTGGCAAATAGTGTGGAAGAAGCATTAGAATTAGCAAAAGACAGTGCTCTGCCCACTCATAACCATCCTGAAGGAATTAAAGGGGCACAAGCCATCGCGGTAGCCACTGTTTTGGCACGACAGGGGAAAACAAAAGAAGAGATAAAGAAAACTTTGCAGACACTTTTTGATTATGACTTGAATCGTACCTTTCTCGATCTCTATAATGGTGAATACACTTTCAATGTCATTTGTCAGACAACAGTGCCAGAAGCTCTTATCTCTTTCTTTGCTAGTGAGAGTTATGAAGATTGCATCTTCAAAGCTGTTCTAACCAATATGGATACAGATACAGCTGCTGCAGTGGCTGGTGCCGTGGCCGGTGCTTATTATGGAGTGCCTGATAATATAAGAGAGAACGCATATACTCATATTCCAAAGGAATTCGTAAATGTGATAGATAAATTGGAGAAGTTCTTGGCAAAAGAGGTGTCCAAGACTATTGTTTATCTTCACGGCTTCGGATCAAATGGTCAGAGTAGTACTGTGGGGTATTTAAGCAAAAGGCTTCCAGAGTGTAATGTCTTAGCCCCAGACATACCTATTAATCCTTTTGAAGCAATGCCCTTTTTACAAAATTACTGTAAACTGCACCAAGCAGACTTGATTATTGGAACTAGCATGGGGGCTATGTATGCGATGCAGCTAACGGACTATCCTCGCATTTGTGTCAATCCTGCTCTGAGAATGTCCCAACTGACGGACATCTTAAAGCCAGGAACTTTTGAGTTTTTCCAACCCAACAAGAATGGAGAAACCCATTTCACGATTACTGAAGACACTATTCAACAGTTTCGTGATATGGAAGCCCATATGTATGATGGCTTTACCGAAGAAAATTGTAAGAACTGCTGGGGATTCTTTGGTGATGAGGATACTACGGTTGACTGTAAAGAAGAGTTTTCCTCCTATTTTTCGCCTAATATTCAGATGTTTCATGGTGGACACAGAATGACGAATGCTGTTCTACGTGACAGCATAATTCCCTTTGCAAAAAGTATTCTTCAATTATAACTTCAAGGAAATATGAACAATTCAAATGATACAATAAAAACAGGATTCTCCACAATTGATGTAGTAACGGGAGGGCTGAAACCTTCAGAAGTGATGGTTATTGCTGGTCAAGGAAGAACAGGTAAAACTTCATTGGCACTATCTATAGCAAAAAACGTTGCCGTTGACGAGAAAACCCCTTGTGCATTCTTCTCCATGGAGATGAACAATGTGAAACTGGTGAATCGACTGATCTCCAATGTATGCGATATTGATGGAGACAAAATCTTAAATGGTCAACTTAATCATGACGAATGGGAGAAACTCGATAAGCATATTATCCGTTTGTTGAGTTCACCTCTATATATTGATGATAAGCCTGCTCTTACAATTAATGAACTCAGGGACAGAATAAGTAAATTATCATTCGAGCATGGAGTGAAGCTTTTCATCATCGACTACCTTCAACTCATTGACTGCTACAAGCACAATCGTTCGGATGAATTATTTGAATGCATGAGATCTTTAAGAGAATTGGCTGATGAGCTAAGAATTTCTATTATCACTACTGGCATGTTAGGATCGGGTACAGAAGATAAGCATCGTTATCCCAAGATGTCTGATCATCATGAATTCATGGTATTCAATGATTTCGCGGACTATTCCGTATTCTTATATCGACCTGACCACTATCATGTCAAAACCATCGAGGAGAAAACAGAAGGGGTTAACTATGGTCGGCTCACAATAGCGAAACGAGGCTTCGAACAGATGGGAGAAGGCCTTTTGAGATATAACACCGAAAGGAATTCATTTAATGAATAAAACTACTTTTGTTTATGGCACAAATATTGACAATCAACAAGAATGATGAACTTTTCCCTGAATCTTTTAGGGCTATCGGAGAAGATTGTCCAGAAAGAATCTACGTTATGGGGAACCTTGACCTACTCAAAAGCGAGCACATGGTAGCCATCATTGGAAGCAGAAAAGCAACGAGAGCAGGCAACAGCAAAGCTTATGAACTTGGATTGAACTATGCTAAGAAAGGTTATGTTGTTGTAAGTGGTCTTGCACTTGGCTGTGATGCTGCTGCACATAGAGGTTGTATGGCTGGTAATGGTGGCACTATTGCCATTGTGGCTTCTGGCCTTGACATAGTGCATCCCTACGAAAATATTCCACTTCAGGAAGAAATCCTCAGAAAAGGTGGTCTTGTACTATCAGAACAGCCATTGGGAGCCAAGGCTAATCCTACACGGCTCGTTGCCAGAAACCGTCTGCAGGCAGCACTCTCTGAGGAAGTTGTGGTGGCAGAATGTCCTGTTCACAGCGGAACTATGCATACCGTGCGCTTTGCCCAAAAGTACGGAAAGACAATTAAAGCTGCAAGCTTTCCATACGACAAGGAAGAAAACTCAGGTAACAAGTACATCATCACTACTGGCATAGGGTCAAGTATATAGTTTGAATTGCTAGTTGGAAAGGAGAAAAAGATAAACGACAATGGGAGATATTGAAAGCATTTTCAAGGTAATGCCTTACTACCTTGCTAGGAGTTGGAGAAAGCAACATTATCCAGTGTTGAAGACGAATGTACTTGAGACTTTGTATATGAGGACTTTGGAAGAAGCGGAAGACTATGTATTTGGTCGTGGGCGTAGCTACAAAGAGTTCATGGTAGAGCATCCAGAGTATAGCAAACTCAGCCTCAGATATTCTTACGTCGTTGTTGAACTTCCGATAGGCTTGGAAATACATCCAACTTTAGGACAGAATCTTTCTACACGTATTTATCTCCCGGATGGAACAATTTGGGGCGAAAACACTTATGCTGATTTTATTCCACTTAATTGCCTTGGTGAGGAATATAATTACTGGGGGAGAAGAAATATGTTTGGGGGTAGAAAACCGGAAGAGATTAGATTCAAACCTGGTGATATTGTAGAGGTGATGGGCTACCCAGGGAACCGTTATTGGGGGAATGATAGTGTAAATCTTGCGATAGTAGTAAAGACTCCCCCAACAGTTGACGAAGTGGCTGCAATGCGGAAGCAATATATGTCAACACATAGTGGCTTTGATATTTGCGACCACGCTATGTGTCATGAGTTTGGAAACCATTTAGACACATATGAGGTACTATCTTTTGCTTGTGATCAAATAGACCATGCCCCTACCATTTCTGTTTTCAATACAACAAAACAAGTGTCTGCAAAGAGAAGAAATGCATTGCAAAAAATGTATGATGATTATATTAAAGGAAGGTCATGATGAAAAAGGTTAATTACTCAGAGTACGAAGGAAAGTATGAAGAGAGTATCAAGGAGAGACTGGAAAAGAATCCGGAAAGTGTTGATATTGAGACTATGAGAGCGAATTTCTATGGGTATACGTTTACGAAGGCGTATGCTGATGGAGAGATTCCTGATGAGTTTTCAATGGACTATTGGGAAGAACGAAATCTAGAGATTGATTTTGAGAATCCCAACTTTGAGGATGGTGAAATACTGGATGATCCTGATTTATTGTTGGAAGATGTGGATGACAGCCCATATTTTGATGTTTCACCTCAGGAGAAGTTAATTCTAGAGACAATTGACAGTACAGGTGACGGGAAAACACCAGAAACCGCGTTGTGCGTGATTGATGTGCATCAGGAATATGAGTATATCCAGCGGGTGGTCAGACTCAGTGTCTTACAATTCGTCAAACAAAGTGTAAAGAATGGTATAGATTGCCTGGAGTTGAAAGACTACGACGACCGCATCGAAAAAGTATATTTCGATATCAGTCGTCGTTTTGAAGTGGGATATTAGTTATTTCAGATACTGAAGGAATGTGAAGGCATCATCAGGAAGATGGTATTCGAGCTTCCCGTTATCGCGAAGTTCCATCAAGAGCCGGCCAAGGAGGTTGGGACCTACATATTCGTTGCCTACAAGATTTGTGCCCCAGGAGTCGGCATCCTTCTTTTTCCTTTCATTGCGTTTTGTTTCGTCCTCTACGATAAACAGGCCTTTGCTTCGCTCCAGTTCATTGCGGAACGCTTCGCATTGCTCATATTTTGTTTGGAGACAGAACCTCATGGCATCGACTACCATCGCACCCCATTCCTCTCTTAACCACTCAGAATGAGATTTGTATATGGGCTTCATATGCATTTTGATATTCATACCACGCTTTACAGCGTATTCACTCTTAACTCCTTCTTCGCTTCCATCTTTAAACTTCATCAGATGAAAGAGACGCTCTGTACAGTCAATGGTCACTCCATCAATGACGATAGGAGCGTTATAGAAATTACCTAAGATTCCCCATTCTTCTGTTGTCTTACGGATGCAGGCACACTTATCAGCAGGATAGTGCTTAATATCACTGTATTGGGGATAGTATACCTTAATTTGTTCGTGTAATGTCATATATGTGTAGTGATTAAAAACTGTTTATTGGGATTTCTTTTTCAGAACCTTCAATGAGTTGGAACTTCTTTGGATCGAGTTCTACTTTGTCGATACGGACAATGCGGATCTTGTCGATATTAAGAACGACACGGTTAGTGAGGGCATCTGGCTTCTTCCAATTGTATGGCCAGATGAAATACTCCAAACCAAGCTCGCTGAAGAACTTGGCTGCTGCTTTCTCTGCATCGAGTGCTGCCTTGTCAGTTAGTTGTTTTACTGTCCCTGACTTGCCAATGAGTATGTTACCCACATATTTACGAAGGAGATTACCTTCTACTGTGACTTCGTCTGGAATCTGCTTACCTAGTGCTTTCCTCGTTCTCTCGACGATTGAAGAATGGACAGGGCGGTTAAAAAACAGATGATTATCTTCTGTCAATTCTGGAATCTCAAGAGTGTAAACATAGTAGTCCTTATTCTCTGGACGTTTCTTGTTGTAGGCATAATGTGCAGCAGAGGTATAGGCCTCAGTGACATAAGTTCCAAAGCCAAACTTAGCCTTACCATCGCCCTCCAAGGCATGGGCAATGTCGAACTTTTTGAACAGCACTGATGTGCCATGATAGAATATTTCCATATGTTCTGATATATTATTTTGCAAATTTACGAAAATTATCAGTTATATCTATAATCTGATGGCTTAATTTGGCTTTTTTTAGTAATTTTGCAGCATAAAACCAATATTTATCAGTATGATTGAAGTTATTAAATCTCCAGCTCCTGTTACTGAGAAGACTCAGTGGACTGTTTTTCTTGCTGGTCCGATGAATGGTGCCCCCTCCTGGCAGGCTCAGGCTCCCAAAGTTGCAGCTAACGTAGGTATTGAAAATGTAACGTTTCTGAACCCTCGCAAGACCGATCGGTTCGTAACAGGTACTTATCAGGTGAATTGGGAAACCTTCGGACTCCGCATGTGCGATGTAATCATATTTTGGATTCCGCCTCAGGCCCGTCCGATGAAGCCTTGGCGTTTTTACGCCATCACCACAAGATTGGAACTGGCTGAGAATCTGGCACGTGGGCATAAGGTGATAATTGGTATTGACCCTGATTTTAGGAATGAGAAAGGTGAGGATATGGCTGGTATTCACCATCTGAGGCGTATGGCGAAGTATTACGGGGTAGAGAATATCCATACTTCACTGGAGGATTGTATGAAGGAACTGAAGGAGTGGATGGATCGTCCTCGTAAGGAGGAAGAAAGAGTTCACCATATATCAGGTCCGGCATTCGAGCCGATGGACAAACTCAGTCGGTTGATTAAACCAAGTACGAGTCGCAACGAAACACTGATGGAGCATTGGAATCAGACCATTGCTCCAGGCGATACTGTTTATGTAGAGGGTGATTTCGGAGCCGATGAATGGAAACCATTCCTCAACGGTAAGATAGAATTGATAACAAAATAGGTATTCAGCGGAATATCTATCATTATTATGGGAACGTCGTAACTATTCCAATCATCTGTGGGTTATCCAGATTTATCGGATAGGAAAGACTAAACCTTCCTTACATGTCTTAGAGCGGTGCAGTCGTTGAGACTCCACCGCTCTTTTTGTAGTTATTCTTCTTCTGTGATTTCCCTGGCTTCATCAAATTTTGCCTTCATGGTGGGATTCTTGTATGTCAGTTTCCTAATGGTCAGGTCATCGGCCTTATCATTGGCGAGTCTGAGGTTATCTACGGACTTGACTAAACTATCTCTGACTTTCTGCATGTCACTGATGGACTTGTCTATCTGCTTGATAGCTTCTTCAAAATGCTCGCTGGCCAAGCGCACATTTCTTCCGAACTTATCCTTAAACTCATTGAGTTTGCTTTCGAAATTCGTCACATCCACGTCGCGGCTCTGAGCAAGTGTCAATTGTCGTTTGTACTCCAAACTCTTCTTTGAAGCCTGTACCAGAATAGTAATCAGGGGGATGAAGAACTGAGGTCGGATGACATACATCTTCTCGTAACGATATGAAACATCGACGATGCCGGTATTGTAGTACTCGTTTTCAGGTTCTAGGAGTGATACAAGCACGGCATATTCGCAGCCTTTCTTCTTTCTGTCCTCATCGAGTTTCTTGAAAAAGTCCTCATTTTTATGCTTTGTGGCGGTGGTGTCGGTCTCGTTTTTCATCTCGAACATGATGGAGATGTACTCAAAATCTCCATCCTTGTCACGGAAGATGAAATCACCTTTACTTCCATCTTTGATTTCGTTATCTTTCTCAAAATAGGCATTGGGAAGCCAGTTCCTGACCATCGTATTGAACAGGGTGCTACAGTGGATTTCCAATGTCTCACCGACCATCTTGGTAGACATCTTCGTCTTTAAGTCCTTATAGTAGTCGATGAGGGTCTGCTTTTCTTGAAGCTGGATTTCATATTTCTCCTTCATGCCGATTTCGCGCATTTGTGCCTCATTATCCTTCGAGTTAATTTGGTTTTGGAGGTCAGCAATCTTCTGCTCCCGCTTCTGTAGCTCATCCTTTGACTTGTTCTGCTCTTCAAGGACAGCCACCCTAACCTTTGTCTCGCTTTCGGCAACAGCAGCTTTCAGACGCGTGATTTCCGTGTCTTTCTCTGCCAGCTGCTCTTTAAATTCGAGCTGCTTGGTCTGGGCCACGCTTTTCAGCTGTTCCTGAAGACGGGCAATTTCAGCCTGCTTCTTTTCAATCTCCAAGTCCTTGGAGTTCTTAAGGGATTGAAGCTTCTGCTCTGTCTTTAGCACGTCGGCCTGACGCTGGATGTCTTGCTGCTTTTCCAACTCTTTCATACGACGGTCAACCTCGGCATTAAACTCTGCCGTCTTCACTTGATTGACGATATCTGCATAGTCAGACTCATCTACGGTAAA
>Ga0326514_10001561_pt1 | contig 14911 bp, 8 predicted proteins | sample 3_2548_0518_D_FD_203653 | JGI IMG/M metagenome (GOLD analysis project Ga0326514, IMG submission 203653) | Bovine rumen microbial communities from UC Davis, California, United States - 3_2548_0518 | ecosystem: Host-associated > Mammals > Digestive system > Stomach > Rumen | place: USA: California...
TGGTGGAATACGTCAAGGAGAACCAGATTACCGACATTCTCTTTGCCAACAACATCTTCAAGGCCTACTCCAGCGGAACCTATGCTAAATACATCAGATATCTGAAGCAGACTAACGGCCTGCAGAAGCCTATCCAACAGAAGAACGACAGTACACTGAAGAAGACTGCAACAAGGCAAGACTCGATGGCAGCCGTGCCCGTGAAGCCGGCTACACCGGAGGTCGCCAAGAAGGATTCTGTGGCTAATTAGCCTATTCGTTACTTTTCTTCTTTGAGAAGATCCGCTTAAACCAGGAGCCTTTCTTTTCTTTCTTTTCGGAATTGTCGGCAGCCTGCGACTTCTTCGACTTGTCTGCCTTTGCCGATTTGTCATTCTTATCGCCCTTGTCGCTGTCTTTCTTCTTAAACAGGTCTATCAGTTTGCCCTTTATCCTGGGTTTCACTTTGAGATCGCTGGCCTTGTCAAGATCCGTAAGCGAGAAGTCGAAGCCCCATTTCAGGCTCTTGAGATGGTCGATGGAGCCTTCTAACAGTCCGCCATTACTCTTGATATCGACCTTCAGCTCCTTCAGCTTAAAACCTTTATAGGCAGCCTCATAGACAAAGGCATTGACAGTGCCGAAAGGCATCTTTCCGCCATGCTTCTTACGCAGTTGGGCGGTGCGCTGCTTGTCGATATCGACCTTGAAATCCGCTTTCACGCCGACATCGCCAATATCCTTCATCTCGAGCAACTTGCCAAGATGGATTTTCTTGGTATCGATATGGCCGGTGATATAGTGATTAAGGTCATCGACGGTGAAATTGAAGGCCATATTACCCACCGCCGTACCCAGTACGCCCTTGAACAGCTCGTGCTTCCAGATTACCTGGAAGTCGCCCGTATAGGTAAGGTTACCCAGGTTGTCCAACTGCTTCATCATCATCTTCTTCACTATGAACTGATTGATGATCTCCTGCTTCACCTTGCCCTTGGCCACCATCTTGTTCACGTGGAAGTGGACGTTGAGCTTCTCCTTTTCCTTCAGATGGCTGATGCCGCCGACAGCTGATATCGTCAACAGCTTGTCTGGCGTGTTCACATGAATATCCTTGAATGTGAGCGTGCTGTCGGTACCGCTGAACAGCACACTGAGTTCGAGCGGCATCTTGAAGTTCTTCAGCACTGGGGCAAAGGGCCGCGAGATATCACGCAACTCGGTCTTGCCCTTAATCACCGACGTCCGGAACGAGAACTTCGTACCTTTCTTCTTACTGGGCAGGATGACGGTGGCGCTGTCGAACTTCAGCACCGTGCTCTCCTGCTGGACGGTGACATTGCTGACATGAGCCACGCCGTTGCTGATGCCGGCTCTCAGGCGCAGGTCCTTCACATTGAAGCCTGTCACACTGTCTCTTGCCACAAACTTCGTCAGCTGGAAGTTCACGGTATCCCGCTTCAGGTCCAAGTGATTCAGCAGCAGCTCTGCATGGGCGATGACGTCTATATGACCGGCATCAAAGAAGCCTCGCTTCGGCCTGTTGGCATTCTTTCGCGGCAAGTGGTTGTCGATAGCGAAATGCAGACTGTCGAGGACGACTTGCTGGCGATCGTCTTTTCCCATGATGCCCACAGTACCGATGCTGATGCGCCGCGTCTGCGGACCTTTCTTCGTCACGGCCTCCATCTTTCCGCTCAGATGACGGATCTTGCCCTCATGGCTTCCCGTCCAGAAACGGTCGTAGGTAAACCTGTCCATATAGAAGGTATCCGTATTGAAGACCACGTCGATCCTGCCGATCTCCGCATCCCTAACCTCAAACGTGAGCCTGCGGTCCGGGCTGTCCTTTTTCACTTCCTTTTCCTTCGTCTTGCCCTTCTTCTTGTCACGCTTGAAGGCATCGATCACAAACTGGAAGTTGCCTTCCTCCCCTTTTTGCTTGTACAGACGGGCCTTCACCCCTTCCAGACGGGCATAGGTGACCTTGACGTGATCCCTGAGGATGCCCCAACAGTCGAGATTGACGGCCAGGCGCTCCACGTGCAGCATCTGCCGATGTTCACGGTCCTCGACATCGAGACCATACAACCCGACATTGAACTTCAGGAAATTAATATTGATGCTGTCAATGCTTACCTTCGTCTGCAGTTTCTCCTCAAGCAGCTCCGTCGCATGACCCAGCATCTTCTTCTGGAAAGAACTAGAATTAAACACCAGTGTTGCGGCCAGCAGTAACACGATTACTGCAACCAGCAATCCACCCAGGATCTTTAGTCCACGAATCACAAAACGCTTCATCTCTAACCTTTTTGTTTGCAAAGATACAAATTATTCTCAATTATTTTGTAACTTTGCCGCCAAATTCTTAAATATTTTCAGAAATGGACGAAGCAACCTGCGTCAGACTGCTCGAAGAGCATGACATCAAGCCTACTGCCAACCGCATTGTGGTAGTCAGGGCGCTGGCCTCTTCGATGAACCCGCAGTCGCTGGCAGAACTGGAACGGCGAATCATGACTATCGACAAGTCGAATGTCTTCCGTGCCCTGATGCTCTTCAGGGAGCACCATCTGATACATGCCATTGAAGGCTACAGCGACGGTACGAAATACGAGCTCTGCCACAGTCACAGCCACGAGCACGACGACGACCAGCACCCTCACTTCTTCTGCGAGATCTGTCAGCAGACCTACTGCCTCGAAGGGGTGCAACTGCCGGAGCCGGCTCTGCCGGAAGGCTTCGAGGCACATGCTGCCAACTACATGATCAAGGGAATCTGTCCGCACTGCAAGAAATGATCGATCTAAACAACATACGTGTCATCGCCTTCGATGCCGACGACACACTGTGGGACTGCCAGTCGCACTTCGAACGGGTGGAGAATCATCTCTACCGGCTGATTGCACCCTATTGTGAGACACCCGCCCGGGAGCTATTCCAGACGGAGTCGGGCAATATGACCGACCTCGGCTATGGCTGCAAGGCCTTTACCATCTCTATCATCGAGACAGCCCTCCGCGTGGCTGGCGACCATCTGTCGGCAGCAGAACTGACAGACCTGCTTAATGACTGCAAGTCGCTGCTCCACCTGCCCGCCACCCCACTGCCAGAGGTGGAAGAGACCCTGCAGCGTCTGCAGGCCTGGCCTTACCGTCTCGTCGTCTTCACGAAGGGAGAGCTGCAGGATCAGGAAAACAAGCTCAAGCGCAGTGGACTGGCAAAGTATTTTTCGCATGTGGAAATCACGTCGGACAAGACGGAACTGGAGTTTCAGCAGCTCTGCGAGCACCTCGGCATCCTGCCCTCACAGCTATTGATGGTGGGTAACTCGCTGAAGAGCGACATCGCCCCAGCCCTCGCCGTCGGTGCTTCGGCCATCCACATCCCGTTTCACGTCACCTGGCAACTGGAGCACTTCGAGGATATCGAGCACGAGCGGCTCGTCAAAATAGCCCATTTCAACGAGATTATCCACATCCTAAACTATCATACAGCATGAAATACATTTTTGAAGCCCGTATGGAAGTACGCGACTACGAGTGCGACATCGAGGGTATCGTGAACAATGCCAACTACCTGCACTATGCCGAGCATACCCGTCATCTGTTTCTCCGCAGTCTTGGTGTCAGCTTTGCCAAGTTCCACGAGCAGGGTATCGACGCTGTCGTCCACAGCATGAAACTGCAATACAAGGTCCCCTTGCGCTGCGACGATGAATTCATCTCGCGCCTCAACCTGAAGAAAGACCGTTTCAAGTATATGTTCTATCAGGACATCTACCGCGCCAGCGACGAACAGCTCTGTTTCCGCGCCACCGTCGAGCTCGTCTGCCTCGTCAACGGCAAGCTCGCCAACAGTCCCGAATACGACGAGGCCTTCAAGGACTATATCTAGACTTCGCCCTTTTCCAGATACTCACTGGGCAGCATGCCAAACTCCTTCTTGAATAGTTTGGCAAAGTATTTCGGTGTGTTGAAGCCTACTTCCATCGAAAGTTCCGTCATCTTGATGTCAGGCCGCTGGCGCAGGATGCGACAGGCCTCCTTCAGGCGGATGGAGTTGATAAAGCCCGTGACACTCTGATCCGTCAGGGCACGTAGCTTATTATATAAGGTGGAAGAAGACACGCACATGTCTGAGGCGAATTGCTCACGGTCGTAGTCGGCATCATCGAGATGCTGTTTCACACAGTCAATCGCTTTCTGGAGGAACAGTTCGTCGGGTGAATTATGCTGTTGCTCCTCGGCCTCCAGTGCTTTTCGGGCACCTTCACGCTCGGCTTCGCCGCCTTGCTTGTCGAAGAACTGCTTCATCAGCATCATCTCACGATAGTGGATGAGCTCATTGACGCGCTGCTGAAGGCGGGCACGACGCTTCACACGGTTCTTGTACCACTGGCTGATGCCATAGACAGCGGCGGCCAACAAACATATATAAATAAGGTAAGCCCACCAGCTCTGATACCAAGGCGGCAATACCCTGACCCGGATGGCATAGGGCAGTTCCACCTGATGGCCATAGCTGTCGTTGGCCCGCAGCCTAAGTGTATAAGTGCCGGCTGGCAGGTTCTGGTAGGTGGCCTGCCGACTGGCAGCATCGGCATACTGCCACTTGCTGTCATAGCCTTCGAGCTGATAGAAGTATTTACACTGCTGTTGGTTCTGATAGGTAAGCAACGAGAATTCCACAGAGAACTTCTTCACATCCGATGGAATCGTGATTTCCCGCATGAACAGAGGCTGGCACGATACAATCTCCCTTTGAGCAGATGAGTCACGCCAACTGATGGGACGGTCGTCGATGAGCAGTTCTGTGATTATCAGCGGCGAAGGCTTCTTCGGCTGCCAACTGTCCACCTGATCCGGTTCGAAAGAGAAAAAGCCGTCAGCACAGCCGATTACCAGTTCTTTGGCATAGCGCATCATGCCATTGGAGGAGAAACGGATGTCGCCGATACCGTCCTCCCGTCCGTAGTAGGCCGTTGTGGACTCACCCTCTCCACCAACCTTCAGCCTGACAAGGCCCTGATCCGTAGAGAGCCAGAGACAGCCCTTGTCATCGCCCTCGATGGCATACAGGCTAGTGATACGGAGGTGGAACCGATGGTTCATGATCTTAAAACGGTCCTGTTCGGCATCGTAGAGGAAGAGTCCGCCATTGCTGGTGATAGCCCAGAGCCTATGGGCCGCGTCCTCGTAGCATGCGGTAGCCTCATCGATAGGATAGTTGCCCTGAGCAGCAGCATACTGACGGAAACGGAGCGTCTCCGGATGGCGTATGTCACCAGAAATGCGGATGATGCCGGCATTCTCCGTGGCGACCCAAAGCTGTTGTCGGCTGTCTTCCATGATAGCCTGCACATTACAGATGCTATAGTCGCGCCCTGCCTCGCTCATCTTCAACATGTGACCCTTGGCTTCGCCGAGCACCACCCCGATACCAGTGTTCTGCCCCACGAGCACGATGCCGCTCCGCAGTTTATAGAGTGCCGTGACATTACCGTCTTCGATAAAGGGAATCCCGCCGCGCGGCAGTAGCCTGACCTCCTCGCCAGCCTTCCAAATGAGGATGCCACGCGTGCTGGCCATCCAGATCTCGCCTTCGCCGTAGGCCATCATCGCAGTAACCGACTGGGCATGGATACCGCTCACGCCGGTCATCCGTGCAAACCCGGGGATGTGCTCGTTATAGACCACCTGACCGCTCTGCCGATTGTAGAGAGCCAGACCGTAGGGCTGCATACCGAGCCAGAAGAGCTTGCCGTCGGAGGTGAAGACAGACTGGATACGGTTCAAGGGCAGCACCTGCCCTGTAGGGTCCAGATGACAGAAACTGAAGGGGGAGGACTTTGTCGTAAGGTGTACGATGCCGTTGTTACGGGTAAGCACCCACAAGTTTCCCTGCCCGTCGGTTTCAATATCGTAGCAGAAACTCAGATCACCATGATTGGCCACCTGTGTCATATCGTCAAGGTCCACCTGCGTCAGTCCCTCGATACAACAGCCCCAGACGGAATGGCTGACGGGATCTTCCACAAGATGGTGGAAGGTGCGGAAGTCCGGTCGGTCGTCATTCACGCGGTGGATGCCGGGATCTGATTCGTCGGCAGGACGGTCGAGACGAACGATGCCGTTCTCCCAGGTACCCACCCAAAGACGGCCCTGACTGTCCATCAGCAGCGACTGGGCCGTATTACGGACGCTGAGCCGGGGATAGGCCACCAGCCTGCCACTCTTGCGGTCGAGACGGAAGAGTCCTGCCTCCCAGGTACCTATATAGATGTTGCCAGCCTTGTCTTCCGCCAATGCACGGACACCTTCCGACATGTTTATATCGATGAAATCGTCTTTTTCAGCATCATAGCGCGCCACACCACTGTTGGTTCCTGCCCAGACCGTCCCGTCAGCCGAAGTAAAGAGCGCATTGATAGTACGCGCCTGTTCGCCACGAAGATGATAGGTTCTGAACATACCCCGACGACGGTCATAGCGCACCAGTCCGTCGCGTGTACCAATCCAAAGGCCGTCGTTCTGATCGACGGTCATTTCATTGACATAGTTATTAGGTAGGATGCCGGGCGTATAGGCATCGCTGCGATAGGCCCTGAAACGATAGCCATCGTAGGAACGGACACCCTGGTCGGTGCCTACCCACATCAGCCCGTAGCGGTCGAAGATCAGGCTACGAGCCTCCTCGACCCCCTCGACAGGTGCCTGCGAGATTATTCTCAGCGGCACCCGCTGGGCCATCGCAGCCATACAGAGCATCATGGCCATCGCCAATAGTTGCAATCGCTTCATGGGTTAGTTTACGTTAGCATACTTCGCTGCAAAGATAACAATTTCTGGGGAAATCGCAAAATATTTGGGGAAATTCACGATTTGTTCCACTAAAATCACGATGAGGGGATATTGATTTATGTCAATTTTCCTACCTTTGCAGTCAGAAACCAATCATTCTGACTGCAACAATGAAGAAACTGCTATTCTTATCAATGCTCATCGTGGCCTTTGTGGCCACTGCTGAGGCAAAAAAACAGAAACAATTATCAGAGAAGGACATGGGTGCCTACCTCTTCACCTATTTCAACGACCCAACGCATGCTTTGTTTATGGCTATCAGCTATGATGGCTATACATTTACCGCTGTCAACAATGGCGAGCCGATTATTTCTGGCGATTCCATCGCAGATCAGCATGGCATCCGCGACCCCCACATCTATCGTGCCCCTAACGGCAAGTTCTACATTGCTATGACCGATCTCCACATATTCGGCAAGCAGATGGGACTGCGCAGCACACAATGGGAACGCCCTCAGAAATATGACTGGGGCAACAACCGCGGCCTTGTACTCATGGCCAGCGATGACCTGATCCACTGGACGCACCACGAGGCACGTCTCGACCTGCTTTTCCCTGAGAAATTTGGCGAACTCGGCTGTGCCTGGGCACCGCAGACCATCTGGGACCCGCAGGTAGGTAAGCCAATGGTCTATTTTACCATCCGGCAGCATGCTGGCGAACGAACCAAACTATACTACAGTTATGCCGATGAGGCCTTTACGACCTTAGAGACAGAGCCTCAACTGCTCTTCGAATATCCTGACAACAAGATACAGGTGCTCGATGCAGACATCTGCCCGATGCCAGACGGCCGGTACTTCATGACCTACGTAGCACAGGAGAATCCTGGTGGCATCAAATACATGATTTCCGATAAAATCAACCATTTCAACGACTATCATGCCGAACAGATCGATGGCGAGAATCGTGGCTGTGAGGCTCCTAACGTATGGAAGCGCATCGGTGAAAAGAAATGGGTGGTGATGTATGATATCTACAGCGTAAACCCTCATAACTTCGGGTTCGTTGAGACCAGTGATTTCAAAACCTTCAAACCGCTTGGACGATTCAATGAAGGTGTGATGAAAGCCACTAACTTTTCGTCTCCTAAGCATGGTTCTGTCATTCATATCACCAAAGCTGAGGCCAAACGACTGGAAAACTATTGGAACGCACAGCAACAGAAACCAAAGATGATCCAACCTGGCAAGATCTGGCCCGACAATAGTGGTCGCCATATCAATGCGCACGGTGGCGGCGTGATGAAATACGGTGATACCTACTATTGGTTCGGCGAGAACAAGTGCGACACAACCTCTGCCGCCATGATTGGCGTGATGTGCTATTCCTCAAAAGACCTCTACCACTGGAAGAACTGCGGCGTTGCCCTTTACGTGAGCGACGAAAAGGGAAATGACATCGAGCGCGGTTGTGTATTGGAGCGTCCGAAGGTAATATATAATAAGGTGACAAAGAAATTCTGCATGTGGTTCCACCTTGAGCTGAAAGGCAAGGGCTATAGCGCAGCCCGTTATGGTGTAGCCGTCAGCGACAAGCCTGAAGGTCCCTATAAGTTCCTCTACTCCCAGCGCGCCAACGCTGGCACCTGGCCCGTTGAATTCAATCAAAACGACCTGGCCATCGTCGATACGCTCGACAAAGACCACTTCAAGGAGTGGTGGAAACCCGACTGGTATAAGGCCGTTAAGAAAGGACTCTTCGTGAAGCGTGACTTCAATACAGGACAGATGGCCCGCGACATGACACTCTTCGTCGATGACGACGGCAAGGCCTACCATATCTTCTCATCGGAAGACAACCTGACCCTGCACATCGCAGAACTGACCAACGACTACCTACACCATACTGGACGCTACACCCGTGTGGCTCCTGGTGGACAGAATGAGGCACCCGCTATCTTCAAGAAAGACGGTACTTACTGGATGATCACTTCTGGTTGCACTGGCTGGGCTCCCAATAAAGCCCGTATGTTCTCCGCCCCAAGCATCTGGGGACCGTGGACTCAGCACGACAATCCCTGCCGTGGGCCAAAAGCGGAAATTACTTACGAAGGGCAGAGTACCTATGTACTCCCCGTTGGCGACCAGTTCATCTTCATGGCCGATATCTGGCGTCCCAAGCATCCGAGCGATGCCCGCTATATCTGGCTCCCTATCGAATTTGAGGACGGCAAGCCCATCATCAGGTGGCGTGATGCATGGAAAATCGATGAAATCGGACAAAAATAACGATTTGTTCCCCTAAAATCATAATGTGGAGACCTTGATTTAAATCAATTTCCTTACCTTTGCACCCAGATTTCGTAATCGTTTACGTGGAAGATTTATTCTTACTAACAATAATTTAACTTAAAGAACAACTAAATGAAGCATGCTAATTTGACGAGTCCATCCCGCAAACTATGTTTCGTGATGGCGTTGGCAGCAGGAATGGTCGCCATTCCATTGCCAACAATGGCAAATCAGGCCGTTCAGGATGTCCAGCAGTCGGGCATCGTGAAAGGTCAGGTGGTTGACAAGAGTGGAGAGGCCATCATCGGCGCCACGATTAAAGTAAAGAACACTGCGACTGGTACGGTGACCGACTTCGACGGTAACTTCGAACTGAAGAACATCCCGGCGAGCGGCACGATCGTGGTCAGCTACGTGGGTTATTCTACCAAGGAAGTGGCCTACAGAAACGGCCAGACCCTGAACATCACCATCGAGGAAGACAGTGAGACACTGCAAGAGGTGGTGGTCGTCGGTTATGGTACGATGCGTAAGAAGGACCTGACCGGTTCCGTCGTACAGATCGACCCCTCGAAGCTGGCCGACCAGAACCCGGGCAGCGTACAGGACCTGCTGCGCGGCACGCCTGGTCTGCAGATCGGCTTCGACTCTTCGGCAAAGGGTTCAGGCGCCAGCATCCAGCTGCGTGGTCAGAACTCACTCTACACCGACGGTTCCCACAACTCACCTCTTATTATATTAGACGGCATGCAGTTCGCCGGTGAGCTCTCCGAGATCAACCCCGACGACATCGAGCAGATCGACGTGCTGAAGGACGCCTCCTCGGCTGCCATCTACGGTGCGAAGGCCGCCAGCGGTGTGATCATCATCACCACGAAGAAAGGTAAGGAGGGCAAGCCCGTCATCAACCTGACGATGAACCTCGCCGCCAACACCAAGGCCGCCTATCGCGACGTGTTCGGTCCCAGCGACTATATGCGCTACCGTGAGGACTGGTACAAGGCACAGACCTATGGCTACCGCGAGGACGGCACATGGGGCTACTACGGCAAGGACAGCGGTATCCCCGCAGGCTACTACGACCATTTCGACAACCTCTCACAGTACGGCATCTCGCAGGACCAGTGGGCCTCCAACGGTCCGAAGACCTCACAGGCCGGTGAGTCGATGCTCAGCCTCTACGCCCGCCGCATGGGCTTCGATGCCGACGCTGCTGTCGTGATGGAGAACTTCCTGGCCGGCAAGACCTACAACTGGGAGGACGCCACCTATCGCACCGGCTTCAACCAGGACTACAATGCCAGCATCTCCGGTGCCACCGACAAGGTGAACTACTATATGGGCTTCGGCTACCTGAAGAACCAGGGTGCCATCCAGGGCGATGACTACAAGGCCTATCGCGCCAACATGAAGATCAATGCCAAGATCACCAACTGGCTGGAGATGGGTGCCAACGTGAACTTCCAGGACCGCAGCGACACCTCAAGCCCCGTGCCCCTGGGCAGCAACTACTGGGATGACAACCAACTGCGCGAGTCACCCTACGCCTCACGCTACGATGCCAACGGCAACGAGATGCAGTATCCCCGTACGGGCAACCCCACCAACGGCGGTTACAACTACCACTTCCAGCAGCAGTATATCGACCTGGAGAAGGGCTACACGGTGCTGAACACCATCTTCAACGCCAAGGTCACACTGCCATTCGGCATCACCTATCAGTTTAACATCGCCCCGCGCTTCCAGTGGTTCTACGACCGTTACTGGATGTCGGCCTCACTGCCCGACAGCAAGGCTTCCGACCGCGGTTCAAACCGTAACTCGGCCAAGACCTACAACTGGAACCTGAACAACACGCTGACCTGGGACCGCATCTTCGCCAAGGAGCACCACGTCACCATCACACTGGCTCAGGAGGCTGAGGAGAACAAGTACTGGAGCGACAATATCTCTGCCCGCAACATCACACCGACCGACGTGCTGGGCTTCCACTACATCAGCGGTGCCAACAAGGAGCAGAGCTCATTCTCTACCAACGATACCCACTACACGGCAGCCGCCTATCTGGGACGTCTGTTCTATAGCTTCAGGGATCGCTACATGGTGACGGCTACCTTCCGTCGCGACGGTTACTCTGCCTTCGGACAGAACAACCCCTGGGCTAACTTCTGGTCGCTCGGCGGCAGCTGGGTACTCTCTGAGGAGAAATTCGCACAGGACTGGAAGTGGCTCGACATGGCCAAGCTGCGCGTGAGCTACGGTACCAATGGTAACCGTTCGCTGAAGGACACCTATCTGGCACTCTCCAACCTCGCCAATGGCGGACTCTATGCCTACTATAAGTACGGATCAACCTCACAGGAGGTGCTCAATGCCCTGCAGGTGAGCCGTCTGGGTAACCCGAACCTGGAGTGGGAGAAGACCTCTTCATGGAACTTCGGTCTCGACTTCTCCGTGCTGAACCGTCGCCTCTCGGGTAGCATCGATTTCTATCACAAGCGTACCCACGACATGATCATGGGCCAGCGCCTGCCTAACTTCACCGGTTTCTCGAGCATCACCACCAACCTCGGTGAGGTGACCAACACCGGTTTCGAGATCACCCTGCGCTCTACCAACATCGACCGGAAGAACTTCAAGTGGAACACCTCTGTAGGCTTCTCTTACAACAAGAATAAGATCAAGCACCTCTACTATGAGTACGACGAGAACGGCAAGGAAATCGACGACACCAGCAACGGCTGGTTCATCGACAAGCCTATCGGCGAGATCTGGTACTGGGAGACCGACGGCATCTGGCAGGTCAACGAGGCCGCAGAGGCTGCCAAGGTGAACCAGAAGCCCGGTGACCCGAAGGTGGTGAATGTCTGCACCGACGACGACAAGATCCTGGAGGATGGCACCCGCGTACCTGTCTATAACGACAAGGACCGCACCTATCAGGGCACCACTCAGCCGCCTATCTACTGGAACATGCGCAACGACTTCGAGTTCTACAAGGACTTCACCTTCTCGTTCTCTATGTACAGCTACATGGGTCACAAGAGCCGCGCCGGCTATTGGCTTAACGGCGACAACTCTGGTTCGATGTTCACCCAGACCTGCAACACCTACGAGAAAGAGTACTGGACCCCAGAGAACCCCACCAACGAGTACGGTCGTCTGAACGCTGTCGGCCCCTCGGGCGTAACAGGCATCGAGAAGGTCTATAACCGCAGCTTCGTGCGTCTGGACAACATCACGCTGGGCTACACGCTGCCGCGTCAGCTCACCAACAAGTGGGGCATCCAGCGCGTTCACCTGACAGCAGGCATCAACAACGTGTTCACCATCAGTGGTTGGGAATACGGCGATCCTGAGACCGGTGGCTTTGCCAACCGTCAGTTCCAGTTCGGTATGAACGTAACGCTCTAATTAATCATGGTACGTGAATTTGTAAAATTGTAAAATTGTAAGATAAGTATATGAATAACAAGAATATATTCAAAGGTGGTTTGGCAGTGACTGCCGTGGCAGCTATGATGTCGAGCTGTACAGCCGACTTCCTGGAGCAGGATCCGCTGTCGTTCTACGAGCCCGCCGCTACCTACAGCACAGAGGCCGGTCTGCAGGCCGCCCTGGCACAGTGCGACAAACAGTTGAAAACCTACCGCATCGACGGTAACTGGAACAACGTTGGTATCTTCACCAACTACCTCATGAGCGACGTCGGCATGTATGCCAAGACCGACATGGGCGGCGGCTTCCAGGACAACTTCGATGCCAAGCTGACCCCGACCTCCGGTATGCAGGGCGGTGGCGACGGCAACTACATGCAGCGCTTCTGGGATCAGGGCTTCAGCATGGTGAAGTATGCCAACTCCATCCTCTCGTATGTGGATCAGGTGAAGGGCCTCGACGATGCCACCCGCGACGCCTACAAGGGCCGCGCCTACTTCCATCGCGCCTACGCCTACTATAACCTCGTCCTGCAGTTCGGCGACATCCCCTTGGTGACGAAGCTCATCACCGTGCCCAAGCGCAACTACGCCTCCACCAGCAAGGAAGCCATCTTCCAGATGCTCGTCCACGACCTGGAGTTCGCCGTGCAGCACGTGCCCTCACAGAGCAAGATGACATACGTGGGTCAGGTGAACCAGGAGGGTTGTATGCACCTGCTCGTGAAGTGCTACCTCGCAGTCGGCGAGTATGCCAAGGCAGAGCAGATGGCCACCGACCTCATCAACAACCACGGCCTGAAGCTGATGACCGAGCCCTTCGGCACCTGGCAGCCCTCGGGCAATGAGAAGACCTGGAAGGTGACCCGCAACGTGGTCTGGGACCTGCACCGCACGCCCAACATCGCCGACCCGGCCAACAAGGAGACCATCATGATGATCTCTAACTCCAACGACCAGGACTTCACCACCTATAACATCATGCGTGCCTGCTTCGCCCACTGGAGCAACGGTATCATCCGCGACCCGCACGGACTCGGCGGCCCCGGAAAGAACATCGCCCGCAACAACGCCGACTACAACGAAGAACTCGACTGGGTGCGCGTGGCCGGACGTGGTATCGCACTGAACCGTACCTCTTACTACTACAACAAGACCATCTGGATGGACGAGAACGGTGAGTACGACTGGCAGGACCTGCGCCACAACCGCGAGGTGGGCAACTGGATGGAGATGGAAGACTTCAAGTACAACAACCCCTTGTCTGACTGCTACGGCCAGAACTACCAGCTCTACGCCACCGAGGACTATGTGGATCCCTCCGACCCCTCGAAGGTGCTTGTCCACAAGGGCGACATCCTCTGCTCCGACACCATCCGCAGCTGGTATCCCACACCGCTCTACCAGCTCTATATCCTCGACACCCCCAACGAGCTCAACATGGGTGCCAACCAGTTCCAGGGTGCATCCGGCAAGGGTGCCAATGGCGACATGTACCTCTTCCGCCTGGCAGAGACCTATCTGCTCCGTGCCGAGGCCCGTCTCTATCAGAAGAACAATGCCGGTGCTGCCGAGGACGTGAATGCCATCCGTCACCGTGCCAACGCCAAGAAGATGTACACAGCTGCTGAGATGAACATCGGCGTCATCATGTCGGAGCGTGCCCGCGAGCTCTACCTCGAGGAGTTCCGTCAGGCAGAGATGGTACGCGTCAGCTGGTGCCTCGCCCGCAGTGGCGTGGCCGACGAGTGGGGCAACACCTACGACCTGAACACCTGGGACAAGCAGGAAGGCACCGACCTCTCGGGCGGCAGCTACTGGTACCGCCGCTGCACCACCTACAACGTGTTCAACCACGACTACGGCAGGGGACAGCAGGGTAACCAGACCTACGAGTACAAGATCAACAAGCACAACCTCTTCTGGCCGGTTCCCAACTCTGCCATCACTGCCAACAACCAGGGCGTGCTGCGCCAGAACTTCGGCTACGACGGCTACGACGACTCCGTGAAGATGTGGACCAACTGGGAAGAGGCCGTGGCTGATGAGGACAGGAACTAATTAAGGCCTTTTCGTTCATACAAAGATAATAGGTTAGTAATTAGCATTTACTTTGCGGAGGGGCAGTCTGCGCGACGTAGGCTGCCCCTTTTAAAAAACTAAAACAAGAACTATTATGAGAAGACTTCTTATCGTTATCGCCGTTCTATCCACGCTGACCCTTCAGGCCAGGAAGTGGACGACGGATGAAGTAAAAGACGTCATCCGGAAGGCAAACACCTACTGGCAGACCAACAATCCTGCCGAGGTGCGCTCGTTCTGGGACAACGCTGCCTATCACACGGGCAATATCGAAGTATATAAGCTCCTGAAAGACCAGAAGATGCTCGACTACAGC
>Ga0326514_10001565_pt1 | contig 14882 bp, 26 predicted proteins | sample 3_2548_0518_D_FD_203653 | JGI IMG/M metagenome (GOLD analysis project Ga0326514, IMG submission 203653) | Bovine rumen microbial communities from UC Davis, California, United States - 3_2548_0518 | ecosystem: Host-associated > Mammals > Digestive system > Stomach > Rumen | place: USA...
ATGGGTATGGACCCTGATGACGCCGAAGCATTAGCTACAAAGTGGGTTAATATTGGTAAAGACATCATACAATCTTTATTACAGGGTGTAACATCATTAGTAACAGATGCTGGTAATGTAATGAAAGATCTTGCAAAGACTATGTGTGATGCATTTACACAGCAGACCGAAATCAACTCACCTTCTAAGAAATTTGAAAAGTATGGTGAGTATCTTGATTTAGGTCTTGTAAATGGTATTGAAAATAGTAAGCCGTCAGTTATAACTTCTACAAAGAAACTCGCTGACGACGCTATTGACAGTCTTGGCGGAACATTCAAAAATCTCAAGGACAAAATCTTTGACGATTTCGAATTTGATCCAACTATTACTCCTGTTCTCGATTTGTCTAATGTAACGGAAGGTGCTAATTACATAAATGATCTGTTCTCAGCAGACAGAGCTATGGAGTTGGCAGGACTTAATGACTTTGACATCAATAATATGGAGTCTAGTCAGGATAAGATTAATTCGTTGCTCGATAAGTTCGGTATGGCATCTGCTAATAGCAACAATCAAAATGAAGTTATTAACAATAACACATTTAACATCACCGGCAGTGACCCTCAGGCTATTGCTAGTGAGGTATCTAACATTCTTCAGAGTCAAGTAGAAAGGAGAGACTCATTATGGGCGTGATAGCATTTAATGGTGTTTCATCTGCTGATGTGGGAATCGAAGTTGAAAAGTTCCCGTCGTATGATATCCCTGAAAAGGAGTATGATATAATTCATGTTCCCGGTCGTAATGGTGATATCGTAATAGACACCGGCACATATAAAAACGTCTCTCGTATCTATGAGGTAAGTATAGCCACTCGTGATATCGCTTTTCATCGTAAGATGGGTCGAGTCGCGCAGTGGCTTTACTCAGCCTCTGGCTATGCACGATTAGAGGATTCGTACGAACCGGACTCATACCGTCTTGCAATTTACAACAAGAAAGTATCAATCGAAAACCTCTTCAATGAAGCAGGTAAAGCCAAATTGGAGTTTAATTGCAAACCTCAAAGATTTCTTAAGTCTGGTGATATTCCGACAACGCTTACAACGAGCAGTATAATTCATAATGATACTCCGTTTGATGCATTACCTATGATCGATGTAGTTACTGATAATACAGCAGGAGAATTGGTTGTTGGTGACACAGTATTGTCAATTGCTGCAAATGCTGGTTTAAGTCTCACAATTAACAGCGAATTGCAGGATGTATACAGTGGAACAGCTAACAAAAACTCTTATATTACTTTAAATAGTGGTATATTCCCGAAATTAGTACCTGGTAATAACACAATATCATTTACTGGTGGTATACAGAGTATAACAATTACTCCAAAATGGTGGACAATTTAAAAGGAGATAAAGCATGGTAGATCAGCAAAGAAGTGATTATTTTACGACTACTGATACAACACATGACATGCGTTATCAGATAATTGTCGATGAAATAGCAGTTGATCCTGTAGCCAACACAAGCACAATAAATATTACCGTCGAAGCATGGCGTTTCGCTAATGACGGAGCTTATTGTCCGTACGGAGGAATGGTTACTGTCAAAATAAATGACTGGTATGTAACCTCCCAGGAGTGGGCTAATGGTGAAAAATCGATTTACTATATGAGTGATACTCAGGTATTTGAAGTATCACTTGATGTAACACATGAAACTGATGGTTCAGCACAGATTTACGTGTATGCCAGTATGATTATCTGGACCCCGTCAGGTGGTACATATATCGAGTCAGACCCTGAAGAGCAGGGATTTTGGGTAACTTTAACAAAGCTTCCAGGAATGTTGGGGCTTAATGTTACTGATGTTGGCATGGATTATATCGACATTACTGTACAATCACCAGGTCAAACATTTGATAAATGGTGGTATACAATTGACGGTGGTGCTACATGGGTTGAGTTCAGTAATACAGCTGATACATCACAATCAACGCGAATCGAAAACCTGTCTTTAAACACCACATATTATGTTGGTGCTAAAGCAAGAGTTCAAGGTACTGAGAATGTCGTTGTAACACCCTATCAGACGGTTAAGACGAAAAATTTCCTAATTCAGTCCGCAACCCGTATAACAATTTTTTCTGAAGGTTCAACAAATTTCACTACGAATGGTTTAGGTTCTTTGCCTGATTGTACGTCGTGTATCGTTACTGAGGAACGCAATGGTGCTTATGAGCTGGAACTTAAGTATCCTATTACTGGTTTAAACTACGAGGAAATACGTTACAATCGTATTATCTTGGCTAAACCGAACCAGTATTCTCAGTCACAGCCTTTCAGAATCTACGCTATATCGAGACCGCTCAATGGTATTATAACTGTAAACGCAGCACATTTAAGTTATGATTTGTCTGGTTATACGGTTGGACCGTTTACTTCAGGAAGTATACAAAGTGCATTACAGAATCTTGTTTCTAAAAGTGATGCTGTCTGTCCGTTTGATTTTTATACAGACGTAACCACACAAGGTTCTATAGGTACATTAGTTCCTACATCGATACGTTCATTACTTGGCGGTAGCGGCGGAATACTTGAGACATATGGTGGCGAATTTGAGTTTGACATCTATACGGTACGACTACTAGCAAGTCGCGGTCATGATAGAGGCGTAACAATACACTATGGTAAAAATCTCACGGATATTAAGCAAGATGAAAATTGCAGTAATGTATACACAGCGATTAGACCTTACTGGTTTAAGACAATAAACGATTATGACATTTTAGTCGATTTACCTGAAAAAATAATATCTGTTCCTGGTGTATTTAGTTATGTAAAGATTTTGCCAGTTGATTTCACGAGTATTTTTGACGAGTTATTCGAGGGTGAGGAGCGAGAAAACAATCAACCTACTATCGAAGAACTTAGAGCTGTGGCACAATATTATATAGAAGAACATAATATTGGTGTTCCCGATGTTTCTCTCGAAGTATCGTTTGTTCAGTTAACAGATTCTAATGAGTACGAAGATCTCAAACTATTAGAAGGTGTTCAATTATGTGACTATGTTAGTGTTAGTTTCTCTAAACTGGGCATTAATGCTAAAGCTCAATGCGTAAAAACAGTATACAACGTATTGACACAGCGTTATAATTCTATTCAGTTAGGTACTGTGAGAAACGATCTTGCTTCTACTATATCCAGTCAAAATCAATCTATTAAAAACACCGTAACAAAAACAGAATTTGAACGATCTGTTAATGGCGGTGGATACGATAGTAATAATGGAACTACAACTTACGGTTTTACATCAAGTTATGGTTCTGGAACACAGGGTTATTTAAGAGTTGGTAAAATATTATTTGCTAAGCCGTACGCGAATGCAACAATAAAGATTCAGTTGTATCGAAGAGGTTCTACAAGAACATATGATACATATCTGGTCTTTGAAAATTCGTCGTCGCTTGATACTAATATTACCAGTTTCAAAATAGATAACTTTCCAGGAGCAGAATACTTAGATGTATATGCTGTAAAAGTTGACACTGGTGTTTGGGATATATATGTCTATAAGAACATAGTAGATGACAGTATATCAGCAGTATTTACTATCCCTAATTATATGAGGGATAAAATAATGTTCGAATTCTTGGAGGATATTGTAACAACCAAACATCAGGGTGCTGTTACTGCAACATTGTTCCCTATACCTTTCGTAGAGGCTACAGGAACATTAACAGCTGGATCTACAGTTCTAACAATTCAAAATGGAGCTATTAGTACGGCTAGTACGATAGATGTATATACTGATACATTCGGTGTTAGTCCTACAAATATAGGTGTTTCATCAGGACAAGTTACACTTACTTTTGATTCACAGGCATCTGATCTTGGTGTTAAGATTCGAATAACATAACCAATAATTTTTTATAAGGAGGTCACTTAATGAGTGATCCAGATACTACTACACCGGTTTTGCCAGAGACTAGTTGCAGGTCGATGGTTAAAATAGTTATGTCTTTAGCCTGGAGGAATGTTAAGAACGGTTAGGATGTAACGTCGGAGTAAAGTAAGGCGTAAGGGCGGCTTTTAGCCGTACCTGCGCGTTATTTTACTGAAAAAATCCCCGGGTGGAATTTTCGAAAAATGTTTTTAAATGCGCGAAAACTACATGGTATTTAATGAAGAGAAAAGGGCAATTTTATTACGATGAATCTAACGTTTTAGCGGATTTTATATAAATCTACTTTGCGTTAGTGGAGGGTAAAGAGCAGGTTCGAGTCCTGCATTCTCTTTTATTTTTGTTCGCACCAAAAACATACTCCTTTATGAAATAAATCTGAAGGAGGATTTAAAAATGAAGAGGAAAAAATATAAACTGACGCAGAAAGGTGAAGACGTTATAGACGCTATTAGATACGTCATAATAACTGCGTTCTGTGCATTAATATTAATGTACTGGACGGTTGTTATAGGTATCTATGTGGTATCTATAATGGGCTACGTATTCTGAGGGTTGAAACATACCCTCTTCTTTTTGTTCGCATAAATTACATCTTATATTATGGTAACATATTTAAAAATGAAAGGAGACAAATTATGAAAACTATTAAAATAGCTAAATGGATGAGTGGTTATGATAATAAAAATTTCGCTAGGTTATTGATTGGTTATGATGATGGAACGTATGAAGAGATCAAAGTAAAATTAAATGGTAATTCATCAATAAGATATTACTACTGGTTTGATGGTGATCTTGAAGATCCGTTTCCTGGAATATATAACGATATAAATTCAAGAACCTTTAAGAATTATTTTAACATTCAGACTATTATTGGAATGAATAAAACAAATGGTTATAAGAAAATTAAAGAACTAGAGGAAAGTTGGAAAAAATATGTAGAAAATGGTCTTGCTAGTTATGACAAGGCAAAAGAAAAAGAAAAAGAATATTACAGAAATTGGCATTGTTCAAGTGAAGAAAAGAAAAAACTTTGGGAAGAATACTATGAACAATATCGAAATAATTCAAAGAATGAGCTCTAACAAGGGCTCTTCTTTTTGCGCGAAACGTACATGGTGTATTATGAAGAAAAATCTTTAAAAAACAGGAGGATTATTAAAATGAAAAAGATTATTTTAACAATTATTGCAGGAATTACAGCTACAGTATTGTTTACCGGATGTGGTGGTAAAGAAGAGAAGTCAACAAAGGTTGAACATGACAATGTAAATCCAATTATTATCGAAGAGATCAGAGTTGAGACAATTCAAGTTGAAGAGATTCAGACAGAATCTATCAAAGTTGAATATATTGACAATGAATATTGTGATGAATTGGATTACAATTCAAAAGTTAATACCTATTGGGACGACAACAAAAACATCAAGCGTTGGTAATACAACGAGTAGCAGGATTAACTCCTGCTATTATTTTTGTTCGCATTATTTACATCTTATATTATGGTAACATATTTAAAAAAGAAAGGAGATTATAAATATGTTAAACGAAGAAGAGTTTAGAAGCAAAACTTACGTAATTATGGACAAGCCCACGAGCATTATCGTGATGTCTAAGAAGCTTAACGGCTATTGGCTGGTAATTAGCGCAAACAAAGACGAAAAAGATATCAACATTGATGATAACACGTTGATGAATGAGGTCGATGCGTACGCATATTACGAAGAACGTATGGCATCGTTTGGCTACAGGAGGTTTACGGTAATAACAAAATAGGCTGTTCATAGAGGGTATAACTTACCCTCTTCTTTTTGTTCGCGTTATTTACATATTATATTATGCAATAAAAATCGTAAAGGAGGAACTTTATATGGAAAAAGTTATCGCAGTGAAAGTAATTAGTGATCAATATGGATGGTTGGATGACGCTAATATGATACTTACTAGAACATTATGGGTACTATATTCTGATTATACATGGAAAGAATATAAAGTAAAATTTAATGCTTTAGATAATGTATGTATACGAACATATCCGAAAACATTCAGACCGAAAAACATAACTGACAAAAAGATGACGAGAGAAGAGGTTCAAAAATACATTGACGAATTTGAGAAATCAGAGGGGCTCTAACAAGGGCTCTTCTTTTTGTTCGCAAAATATGCATCTCCTATAATAGAAAAACTTAAGAAAAGGAGGTTAAACTATGACTACACGAAAGCAGCTGGATCAAGCGAGGGAAATTAGATTATGGCTGTTACAAATTGGTGTACCTGTAGTAACTATAGGTGCGTTGATTGTAACAAACCCATACGTCAAAGCTTTCGCTCGTAAGGCAATAGCTAACGTAAGGGAAAAATTCAATCAAAAGTTTACAAAGGAGGAGCAGGGTTAACACCCTCTCTTCTTTTTTACGCGAAATATGCATGTTATATAATGACAGAAATGTCTAAAAATTATACAATTTGGAGGAACTTAAAATGGCAAACAAAAAGAAGGAAGTAAAGATTTTTAGGATCAAGAAGTGGATGTTGATCGTAACAGTACTTTTCCCGATCGCAGGAATTGGCTTTATGGCGGCTGATTTACACGGTCAGAAGAAGGCTAGAAAGATCGCAGATAAGCACGATGCTGAAATCGAGGCAGAAATTAAGAAGGCTAAGAAGGAGACCGACAATGATAAAATTGAGGATAAAGAAAGTGACGAGGAGTCTTAACGACTCCTTTTCATTTTTCTTTTTCTTCGCGAAATATACATGGTCATTTATGAGAAACGATTAGTTTCTGAAATATTAAATGAAGGATGGTATAAAAGTATGAAAAATGAAGAAATGGTTGCATTAAACGAGAAGATCAAGCAGTTCTATCAGGAAAATCCTGATTTGGCTACAAGGTATTTCGAGGCACTTATTACGTCGGATGACGACATAGATGGTGTCGTAGAGATACTTATGGAGACAATGAAGTATTTCACAAAGAGAGAATGGGCTTTGATGTGCTATCGTATGCACAAAGTAACAGACAAACTTGACGACATCTATTGGGAAGATGAAGAATTTCAGAAGTTAGTTGATGATATCAACGATGAAATGGAAAAGATCGAAGATGAAGAGTATGAAAAGGAGGAGTCCTAACAAGGGCTCTTCTCTTTTTTTCGCAAAATATGCATATTCTATTATGATAACATAATAGAAAGGAGGATCGTGATATGATAATATCATGGTTATTAGGACTTATAGGAAAAATATTGGAAGTTATTCTTAAACTAGTATTTATAGCAATATTGGTTTGCTTATTTATATTATGTTTATGGGTAGTTGTTAAATGTTTTGGAGGATAAGTCTAAACAAGAGGATCGTAATGGTCCTCTTTTCTTTTTCTAGGAGGATATAAAATGTTTTTAATTTTATCTATTATTATATTTATCGTAGCATTTTGTTTCGGTGTTTTTGCAACGGCATTGGTAATGAAAGAACGAAAGTTCGGTACACTCAAGATGATGGAATCTGATGATGGAGACCCGTATCTTTATCTCGACATGGATCGTCGTCCGGAACTTATAGGAAAGTACAAATTCGTTGTATTTCTGGTAGACTTCAAAAGTGGCGGTTCGCACGAATAACATATACTATTATGGTGAGTACACCTAGAATATATTTGAAAGGAGAAGTCTTTATGGACGAAGAAAACGTAGAGTATATCGAGGATAGGTATGAGGTTCTTATTGGCGAACTTATTGAAAAGATTCGAGAATTAGAACCCGGTACAGAGCAGCATGCACTGGCATGTAAAGCACTCAGTGAAATTTACAGTGTACGTATTAAGTATACAGATATTGAGATGGGATATGATGATCACGAAGCTCAGCGAAAGCATGAGATGATCATGGCTAATAACGAGCTTGCTACAAAGCAGGAGCAGTTCGATGAGCAGCGTAGAGAGCATATGAGAGATCTGATTATTAATACGGCATTAACACTAACTGGGATTGTGGTGCCTTTGGCAGCTTACGGGGTATGGATGAATCGAGGATTTAAGTTCGAGGAAACCGGTACCTACACGAGCAGTACTTTTAAGAATTTGTTCAGGATATTTAAGCCTAACAAAATTGGATAGTAGTACGAACCAGATGGTGAGAGATCTTACAACAAGGTCTCTTACCTTCTGCTCCGCGAAATATGCATACACTATAATGAAGACCTATGGAAGGAGGTTAATTCATGAACGGAAACAAATGGCAATTAGCGGCTACGATTGCTACAGCAGTTGGCGCCGTTGTGGCACTTGCGGGAGCAGTGTGTCAGACTAAAGCTAACACTTTAGAGATCGACGCTGCGGTTGCGAAGAGATTCGCTGAATTAAATAAGCCTAATAATAAGTAGGCTTCGGATAAGGCACTTATAACAGAGTGTCTTATCGTTTGCTCGGAACACAACTTAATATATCTGAAAGGAGACAATTGAATATGGAAAAAATCGCTTTAAATTATGATACACTCGTCATCGATGGTGCCGACTTGATTTTTAAGAATTTTAGCGGAAGAGAGACACCATTTAATCGTTTTGGTGACCGTAATTTTGGAGTTGTCATTCATGATAATGATTGGGCTCTCGCATTGCGTCTTATTGGTTGGAACGTTAGGGAAATAAAAGACACAGGTGATTATTTTATACCTGTATCGGTAAAACTCCCGTCAAATCCGCCAGAACCGATGGTTACTGTCGCACATAAACATAATGAACGTACAGTTCAAACAGCATACAAAGTCGATAGCCAAGAAATTGGTGACCTTGATCATATGACACTCACCAATTGTATGCTTAGGATACGTGGTTGTCGTTATGAAATAAATGATAAATCTGGTATAAAAGCATTTTTATCATCACTTTGTGCAGAACGCGAGTATAAAAAAGAAACATTATATCTCGTATACGATAAAGATGAGTGGTATGAGAATAGAACGCACTACTCAGACTTTGACATTGTTGGTAAAGCTAACAGGTTTGAAGATGCTGTAAAAATAGCAAGAGAGTATGTTTCAGATTGGTACGAAGATACTCGTGATGATATGGCTGAAGATAAAGAGTATTTCAATCAATTCGCGATAGATCTTAGGGATGATATTGCAAACGAAGAATTCATCGATGGTGAATACATTCAGTATTATCTTCGTAAGAAGCCACGTAATAAACGTTTTGAGCACAAGTGTTCAATAATGATCAAAGAACATACTTTTGAATGGTGACGAATGGAGGTTTAACATGAGAGAAATCTTATCCCGAAATTCATGGTCTGAGCAGACCGAATGTGATAACTGTCATGGCAAAACAACCTGGACAGAAGCGATTACCACACTCGATACTCGTCATCACGAGCCAGCATATTGCGAGTTGTTTGGTGATTTTGAGCATTTTTGCCCTAAATGTGCAGTAACTCTCGGAATTCATGAAAAGCGTAGAGCAAATTTCACAATGGTTAGGATATTAAATGACGGAGGAAATAAAAAATGGCGAAAGAAGAAATGAGTCCTGTTCAGGCAATGTTTGTTTTACGAACTTTCGATGGTCTTATGCATACATCTTTTATACTAAATAAGAACAAAGAAGGTGAAAAAAAATCGCCGGAATTAGAAATCCTCTTTTCACAGTTGCATTCGGCGGTTGATTTGGCTTGTGAATCTCTTGCTATGATGAACGATAGTTATATCGATATAGAGAAAGGAGGCAAAGATGACGGAAGAGGAAAGACAAGTTCAGGCGATAACTGAATATTATCATTCTTTCGGAGAGCCCGCTTTTACATGGCCAGAACTGGAATTTGAGCGTGTGTCATATTCCAGATGGGCTATCGAAGAGATGCTCGTTATGTTCTATGCTCATTTAGATTGGACTCCGATGCGGGCTGTCGAAGAATTCAAAAATCTCATGAGAGATTATGCAAACATGACGTTCGAAAAAGATTTTGGACGAGGTAAAATGAATTTTGTGTTTGAGACCGCATATGATGCAGCATGTGACGTTTCAGATATATTATTGGCGATGGGTTAAAGGAGGTTTATAATGAATCCATTTGGTTATTTCATCTTGGGAGTATCACTTACGATCAATGTGTGTCTTGGTATTGATTATATTAAGAAAGCACATGGATATAAAACACTCAATAAGAGATTACAGGAGAAGGCATTGAAAGATGAAAAGTTTAATTGCCCTATTAACAAAGAATAAACCGGGTATATTGCTTGGTTTAGGTATTGGCAGCATGATAATGGCTACAATATCAGGTATACGATATGCTCCTGCAGCAGCGAGGGATATAGAGGAGAAAAAGAAGGAATACAATGGTGAAAAAGTTCCGGCTCCTGAAATCATCAAAACTGCAGGATTATATTTTCTTCCTTCTGCATTATTCACGACTACAGGTATAGCTTGTATAATCGGTGGTAATCAGATGAATGTTAATCGTGGAGCGGCTGCGATGGCTGCTTATGCATTATCTGAGGCAACACTTCGAGATTATCGCGATAAAACACGAGAAATCGTTGGTGAAAAGAAGGAAAAAGATATCAAAGAAGCAGTAGCTAAAGAGATAATGGATCGAGAGGTAACACCGAATAAGTTAGTAGTATTAACTGGCAATGGTGACTCTCTGTGTTATGATCAGATCGCACGACAGTTATTTAGAGCAAATATCAATAAAATTGAAAAGATCATTAACAAACTCAACTTTGATATGCGTTCCAGTAACATTATTACGGTAGACGAATACTGTCTTGCAATGGGTCTCGATACTGTTATTTTAGGTAACGAGTTAGGCTGGGACATTAATCGTAATGGTTACATTACCGTATCGTTTACAGCAGAACTCAAGGATGGTGAACCGTGTATAGTAATAACACATGACACGCTTCCCGTTCCAATTCATTAAGTATTTAATGGTCCGTCCAGGCCACTAAATAATAAAAATATTTTTATACGTCGAAAGGAGACAAAATTATGGACAACGAGCTCGTAAATGGTGAGGTTATCACAGAGGCAACAGAATCAATCGATGTAAAGGCAGTTGCAAAGCAGGCATTGCCTATTGCAGGGGGTATTGGTTTGGGCGTAATTGGCGGATATCTTCTCTGCCGTTTCGTAGTTAAGCCTCTTCTTGCTAAGTGGCAGGAAAAGAAGGCAGCCGAGGCAAAGGTTGTTGACGGTGAGACTCAGGAAGAGTCGTAAGAGTTAATGCGATGGAGGAGGTACATTAGTATCTCCTCTATACATTACTTCGCAAAAATAACATAGTCTTTTATGAGGAGACACTTATTATATTAAATTTTCTTGGAAAAGGAGGAAATTGTTTTGGCGGAGTATAGTTCAAACTCTCATAAAATGAGGGACTCTGATGGTACAGAACAGATTCCGGAAAAGAAAGTTGGACCAGTAATATCTGGAACAGCTACGACCCAAAAGAAGAATGGTTTCAGCAAATTTGCTAATAGCATTATAGCTGAGGACGTTCATAGCGTTGGGTCTTACATTTTGTCCGACGTTTTGATACCGTCTTTTAAGAAAGCTATACAAGATATTGTAACGAACGGCATTGATATGTTACTTTATGGTAAAGTTAGCAGTAATCGAAGCGGTTCAAACATATCACGAATATCGTATGGCAGCTATTATTCCGGTTCAAGGTTATCAGAACCGAATAATAAGCCTGAAAGAAGTAGTGTATTTGACTACGATAATATCGTTTTTGGAAATAGAGGTGATGCTGAAGCAGTATTGACAGCTATGGATGATATTATGGATAGATACGGTTTTGTGTCTGTCGGAGATTTTTATGATTTGGCAGATGTTCCTAACAACAATTATACAGTAGAAAAGTATGGTTGGAAGGACATTCGTAGTGCACAAGTTATAAGAGCTCGTGATGGTTACATTATAAAGCTTCCTAGAGCTATTCCAATTAACTGAAAGGAGATTAATTAATGGCATCTATTTGGTCTAGTATAGGTTCATTAGCTAACAAAGTTGGATTCTGGGGACGTCAGCATGCACCTCAGATAATGATCATTGGTGGTGTTGCAGGAGGCGTAACAGCAACAGTATTAGCATGTGTGGCATCAACAAAAGTAAAGGAGGTTGTTGATGGTGCAAAAGAAGAACTCGAAGTAATTCAGAGTGATGAAAAGACGCCTGAGGAAGACCGTAAGAAGGCTAGGACGAAGGTTTACCTCAGAACAACAGGAAAACTTGCAGCAATGTATGCTCCTGCAGCTGGCGTTGGTGCAGCATCTGTAGCTAGTATTCTCGGAGGTGCAGGAATTCTCAATAAGAGAAATACATCACTTGCGATGGGTCTTGCTGCTACAACATCCAGTTTCAAAGAGTACAGAAATCGTTTGATCGAAAAGTTCGGTGAAGAGGGTGAAGCAATCGATAAAGAACTTCGTTATGGTACGAAGTTAATCGAAGTTAAGGAAAAAGTAACCGATAAGGATGGTAAAACGAAGACTGTCAAGAAGAAGGTTGAGGTAATCGACAAAGAAAAGAAGGGATCGAACTGGGATTATGTTCGTGTGATGGATGGACTTAATCCTTGTTGGGATACAAATGTTGATTTGACAATGTTCTATTTGAGAGCACAGCAGAGTATATATAATGATAAGCTTAAAGCTAATGGTTATGTGTTTTTGAATGATGTTCTTAAAGCAACAGGTTTCCCGACAACTCGTGTAGGTCAGGAAGTCGGATGGTTGTATAATCCGGACGATCCGAATATTGACAACTATATCGATTTCGGTCTTCACGAAGTTCGAGTAGATGACGATGGTTACAAGCGCGTTATTATGCTCGAATTTAATGTCGACGGTTCAATTCTTAATAAAGTAGATTGGCCAGATCAGGAGGTGTGAAATGAATAACACTATTCTATATGCTGCTCTAGCATTCGTTGGTGGGGCCGCAGTAGGGGGATTTGTCGGCTATAAGTTTGCAGAAAAGAAGTTTAGTGATTTGGCAGACGAGGAAATTAAGTCTGTTAAAGAACACTTTACAGTCCCGATCGAAGTTAAAAAGAAAACTGAGAAAAAGCCCGGGGGTGAAAATCCGGAGGATGCTTCAAAGAAGGCTCTCAATAAGCCTGGTCTTGTAGAGTATACAAAAAGACTTAAAGAAGCAACTTATGTAAACTATTCCGACAAAGAGGAAGAAAATAAGCCTGCGAAGTATCCGTGGGAGAGTTCAGATAAGTTCTCAAAAGACGGTCCTTATGTTGTCTCTCCTAATGAGTATGGCGATGAGGACGATTACGATCAATCGGATCTTATTCTGTACGCCGATGGTATCCTCGCAGACAGAGACGATAATATAATCGACAATGTAGATGAGGTGCTTGGTAAGGGAACACTTGAACACATGGGCGAGTACGAGGAAGACGCTCTGCATGTGTGCAATCCTGTTAAGAAGATCTATTATGAGATTTTAGCTGATGAAAGATCTTATGAAAAAGCTACAAAGAAGAAGCCTCATCTGTCAGACGATGAGGAGGTAGAATGACGCGAGATCTTAATAGTGAATACTTTGAATGGTTGTGTTCATTAATTCGCGATTCTAAGCCGAGAAAGAATGTTTCATATAGGAATTTAATGGTGTATCTGTATCATACAGAGTTCTCATTTATACTTCCTATGGATGAAAACAGATGTATTGACGGAATTGATCTTAGATATCGTTTCGGTTATGAACATAACATCGAAGCTCCTGTTATAGCGTCATATTTAGATAATAGTCCTTGTAGTGTTTTAGAGATGATGGTTGCTCTCGCTTTTCGTTGTGAGGAACATATAATGTTTAATCCTGAAGACGGTATTAAGTCAGGACGATGGTTCTGGCAAATGATACAAAATTTAGGATTATCAGAAATGTATGATTCCAGATACGACGAGGAACTCGTGAACAGTATAATCTGGCGTTTTCTCAACAGAGGATACGATCACGATGGTGAGGGCAGCCTAGTCTATATACCAAATAGCCAATATGATCTTAGAACGATGGAGATTTGGTATCAAATGATGAGATACTTAAGTGAATATAGGAGAAACGGAGATTAAGTCGTATGCTTGACTTTTTTATGGTTTCTACGCGTCCCGGTAGGAGAGGTGCAGTAGAAATATATCCAAGATTCATCATAAAGAAAAGTTCTGATTTGATGATTCGAGGTGGCGATTTCTATGCTATCTGGGATGAAGAGAATAAACGATGGTCAACAGAAGAAGATGATGTCAAGCGTCTTATTGACCAGGAATTAGACAAATACTACGAAGAGAATAAGGATCGACTCGATGGTTTTGTCAAAATTATGCATATGTGGGATGCAGAAACCGGCGTAATTGATATTTGGCACAGGTATTGTCAGAAACAAATGAGAGATCATTTTCACGTTTTGGACGAAAAACTTGTGTTTTCAAATGCAGAGCCAAATAAAAAAGACTATTCAAGTAAATCGTTGAATTATCCTCTTGAACCAGGTCCGATGCCTGCTTATGAAAAACTTATGAGCACGTTATACGAGCCTGAAGAACGCAGAAAGATCGAATGGGCTATCGGGTCAGTTATTAATGGTGACTCGAAGAAAATTCAGAAATTTCTGGTTTTGTATGGTTCAGCGGGAACAGGTAAATCGACTGTATTAAATATTATACAACAGTTGTTCAATGGTTACTACTCTGTATTTGATGCAAAGAGCTTAGGCTCAGCAAATAATCAGTTCGCATTGGAATCTCTGTCCAGTAATCCGTTAGTTGCAATTCAGCACGACGGTGATCTATCTCATATAGAAGATAATACCAGACTTAACAGTTTGGTTTCTCATGAAATGATGGTTGTTAACGAGAAACGTAAGAATCTTTATTCGATGAGTTTTAAGTCATTTCTGTTCATGGGTA
>Ga0326514_10001569_pt1 | contig 14861 bp, 12 predicted proteins | sample 3_2548_0518_D_FD_203653 | JGI IMG/M metagenome (GOLD analysis project Ga0326514, IMG submission 203653) | Bovine rumen microbial communities from UC Davis, California, United States - 3_2548_0518 | ecosystem: Host-associated > Mammals > Digestive system > Stomach > Rumen | place: USA...
TTTCGATGATGGCTGACGCGATGGATGAATTTGCCGCGTTGGAGTCTGTCAGGCAATTCTTGGCCAACATCAACAATGCCGTGCTGTTGGTTTTGGTCGGCGCGGTGCTGACGGCCATCATCCAGTCTTCGTCGGTGATGACTTCCATCGCCATCACGATGGTCGTTTCGGGCTTGGTCACCCTCGACCAAGGCATCTACCTGACGATGGGCAGCAACATCGGTTCGTGCGTGGTGGCCATCATCGCGGGCGTGACGAGTGGCACAGCCGCCAAGCGAACCGCAACGATACACCTGATTTTCAACGTAATGGGTGTCGCAATCTTTATGCTGATAGGTTTCTTGCTGCGCTCGACGACGGGCGGCAATTGGAGTTTCGGGCAGGTGTTCAATCGGATGTTTCCCGCTGCGCCACAACTGCAATTGGCTATGTTCCACACGGTATTCAACGTCTGCACTATGTTAGTTGCGATGCCCTTGACCAACGCCTTGGTGAACTTGGCTTGCCGCATCGTGAAAGAGGTGCCCAAAGAGAAAACCGACGAGCCGCATTTGCGCTTCCTTGATGAGCAGATGCTGCGCACGCCCGTGGTCGCCATCCGCCAATTGAAGGCCGAAATCGAGAATATGGCCGAACTCGCCTTGCAAAACTTCCAGCGGTCGATTCACATTGTCACAACATTGGATTACAGCGAGATAGAAACCTTCCGAAAGACGGAAAACTTGCTCAATTACCTGAACAAGGAATTGGTGAACTATACGGTGAAACTCTCCGGCAAACGGCTTAACAGCTTCGACCAACGCTATCTTTCTTCGACCATCCGCACGGTGAGCGACCTCGAGCGCATCGGCGACTACGCTGAAAACATCGTGGAATATGCCGACGCGCTCAAGGAGCAGAACGCCTCTTTCTCGGCGGACGCCATCGCTGAAATCCAGAAGATGGAGCAGCTGATTCTCGGCTTGTACAAGGAAACTATGCAGGCCTACCACAAACTCGACCTCGAAGCCCTTGAGCGTGCCAATCGCATTGAGGATGAGATAGATGACTACACCGACCTAATGGAGAAAAACCACATCGAGCGGCTTGTGCGCGGGGTGTGTACGCCTTCGGTCGGGGCGGAATACCTCTCGTTGGCGCAAAACGCAGAGCGTGTGGCCGACCACATCACCAACGTCGGCAAAACGATTCGCGACTTGGTGTAAACGACTTTTTTCGCGACATTCCAAAATTTTTCCTATTTTTGTAGCCTGAAAATCAACCTAATCAACAAACAATTATGAAAAAGACCGTAATGATTTTAGCTGCCGTTTTGGGCTTCAGCCTCGCAGCCTGCTCGCAAGGCAACAACAAAAAAGAAAACAAAACAACAACGCAAACATCTGAAATACAGGAGAAAAAAGAAATGAAAACGCTCATCGTCTACTTCTCGGCCACTGGTAACACCAAGGCCGCAGCCCAACAGTTGGCAAAAGAATTCAACGCCGACCTTTACGAAATCATGCCCGAGGAACCCTACACCTCCGCCGACCTCGACTGGCGCGACAAGACTTCGCGCTCGACCATCGAAATGAAAGACAAATCGTCGCGCCCTGCCATCAAAGGCCGTTGTGAGAACATCGCCGACTACGACACGGTTTGGATTGGCTTCCCCGTGTGGTGGTACACCGCCCCGACCATCATCAACACCTTCATCGAGGCCCACGACTTGAGCGGCAAGACACTCAACGTGTTCGCCACCAGCGGCGGCAGCGGCGTGGAAGGCTCAGCCAAAGACCTCAAAAATGCCTATCCGCAATACACTTGGGGCAAAAGCCGATTGATGAATTGATTCAATAGCTCATCTTATGAAAAGACTCCTTTTTCTCCTCCTTTTCCTTGCCACGGCAACAAGTGTCCCTGCCCAAGTGAGCAAGATGCTCGGACAGTGGAACACTTTTGACGACAAGACGGGCGACATGCGCTCCACCATCAGGATTTATGAAGAAAGAGGCTCTTATCAGGCCGTAGTTGTCACGCTTTACGAGAAAGACGACAACGGCAAGTACAAAGTGATGACTCCTCCTTATCCGAAAGAATATGAGGGCGCAATTGGCACCCAAATTTTCAGCGAAATGAAGGTGCATGGCGAACACCTGAAAGGCAAGGTCTATGACCCCGAAAGCCAAAAGACCTACTACGGCAAGGTGACTTACCACGCCAAAACCGACGAACTCATCCTGCGCGGCTCGTTGGACAAGGCCGGGCTGCTGGGTCGCTCACAGACTTGGAAACGGAAGAAATGAGATTTCCTCACGCAGAATGCGCAGAAAACGCAGAAACCTATCGGCTTCGATTAATATGTCGCTTTGCGCTTCCTAAAATTCTGCGTATTCAGCGTGAAATATTTACACGTCAAACTTGAACTCGGCATCAAACCAGCCAGTGTCTTCCTTCAAGAGGTCATATTCTTCGCCCGTCTGGTGGTCAACCACGTGTACGGTGCCTTTGATGTCGTCGTAAGTGAATGTAAACTGGGAGTTTACGTCGTCTTTGGGTACGTCCATTTTAGATGTTACTATTGATTTTGGGCTGCAAAAATAAACATTTTTTCAATTCGGTATGTAGGGCTGTCATATTATGGCAGCCATTTGCCGTTTACGCGGCTGCCACGGTGTGACAGCCCTACAACCTATTTATCAAAGGTTCAACCTTTTGTTCAGCGCAGCTGTCTGTTCCTCAAAGCCTTTCTTGCCCAACAAGGCGAACATGTTCTTCTTGTAAGCCTCCACGCCGGGCTGGTCGAAAGGATTCACATCCAGCATGTAACCACTAACGGCGCAGGCCATCTCGAAGAAATAAATCAGTTCGCCAAGGACGCAAGCCGAAACTTCAGGAATGACGATGCGCAAGTTCGGCACGCCGCCGTCCTCGTGGGCCAAAACGGTGCCGAGTTCAGCCTTGTGGTTCACTTCGCTGATGCGCTTGCCAGCGATGTAATTCAGTTGGTCGAGGTCTTCGCTTTCATTCGGAATACGGAGTTCGTGGTTCGAGTTTTCCACCGAAATCACCGTTTCAAAAAGGTTGCGCAAGCCGTCTTGGATGTATTGCCCCATCGAGTGGAGGTCGGTGCTGAAGGAGACCGAAGCGGGGAAGATGCCCTTGTGCTGTTTGCCGTGGCTCTCGCCGTAGAGTTGCTTCCACCATTCGCTGAAATACACCAAACGCGGCTCGTAGTTCACCATGATTTCATTGGTCATGCCTTGGGCATACAGTGCCTGACGCACAATGGCATATTGCGAAACGATGTTGTCCTTGTTCGGGTTGGCTTTGCATCGCTTCTCCATCTCAATGGCACCTTTCACCAAAGCGCGGATGTCGATGCCCGCCACTGCGATAGGCAGCAGACCCACGGGAGTCAAAACCGAGAAACGGCCACCCACATCGTCAGGGACGATATAGGTCTTGTACCCTTTCACGTTGGCCAATTGCTTCAATGCGCCCTTGGCCTTGTCGGTGATGGCCACAATGCGCGAGGCGGCTTCTTGTTCGCCGTACTTATTAATAATGTGCTGTTTCAAAATCCGGAACGCTATGGCCGGCTCCGTGGTCGTTCCCGACTTGGAAATGACGGCCAACGAATAGTCTTTCTTGTCCAAAACGGCAAGCAAATCGTGGAGGTAGTCTTCGCTCATGTTGTGGCCGGCATAAACAATCAAAGGCTTCTCGCCCGCAAGCGGTGCAAAGTGGTTTTGCAGGGCCTCAATGACCGCTCTGGCACCCAAATAAGAGCCTCCAATGCCGACGACAACGAAGATTTCCGACTTCGGACGCAGGAAAGCTGCGGTTTTTTCGATGTCGGAAAGAAGGTTTTCATCAATTTCGGAGGGCAAATTCACCCAACCGAGGAAGTCGTTGCCGGCTCCCGTTTTCTTGTAAATCGTTTCGTAAATTGTTGGTATTCTTGATTCTAACAATTTAACATTTGATGCTTCCAAAAAAGGATTGATGTGTGTAAGATCTATTTTCATTTCGTTATGGATTAAGATGCGGCGAAGATATGACAAAAAAATGAAATCTTATGTGATAAATTTCAATTTGCATGAATATTTATCGAAATTTTTCTTATTTTTGCAGATTATTTTTTCAAGCACAACAATATAATTGTTTGCATCATTTTTATCAACCATTTTACAGACAGAACAATATGTCACAGATTAAAGTTTTACTTGCAGAAGACGACCGTAACCTCGGTATGATCCTCAAGGCTTTTCTCGACTCCAAAGGACTGGCTACCACCCTTTGCATGAACGGCGAGGAGGCTCTTAACGCTTTTAAGGCTTCTGCATTCGACATCTGCCTTTTCGATGTGATGATGCCCGTTATGGACGGTTTCACGTTGGCAAAACAAATCAAGTCCACCAATCCTTGGGCACCCATCATCTTCCTTACCGCGAAAAAAGAGCAAGATGACATCTTGGAAGGCTTCAGCATTGGCGCCGACGACTACATCACCAAACCATTCAGCATGGACGAACTCTTGGCCCGCATCCAAGCCGTCCACCACAGATGCTCGCGTTCGAAAGCCAAGCCATCCACTTATCGCTTAGGCAATTACAGTTTCGATGCTCCACGCCACCTCCTTACTAACGGTGACGAAACCAAAAAACTAACCTCGAAGGAATCGGACCTGCTACTGATGCTATGCGAAAACTTGGGCAATACGCTTGAGCGTGCCGTTGCACTCAAACAGATTTGGGAGGAAGACTCCTATCTCAACGCCCGCTCGATGGACGTCTACATCACCAAACTGCGCAAATACTTCAAGGACGACCCGCACGTCGACATCGTGAATGTACACGGCGTGGGGTTCAAGTTGGTGGTGAAATAACACAAAAACCAAGTAAACAAAACGCGAGGAAAACAATGCTTTTCCCCGCGTTTTGAATTATTCCTTCGGCCACGGTTCCGATGGAGGCAGCATCACAGTAGTATCCTCCACAATTCCAAATGTTTCATCCACGGGAATCAATTGTGTGGTGTTGGTCAGGATGGCGAGGAAACGGCGGTGCTTCGCGTCGCGGATCACAAGGCTGCGGTAGCCCTTCCACCAGCCGAAATGGAAATAAGCATCGGGATACTCTCTGCTCATGCGCCAACCAAAGCCATAGTTTTCATTGTTTTTCCATTCAGACGAACCCGGCATGAAAGCCTCAGCCTGAATGCTGTCGGGCAGCAGCAGATGGTTGTCCAAGGCAAGATTGAACTTGTAGAGGTCTTCCACGGTCGAGAACATGATTTTGTCGCCCATCACGCCGTTCAGGTAGTCGTTTCGCGCCTTCACGGGGCCTTTTTTGTACATGTCGTGGCCATGCACCTCAACGGGCATGTAAGCCGAAACTTCCGAGTCGCCACGCATGGAATAGACATAAGTGCGCGTCATGCCCAAAGGCTCGAAAATCCGCTCGCGCATGAAGTCCTCGAAATGCTGTCCGCTCACCCGCTCCACCACAGAGCCTAACAGCGCATAGTTCACATTGTTATAGAAAAAAACCGCGTCGGGGGCATTGTAAGGCTTGGGCTTTTTTTCGGCCATCATCTTGATCATTGCTTCGTTGGAAAACGGCTTGCGGCGGTCGGGCCAATGCTTGTCGGCCATCGCGTCGTAGCGCGGCAAGCCCGAGCGGTGGGTCAGCAATTGGCGAATCGTGATGCCTTCGCAGGGCAATTCGGGGATGTATTTCCTCACATCGTCATCATAATCCAATTTGCCCTCGGCTTTCAGGAGCATGACGGCCTCGGCGGTGAACATTTTCGAATCGGAGGAAAGTTGGAAAGCATCATCGATGCGAAGCGAATCCTTGTGCCGTTTGCTGAGGTCGCGCCAGCCGTTGGCCTTTTCGTAAATGACTTGTCCCTGTTCGGCATACAGCACCACGCCGTTCAAGCCGTTGCGAAACAGGTCGTTAAATACATCATCAGCCATTTTTGCGCGTTGGGCCACCTGTATCTTGCCCAAATCGAAGAAAATGCTGTCGGTATTAATCACGACATCACTCCAATTATGCCTTCCGCAGGAGAAAAACGAGGCCAGAATGAACAGTAAAACCGATATGAGAAGTGCGTTTTTTGTCGTTTTCATAAGGCAAAAATAGCGAAAAGTGCGGTAAAACCGCCTTTTTTTTGCCAAAAAGCAGATATTTGTGTCCTAATTGGCTAATTATTACTACTTTTGCAGCCTCAAATTACACATCATAACATTACAATTTTCATGTCACAATTTACCGATTTTGGATTGAATCCCGCTCTGTTGAAGGCTATAAAGGAGTTGGGGTTTGAGAATCCTATGCCGATACAGGAGAAGACGATTCCTGTACTCTTGGAGAAAGATGTTGACTTTGTGGGCCTTGCACAGACGGGAACAGGTAAGACTGCCGCATTTGGTTTGCCGCTGTTGAACAAGATTGACGAAACGCAGCGATGCGTCCAAGCGTTGATTCTTTGTCCGACGCGCGAACTTTGTATGCAGATTACCCGCGACTTGCGCAACTATGCCAAGTACATTCCAGAAATCCTGATTGTGCCCGTTTACGGCGGCGCCAGCATCGAAGTACAATTCAAAGATTTGGCCAAGAAGCCGCAGATTATCGTGGCCACGCCGGGCCGCTTGCGCGATATGATTCGCCGCAACCGCGTGGATTTCAGCAACGTGAAGACGATGATTCTCGACGAGGCCGACGAAATGCTCAACATGGGCTTCCAAGAGGAAGTCGACGACATCCTCGAATACATGCCCAAGGAAGGCCGCCACACCATGCTTTTCTCGGCCACCATGCCGAAAGAGGTGGAAGCCATCCTCAACAAGTACATGACCGACCCCGTGAAGGTGGCCGTGGGCGAGCGCAACTCCGGCACCGCCAACGTCGACCACATCTATTACATGATGGCCGCCAAGGACCGTTATATGGTGCTGAAGCGCATCATCGACTACACGCCTGCCATCTACGGCATCATCTTTTGCCGCACCAAGTTAGAGACACAGGAGATTGCCGACAACCTGATTCAGGACGGCTACAACGCCGCTGCACTGCATGGCGACCTTTCCCAAGCAATGCGCGACAATGTGATGGACCATTTCCGCAAGCGCAGCCTGCAACTGTTGGTGGCTACCGACGTGGCCGCCCGTGGCATCGACGTGAAGGAACTGACGCACATTATTAATTATAACCTGCCCGACGACATCGAAACCTACGTTCACCGCAGCGGTCGTACAGGTCGTGCCGACAAGAGAGGTATCTGCCTCAGCCTCATTAATTTGCGCGAAAAGAGCAAGATTAAGAGGATTGAAAAAATCGTGGGCAGACCTTTCGAGAAGGCCATGATTCCTACCGGCAAGGAAGTGTGCGAGAAGCAACTTTTCAACCACATCGACCGCATCGAGCATGTCGACATCAACCGCGAGGACATCGACGACTACTTGCCCGTCATCCTCCGCAAGTTGGAGTGGATGAGCCGCGAGGAACTCATCACCCGCATGGTGGCCCTCAACTTCAACCGTTTTTTGGACTATTACAAGGATGCTATCGACCTGAATGTCAGCGATAAAGAAGAGAAGAAAGACCGCAAGGAACGCAAGAAGGAACGCGACCATCAGGACGAAACCATGAAACGCCTCTATTTCGGCATGGGCAAAAACGACCACATTCTGCCGCAGAAAATTATCGGCAAAATCAACGACGTGACCCGCTCGAAGAACATCCCGATTGGCCGCATCGACCTTTATGGCGATTATTCATACGTGGACGTGGAGGAGAGTTTCGTCCCGATGATTCTGGAAAGTTTCGCCGACCCGCGCAACAACCCGCGTGGCATCGTTGTGGAGGTGGCCAAGGAACAGCCCGACCGCAAGAAAGGCAGCAGCGAGCGCAAGGAACGCCGCGACCGCGATGACTTCCGTAGTGGTGAACGCCGCGAAAGACGCGACCGCCGCGACGATGACTTCTTCGAGAAGAAATCGAAGAAAAAGAAGGACTTCGACGACGACAAACCCTTCTACAAGTCGGAACGCTCCCGCGATGGCCGCGAGTGGCTCGACCCCGACTGGAAAGACCATTTGGACGATATCGACGTTTTCATTGACGATGACGACCGCCCAAGCCGCAAGGAGCGCAACGCCGAGCGTGGTTTCGGCAGCAGCCGTGGCGGTTCTAAAGGTGGTTCGTCGAGAGGAGGTAGTTCGAGAGGTGGCTCATCGAGAGGCTCGTCTTCAAGAGATTCAGGCCGTGGTCGCCGTGGCGCCAGCCGCTATGACGATGATTATTATGCCCCGCGCCGCCGAGGCGGTGGAGGCCGCAGGAGATAGTTTTTTATGGGATTCGCTTCGCGAAGAAATCTATCAAAAATCACAATAAAATCTTTTGAAAATCAAGAAAGGATTTTTTGAACGATTTTTATAACAGATTTTTAAAAGATTTCTTGCCGATAGGCAATACCAAAAAATAAAACTATGGCAGATTTAAAAACATGGATAAGGGCAGCCCGTCCGAGGACGGTGCTGCTCTCTTTTTCAGGGGTGTTGTTGGGTGGCTTTTTGGCAGCCCGCCTGGCCATCAACGGGGAGTTCTTTTATCCTTTCCCCATCCTTTTCGCTGCTATCACAGCCGTGTTGCTTCAAATTCTCTCCAACCTCGCCAACGACTACGGCGACTTCAAGAAAGGCACAGACAACGCGAAGCGCGTTGGTCCCCAGCGGGAGATGCAGAGTGGTGCCATCACGGAGAAGGAAATGAAATGGGCGTTAGTCATAGTGAGTGGATTATGCTTGTTGTCTGGTTTCTTGTTGCTTTTTGTGTATTACGTTGCCCAAGTAGCTGTAGTGCCTCATTATCGCTTTTTGTTTGTGCTGTCGTTCTTTATTGCCCTTGGCATCGGGGCTGTTTTGGCGGCCATGCTTTACACTTTGGGCAAGCATCCATACGGCTATCGCGGCTTGGGCGACTTGTATTGCTTCCTCTTTTTCGGCTGGGCAGCTGTGGCGGGAACCTTCTATTTGGCCACAAAAGTATTGGATTTCAGCGTATTGTTGCCCGCAAGCGCGATGGGATTCCTCTCCAACGCTGTCCTGAATATCAACAACATGCGCGACTATGAGAACGACAAGGCTTCGGGCAAAAACAGCCTCGTTGTGAAATTGGGGCAGAAAAAGGCTTTCATTTACCATTGCCTGCTCATCGTCGGGGCGTTCCTTTGCCTGACGGTTTACCTTGTTTTGAAACACGCTCCCGTTTATTCCTACATGTTTTTGCTGCTTTTCCTATTGTTTTTCAAGGATTTGAAAGCCATAAAAACCACAAAGCCCGAACTCCTTGACCCGTTTTTGGGGCGGCAGGTGAAGCATTGTTTTTTGGTGGTGGTGGTTTTTGGGGTGTTGCTTGTCGTATAAGAAAAATGATTATTTTTGCAGAAATTTATATGAAAGATGGAAACGATTCGGTTCATAGATTTGTTTGCGGGAATTGGAGGAATTAGGATTCCATTTGATGAATTGGGTTATAAATGCGTGTTTTCATCCGAATGGGACAAAGCGGCGTGCGATACCTACGAAGCGAATTTTGGCGAAAGACCAAGTGGCGACATCACCAAAATTGCTGCATCGGACATACCTCGACACAATATTCTTTTGGGAGGCTTCCCCTGTCAGGCTTTCAGCATCATGGGCAAGATGCAAGGATTTGCCGACACAAGAGGAACCATGTTTTTCGAAATAGAAAGAATACTGGATTATCATCATCCTGAAGTTGTGCTATTGGAAAATGTAAAGCAATTGACGACACATGATAACGGCCGTACATTCAAAGTGATTCTACAAAAGTTGGAATCTTTAGGGTATTATGTAAAATGGAAAGTGTTGAATGCTCTGGATTTTGGTCTTCCCCAAAAAAGAGAACGTGTTATCATTGTCGGCTTCACGGACGAAAGAAAATGCTTTTCGTTCAACTTCAATTTCAAGAAAGTCAAGTATCATCTGTCTGATATTTTGGAAGACGACGACCTTGTAGACAAATCCTTGTTTGCTTCAGAAACCATTGTAAACAAGAGAAAAGAAAAAACCGTCGGAAAAGAAGTGTTTTATCCTTCGGTATGGCATGAAAACAAATCCGGAAACATCTCCATTCTCGACCATTCATGTGCCTTAAGAACTGGGGCTTCTTACAATTACCAATTAATCAATGGAATAAGAAGGCCTTCTTCCCGCGAATTGTTTCGATTGCAGGGCTTTCCTGATACCTATAAGATCGTTGGCTCAAACCAAGACGTGAGAAGACAAACGGGAAATGCCGTAGCCGTACCCATGATTAGAGCCGTGGCAAAAAAAATAGACGAATCGTTAAAACTTTATCCGATATGCAAAGACCTAAACTTAGAGATTCCAGCAAATTACATAATCATGAACCCTATCCGCTCAATGAGTTACCAGATGACCTTGTAGTGAAAATAGGAAGTTATTTCGTCTATTTGCTATACATTGGGAGAAAAGACATTACGGGGACAGATTGGGGAGATGCTTTTTCTGATGCCATTGGAGGAAAACATTTGGATTCACCAGTAGGAATTGCGGATGTTGTTTTTGAAAAAATGGCATGGTCGATGAAAACCGTGAAAAACTCTACTCCTTTCAATTGCAAAAACATACGATTGATTAGCGGCAGATGCTCCCCTGATTATTCTTACGGAATAACCGACCCGCACGATGATATTCAAAAAACAGGAAGAGCCGTTCTTGGCATTTGGAACGAAAGGGTAAACATTGCCCAAGACAACTATAGTACCGTCAGGACATCCGTATTGGTTCGCAGCAATGATTTGTTGAGTTATTGCTTATTCGAGGAAGAAAACCATCGTTATCGTACCAACGATTATTATTGGGAAGTCAATGCAAACGGGAATTTGATAGGGAAAAGCCTTGAAACAAACGAGGTTTGCTTCACATGGCAACCTCATGGCTCGCAATTCACCATACATACAAAAGTCCCTGAAAATGCTGTCAGATTTGAAATCCAACAACCACCTCTGTTGACCAAAGAGAACATATTGGATACCATTCATTTTGACAAAAGTTGGGTTAGAATCATCCAATATTGATAACTATTATTATTTTTGCACCGTAAAATCAATTTTATCTAATCATTTAAATTCTTATCACTATGAAGAAAACCTTACTGTTTGCGTTTGCCCTCCTTTTTGCGACGGCAACGATGGCGCAAAACCGCGCGGTTTTGCTGCAAGAATCCTTCGATGGTGCCACCATGCCCGCTGGCTGGACCATCAGCGCACAACCCAACAACTGGTCGGTTTCGGCTACCAACAATGCTGGTGGTGAAGCCAATGAAATGCACCTCGCTTGGAGTCCGCAATTCAACGGCATGACCCGCCTCGTGTCGCCCGCCGTTAACCTGACTGGCATCAACAGCGTCGTGTTCTCGTTCAAGCACGCTTTGGACAACTACTCGGGCAGCAACACCATCGGTATCGCTACCACTTCGGATGGCGGCACCACTTGGAACGAAGCCTGGAGCCAAGGCTACAACACCAGCAACTCATGGACGGTGAGCCAAGAAATCAACACCCCTGACATGGGTCAGGCCAACGTGCAGTTCTGCATCTTCTTCAACGGAAGCAGTTACAACATCAACGACTGGTTCTTCGACGACATCATGGTCTTCACGCTCGAAAACCTCGACCTCAGCATTTCCTCGGTCACGCTTCCCGACTTCATCGGCAGCGGCGAGGCCGCATTGGGCATCAAGGTGTTCAACTTCGGCGCCACCACCGTGACCTCTGTCGAAGCCTCTTACACGATTGAAGGCATGTCGCCCGTCACTGAAACCTTCTCGGTCAACATCCCTTCGTTGGGCACCGAAACCTTGAATTTCAACACCACGACCAATCTCAGCCCCGGCAGTTACAATGTGGCCTACAGCCTCAACTTGGTCAACGGACAGCAAGACGATGTGCTTGACAACAACACCTACGAAAAGGCCGTTTCCGTGGCCATCGGTGCCGCCGAAAGAATCCCGATGATCGAGCACTTCTCATCATCGACCTGCGGCCCCTGCGTGAGCGTCAACACGGCCATGCTGACCTTCTGCAACAACAACGCTGGTCGCTTCACCTACACCAAGTACCAGATGAACTGGCCTGGCAACGGCGACCCGTACTATACCGAAGAAGGTGGCACACGCCGCACCTATTACGGTGTGAGCGCCGTTCCGCAATGCTTCCTCGATGGTGAAGACCAAGGCTATGCTGCCATCCAGCAAGGCGTTTTCGACCAACACGCCGAAAGAACCGCTTTCATGGACATCAGAGGCTCCTTCTCGATGGAAGGCAACGTCATCACCGTCAAGGCTGACATTATGCCTTACATTGATGCCGATGCCCGCGTGTTCGTTTCCGTGAACGAAAAGGAAACCCACAACAATGTGGGCGGCAACGGTGAGACTTCGTTCCACCATGTCTTCATGAAGATGTTGCCCGATGCACAAGGCACCACTGTCAGCTTTACCGCCACCGAAAACCAACACCTGGAGTTCACCCAAGACATGTCGGGAACGCATGTTGAGGAAATGAGCGACCTCGAAGTCTCCATTTGGGTGCAGAACTACGCCACCAAGGAAATGTTTAACAGCCACTTCGCCTATGAATATACCGATGTGCATCCTTATCCTGTTGAGAATTTGACATTGAGTGAAAACGCTGGTCCAAGAGGCTTGCTTGTGGCTTCGTGGAATGCCCCCGCCAATGGCAATCCTATCGGATATGATGTGTATGTCAACAATGTTTTGGTGGCCGAAAACACCACGGAAACCGAGTATTCATTTGAAAGCGAACCCGGTGTGTTCTATGTTGCAGGTGTGGTTGCCAAGTATCCTAACGACATGAGCTCGGTGAAGGTGCTGGCCAGCGTGTCAAGCAATTTGCAAGACATGGGATTGTATATCACCGGCTCGCCTTACGTTGAGTTGACGGTCGCTGAACCCGAAGCCAATCTTTATGTGACCAATGGCAATTTCGCTTCGCATACACCTATCGAAATTACAGCCATTACGGAAGCCAATCCCGTGGGCGCGGAGTATTTACTTATTCAACCTGCAAACACGCTGCCTTATACGATAAATGAAGCAGAAGAATTCCATTTCAGCATTATCCCCAACCTGCCTGTCGGCAGAAGTGTCGCAGAAACTGCTGTTAAGGTGGAATCCAATGGTGGAGAAGTAGTATTTAACGTTACCATTGACGGCGAACTGCTGAGCATCTCCGAGATTTCGTCGACGGCCAAGGTTTATCCTAACCCCGCCAACAACCAAGTGCGCATTGAGTCAGCACAAGGCATTGAGAGCGTGATGGTTTACAATATGATGGGTGCCTTGGTGGAGACCATCCCCGCCAACAGCGTGATCCTCAACGTGAACTTGAGCCAATACCGCAACGGCACCTATTTCTTCAACATCCGCCAAAGCGACGGCACGGTGAGCAACCAGCGCGTGGTGGTGAACCATTGATGCTTTAGGCTTTGCCTTAAAACACGAAAGGAACCCCGAATCGGGGTTCCTTTCTTTTTTGATGCTTTTGGACTTGTGATTAGTCGCCCAGCGTGGCCACCATGACGGCCTTGATGGTGTGCATACGGTTCTCGGCTTCGTCGAAGACGATGCTGTTCTTGCCTTCGAACACTTCTTCGGTGACCTCGATGCCGTCCAAGCCGAATTGCTCGTGAACGTCGCAGCCCACCTTGGTTTCAAGGTTGTGGTAAGCCGGCAGGCAATGCATGAACTTGCAGTTCGGGTTGCCGGTCATGTCCATCATCTGCTTGTTCACTTGGTAAGGCATAAGCAGGTCGATGCGCTGTTTCCAGACCTCGGCGGGTTCGCCCATCGATACCCAAACGTCGGTATAGATGAAGTCGCAGCCCTTGACACCCTCAGCCACATTGTCGGTCACGGTCACAGTGGCACCCGTTTCCTTGGCGATTTCCTTGCAGGTGTTGATAAGGTCTTGGTTGGGTTGCAGTTCCTTGGGAGCCACGATGCGCACGTCCATACCCATCTTGGCGCCGCCAACCATCAGTGAGTTGCCCATGTTGAAACGGGCGTCGCCGCAGTAGGCAAAGGTCACTTGGTTGAGGGGTTTGTCGCTGTGTTCCTGCATGGTGAGGAAGTCGGCGAGGATTTGGGTGGGGTGGAACTCGTTGGTCAAGCCGTTCCACACCGGCACGCCGGCGTATTTGGCCAGTTCTTCAACGATGTCCTGACCGAAGCCACGGTACTCGATGCCGTCGAACATGCGACCCAACACGCGGGCGGTGTCAGCCATCGATTCCTTGATGCCGATTTGTGAGCCAGTGGGGCCGAGATAGGTGACGTGAGCGCCTTGGTCCTTGGCGGCGACTTCGAAAGCGCAGCGGGTGCGGGTCGAGGTCTTTTCGAAAATCAGGGCGATGTTCTTGCCCGTGAGGTGGGGTTGTTCGGTGCCTGCATACTTGGCGGCCTTCAGGTCGGCGGCCAGCTTCAGGAAGAACTTGATTTCTTCCGGAGTGAAGTCCAACAACTTCAGGAAGTTTCTGTTTCTGAGGTTAAATGCCATTACTATTTAATTTAATGATTTAAAGATTGAAATTTCAAGATTCTTTTGTCGCTTCGCGCCATTTTGAGGTGCGAAGCAATCCAGATATAAATTCGCTGCAAAATTAGTCTTTTTTCTTGTACCGTTCAATTTTTTGTTTCGCAAATGTCAAAACAGGGCATTTATCGCATAAAGAGGATAATTGGTCATCCACGATTGCTCGCGGTAATCCGACATGGAAAAGCGCATCCCGTGCAATT
>Ga0326514_10001570_pt1 | contig 14858 bp, 36 predicted proteins | sample 3_2548_0518_D_FD_203653 | JGI IMG/M metagenome (GOLD analysis project Ga0326514, IMG submission 203653) | Bovine rumen microbial communities from UC Davis, California, United States - 3_2548_0518 | ecosystem: Host-associated > Mammals > Digestive system > Stomach > Rumen | place: USA...
TCAGGCTCGTTACGACTCGGCCATGCAGAACAACGCCGTCATTCAGGCGGTCCAGGCTGAGGGCAATGCCACCCGCGCAATGATTCAGCAGGATAAGATTGAGGCTCTGCAGCAGAAGATTAACGGTCTTGAGCTTCAGAATGCCATGAATGGTGTTGTGCGTTATCCGATGAGCACCGCCTACAACGCAGGTTATAACCCGTTCTGCAACTGCGGCAACGGCCTGGGCTGCTGCGCGTAATTATATTTTACACCTCCTTTAATGGACTATTAATCCACAATTAAAGGAGGAACAAATGGCTTTTGACGTTATTTCGATTCTGTGGCACGAGGACTACGTGAAGATGGAGTCGTATAGTGAGTCTCGAACCGTGGAGGCCACGTATGAGACCGAGGAAGACGCGCATAACTACGCGGAAGAATTGGTCGACATGTGGTGCAGCTACGAGAAAAGACCTGTACGATTCGTCAATGGAAAGGACCACGGTGCCTATGTGGAATCGGACTGGCGGCGCACAGCTAGAGGGATTCGGGTAACTGTGGCGAAGTCCTAAGACTGAGGTCGTGTAGGAGAAATCTTGCACGGCCTCTTTCTTTTTACACCTCCTTTGATGAGGTAAACTACTTTAAAGGAGGTAATTATGTTGTTTAACGAGATGCTGAAGAACCTGAACGCCAAGAAGCGGGAGGGCTACGCGGCTGCTTTGAAGCAGGCGGAGAACGAGGCGGAGAACGCCTTCGAGGAGTATCATCGATTCGAGCAGTTGATCGCAGACGCTGAGTACTACGGGGTCTGGGACGACACGATCTCGGATTTGAGGAGCCAGAAGAAGGTGCTCGAGGCCGAGTGGCTCCGCCGCAAGAGCATCGCGGACCTCGCTAAGCGGGGGTTCGAAGCTACGTACGGAAATGAATCCGAGTAGTACTCGATTGAGGCCGTGTGAGAGAAATCTTGCACGGCCTCTTTCTTTTTACACTCCTCTTAATGATGAGGGAATAGGCCCTCTGACGAAAGGAGTGTAAATGGCTGTTGAAACCATGCCAAACGGTGTTTTGAACAAGAAGCTGCCTGTCGCCAACGATATCTACATTAGGAGGATCTTTAACAAGGTCCGAATCGGAAGTCTGCGCTATCATGCGCGCAAGCTTATCTGGAACGGACTGTATAAGATAGCATGCCTCCGAGATGGAGACAATGTCGTTGCCGATATGCTCTTCGCGTCATACCGCATGGGATGCGACGATGGCTATAACAAAGCCTACGAGGAGATGGACGAGTAACCTCGCCGACGGATGTTCTGAAAGCAATTTCAGGGCATCCGTTTTCTTTTTCGAAATCCAAAAATTCCCCAGGGGGTGATTTTGATGCCTGAATTGGAAACCGACCTTCAGGATATTTACGACGACCTTGAAGCTAAGAAAACCCAAGCTGAAAGCGCATTGGAGACGCTGCTAGAGTCTCAGAGTGTTATCGAGGGAAACCTAGCTGATATTTCCGAACAGTATGAATATTACGTCACCCTTGTGGAGAATCTCCAGGACTCTATAGCAAACCATACGGAGACGGGCGACGCTGATATTGTAGCAAGTCTTCAAGCATCCTTGTCTGATGCGGAGACGCAGAAGGCCTCTCTTCTTACTCAGAAAGAGACTATGGAGGCTCAGATTGACGGATATTCTGACCAAATTGAGGAGCAAAAGAATCTAATCAGTCTGTATAATGCCTCTATGGCCGACATCTCCGAATCTATTCAAGATATTTTCCCGGAAGACGAGTCTGATGACTACATCGTGGAGGATATTGAGATGGAAGACGAGGTGTATGAGGAAGAAGACGTTGAGGTTGAGGAGGAAATCGACGAAGATGAAGAGTATGTCGATCCAGATGAGGAGCCTGATACACTCGAAGTCGATGACGACTATCCCTTAGAGTACCCGGATGACGAGGATATTTAAATGCGAGTTGAAATTGACGAAGTACGTGCTACCAAGGCTCGGGATATTCACAAGGTACGCTTCGAGGATAAGAACGACTATAACAAAGCAAAGTGGATGCTGAGTCGAATCCCTATTACTTGGGCGGCAAATGACTTCACCCGTACTTTATATTTCCTGGGGAAGAAGTTTATCGATTAGGAGGGCGTAATGAATTTTGCATCAGCGCTGTTCGCCATGGAGCGAGGCCACAGGGTTAGGCGTTCACATTGGAGTGGATATTGGTGTATTGAAAGCGGCGAGCTTTTAATCCATTGCCGTGACGGGCGAGATCTTAACCTTCGCGAGTCCGAAGATATGGTCTACACTCTTCGAAACATTTCCTGCGACGATTGGGAAATTGTTAAGGACTGCTGATATTTTACACTCCTTTTAATGGTAAGGGTTAAACCGTCGGAAGGAGTGCTGGATGGTTGACACAACATGGGTGCATAGATGCAAAGAGATGGTTCGTCTTTCGTTCGAATACATGAACGGCATGTATGAGGCTATGATGACTGAGATCATGTATTTTGATCCCGAGTTTGAAGGCCAAAGCACGTTGATGAACTACGTAGACAACTATCTCGAGGCGTATAGGGACTGGACTCGATGGAAGTATCAACTAATCGACGAGTATAAAAGAATAAGGATTTAACCCACCAGCCCAAGGGACACACGTCCTTTGGGTTTTATATTTTACACTCCTTTTAATGAGGCAATAATGCCGGATGAGAGGAGTTGAAATGGCAAAGTTCGAACTGGAACTGTCCGTACGCGAGAAGAGGCGTCTCATGACACTACTTGCTTTGCTTCGTTCGGAGTACAAGCAGTCTCTCAGCGCTGCAGAGCGTGGAGAGGTTGACTTCGAATCCGACGAGCTGAAGGAGGTTCTCGTCACGAGGACGAACGGCGCGGTGGAGGTTCTGAGCAACGTTCTTGGCCAGCTGAACAAGCAGAATCCGAAGTAAGTCTCGAGGAGAAGGCGCACACGCGCTTTCTCTTTTATATTTTGTTTCTCTCTTTTTACACACTATTTAATGGAAAGGATTGGGTAGTAAACTAGATCCCAATTGCAAAATGTTAAGATGAGGAAAATAATTGAAGGAGAGCTCGGTATAATAATCCGAGGGCGATGATTTAATCAAGTCTGAGCTAGATCGAAAGATTGAGGTGAGTATAAACACTAAAGGGAGCTCGGCGCGGATTGCTATCCTATTGCGTATGCATTAACTGCTTAACATGCTTTATATTTTTTGAAAGGAGGTAAGAGCCTATGCATCTCATGCATCATGGCATTAAAGGTCAGAAGTGGGGTGTGAGGCGGTATCAGAATCCTGATGGGACGTTGACAGAGGAAGGTAAGCTCCGAAAAAGAGATGGTGTGCAAACGCACTTCATTGAAGAGGGTGGAACACTAAAAAAGGGAATAACTTTGTATAGAGTAGGAGCCGAAAAAGGCGATCCTACTTCTCTTAACAGAAAATATTTTTCAACAAACAAAGCAGACCATAGACGTTGGCAGAATACTCTGTATGACCAAAACATGGATTATGGAAGCGTATCCGACCTTAGATACAAAACAACAAAAGATATTAAAATAGCCTCGAACACCCAGGTAGGAAAAGAGTTTATATCTATGATAAACGCTCTTGACGAACCGACTTGGCAAAACGTAGCATACAAAGATATAAAGACCGCCATTAACCATTACCCGATTAAAGTCGGAAGTAACGCGACTAACGAATCATATTGGGGCAATGTTGGAACGGCAACCATAGCTGCGCAAACAAAAACGGGGCAAATGTTTGTTGAAAAAATGCTGTCGTCAGGCTATGGCGGCGCCGGGGACGTAAACGGAACCGATGTTTCTAGAGATCCGGTTGTTATATTTAATCCGGACGATTCTACGAAAATGACATCTGAAAAACTTTATACATCTAGAAAACAGCAAGGGTTTAAACGTCATTCCGCAACATTCTGGTAGGTTATAGGTTTTGTATAAAAGCACATTAAGGAGCTGACAAAAGTGATTATTCTTACTAATGATGCTAGCTTAACGCTTGGTCCTGGTCAGTCTGTTACCTTCAACTTAGAAATCCTGCATACAGGATGCGCAGAGTGCCACCGTATTGGTTCTGGTGGCGTGACTCTTCGTATGCAGCAGGCAATCTATGATATTTTCTTTAAGGCGAATATTGGCTCGACGACGGCAGCAACTGCGGCGCAGCTTACTATGTTCTTGAATGGTTCGCCCATGACGGAGACTACTATGGTGAGCACGACTGCTGCTGTCGGCGATGTGAATAACGTAGCGTGTGAGACTGGGGTGCGTACGTGCTGCTGCGGTCCCGAGACGCTTACTATTGTGAATAACGGCGAAACGACGGTTGTAGTGGAGCAACCTTTGTTAAAGATTAAGAGGGTTGCTTAAGTATGACTGTTAGTATTCCCGTTGGTTTAGTAGTTCAAACCGTGTTAACTGGTATTGTGGGATGGCTCACCAAGCTTGTGTTAGATACGCTAAAGAATTATAGCGATGAAAGCAAGGCTTGGCGCAAGAAGATGGATGATAAGGTTGATGGGATTGGAGATGCAACCCAAGCGACCATGCGCACAACCATTCTACACTATTGCGAAAAATATATTACTCGAGGCTGGATTACCTCAGAGGAGCTTTCATCTTTGCTTGACATGCACAAAAAGTATACGGTCATAAATCCTAAGAACGGTTTTATCGACGCGTATGTCGAACGTGTCAAACAGCTTGAGATTCGTGAAATTTAGTCATTTATTTTTACACACTCCTTAGTGAGAGGTTAGTTAAAAACTGAGGCTAAGGAGGCCCAAAATGACTAAGGATATGGTTATTAGCAGGATTAACGAGCTCGAGGCCAAGCTGCGCCGTGTGGTGCAGTATGACCTGTGGCAGCTCTGGTCCTGGGAGGAAGACCAGGAACTTAGGAACTTGAGGGCCAAGTTGGAGGCGTTTAAAATCTAACTTGGCAGGCCACTGGCCCGGCGCGTTTTGCCGGGTCTTTGGTTTTTTATTTTTCAAAAAGAGAAAGGATTGCTATGGGCAAACCAATGCGACAAGTTTTAGATGATATTTCTCGTGCGTATAAAAGTGTCGAGGATTGTATGGAAGAATGCCGAGAACGTAGTTTAGTCCTTACGAAACTCGACGAGGCTCGACTATGGGCTATAGAGTATTGCGTTGCGGATCCTAAAAAGGAGGATGACAATGTCCAATAAAACGTATGATATTCTGAAATGGGTGGCTCAAATTGTTTTACCTGCTCTTGGTACTCTTTATTTTGCTCTTGCTGGAATTTGGGGTTTTCCTTATGGCGAGCAAATTGTTGGTACTCTCGTGGCTGTGGATACTTTCCTTGGCGCTCTTCTGAAGATTAGCTCCGATGGATATTCTGGCGACGGAGAGCTTATTGTCGACAGTAGTGACCCGCTCAAGGACGTTTACAGCATCTCAATTCCCAACTATCCAGAGCTCTTAGCAACAAAAGACAAGGTCATTCTTTCTGTCAAGCGTCCTGCGCATATGAAGGATATTTCGGAGGGGTAAATTGTCCTATCTAGAGACCCTTGAGACACGCGAACTTCTTCTCCTGTCTAGCAGTCTTCTTTCTCAGTATAATACCACTCGTATGAATTTTGAGAATAAGGCAAAACATTATGGTAGGCAGGCAATCACAAATAACTACCATAAGGAGGCGGATCTTATCGCGTTACTAGAGGAGTGCGAGCGACTGAAGACGCAATACAATCAAATTACTGATATTCTAACCGAGCGTGGTGCTAGGAATCCCTGCGTTGGCTGGAATCGCAGTAATGACGACTTGTTTGTCACTAAGGAAGTTTTACACGTCTCTTAATGAAGGTATAACCCGAGAGAAAGGTATTATATGAGGCATTCATGGGGTAATGACGATCCGATTAAGAAGGAGATGGACGAGTTAGCTCAACTTTGGGTCAACGAAACGGATCAAACGAAAAAGGATGCTCTGATCGATAAGTATATTCGGTTGGACAACCATCGTCTCGAAGCAGAGAAGATTCGAGCTAATGGTAAAATCAATGCGGATACTTTGTTCAACGGAGCGGTGACCATTGGTCTGGCGTTGTTGACCTTGAACTTCGAGCGCTTTGATATTCTGAGAAGTAAGGTCGCAAACCTGTGGCTTCGACGTAGGGGCTAATCGAAGGGTTTAAACCTGAGATAGGACGTGTTTGAGAAATCTTACACGTCCTATTTTTTTTACACGTTTCTTAATGACAGTAAATAGAGAAAGGAGTATGTATGACAACCTTGGAAAAGATTATATTTGCGAATTGGGTTTTTGGAATGGCTGTGTTATGGCTGTCTGAAAACGTTTTCAACTATGACGAACAGTTATGGTTAACAGTTTTCATAACAGCAGGAGCATTGCTTGCGATTATTACTGCGGTTCGCGAAGATTGTAGATAGGGTGCTTTCACAGGCCCTTTCTCTTTCGTTATATTTTACACGTCCTTAAATGAAAGGAGTTGTGTAGGGTATTGCATCCCTGGCGATGGTAAAACTGAGCGATGAAGTTTAAGAGACAAACCGGACTCAGGCACAACTTCTTTTATATTTTTCCAAATAGAAAGGATACATTATGCTTCATGTAATTGTGCGTCTGTTCGCCTGTATGTCGTGTTTTGGTCTGGGAAGAATGAGTTACCTAGTCGCACGAAATAGATATTTGGAGGAAAAGAAGCAAGAGCTCATTTCTTATCACGCGCAGCTTCTGGAGATTGAGGAGGGTTTGGAAGCACGAGATAAGCAAATTCGACAAAAGTGGCAAAACTTGGTTGATGATATTTCCAAGTATCAAGCGATGTCTGGAGGATTCGAGAAGGGCAAGTGGACTGAGATGGATGACGTATATTTGAATTCTTGGAAATCCGCTGAGGAATAAGTTTGATGGAATACAAAGCAGAACGTAATGCAAAAATTTATGACGAATGGGCTATAAGAGGAAGGAGCTTTGCGGATATTGGTCGGGAATACGGCCTGACGAGAGACCGAATACGAGAAATAGTGAAGGCGGAGGGACGAAAAAGGGCAAATAAACACTAATGACAAACCGCAGGTAGATGGCCATGTTTTAAGGCGATTTAAGGCCTTTAAAATTTCAAAACGGGTAATTATACCTAAAAGAAAGGATATTTAATGACTTTCGAAGAGTTTTGCCGGTTCTGCTCGTGCGATGAGTATGATGAAAGTAACAAAACGCAAATAACTGTTATATTTTCCTCAGGAATGATTCGAGAGTTTTCAAAAGAATTTTACAAAGCAAACGAAGAGGTCGCCGAACGGCTAACTATGCACGACCTCTATGACTATCTTAAGGAGCAATTTAATGGATAACGTAATTTGTAATCCCGACGGCAGTATTGATTGGAATGCGAACGGTTGGCCAGAGCCTAATCCCGGAGCAGAGACTATGGTTGACGGCTATAGCACTAATGGCATGCCGTCTGATATTTTCGATATGTGGATGGACGAGTGTGACGAGCTCGAGACTGGATGGAGCGTGGACTGGTGATATTGTTTGCATGCGGATTTTTGCTTGGTTCCTTTACCGGTTGTCTTGCTATGGTGCTGTGTGCCGTTGCTGACGATGAGGAAGCGGAGTATTAATATGGAATTTGCCGAAGCTTATGAGGCTGGGTACAGGGATGGTTCCATAAATTACGAACTTGAACACTGCCCCGCCTGTAAAAACGTCGCAGACCTGCAAGAAGCGCTGGCCGAGAACGCCAAGTTGCGGGAGCTGGCGCGCGGTCTGCACATGGCGTACGTCGAAACGCTCAACGAGTGCGAGAGTCTGAACGAGGAACTTATCTGGGAATGCAGTGGCCATATCGATGCCGACATTGCGAAGTCGAGGACGAGGTTCGAAGCTCTTCGCCATCGGTTCGACGATGCGCTGTGCGAACTGGGAATCGAGGTATCTAAATGAAAAAGTTTCTTTGCGGCGTATACGTAGGCGCAAGCGCGGTTTTTATCTGGGGAATGTTCATTGAGATTCAGCGAATGGCGGGGATGATTAATGGCCAAAGTAACTCTTAGGCAATGCTTCATGTGCGGTAAAGATATTTCTATTGGCGACAATGCCGGTCAGATGACCTTTGCCGGATTTTTTGACCGTAACAACTTTCCGTATTACAACCAAATCAATCTTTGTAAATCCTGTCACATAGATCTTTACGACGTAATAATGCATTGTTTGTATTCTGAATACAAGGAGGACAATAATGGCGACCCCGATAACTCTTGATGAATTCTTTGAGATGGCTCAGCTTGGCGGGCAGATTAAAGCTTATCATGATATTATAGAACTTATGAACGAGTGCCATGGAGATGGCGACGAATTTATCGCCAAAATCATGAGCAATTTTACAAATCTTCACCACGACCTTAAAGCCGCTGCTCTAAAGTTTAAGATGGGCGGAGGCAAGGTTCGAATGGATGAGGAGAGCATCGACGGGCTTGGTAAGGAAGACGATAGTGGCTTTAAGCTCGTATGATATTTTACACGTTTCTTAATGAGGTGTCGGTATAGAGAAAGGACCGAAATGAAGTTTTATGTCAATGTAGCACAAACTATTGGTGTCGTAGGCGGCCTTATACTAGGTTTTAAAGCAATACGCCTTGAAGAGGAAAAGGCAGGTATTGAGCATAAGCCTATCAAAGAGGTCGTCGAGGAAGACGTCAGGAGAGTTCGAGATTGGTATGTAAATAACTTCGGATACGGACGGATGTATCGACATTATTAAGATTAAGGGCCGGCTTTACGCTGGCCCTTTTCTTTTCGAAAGGATTCATGCATGCCTATTTGGGTTAAGCTTATTTTTATGCTGTGGGTTGTAACATTTGTCCTGATTATATGCCTTCGTATGTGGGCATCACTCGATAAGAATGTTGGACGTATTGTGCGACGTGACTATCCGAAGTGGGTTGTCGCCACAGGATGGTCTATAGTTGCATCAATTGTATCAATCATTCCGTTGTTTGTATGGTTGATATTTTTGAGGTAGTTTTTACGTATTCTTTTTGAGGGGTGTGAGAGAAAGGAAGCACTGTGGCTCGAGGGGTTAAGCTTAGCGACGAGAAAAAGCTTTATATTGCTGAGATGCTGGAGAAGGGGTGCACGTATCAGCAAATTAAGAATGACATGCATGTTTCTGGTTCGACCATTGCGGCTGTTAAGAAGGAGTTCTACGGAAAGGACGACGACGTGAAGAGGGCTATCGTTGCAGGAGATAAGTTCAATGGACTGCTAGAATGCGTAGGTTCTAATCAGTATGTCGGAAGTTGTCGAGTGCAGGGAGGCAAATTCAAGAAGCGTCGTTTTAATTGTAACGGTTCTTCAGAAGCAAAAAAGCAGTGGGAGGCATGGAAGGACGAGCTGCATGCCGAAGAGAAGCCAATTAACAACACTCCAATTGAGGTGAAGCCAATGAGGAAGCCGGTTGTAAACGAGCCTGTAGTTGTTACGACTCCTGCGATTCTGAAGACGCCTGCTGAGACCAGCCCGTCGTCAAACGAGATTTATATTCTCGCGGTTGGCGAGCCGAAGATTGCTGGCTCTTTCGCCACCTATGACGAAGCTGCGCAGGCCGCTGTAATTGCAAATAACGCTCTAGAATTTGCCGGGGTGGATATTCGCTATAAGGTTTTGAAGGTTCTGCCGTACGGAACCAAGTCGTAGGTTTTACACGGCTCTTAATGGCACAGGCTAACACAAACGAAAGGAGTTTGCCGTGGATGCCATGCATAGGAAGAGTTGCAAGCGTTGGTGGAATGCTATTTCTTGCGGCGACGGATGGAACGCATTTGGTTATGGACATACCAAGAAGCGTACCAAGGGTCGTAAGAAGATTCGCCGTGCTGCGCGACAGGAACTGAAGCATGACCTGCGGATTCTTATCGCAGAGGGTTAGTCAGCATTTTGAGGGGCTGCGTGGAAACACGTGGCTCCTCTTTTTCTTTCAGGAGAGAAAGGATATTTGCGATGGCTATTCGAATTTCCGAAGAGCGTAAGCAGCTTTGTCTTGAGTATTTTGAGAATCTAGTCGAGGAATTGAAGGAAAGCCATGTTCTAGTCGGTTCGTGTAATCAAGATTCTACATTATATTTGGTACCTAAGGGTTCTGAGGACCAAATAACCTATCACAGTAAGCCAGTGGATTCTTATAGGTTTTCAGACCATTGGAATTGGTACGCGAACACTAGAAGATGTTCGAACCCGCGTTATATTCAATGCTTCAATCGAGAATTGCCTTTCGCACGTAGAAGGCCTGAACCAGGAAAGCCTTCTCGTCCGGTGGTTGGCGTATGCGTTGCTTATTTTGGCGAAGACAACGAATACCACACCGTATTTGGCGAGCGTTTCAATCGTAAAACCAAAGAATGGAGCTTTTCTTAATCCGTCTAAAAGAAAGGATATTTGCGATGGCTATTCGTCACGAAACTCCTCGTTACCCTAGCGGCTATAATCTGGTTGGCGTGTATGATATTATCGAATGGGTTCCCACAGCATGGGGTGGTCCGTCAGAGCCTGGAGAGTATCTCACGTCTGACGGAAAAGGAAATACGGAAGTTCTTTATACAACCGGCGATACCAATCGGATGAATGAGGTCTTGTTTCAGAGGTTTGAGGGCGTCCTATGGGACGATGGATTGAAGTTGACGGATTCTGAAATGGTGCAGTTGGCTTTCAACGGATTCCAGACTTGGTATACTTTTGAACCGGACTATTCATACGGCGAGTATAACGGATCCATTTTGATGATATTTAGAAAGGAGAACATTCCGAAGTACTGGCTTAAAGGCCACTCAATAACTGGTCCGATTGATGACGAACTTGATGCATGCCCCGTACATCGTACAGAGCGCGTTCGCGGCGTCCGCAGAGAACGTTACGACAAAAATGGACACGACACATACAATGATATTCCTCTGTTTTAAACAAAAGAAAGGACCTACCATGTACAACTACAAGACCATCATCGCCATCGCTTCCGGATGCTTCGGTATTGTCGGAATCCCGGCGCTCATCCACTATCTCGAGAAGCGCGATGCCAACGCCCTCGAAGCTAAGAAGGCTGAGATTGCCGCTGGATATCCTCCAGAGTATTGGGAGGCCGAGGCAACCAAGGCTCGCGAGCAGGGTGAGACCGAACGCGCGAAGATTGAGTCGGACGAGCGTCTGGCCATCGACCGTCGTGAACGCGAGACCGCTGAGGCAGAGGCTAAGCGCGAGTTTGAGAAGGACGCTCCCGATTCGTATTGGGAGCAGAAGCGTGTCGAGGAGGAAGAGCGGACTCGGCGCGAACTCAATAAGCAGCGTTATGAGGCCGAGCTTGAGGCGGGGCGTGCTCATGAACGCATTCTTCGTATGGCTCAACGAGGCCAGTGATATTTTACACAGCTTTAAGTGAGAGAGGAAAGGCCTCTCGGATAGAAAGGAAACCAAATGAAGACTTTTAGCATTATTGGTGTTGTCGGAACCGTCGCTGTTGCGGGCGTCGTTGGGTTCGTGGCTGGAGTTGCAGTCACTGCCAAGGCGGCCTTCAGCGGTGCTATGGCAGTTGCCGCTATGGACATGAAGGTTAAGAAGGAGACCGAGGAGAAGGAGGCCTAACCTAACGGCGGAGGAGTCTGTGCGTTATGCATGGACTCCTCTTTTTCTTTTGATATTTAAAAGAAAGGACTTATCATGAAGAAGATTCCATTTGGTAAGATTTACAAACACGGCAAGGCGTTCCTAGTAAAGCATTCGGCTGATATTCTCACGGCTTTCACAGCAGCTGGTGTTGTGATGACGGGTATCGAGACGCACAAGGCGACTAAGAAGGCCGAGGAGTATCTGCGTATTAATGGTTATGACAAGGCAAATCCAGAGACTCAAAAGGTTCTGAAGTGGGAGTCTCGTAAGAATTATATTCTGCCTGTGGTAATTGGTGGCGCTACGATTGGGACCGCAGTTGGTGCGAACCTAATCAACCACAAGCAAATTGCCGGACTGGCTGCTGCCTGCACCGTTGCCGAAACTGCACTTAGCGAGCATCGCGATAAGATTGAGGAGCTGATGGGCGAGAAGGCTCTTCAAAAGATTGACGATGAAGTAAATATGGACCACGGACATGATATTCTTATGAACGACGACGAGGTTTATGACACCGGTCGTGGCAAGGTTCTGTGTTGCGAAGGATATTTGACCGGCAGGAAGTTCTACGCCAACCCCGATTGGATTAAGCGTTGTGTAAACGACTTCAACGAGCAAGTAAACCAGGATTCGTATGCCTCATACGGAGAATTCCTTGATATTCTTTGGCAGGATTGTAGGGATTTGGTGATTCCTAAGTCTGCAGAGAATATTGGATATGCGGTTCATTCGAATGGGTTGATGCGCATTGAGATTACTAGCGATATCGACCCGACTACTGGCGAGCCGTACTTGATATTTGCCCCTACCAACAACCCAATCGCTAATTACATGGACATGTTTTAAGGAGTCGTATGAGCTACGAAGTTCGTAAGACTGAAGAAATTGAGGGCATTGATATCTCTGGTCAGCCTATCGTAATGCCTCTTGAGTTGCCTATGTATAAAGGTAGTACCGCAGATTTGGGCTCACAAGCTTTGCATGACCTAGGTTCGTTCTTACGTCATCAAGCATCTTGTGAGACTCTTGAAGATTACTTTGATATGCAAGACCCGGCGGTGGCTGAGCTTTGGAATTCAGAGCACGGCATGATGACTGCGAAATTTGCAGCGGTGCTTATTGCCATGGCAGGTATTGCTGACAACCTCGGCATTGATATTATGCAGGAGATTTGGGAAATGCCGTGGGAAGTGTAATTGTTAGTTTTTACACATCGCTTATTGAAGACAATAAGGTCTTCGGAATCCAAAAGAAAGGAAACAAAAATGGACGAGAACATCATGAACGAGAACGTCATGGACATGGACGAGATTGTTGTTGATGAGCAGAACGTCGAGAACATCGATGCTGATGTTGACTTTGCTGCAATCGGAAATGGACTGAAGATTGGGGCTGTCGTTCTTGCAGTTGTTGGAATTGCAGGAGCGGCTACCTACAAGAAGTTTGGTCCTAAGATTAAGGTAATTGTTGATAACAGCAAGAAGAAGGCGCTGCTCAAGAAGCAGGAGAAGCTCGCGAAGAAGTCGTTTGAAGTGGCTGAGAAGCTCGCCAAGTTTGACGAAGAGAAGGGTGACGAAGAGACCGAGTAAGAGTCTTATTAAGATGGGCTGCGTGGAAACACGTGGCTCATCTTTTTTCTTTTAGTATATTTTTAGAGAAAGGTTTTTACAATGAAGCTTAAGAAGATTGACACCGAGTCCAAGACCTATAAGAACATTCGGAGCGGTATTGGCATTGTGTCCGGATTTGGAGCAGGATTCGCGTTTGAGGCCATGAGCATTCCTTGGGTTCGTTCCGTTTTTAGGTCTCGGCTCATGCATTTGGCATGCTTTGGTGGCGTGGTTAGCATTTCCACGCTAGTAATGGAGATTGGTGACGAACAGGCTCGTAGGATTGTTGACGCATATGCATGTTGCTGGAATGATATTGCCGATTTTCTGAACGATCTTCACGACGCCGAAATCGACGATGACGAGCCTGATGACGGATACGGCGTAGAGACGAAGCAGACGTTCGCGGGTATTGATATTCCTGGTAAAAACGCCACGCCAATTGAGGAGAAGCAATTTATCGCGGATGTGGTGGACAAGGTTCGTCCGTTTGAGTTTAAGACGGAGGAGGAGGCTAAGGAATTCGTAGAGGACGTTGCTGGTTACGTAAATAAGTTTGGCCATGCTGATATTGCATATGCATTCGCAGGATACGGTCATAAGCTTCCCATCGAGGTTTATGACGTCGCTCTTAAGTTCGGATGGACTACCGAGGATGTCAAGGACTGGGGTGTAGACAAGATTTCCGATAATAGCTACATCGCAGACGTATTCAATTACCATGATATTTCCGACGTCTATCAGTTTCTCAAGGAGGAGTAATGGCAGAAGTTGTGAACGTGCCAAAAGTGAATGCTTCGTCTCTCACAAGGGAGACGTCTAGTCTCAATAAGCCGATTAAGAAAGACGAAAAGCCGGCTATTGAGAAAGTTGCACTGAAGGGGACGGTCGTGGCCAAGCGGCCGTCCTTCTTTTCTAAACTTAAAGAGACGTTTATTGCAGACGATGCTCGCGATGTTGGCGACTACATCGTCTGGGATATTATCGTTCCGACTATTCGACGCACAATTCGTGATGTAATTGTTGGTAGCGCGGACAGGATATTCTTGGGAACGACGTCGCCCAATAGCAGCTCTGTTCTTTATCGAGAGCGTGGCGTGACGAAGGTTAGGACTGACTACGCTACGGTCTCTACTGGAGCTAAGAAGATTAAGTCGACGGCTGATTCCGGCAATCGACCTAATGCTCAGCGTTCTCCTCGAGTAAATTTCCACTTGAATGAGATTGTGTTTGATAATTACAACGATGCGGCAGCGGTTCTCGAAAAGCTTGTCGACTATCTCGATACATATGGAACCGTTAGCGTCGATGATTACTTCGACTTGATTGGACAGTCGAGTGATTATACGGCGCAGAATTGGGGATGGACGTCTCTTAGCAGCGCAACAATTGTCAACACATACGGTGGATATTTCATTAAGCTTCCCAATCCAGTTGTCATTAAGGAGTAGGCATGACGCCAGAGAGTGTTTACGCACGGTTTTGTCAGGAATTTCCCGACGTGGTTCCTCAGATTGTCAAGTGGCGTAGTCGTCGTACTGATACTGCCGCTGGT
>Ga0326514_10001571_pt1 | contig 14855 bp, 25 predicted proteins | sample 3_2548_0518_D_FD_203653 | JGI IMG/M metagenome (GOLD analysis project Ga0326514, IMG submission 203653) | Bovine rumen microbial communities from UC Davis, California, United States - 3_2548_0518 | ecosystem: Host-associated > Mammals > Digestive system > Stomach > Rumen | place: USA...
CCACCTCATAAGTAATAAGGCCTTCTCTGTTGCATTAAACGATGCACTTGCTCCTACGTCTGCTTTATTGCTTGTGTCTATCTCCAATTGGTATTCAGTACCATCTACAGCAACAATTTTATAAACGGCAATTCCTCCGGCTAAAACTGATTGCAACTGAGCAATGCCTTTTACCAAAGGTTTAATATCCTGCACTGTCATCTTTTTCTATTTTTTCTTTTCTATTTAATTTATTGAAAAAATTTATTCTTTTCAATTTTACTATGGTCTTATTGGCGTTGGCCATATAAGAATTTTTTGCTTTCTTCTTTTTATTTAAGCTAACCATTATGTGAACCTAGTAGGATTCGAACCCACGATAGCACGGTGTTAGAAGCCGGCGCAATCGACCACTCTGCCATAGGTCCAATTTGGCTGTATCACTACAGCCATAACACTTAACTAGTGCTGATTAATTTTAATTTCTTAAAAAGATTATCGTGCCCTAGTACAGCTAAAGACGTGGTTTTATTACCAAGGTCAGGCTCTTTAAACTCCGTAAAGTCAATAAACCTTTCGCTTAGTTTTTTCTTCCACCTGTTAACATCAGCACTTAAATAAATTAAATGCTCGTTATTCCAACCACTTCTATGCTCAATAAGCCATTGAGCAACAGCATGACCACCTTGTACGCAGCCATATACAGGCTCAAGAGTTTTATCAATTAAGACATATAACTTATTCTTTCCCATCTTCAACAAATTTATTATATCTTTCAATAACTAAATTCTTAAAATGAGGAATGGCATAAGATTCTGTTAAGTCTCCACCACTATAGACAATTCTACCATGATATAAACCTTTCCAACAACGATTTCTCACTTCGTCTTCAAGATATTCATCACGCTCTTTGCCTACTAATCTATGCTTGAAAATGTAATATGCTACATAATCACGATGCAAGTGGTACTTATTACTTTTAATAAAATCTTTAAATCTAAGATACTGTTCTTTTGTGGTTGCTTTATCTGTAAATTGTAATTTTTCCATTTTTGTATGATATTTAAATTGTTATTTTAATTTTTGATTTTAATTCACTAATCGCCATAAACAAATAAAAATCATACACCTGGGCTACGAATTTTCAGCTACCAAAATTGATTGATAATCTACCAAAAACTTTTCATAACTTTACTTATTTTTTTAAAAAAATTAAATTATTCTGGGGGTAGTGAGGGAATCGAACCCACGTAAAGAGAACCACAACCTCTTGTCCTACCGTTGAACGAACTACCCCATATTATGCGGGACATGGGGGACTCGAACCCCGAACTTAACAGTGACAGTGTTATATGTTAGCCAATTACACCACACATCCCGTTTAGGAAACTTTTTTTCTAATACCCAATATTAAATTATACTTGCTGTAAGTTTCCTTGAATTGTTGCGGGAACTGGGGTCGAACCAGATGTTACCAGCTTATGAGACTGGCATGTAAACCGTTTCATTCTCCCGCAATATATTATAATATTTCTTTCAATTTCTTTAGTTCTTCAATTTTTGAATTTATTGATGTGCAATCAAAAGACTCTGCAAAGTCTTCCTTGACTAATGAATTCAAAACAGAATCTACGCCATGCTTTACATCTTCAAGTAATTCATTATAATACTTTTTGCCTACAATCTTTTGTGCTTCAAGTTTTTCATAACCAGCATCAATAAGATTTTTATAAAGTTCCTTTCTAAACTCAGAATCTAAAATCTTTCCCATAACTTATTTGTTTTTATTTATTAGGTATCTTTTGTATATCAGAATTGTTAAGTTTTACATCGCAATCAATGTACCCTTTCATTCTATTATAAAGCCTCACATTCAAAGTATCATCATCTTTTTGAGATATATTTTTCTCAGTCCAATGTATGTCAACCTCGTATTTGGCTATTACGCTATCACCATCCATTACCTCTGTAATGCCATTTTTCTCTTTAAACTTATACTTAGCCATAACTGATAGCAAATATACAAAAAATATTTTTAAAAAGAAAATTATTAATTAAAAAAGTTTAAAACTTAGTGTAACTATCTAATTTTCAATATGTTATGTGGACCTAGAGAGGTTCGAACTCTCGTCTTGCTCAGCGTCCCATAGAAATTTATACAAGCTTTAATTTTGGTAAATTTACTTACCGCCACCTCATTTTGAGAAAACGAGGAAAACAATAGGGGATGACTAGATTGTCATCAGTTCCACCATCTTGACGTGCAACGCCAAGAAAATTACTAGGATGTTCTGTTCCTAAGAGCCTAGTCTCTCGACCTATGCTTAGGCTGCAATAGCCATTGCATAAGCAGGAGAATCTACATTCTCGCCGTTTATATTTTTTTGCTATTTCTAGTGTATGCCCACTGCTTGATTTCTACCAAACTACTGCCAATCTATTCCAATTAGGCCCGTTAAAAAATAGGGAACGATTTATTAAACCTTAAAATGCAAAGAATCGAACTTTAACATTGCTGCTAGTTCCCTTGATTTGTGGAGCCAGAGGGAGTCGAACCCTCGACCTCCTGCTTGCAAAACAGGCGCTCTAGCCAACTGAGCTATGACCCCAAATTAGTGGTGTTAGCAGGACTCGGACCTGCGGCCTATTGAATATCAGTCAATTGCGCTACCAGCTGCGCCATAACACCATGTTTAGGAAACATTAATTACGTTGCTCTACCATCTGAGCTAAATGGAAATTTTACTTCCCACTACCGGATTCGAACCGGTGACCCACGGATTACAAATCAATTATTTAAAAATTTGCTGTTAGTTTCCTTGCTTTGTACATGGGGTAGGATTCGAACCTACGTGTGGAATGCTAGTTTGTAATACTAGTTGCTTCAACCGCTTGCATACCCATGCGTATGAGCTAATATCCTGTTAGTGGGGCGGGGCAGAATCGAACTGCCGCTAACGACCTGGATTTTCAGTCCAGCGCTCTACCTGCTGAGCTACCGCCCCAGTGGTGGCAGGAATTTTATTTGAAATGGAGTCGCTGCCATTAATCTCCATTATTCTGGACTTATCGCTTAGTCCACCAGCTATAGGCTACTGCGCCAATTGCTGCACCAAAAAGAAATGTAAACATAACTAATCTTAAATTATTTAATAAAACAATATTGTTTATTGCCCATAAGCTGTGATGAATTGCCTAAGAATATCTAACCTATTCATTACGCTTGTTGGAACAAAATTCTCCAATGCTTTTATATCATTATTCATAATCATACACCTTACCTTTGTGGCTGAAATGTTTTCAGCAATAGTACCCCTAGCATTCAACTTAAAGGAGACATAGTTCCTTGTGATAAATGGAGGGAACCAGAGCATAATTATCTCAAACCCATCTGAGTAATAAATTGTAAACTCTGGAGACCTGGTAATCCCAACAATCTTACTGTATAGGTAAAATCCCCAATCGTGAGAATTATCAGACTCATCTGTAAGGTCATCAAGAGGTGAAACTATAACCCTATTGGCTTCATCAGCGCCAAAGGTCTCGTGTATTGCCTCTGTAGCCATATCAAGCCTCATGTTGATAGGAATTGGATTTCTCTTATTGAGTTTATCGGCAGAGCCTACTAAAACTAAAACCTTATCATTTTCGTTAAGAGCTTGCCTAATCAATTCTAGATGGCCATTATGTATTGGCTGTAATCTAGCTATTATCACTCCTACTTTTTCTGCCATTTTTTTATAACAATTCGTTACCACATATTTTGCATTTTTCCTTTAAATCTCTCATAAAGTCAAATGCTTCATCATTTGATGTGAAATGTCTTATTTCATCATTTTTCTCAAACTTAATAACAACACGAGCCGTTCTATAGAATTCTCCTGTTTTTTCGTCATACTGCGCCCCATAGTTTCTTGCATAAGCTCTAGGGCTTAGTAAAGATTTATAACTTCCTCCGTCCCAATCATGCCATACATTTTCATATAGGTCAGTTTCAGCATATTTTATTTTGGGCTTTACAAATGGAAATTTCCTCTTTGATACTATATCGCCTTTTTTATATTTTGGCGCAGGCATATTAATATTTTCTCTTGGATGAAAATCCAAACCAGTTATGGACGAATAATATCTTTTCGATTTAAAATTCTGCTCTACTTCATTCATTTTTCAGTATATCTAAAAATAAAGCCACAAGTTGGACATATAAACTCTTCACCATGTTCGTCAATTGCTTTTGCAATGTTTATTTCAACATCATTGCCACACTTTCCGCATTTTACTTTTTTCATAACTTATATTAATTTATTATTTGTACGCCCGGAGAATTTCGAAATCTCGACCCTCGGTTTAAGAGACCGATGCTCTGCCTCTGAGCTACAAGCGCATATTCAATAGATGTGCGCCCGCTGGGACTCGAACCCAGGACCCCGAAATTAAAAGTTTCGTGCATCTACCATCTGAGCTACGAGCGCATTTCCTTTACTGCGTCATAACTCTTAGTTGACGCAGACTTAAACCTGTTTATATGTCTTCTGTTTTCGTTTCATATCTTAATAATTTTTTAATATCATTGTCGTTAAACACGGGTCATCAGTTCTTTCGAACCCAAACTTCTTATAAAATTCTATAAGACCCTTTGTTGTTGTATATTTTATCTTTTCTCCGATTCTAGGCATCGGTTTTACTAACAAACTTATCTCATACCCTTTGAATATTTCAATGGCTTTATTGAGCATCATTGTGGCAATTCCTTCGCCTGTGTGCTTAATGTCAGTTTTAACATATGTAACATATACCTTGTTATTTCCTTTATCTTCCACTCCAAGTTTACCAACCAATTCACCATTTTCATAAGCGTTTATGTGGTAAATATCGCCAACTCTAAATTCATCGAGTTTTACCATCGTTTTTTAACGTCTCAAGAATATGTTCTTTCCAATAATTTCTCCGGGTGCTATTTTTATTCTTAGATTTGAAAGTGTCTAATTGACTATCACAATTTGGACAAATCATCCTAAGATTTTCCCTTTTGTTGTTTGAAGCGTCACCATCAATATGGTCAAGAACAAACATTAAAGGCTTTCCATTATGTTCTGGTTTACACCCGCATATTGCACAAACACCCTTTTGCTCTTCCATAAATTCATTTTTGAAATTTTTAGGGGTGTAATTACCTTTGCAATATTTTTCATTATTCTCCAAAAAATCAGCATAACTCATCTTGTGTTTGTGTTCTGCTGAGCATTCAAAAGAACAATATACTTTATCTTTTCTTGTAGTTACAAACTCTTTGTTACAATTTTTACAAATTCTTTTAATCTCTTTCATGCGGTGAGGGAGGGATTCGAACCCCCGGAACGCTGTTAACGCCCGCTGCTTTTCAAGAGCAGTACCATAAACCACTCGGACACCTCACCATTGAAGGTAATTAATAAACAACCACGTCACAAATAGATTGCCAATCATTGAGCTTCGTGAAACGTGGGCTTGCACCTTCTATGCTACGCTCGTGACACCTCACATAGACCCTTAGTTTATTTCATACCTTTTTTTGCGTTTGGGATAGGATTCGAACCTATGGAGGTACTCATTTCCCTCGGCAGGTTAACAGCCTGCTGCCTTAAGCCACTCGGCCACCCAAACTTATTATTCTATGCAAAGGTACAAAAAATATTTTTAATAACAAAATTTTTTTAGTTAATTTTTCTTAATTCAATTCTCCATTCATCTCCTATTGCTCTCCAAAAATCATGCCCTTCTTCTGTTTTTTCCCATAAAAAGGCATATTGCAATAAATCTGACGGTCTTTTTAAACTGTTAAAATAAGAAACGAATCCGCTACTTATTTCCTCTTTAAACGCACCTTTATGGCTTCTATTAGCCCAAAACACTCTTTCTGAAATGCCTTCTTCACTGTTAAAGCGCTTTATAAATTGAGCAAAGCAATTGCGATTTTTTAAGAACCTAAAAAATTTTTTTTTGATAATATCTTTATTATCGTTTTTCATATACGCAACATATTCCATAAACAATAAAAAAAAGCTGCTAAAGACTTTTAGGAGTTCTTCAACAGCTTGGTGTTATATAGTGAATTAAAGTGTATTTACATATCTCTAATATCTCATATTACCAATTGCTGTTTTAGAACCTTTGTATTAAAATCATCTTTTGATGCAGGCATAATAATGGCTGTGCTATTGCTAGAAGCAATCGCAAAATTAACGAATGATACCATATGTTTACTATTATTTGCCATGATTTTAATACTTTATTTGTCTATAATTATTAATTAATTTTTAAAAATACTGTTTTTTATTAAAAAAAGCATTTTTTTTCTTTATTTTCCAACAATTAATACTTCGTGAGAAGTCTTTATGTTATCTTTGTCATAATCTCTTCCAGACCTAACTTTACCTATTCTTGTTTCTCCTTGACCCATTGTATATTGCCATTTAACCTCATGGATTTCAAAATCCTTATAGGCTTCTCTTACCAATGAACAATCATTATATGATAGCAGAAATCCGCCTTTATGCTCATGTAATAGTTCAGCAAGTTTAATATGGTCAAATCCTTTATGGTGAATTGGAATATGTCCTGCTGGATACATACCCTTATGGGTTTTACTATCAGCGCATTCGTGTATAACATAAGGAGGGTCAAGATATAAAAACTCTCCTTGATTTTCCGGAATGCTCTCTTCAAACCGTTTGCAATACACCTTTAGATTTGGAACATAAAAATTCTTTATCTTTTCTAATGTAGAATTATACCTTTTTTCAGATTCATAGATTGATGACATCCACCCTAAAAACGCTGGTCCATATGATAACTGCATATTGAAATAATAATAGGCAGCAGCATCTATAGGGTCAAGTTTGCCATCGTACCCATTTTCTTTAGTCCAATGCTCACTTAATATACCCTTAACCCTTGCAAACTCTTCTTTTGTCGGCTTAAGTTCTGAAAGTTTCTTATATATTTCTTCCCCATTGACTGTAACTTGTTGCCAAAAATTAGCAAGCAAATCAAATATATCATAGCCAACGACTTCTAAGCATAATTCCTTAGCCAATGCTACTTCAACAGAGCCTCCGCCAATAAATGGGCTTACGACTTTCTTCACGTCTTTAGGCAAGTATTCAGTTACCATACCAACAGCGAGAGATTTACCGCCTGGGTATCTTAATGGACTGCCGAGATATCTTTTATATTTGTTATTTTTACCCTTTAATTCATCTTGAAATTCTTCTATTGTCATGTTGTATTTTTAGTACGCTATCATTTTATTTTATGCCATACTCATTTTTAAATTTATCAAAATAGTATGTTTTACTATCATATCTGGTTCTTGAAGATTTTCTTTTGCCACAATTACCATATGTTTCTGTCATTGCGTGGCAATTTGGACACAATACTTGAAGGTTTTCTTCTGAATTGTTACTTGAGTCTCCATCTTTGTGATGGATTTGCAAAATGCTGTTTTTGGTAAAAGTATTATACCCTTCAAAGCCGCAAATTTCGCATTTATAATTATTTTTTTCCAAAAGGTAATTCTTTATGGTATTAGACAAATACTCAGCACTACCTTTGTATTCTCCTTTTTTCCAGGATTCTATTAGTGATTTCTTTTTATATTCTCCTTGGCACTTATTTGAGCAAAATTTGTTGAAATAATCACCTTTTTTATGCTCAAATTCTTTTCCGCAGTTCAAACAAGTATGAATTGTATATGTTATTTTACCCTTGTTGAAATGTTCGTTAGGATTAATTTCTCTTTTTTGCTCAAGTTCAATCCCTAGTTTTTTTGCTGCTTTCTTAACAGCAGTTCCACTAACATCATATTGTCTGCCAATCCTCTCGTATGGTACACCTTCTTTTATAAGTTTCTCAACATTTTCCTTTTCATCTTTCCAATTTACTTTCATAATTTAAACTTTTTCTTATTATAAATATAGCAAAAAGTTCGAAATAATCAAGTTTTAACGATAAATTGTATAGGGGGTGGGAGTCGAACCCACAACTATTTCTCAATAGACTGGTTTCGTAGACCAGGACGGTCATCCAATTACGTTTTACCCCTACTTAAAAAAGGAACGCCCTTTAAAGTCCGGGAATGACTGTTGCAAGGCTGGTTACTATTATTCGCCATCTTGCCTTAATGGAACAATGCATCACGCCCCTTTCGGGATTAACGCTTCTTCGTTCCGTCCTCTGTCTGAAATTTAAGCTGTGAAAAAAAAAATCAAACTGCTGTACGTTCCTTAGTTTTTTTTTCGAAAGGCTAAAAGTTGCAACATACTATCATGTGCCATCCGTATTTAATGGGCTTGAACCACCTGACTGCGCATTTCCTTTCTTTTGAAAGGCTTTTCCCCTCCATGATAATATTTCAGCCTTTTTACCTTTGTACACCCGGCAGGATTCGAACCTGCGACCCACTGCTTCGTGCCACTCTATGTTACCATAGCCAAACAATACCTTGACTAATGTCGTGAGCCTTGGTTATATGCACACGTCTGATTTCCACAGATATTTACATTCTTAACCAGTATTTGTCTGTTGTGGCCTGGAATACATCTTTACCATATTGAAATTCTTGCAAGTAATCACAAAGCATTTTTATTACTTATTTATTTAATGAGTTTCGTAACCCACTCTTTTGTGATAATTTCAACTTAGGTATCTCCTATATACTCTCTACACATTTATGAGAAACCGACTGGCCTTTCACAGTCTATGTTAGCATCCTTCGTAGGTATTGTACCTACTTCTCCTAATTTCTCAATTTAGCACGGTATTATCCTTCCTTATTGGTTCAGATGCAGTTTACGTTTGCTGCAAGCCATTGAAACCGTATTCCACTTTCGCCTATAGGCTACTAAGGGTCTTCAATTTTAACTAGGACTTCCACCGTTTTAGGGAGTTTCTACTATGGGATTTCTCGCCATAGCATCCAATTTACCTTATAGAAGGCAGTTGCTCTATCCCCTGAGCTACGGGTGCATTATAGTTCTTCGTCTGGCCCAACCAACGGCGCATTATGTATCTCATACAATATTAATGCCGTTACAATAGCAAATAAACAAGTCAACGCAATTAATATCCACATATCCTTTATTTTTATTTTACTTTGCAAATATACAAAAAAAATATTGAAAAAGAAAATGGTTTACAATTAATTTTTGTTAAAATTCCATTTCATTGTATTCGTTCCAAGATATTCCCTTTGGCTTATAATTGGCCTTCCAATCTTCATATGAGTGGTAATTAACATTTTTGGCCTTTGTATCTGCTTTCTTAGCGTTATCATAAGACCTATTACCAACTCTTCCGATTGCGGCCTTATTTATTGCTGCTTGTTCTTTTGAATAAGGTCCTCCAACACTTCCGTGAACTTCTGACCATTCGGCTTCAGCTAAAACCTTATTAATTGATTCGGTTATTATTCTATCTATATTCATAATGATATTATATTTCACTATAAATATCATTTAATAACAGTTTCGCAACGTTTAGAACTATTTACTTCTTTAATTTTATTTTTAAGCCACTCTCTAGATGCCCTTTGTATTTCACCTAATATATGGCTTTGATACCAATCAGAATTCGTACTCATTTATTTTACTTTTTAACATCAACTACTGCTATCGTATCGTTATGCTGGCCTCCATGAGCAACAAATAAAATCTCTTTTATTTCACACCCATACTTTTTACCAACTCCGCCTGAATTCCAACCGAATGTGATGCATATGCCTCCGGGTTTCAAAATCCTACCAATTTCTTCTTTCTGCTTTGACCAAAAAGATGCAGATGTGCTTTCCCAATCCACGGTTCTTTCAAGTTTAGTATAGCATGTTTTTACTTGATTAGGCGAAAATGGTGGGTCATATAGTATCATATCAATTGAATTATCATCAAACATTTTAAGGAAGTCCTTTGCGTCTAAATGATAATCAGTATCGTATTGTGGGTCAATATCGTTAGTAATCGTTCCGTGTTTATTTGAATTGGCAAATGGGTCTAATATAATTGCCCCTTCGGGTAATGTTGCCTTATATTTCTCTATTAGTTCTTTGAAAGGCTTTATTGAGAATGTATTTTTGTTAGGCATTGCCCAAGACCGCCTCAATATAACTCCACTTTCTTCTATCGTTTTAAATTCAGCCATTATTATCTATAATTTATTAATGTATTATTAAGTACACCTGGTGAGACTCGAACTCACACGCCTTTCGACACTACATCCTTAGTGTAGCCTGTCTGCCAATTCCAGCACAGGTGCGTTTACATTATAAATAATAGAATAATATAACTAAAAGTAAACAACTATCACGGTTTCTTTATGATATCAACGCCATCAAATAAATCACCGGCAAAATCTACTTTTTTCCTGTTAGGGGACAATATGTTTGGCTCCGTTTTAAACCACGAATCAGATGCCATATCTTCCTGTTGAGGAACAAAACCGGTAATAACCTTTTTATTTGCTGCATCATATTTGCAAATTGTCTGTTCAGCTTCAACAGAGCCTCCATTTGCATCTGCAATTGATTTCAAAATATTATCTTTACACCATTCAGATTTAACCAGGGCTTTCTTTTTCATCCACAAAAATGAATCTCCCCATTCTTTCTTGGTGGCGAAACCGCCATCTTCAAGATGTTTGTAACATTCACCAAAAGTCATATTATTATCAATTTAAAACATTATTTCCCCAGTAAGGATAATTCTTCTTTTCATTTTCCGGCGTATCAATAACACTATATTGAGCGCCACAATTTGGGCATGAATATTCAGTGATTAAGGCATCGTCATCTTCATCTAAAGAATCATATCCCCAATCACTGAGCATAAAATTGCTTGAGCAAATTAATTCATGACCACACCGCCAACATTTTTCCATAACTAAATCATTTTCTAAAATTAGCACCCTAACAGCGCTCCTATGGAATTACCCAATGGACTGTTGCCTCTCTCTTTGCATAAGGCAATTGAGACATTTACGAGGCTCAAGGGCACTGGTTTGATGCTACTACTATTGCCCTTTTTTCGTTATTGAGCGGATAAGGGAGCACGATTCCCCAACCTTCTGCATGGCAAGCAGACACTCTACCAATTGAGCTATATCCGCATTTAATAGAGCGGGTAAAGGGAATCGAACCCTCATCAGAAGATTGGAAATCTCCTACACTAACCGTTGTGCTATACCCGCAAATTTGGAGCATTTTGAAAGGATGCTCCATAACCTTTCTCAAAATTACTGAACAGTTATTACTATTGCTGTCCTGCCCTTCTCAGGGTCAACTCCCTTGCCTTCTGCACTAGCAACCTTTATACCCTTCTTGGTTAAGAAGTCAGAAACCTTTGCTGCCCTCATTTCAGAAAGCCTCTGATTAAACTCCTTGCTTCCCTCTGGTGATGCAGTAGCAGTAATTTCAACAATTGAATTCTCACCAATCTGATTAAGAATGAACTTAGCGGCGGGAGTCAGTGTTGACTTACCAAACTCAAAAGGAACAATCCACTTTGTAGTGCCATTTGTTACGGTAACTGTCTTTTCTACTACCTTCTCTACCTCTTTAATCTGAGACTCACGTTTCTCGCATTCATCAAGCTTGCCGTTGAGATATGAAATCTCATTAATCATAGCGCCGACATCATATGTCTTGAAGTGATGTGTACCATTGCCATTCTTGAAATGATAGATGAAAGACACGTTAACCGCCAATTGCGCATTGTGCTTATCAAAATGAATGTGGCCAGGCTTATTAAGGTTCCAGTAAATCGCAGGTGTTACAACGATTGAGGTTGCCTTATTCTTGCCAAGGTTAAAAGCGAGGTCAAGACCTGTCTTTGCTGTCATATAGTTGGCTGATGTGTTCCACGTATGAAGCCAACCAATACCAGTTACGGTACTAACCTCAAATGTACGTGGTGTACCATTATACCCGCCAAAGATGTTTGACAGATTAAACACCGCATTTGCGCCGACATTAGTAGCCTTAACCGCTGTCTTAATATCGCTGAAATGATTATCATTCAGCACCGCAATGCCCTCAGCCTGAAGTCCAAATACAGGAGAGAAATCCTTCTGAATCTTCAAACCAACATTGGTATTAAGAGGAAACATTGAATTGAAATCAAGAGGTGTTGAAACGCCTGCCGTCACTCCAAGACTAATGTTATCAAACACACGGCTGTTCTCAGTCGCAATCTGCGCATTAGCACTAGTAAATGCACCCATAATGAGCGCAAACATTAAAATAAACTTCTTCATTTTTTTCACTTTAATTTTTTTTTTCGAAACAATTATTATTTTAATTTTGTAAGTTTAAATTCATATGAATACCCATCTTGTTCGCCTATACCATTTGCCGCTGGTACTTTAACCACTTTGTACTTGGACATTTCGCAATTGAATCCTCTTCTTTGAAGAGTTTTTTTAATCAGTTCAATGCCATCATAGCAATATCTATACATACGACTAACAATTGGTATAACAAGAATATTAGGTGGCTCGGCACCTGTCTTTGAAGGTTTACCTTCAATTAAACCGTATGTTTCAAGCTTGCTAAATATTATACTAAGAAAACATAGGTTATACTCAGGAAAATCAATAGTTTCCTTTGTCTGTTTTTCGTAAACATGCGTCATAACATTATTTTTTTTTTATTAAAAATTTTCTTCACTAAAGGAGTCATTTTATCCCGACGGTATTGGATTCGAACCAATGACCTCTTGGTAAAATCCAAGGCTCTATCCACTAAGCTAACCTTCGCAGAAAAGTGCTGTTAGACTCCTTGAATGGGATTAGGAAACAATTTTAAAATTGCTGGCGCTCTAAACCTACTGAGCTACTACGTCATAACAACGTGGGTAGGATTCGAACCTACGACCTCCTGCTTGGAACAATTTAATAATGAACCTTGCTGTACGTTTCCTTGAAAGTCGGGAAAACAGGACTCGAACCTGCGACCACAGCATCCCAAATGCCGCATTCTACCTACTGAACTACTTCCCGAAATTAGCGCTCTAGGATTAAGGATGTCGAGCGCCACACACCGACCAAAGTCACTCACTATCGCTGAGCCTATCGTATTTTTCTTTTGCAAATATACAAAAAATATTTGTAATAAGAAAATTTTATATGTTAAAAAATATTAATTATTGTTGTGGAGGTAGGATTCGAACCTACGAAGGAATTAACCACTTGATTTACAGTCAAGCCCATTTGACCACTCTGGAACTCCACAATTTAAAAGCATAGGCTTCTCAACCACAATCCTTTCGAATTGACTACACTAGTGAGGTGTATATGCTTTTATATTTATACCAACGTTCTAGAATTCTTGCATTATTACCTCTATAGTCTTATGCTGCTCTTAGAGAGGTTGCCTAAAGACTTGCGTTGGCATTTATTTAAATTTTCCTAATCTTATAGCTTCTACAAGATAGTTATATACTGCTTCCCAATCTGTCTCAGCATCAAATCCGAACTTATCATCTATCCCTACATTGAAATACGTTTTCTCATCAAAGCAAGACAATTCGTTATTTTTTGTTTCGCTATTGCTGTTAACCATATCGAAGCTAATACCATTAGCTTTAAAATATTCCAAATATTCATTTATTGATTCTTTATGACTAGATGTCCAGAGTATGAGACTAATATTTCTGGAATAACTCATTATCTGAAGCGATTCCTTTGCTAACGGATACCACTTATGGTTTTCCTTTTCGTGATAACAGGCTTCAAATATCGTATCGTGGATATCCACAAGCACGTATATTTTATCCCATTTGCGCTCAACCATTCGTTTAAATGCGTTATCGAAACTTTTCTCTATACTCATTTTATTTATACGTTCCAAAGTCTACTTGTTAAAGGATGCCAATCATCTTTTGTAACTTGAAAATAATGATAGCCTCCATGCAATTCAGACATATATTCGCCAACATCTACAATAGTTCCGCTATCAGAATCATAGCCAAAATAACAAGCCTTTTTATTATTCAGCTTTAATAATTTTATTGACGGGAAATCTCTCATAGAAATCATTGTTCCATCTTTTATACTTTCCCAATCAATTGCAAACGGCTTTTCTTTTTCCATTATCTTAATATTATTAGTATTACTAGTAGCCGATAGGGGAGTCGGACCCCTCTTTTGAGAATGAAAATCTCACGTCCTAACCGATAGACGAATCGGCCATTTATAACTTGGTGTGCTATTACGCCAAAAAAGCATATTGATTACCCTCTGCACACTAGAGGTGAGCTATTAACCCTCACATAGTTCCGTAAATGAGGAATTGCTTTACTCTTTAAATGATGGCTGCTTCCAAGCCAACATCCCAAGTTATTGTACTCTATTTTGGATTCGAACCAAAGTGACAGCCGTGAGAGGGCTGCATCCTGAGCCTCTAGATGAATAGAGCATTTTAGGAAACTTTTTGTTTTTACGGATTTGCAGTCTTAAAGTGAAAATTGCTGTGAGTTTCCTTGTCGTTTGCAAATATACAAAAAATGTTTCTAATAAAAAAATTTTATATGTTAAAAAACATAAAAAAATGTGGATAACCTATATCACATAGATTATCCACTTACAAAAAATTCTGCGTATGTTTAATAAAAAAACCACTATTATAATTCAGATAATCTACTTAGCATAATACCACAGGTTCACCACCGAAGAGATAAATCCCCTCGTAGCGTCCGTATCTAGGTTCTGCTATGTAAATTATTGAGTTCATATTTTTTTCTATTTTATAATAAATATATAATAATTTTAAAAAGTGAACAATAAAAGCATTTTTTATTCCCATAATGCTTCCTCATCTTGAAAAATATTTGTGCTTTCTGCCACTCCAT
>Ga0326514_10001574_pt1 | contig 14850 bp, 13 predicted proteins | sample 3_2548_0518_D_FD_203653 | JGI IMG/M metagenome (GOLD analysis project Ga0326514, IMG submission 203653) | Bovine rumen microbial communities from UC Davis, California, United States - 3_2548_0518 | ecosystem: Host-associated > Mammals > Digestive system > Stomach > Rumen | place: USA...
TAGCGATATATTGAATGTGATATTTATTGACAACACGCTGAAACTCGTGAAGGAGATCCAATTCGACAGCCCATATCTCTTTTGCCCTGGATGTTACGACGAAGCCACAGCGCTGCTCCTCGTCCAAGAAACCTTTAGGCAAATCTATTTTCAAATCCACCATTATTATTTATAGTCGGTTTTTCTAATTTGCGGGCTAAATTACACATTATTTTCAGAATAAACAAAAAATAGTGTCATAATTTTCATTTTTACTTAAATAAAAGCGGAAATATTTTGTCATGTCAAAAAAATACGCTATCTTAGCAACAGATTTTGCAAAACCAGTGCTATACGATGAAAGAATACAACTACAAGGTGACTGTCGGCATGCCTGTTTACGGGGTTGAACAATATATCAGGAAGTGCCTGTTGTCTGTCCTGAACCAGACTTTCAAGGAGGATATAGAAATCATTGCCGTGGACGACTTAGGACCGGACAGGTCTGTAGATATCATCAAGGAGCTGCAGGTCTCACACCCCAAAGGGCGGAACATACGTCTCGTCACCCAGCCCCAGAACATGGGCTGCTGGGCAGCACGCAACAGGGTTCTGGAAGAGGCCCAAGGCGAGTACGTGTTCCTGCTGGACTCTGACGACTACATCTCGGAAGACTGCATAGAGAAACTGTATGCACAGGCGACGGCATACCATGCCGAGGTGGTCTTTGGTTCGGTATTGCCCGTCGCCCTTGACGGCCAGCCCATTGACATTGGGCAGGACTTCCTGAACCAACCTTTTGAGGTCATTGACGGGCAGGACGGACTTGCCAAGTTTGCCAACAAGAGCATTCATCCCACGTTGAGGGACTTCATCTGGAACATCCTCATCAGGCATGACTTCATAGACAGACACAACCTGCGCTTCAAGAAGGCGAGGTTCAACGATGACATGATTTTCAGTTGTGACATGGTGCCGTTGGTGACGAAGGCCGTGCTGATACCCGACCATACCTACTACTATGTCATCAGGGACAACTCGCTGTCGAACTACCAGCACCGGAAGGAAATCAAGCTGGACGAGATCAAGGAGTTCGTACGCATCTACTCCTACCTGAAGAACAAATGCCTGGAACTGAGAGACAAACCCTACTTTGAAACCCGGTGTACGAAAGGGCTTATCCTGATGTTCTTCATGCTTTGCGGCGTGTTGAAGAACAGGGATCGCATCAAACCGGAATTAGACGACAAGCTGGCGAGGGACGCCATCCGTCATCCCCTGAAGCTCAAGGAGATACTGCGCTTCAGAAGTCACAAGCTCGTCAACCTCGGGTTCTATATGATAGGTCGTATGCCGGCTTCTGCTGCCGTCAGTGTGCTGAAGTTCATGGGAAAGAAGAAACACGTGCTGTGATGAGAATTCTGTTTGTTATATTCCATGGTTTTGCCCCAGACAACGGCATCAGCAAGAAAATCTCCTATCAGGTCGAGGCGCTGAGGTCATCGGGACAGGAGGTGCATCTCTGCTACATGAACGAGGACTCCACCAAGAAAAGAATGGTGGATGACACCGTCATTGCCGATTATGGGAAAGGGCTGATGAGCAAGATACGGAAGAGGACGGACTTCACGCCCATTGTGCAGTACGCCATCAGCCAGCAAATAGAGTTCGTCTATATGCGTTCCAACCACAATGCGAACCCGTTCACCGTGCGTATGGTGAGGAAGATGAAGCAGGCGGGAATGAAGGTCGTCATGGAGATACCTACATATCCTTATGATACTGAGTACGTCGCCCAGGGGATAGGTCGGCAGATAGTCCAAGACAGGATTTTCCGTAACTTGTTAGCCAGGCAGTTAGATGCCATCGTCACTTTTTCTGACTATGAACAGATTTTCGGGCAGCGCACCATCAGGATTTCCAATGGCATTGACTTTGACAGTGTCAAGGTGAAGGCGAGTGTCAACGATACCAGCAAGGAACTAAATCTGATAGGCGTGGCTGAGATACACGAATGGCATGGATTCGACCGGTTGGTCAGTGGACTTGCAGCCTACTACGCCACACCACGGGACTATGTCGTCAGGTTCCATGTGGTAGGCTATTTTTTCTCTGCCGAGGGGGAGAAGGCGTTCCGGCAGTTCGTTGCTGACAGCGCGATGGAAGAGTATGTCCTGCTGTATGGCAAGAAGCACGGGAAGGAACTGGACGATGTTTTTGACCGCTGTGACTTCGGTGTAGGTAGCCTGGGCCGTCACCGGGTTGGCATACAGAAGATAAAGACCCTTAAGAACAGGGAATATGCTGCACGCGGCATCCCCTTTCTCTATTCCGAGACAGACAGCGACTTCGACGAGAAACCATACGTGCTGAAGATGCCGGCCGACGAGACTCCTGTCAACATAGACCAGCTTGTCGCATTCTACCGGCAGCTGTCGCTGACACCGAAGGACATCAGAAACTCCATCGGTGACCTGTCGTGGAAGAACCAGATGATGACCGTACTAAACAACGTGATGAGGCTATGAAGAGGATTTGCTTTCTGGTTGACAGTATTTTCAGCATCGGCGGCGTGCAGCGGGTGACGGCGGTTATTGCCAAGGCTTTGGCAGTGGATGCCGATGTCACCATTGTCACCTTCGACAAGCCGGAAGCCATCGACACGTCACTATATGGACTTGATGACGACCGTCTCAGCATCAGGTTCTTTGCCTACCCAGAGGTCGGGCGGATGGAGAACACCCTGTGCAAGGCCTACAGCGCACTCTACCTGAAGCTGCAGATGCAGTCCTCGTGGGCATCGCGGCTCTACGGTCTCAGCTCCTTCCCGCCCACTCTGCGGAAAACCCTTACCCGTGAACTGCAGGCTGGCCAGTACGACGTAGTCATAGGTGTTCACGCCCCTTTGGCAGCCCGACTGGCCACCATCAGGACAAAGCTGCCGGGGACGAGGATGATAGGCTGGATCCATAACTCTTTCGAAGCACTCTACGGCAAAAAGTACCTCTATATCGGTTCCCTGCGACGTCGGCACTATGTTTACCAGTTTCGGCGGCTTGACCGAGTCGTGCTGCTCTGCCGTCAGGATGTTGATGCGTATGCCGCCTACGATCCGCAGTTCTCACCAACCTTTATCTACAACCCGCTGACGCTCACTCCTGGACAGCTGTCCGACGGTACTTCCCACCGTTTTCTGGCCATCGGACGCTTCTCGTACCAGCATAAGGGCTTCGACCTGCTGATAGAGGCCTTCCGCCTGTTTGCCTGCCACGACAGCGAGTGGACGCTCGACATCGTAGGCCAGGGGCAGGAAGAGAACGCCTACCGTAAACTCATTAGCAAGTACCGGTTGGAAGACCGCATCGTCATACACCCCTTCACGAACGACATACAGTCATACTACTCGCAGGCACAGGTCTATGTCCTCAGCTCGCGCTGGGAGGGCATGCCCCTGGTGCTCGTCGAAGCCATGTCCCATGGTCTGCCCGTCGTTACTTCCGACCTGCCCGTCTGCAAGGAAATCATGGGCGACTTCGGCATCTACTTTGCTAATGGCGATGTCAACGGCATGGCACAGGCACTCCTCACTGCCACCCGCATCAACTGGTCTGCCAAATCCCGTCAGGCCGTGGAGACGGCTCGCAGGTACAACATTGATAATATCATCCCGCAGTGGAAAGCACTCATCGGATGACACTCATATAAAGAATCACCCCATGAACACAGAAAGCATACGACAGAAACTCAAGCAAAGTCCAGGGCTGAAGCATGCCATCCATTGGCTCATTATGAACCGGCGCGATGCAAGGCCGCGGTGGTACGTGCGACTGCTTGCCCCGCTCTACCAGCAACGTGGATGCCATTCGAAAATCTACTCCTCCGTCCGCATGGACACACCGCCATACCGCCGTTTCTCAATAGGCAGACGGAGCGTCGTGGAGTCCTTCAGCTGCATCAATAATGCCGTGGGCGACGTTATCATCGGTGACTATACGCGCATCGGCCTGCATAACACTGTTATTGGTCCTGTCACCATTGGCAGTCATGTGCATCTGGCTCAGGGTGTCACTGTTACGGCCCTGAACCACAATTTTGAAGACCCTGGCAGAAGGATTGACGAACTGGGCATCTCGACAAAGCAGGTCGTCATCGGCGATGATGTCTGGATAGGAGCCAACGCCGTCGTATTGCCGGGTGTGACCATTGGCACCCACTGTGTTGTCGCCGCAGGGGCTGTTGTCACCAAGGATGTGCCTGATGGCTGTGTCGTTGGAGGTGTCCCTGCAAGAGTCATTAAGAAACTGATATGAGAATAGGTATTGAAGCACAGCGCATCTTCAGGAAGAACAAGCACGGCATGGACTATGTGGTGCTGCAGGAAATCATTGAGTTGCAGAAGATAGACCAGAAGAATGAGTATTTCATCTTTGTCGCCCCGGGACCCGACCGCTGTCTGCATGATACACGTAACGTGCATGTCATTGAGACCGGAGGCAGTTTCTATCCCTCTTGGGAACAGGTAATCCTGCCCCGAGCTGCCCATGAGGCTGGCGTGGAACTGCTGCACTGTACGAGCAATACCGCTCCCGTCCGCTGTGACATACCGTTGATACTGACGCTTCACGACATCATCTTCATGGAACCTCGGGATAAGCGCAACAAGTCGCTTTACCAGAACCTGGGATGGCTCTACCGCCGGGTAGTGGTGCCGCGCATCTTGAAGAAATGCCAGCGCATCATTACCGTCTCGGAATTCGAACGTGATAATATCCTGAAAAAGCTGAGTTTGCCAGAGAAACAGGTTGTCATGATTTACAATGGCTACAATGACTGGTTCCGGCCGATGGAGGACAGTGCCTGCGTCTTTGCCAAGTACATGGATGAACGAGGCTATCTGTTCTTTTTGGGCAATACCGACCCGAAGAAGAACACGGAGCGCACACTCATTGCCTACTCGAAATATCTGGAATGCTCGCGGGTGAAACGCAAGCTGCTGATGGCCGATCTCGACCGGCAATACCTGGAAGACATCATCAAGCGAAATCAGATAGAGAATATCCGCAGGAACATTGTCATGCCCGGATATATCGTCAACACCGACCTGCCCTATGTCTATAGTGCTGCTTTCGCTTTCCTCTATACTTCCTTGCGTGAGAGTTTCGGAATACCCCTGCTTGAGGCCATGGCTTGCGGCACTCCTGTTATTACCAGCAACACTTCGTCGATGCCTGAGATTGGTGGTCCGGAGGCCATTCTGGTCAATCCCGAGCGTGCGGATGACATCTGTGAACAGCTCATCCGTTTGGAAGAGGATGCCGATTTCTACCAGTGGCAAATGGAGATGGGACTACGGCGTTCGAAACTGTTCTCCTGGAAATACACCGCCGAGCAACTGCTCAGCTTATATGAAACGGTGTATCATGAACTGAGGCGGTAGGACTTAGTCGAACAGGCTAAGGGAGAGGTCCGTCTGTGTCTCCTCAGTTTTCTCTTCCTTATCAGACAAGGTTGACTGATTGCTGAATTCCAGCATCAGCCGACAGGCATCGGCATTGTTCTGGGTGTTCAGTCTGTAATATCCCCGGCGGTCGGTGCGTTCAATCAGCGAACTGTCATTCTTGCTGTTCCTGAGCAGGTAACTCTTCACATAACTGTATATCTCAAAAAAATCAGGCTGAGAGAACAGAGTGCAGTTTAAGTTATAGACATGCATGGACAATTGCCGCACACCTATGCCTTTGTAACCGACATCTGCCAGAATGGTAAGTATCTGCTTATCGAGAGCCATTATTAAAAAAAGGTCGGTAATAGATACTTACCGACCCCTTTCTATCGTTTCAACTAATTTAGGCCAATGTAACCTTGTCCTCGGTGCTGGTCAGCTTACCCTCCTTGAAGAGCCATCCGAGACCAAGCAGAGTCTCTTCCTCTGAAATCTTAGCAGCCTTAGCAATCTCCTTCACAGAGAGAGCCTTCTCTGCTGCTGCCAGTGCCTGATAAACATCTCCTGCCTTGAAACCGGCGTTCTCAGCGTTCACTGCGAGAGTTGCCTTAGCAGCCTTGGTAGCTGTCTTCTTAACGGTTTCGGTCTTCTTTGCTGCTGTTGCCTTTGTCTCAGTAGCAGCTTTCTTAGTTGTAGCTTTCTTTTCTGCCATAATGTTTGATAAATTAATACACGTATTAAAGTAAATACTTCTTTCTTTCTTTTGACGCTGCAAAGTTACTTCAACTTTTTGTACAACTTGCTGATATTTAGGGATTTTTGGCAAAATTGTTAATATTCTTGATGTAAGTCAATTCTTTGGCGTGTGGTAAGGATGCATTGTGTCGCCGACTTCTTGTGGATGAAGAAAAAAACTTGATAATAAATTTGGCTTTTTGCTCACTTATTCGTACCTCTGACAGTCGTCGAAGGTACTTTCGTTCGAAAAAGTCCAAATATTATTTGGCTTTTTGCTCACTTATTCGTACCTTTGCATCCGATTTTTAAGTTAACCTCTCGTCGCACCCTCGGGAAGGGTGGGAGTGGACTAATAAAACGACGGCTCTCGGGTAGGGCTGGCATAGTACGCAAGGGGTATGTTTAACATTTAATTTTTTAGCTATTATGGCAGAAATGAATTTTGGTGGCGTTATCGAAACTGTTGTCACCAGCAAGGAGTTCTCACTCGAGAAAGCACGTGAAGTATTAAAGGACGAAGTGATTGCCGTCATCGGTTATGGCGTACAGGGACCTGGTCAGGCCTGCAACCTGCGCGACAACGGTTTCAACGTCATCGTCGGACAGCGTCAGGGCAAGACCTACGACAAGGCTGTTGCCGACGGTTGGGTGCCCGGCAAGACCCTCTTCTCTATCGAGGAGGCTGCCGAGAAGGGTACTATCCTCTGCATGCTGCTCTCTGACGCTGGTCAGATTCAGCAGTGGCCCACCATCAAGCAATATCTGAAGCCTGGTAAGACGCTGTACTACAGCCACGGCTTCGCTATCAACTGGAGCGACCGCACGGGTGTTGTGCCTCCCGCTGACGTCGATGTCATCATGGTGGCTCCTAAGGGTTCTGGCACCAGCCTCCGCACCATGTTCTGCGAGGGTCGTGGTCTGAACTGCTCGTATGCCATCTATCAGGATGCCACGGGCAAGGCCAAGGAGAAAACACTGGCCTTCGGTATCGGTATCGGTGCCGGTTATATGTTCGAGACCACCTTCCAGCGCGAGGCTACCTCTGACCTCACCGGTGAGCGTGGTTCACTGATGGGTGCCATCCAGGGCCTGCTGCTGGCACAGTACGAGGTGCTCCGCGAGAACGGCCACTCTCCTTCGGAGGCTTTCAACGAGACCGTTGAGGAGCTCACCCAGAGCCTCGGCCCGCTCTTCGGTGCCAAGGGTATGGACTGGATGTATGCCAACTGCTCGACCACCGCACAGCGCGGCGCACTCGACTGGGCTCCCCGTTTCCACGATGCCATCAAACCAGTGATGGAGTGGCTCTACTACTCGGTGAAGACCGGTAATGAGGCCCAGATCACCATCGACGCCAACTCGAAGCCCGACTACCGTGCCGGTTTGGAGAAGGAGCTCGAGGCCATGCGTAATCAGGAAATGTGGCGTGCCGGCGAGACTGTCCGCAAACTGCGTCCCGAGAACCAGGACGTATAAACGAAGCAAGCACGTCTGCTAAACATAAAGAACGAGGGTCTGTCAGGATTGACGACCCTCGTTCTTTATGTTTAGCAGACGTCTACAATTATGCTTCCATCTGTGCTTTGATGAACAGTTTCTTGACAAACCGCATGTCGTGCTGTACCATAATCTTTACCAGTTCAGGGAACGATGTCTTCTGCGGGTTCCAACCCAACTTGGCCTTGGCCTTGGCGGGGTTGCCCAACAGCTGATCGACCTCGGCAGGACGGAAGTACTTCGGATCGACCTCGACCAGCGACTTGCCCGTAGCCTTGTCGTAACCCTTCTCGTCGATGCCGTCGCCGCGCCACTCCAGTTCGATGCCCACCTCGCGGAAGGCTAGTGTGCAGAACTCGCGAACGGTGTGGTACTCGCCGGTGGCAATGACGAAGTCGTCGGGCTCGGGCTGCTGCAGGATGAGCCACATGCACTCTACGTAGTCCTTGGCATAGCCCCAGTCGCGCAGTGAGTTCAGGTTGCCTAAGTAGAGCTTGTCCTGATAGCCCTGGGCGATGCGGGCGGCGGCCAGCGTGATCTTGCGGGTGACGAAAGTCTCTCCGCGGCGCTCACTCTCGTGGTTGAACAGGATGCCGTTGCAGCAGAACATATTGTACGACTCGCGGTAGTTCTTCATAATCCAGAAGCCATAGAGTTTGGCAACGGCGTAAGGCGAACGGGGGTAGAAGGGCGTCGTCTCCGACTGCGGCACCTCCTGCACTTTACCGTACAGCTCCGAGGTGGAAGCCTGGTAGATGCGGCACGTCTCGGCCAGTCCGCAGATGCGCACGGCCTCCAATAGGCGCAGCACGCCGTTGGCATCGGTGTCGGCGGTGTATTCCGGCACGTCGAACGAGACCTTCACGTGGCTCTGTGCGGCGAGGTTGTAAATCTCCGTGGGGCGCACCTTCGAGATAACGCGGATAAGCGATGACGAGTCGGTCATGTCGGCCCAGTGCAGGTTGACCAGGCGGGACTTCTTCATGTCGCGCACCCACTCGTCGAGGTAGAGGTGCTCAATGCGGGCGGTGTTGAACGACGACGAGCGGCGCATCAGGCCGTGAACCTCGTAGCCTTTCTCAATTAAGAACTCGGCCAGGTACGAACCGTCCTGTCCCGTAATACCAGTTATCAGTGCAACTTTCTTTTCTTCCATATCTTATTCTTACTTCTCACTTTTCACTTTTCATTTTTCATTTCTCCCCCGCGAACTGCTTGATGCGTTGTTCTTCTGACAGTTTACAGATGAGGAGAGTGCCGTTGTTCTCGGCCACGATGTAGCCGTCGAGTCCCTGGATGACCACCTTCCGTTCCTGGGTGGTGTGGACAATGCAGTTGTGGCTCTCGAACATACTGATGTCAGGACCGATGCAGGCGTTGCCGTACAGGTCACGCTGGCTCTGCTGGTGCAGTGAACCCCATGTGCCGAGGTCGCTCCACCCGAAATCAGAGGGACAGACGAAGATCTCTTCGGCTTTTTCCATGATGGCATAGTCCACCGAGATACTCTCGCACTCAGGGAAGCGCTCGTTGATAGCTTCCTGCTCACGTTCTGTACCGTAAAGGGGCAGCATCGACTCAAAAATCTTGGCCATTGAGGGCTGGTACATGCGGAAGGCGTTGACGATGGTGTTGACGTTCCAGATGAAGATGCCTGCGTTCCAGAAATAGTTGGACTCCTTGATATACTGTGTGGCAGTGGCCAGATCGGGTTTCTCGCGGAAGGAGTCCACGCGGAAGATTCCCTTGTTGCGCAGTGAGTTGGCGCTCAGGTTGGCCTGTATATAGCCATAGCCTGTCTCGGGGCGGTTGGGCTTCATGCCTAGGGTGACAATGGCATCGGTGTCGCAGGTGAACTTCATGCACTCGCTGATGACGCGCTGGAACTCCTTGACATCCATGACAATGTGGTCTGAGGGCGTGACAACGATGTTGGCCTTGGGATCGCGTGACTTGATTCGCCACGAGATGTAGGCGATGCAGGGTGCCGTGTTGCGGCGGCAAGGTTCGCAGAGGATGTTGCTCTGCGGCATGTCGGGCAGCTGACGTGCCACGATGTCGGCATATTTCTGATTGGTGACAACCCAGATGTTCTCGGGTTTCACGAGACTGCCGAAACGCTCGACGGTCAGTTGCAGCAGAGTCTTTCCTGTTCCTAATACGTCAATGAACTGTTTCGGGTGTTCCGTAGTGCTCATTGGCCAGAAACGGCTTCCTACGCCGCCGGCCATGATGACCAGATGATTATTGAATTTTGCCATAATCTATAGTCCTTTCTTTTTGTTGATAATACGTTTGATGATGAAGTAGGCGGCAGCAGCGAGCAACAGGGCTATGATAGCCAGTTTGATGTACTCTGCATACTCCGTAATCTTGTCGTTCAGCTGTTCTTCGGGCACGATGGCATGGAGGTACCAGCCAAGAGCTGCCAGCACTGAGTGCCAGCCGCCTGCACCGATGGTTGTGAACAGCAGGAACTTCCAGTAGTTCATGCGTGCCAGTCCGGCGGGAATGGATATGAGGTGTCGGATGACGGGCACGAAGCGTCCGGTGAGTGTGGCGGCCACGCCGTGGTCGTCAAAGTATTTCTCGCTTTTCTCTATTTTCTCTTGGTTCAGCAGGCAGAGATGTCCTAAACGGCTGTTGGCAAAGCGGTACACCACAGGCCGTCCTACGTACTTGGCAACGAAGTAGTTGATGCTAGCACCGACGTCTGCACCGACTGTGGCATACAGGATGATAAGCAGCACGTTCAGTGAACCGCCGGCGGCGTGGTAGGCTGCTGGTGTCACGACAAACTCTGAAGGAACGGGCACAACGGTGCTCTCCAACAACATCAGGAAGAAGATGGTCGGGTAGTTGAGGTTGCCGAGCAGTGTGCTTATAAAGTTCATTCTTTCTTTTGATGGGTTAGATATTCATAATACTCCTCAGGATTGACGGCATGGGGAAAAAGGTGGCTCAGTACCAGTCTGGCTTCCTGCGGATTACAGGCGCAGGCTTTCTTGAGGTAGCTGAGAAATTCCTCGTCACGCTTCAGGTCGTGGCAGCAGAGGGCCATATAGGCGAACCCCTCGTTCCAGTCGTCATCGACCATGTCGAAAAACTTCAGGAACAGTTTATAGCTGGCTTCAACGTAGTGGTTGTCATACATAGAGACAATGATGCGCAGCACAGTGTGGGGAGCGTAGCCCGACTTGGTTATAGCTTTCTTGAACACCTGCTCTGCTTCCTCCGTTTTGCTGTTGGACAGCAGAATATGTCCTTTCACTATGAGCATATTGATGTGGTCACAGTCCAGCTCCTCAGTCTGGTCAATATACGAAAGTGCGGTCTCGGGCTTCCCTGTCTCGTTGTAGGCAAAAGCCAGTTCCTGATAGATGTCTGCCAGATAGGGAGAGTCTTCGGGAGCTGTCCGTTCTGCTTCTAACAGTCGTTCGATGGCTTCTTCGTGCTGTCCCAGATTGGCAAGGCAGGTTCCCTGGTGCAACAATCCGAACTCGTCATCCGGCATACGCTCATTATATCTCCTGTAGAATTCCAGGGCTTCTTCATAGTTCTCCAGCCTGAATAGACCGTTGGCCTTGGCCACAAGCCCGTCGGCATCGTCAGGGTCGATGGCAATGGCATACTCACTGCTTGTAACGGCGGCACCGTAGTCCTCTTTCATGAACTGTGTGTTGGCCAGGGCGTTCCAGTATCGTTTCTGGAAAGGGTTCCTGTCAATCAGCTCATTGAAGATGCGTTCTGAGTCATCATACTTGCCCAGTCCGAACAGGGTGCGTCCCATCAGTTCCTTGAAATCGTCAGTGTTCTCCTGTCTAGCACGCATCATCCACTCTAAGGACTTCTCGCTGTAACCGTAGTCGGTGTACAGATTAGCCACGTCAAGGACGTAGTCCTGGTATTCGTCTGGCGGTACGTCTTTCAGGCATTGTCTGAGATACTCGTCGGCTTGATCGGTCTTCTCTTGGGCTATCCATATTTCGGCGCGGCAGTATATGTACTCTGGCAATTCATGGTCAACGATGCTGTCCAAGTATTCCTCTGCAGACTCGAAGTCCCCTTGGCTGATAGCGTTGTGAATCTGGTAGTTGAGGGCAACGACGGAGTCGGGTTGTAGCTCGAGTGCACGGTCAAGTGCCTGCTGGGCATCGTCGTAACGCCCTTCCTGCTGGTAGTAGTCAGCAATATCGGCCAGGTCGTCGGCATCCATGAATACCATCTGCCCCGACCTTACCGTCTGCTCGTAGTCATCCAGCATCTCGAGAAACTCCTCATCGTTGAAATACTCCTCGTTGTTCACTTCTTACTTTTTCACTTTTCACTTTTCACTTCTTCGTCTCTTTCAGTCCGACCGTCTTGTTGAAGACAGGCTTGTCGGGAGTGGAGTCCGGATCGACGTTGAAGTAGCCGATACGCTGGAACTGCAGGTACGTCAGCGGCTTCATCTGGGCGGCGAACGGTTCTATGTAACAGTCCGTCAGCACCTTCAGCGAGTCGGGGTTCATCATCACACGCATGGCATCCATACCCTTCAGGCCTTCTTCCTCCTCGATGCGCTTCAGCTCGTCGCGGGGGTTCTCCACCTTCCACAGGCGGTCGTAGAGACGCACCTCGGCCTTCACAGCGTTGTGACACGATACCCAGTGCAGCGTCTTACCCTTGATCTTGCGGTCGGCACCGGGCAGTCCGCTGCGCGTCTCGGGATCGTAGGTACAGTAGATGGTGGTGATGCGCCCCTCGGCATCCTTGTCGCAGGGGTGCTCCTCGTCACACTTGATGATATAGGCGTTCTTCAGGCGCACCTCCTTGCCGGGAGCCAGTCGCATGAACTTCTTCTCGGCAACCTCCATGAAGTCTTCGCGCTCAATCCAAATCTCGCGGCTGAACTCCACCTCATGGGTGCCGTCGGCCTCGTTCTCGGGGTTGTTCACGGCGGTCAGCATCTCCGTCTTGTCCTCGGGGTAGTTGGTGAAGACCACCTTCACGGGATCGAGCACGGCACTGACTCGCAGGGCTCGCGTGTTCAGGTCGTCGCGCAGCGAACTCTCAAACAGGGCCGTGTCGTTCAGGGCATCAATCTTGGTGTAGCCTATCTTGTCGATGAACTTCTTGATGCCCTCAGGCGAATAGCCGCGACGACGATAGCCGCAGATGGTCGGCATGCGCGGGTCGTCCCATCCGCTGACAGCACCCTCGCTGACCAGCAGTCGCAGGTTGCGCTTTGAAAGCAGAATGTAGTTCAGGTTCAGCTTGTTGAACTCTGTCTGCCTCGGGCGGTTGTCCTCAATATCTGCCGTCTCGCCCTTCCACTCCTTCATCCATGTCACGAAGAGATCGTACAGGGGACGGTGCTCCACAAACTCCAGCGTACACCACGAGTGGGTGACACCCTCCAAGTAGTCGCACTGGCCGTGGGTAAAGTCATACATCGGGTAGGCGTTCCACTTCGAGCCAGTCTTCACGTGGGGCAGGTTCAGCACGCGGTACATAAGCGGGTCGCGGAACAGCATGTTCGGGTGGGCCATGTCAATCTTGGCGCGCAGCACCAACGTGCCCGGCTCGCACTTGCCGCTGTTCATAAACTCAAACAGCCGCAGGTTCTCCTCGACGGGACGGTTGCGGTAGGGCGAGTTGGTGCCAGCCTGGGTGGTCGTGCCCTTCTGCTGGGCTATCATCTCGGCGCTCTGCTCATCGACGTATGCACGACCCTGCTTGATGAGCCACACGGCGAAGTCCCACAGCTGCTGGAAGTAGTCTGAGGCGTAATAGACGTTGGCCCACTCGAAGCCCAGCCACTTGATGTCGTGCTCGATGCTCTCTATGTATTCCGTGTCCTCCTTCACGGGGTTCGTGTCGTCGAAGCGCAGGTTGCACTCGCCGCCGTATTTCTTCGCCAGTCCGAAGTCGATGGCGATGGCCTTGGCGTGGCCGATGTGCAGGTAGCCGTTCGGCTCCGGCGGGAATCGCGTCTGTAGCCGACCGCCGTTTTTCCCGGCAGCCAGGTCGTCAATCACTTTCTGTTCCACGAAGCTCACAGACTTCTTCTCCTCACTCTCGTTTGCTGTCTTCTCTATCATTTTTACCTTTTTTCTTATTATGTAGGTTGGAGGGGTTACCCCCTCTTTCCCCATTAAGAACCGTACGTGCGACTTTCACCGCATACGGCTCAAGTTATTACTAAGTTATCGTCTCACGGACTCTAACCGGTACATGTACGGACGCTGTGTCCGCACTGAATCCGATAAAGGGTCTTTAGGCAACTTGGGCATCACGTGCCCCTTTAGCCTTTCTTTGGCGGTTTGACCTTTTGGCTCGCTTCGCGAAGTATTCGTCCCACGCGGGGTCGAAGGGATTCGCTTCTGCCTTCACTTTGACGTAACGAGCGATGGGAATGTCTGCCAGTCGTAGGAGGCTGTAGGTCTTTTCCTTTCCGTCCTCCGTGTACTTGAAGCCGAACGTCCATCGGTTGCGTCCGTTGCTGATGAAGTACCTGCGGTTAGTCCAATGCCTCTTCTTCCTCGGATGTCTGCGGTAGCCCCACCTCATGAGTTGGTTTACGATGATGTAGTCTATCTTGCAGAACACCTCCTTGGAGCACACATGTCGGAAGTAGTTAGCCCATCCGCACAGTATCGGGTTGAGTTGGTCGATGAGTGCCTGCTGGGTGGCTGTCTTGTTCCATCGGAAGATGCTCTCATGCAGTTTCTCCACCAGTCGCTCCTGACTTTTCTTCGACGGCTTGATTATCAGCTTTCCGTTGTACTTCCGTATGTTGAAACCAAGGAAGTCGAAGCCTTCCGTGATGTGTGTGACGAGTGTCTTTTCCTCCGAGAGTTCGAGACCTCGCTCCGCAAGGAATGCCATGAGCATGGCCTTGACTTCCAGAAGCGTCTCCTTGTCGGCTGCGGTGACGATGAAATCGTCCGCATACCTCACAAGGTTCACTTTCTTCGTCTGCCACTTGCCTTTCGTTCCCTTAGGTCGGCTTGAAGGGAATCGGCTCTTGACGAGCCGCTCCATTCCGTCGAGGGTCAGATTGGCGAGTGTCGGCGAGATGATACCACCCTGCGGGGTTCCCTCCGTGGTGGGTGTCAGCAGGCGGTTGTAGATTACTCCGCTTGCCAGCCATTTGCGCAATATCTCGCTGTCCGTTCGTACGTTGCGGACAAGCCACTCATGGCTGATAT
>Ga0326514_10001575_pt1 | contig 14846 bp, 17 predicted proteins | sample 3_2548_0518_D_FD_203653 | JGI IMG/M metagenome (GOLD analysis project Ga0326514, IMG submission 203653) | Bovine rumen microbial communities from UC Davis, California, United States - 3_2548_0518 | ecosystem: Host-associated > Mammals > Digestive system > Stomach > Rumen | place: USA...
CCACATAGAGAAATCGAACTCATCTTGCCCCCATGTAGACCAGCGCTTCATGATAGTATCGATTTGGATTCCGACATTAATCTCGCCAAACTGCTCGTATACTTGATAGATCGTCCACGAGTAGATGTCGTTTATGTCAGCACCTCGAACCCTGGCAGCAAGCTTTGAAACAATGTTGCCCAGTTCCATAGCTTCTTGCTCGTTTTTCCATTTACGGGAACGGCGGCGTCCTTCTTCCAACTTTTTGTCGTACTCAATCATCTTCTTGGTACGGCGCTTGCCTTCCGTTACTTTTGGAGGAGTAACGTGGCACCGTTTTAGAATCAGATTCTTTACGGCCACAAAGTTGTCGTTATTGATAATTCCAACCTCATCAGAGTAATCCTGAAATAGTCGGAATACACCAGACTCTAAATCAAAAACAACCTCCTCTTCAAAGAAGAAGTTGAGGCTGTTTGTGAGCTGTTCTCGTAATTCTGGAATGAGGATTAGGACGTTAAACAACGATAATTCTTCGAGCTGTTTTAACACATCCTCGTCAACGAGATCGTTGTATCGCTCTAATACTTTTGCCCGTGTCACAACGAGCAGTTCAAGGTGGTAATTATAAGCGTCCTCCCCGTGGAGAACTGCGTCCTCTGCGAGCTGAATCCTGCACTTAACTATTTCCTCTACGGTCGGGCATCGCACAAAACCAACATTGTCAATCTCAAGAGACCCGGGATAATTCAACTCTAGTAGAGAAAAATCTCTAACCATCGTAGGTAGCTCCAAATCTGAAATTGAAGTTTGGTATCGTGTATTTCACCTTGCGAGCAACGTAGCCGTAGTTGGGTAGGGAGTAATCAGTAGGATAACGGACGGAAGGAGTCACTCTGCCAATGCCAAGTTCCCGACTATGATTAAACAACTCATCTATCTCGTCTGCAAGCGCATCAATGCGTGTTCCGAAGTCTGTGCGCATCGTGTCTCCATGGCACATCGTAACGATGATTAACTCAACGTCGCACACAGTATCGCTTTTGACTGAGGTTATATTAGCCTCGACACAAACCAACGCAGATGCACGATCAACTGTTTGCGGAATAAAGACGAATGGAAAAACTCTGCGATACATTAAGCCAGGGGCTGGGGCGGTCTTATACTTATCGTCCGCAATGAGATCAACGACTTTCTGTGAGGAAAGTATCATCTCGACTACACGGTCCTTTACTTCCCGTATAGGATAAAGTAAGCCTATTACGACCACCCCTTTACAATCAATTCTTTGGAATGAGTCGTTTCTGTCTGACTGCATGTTGCAGTAATAATAAACGATTCTCCAATGTTCTTACGGTTCCTATTGACGTTAATAGTTGCAACACCATCAACCACACTCATAGTAGCAATAGTCGTATCGCAATCAATAAGGTACGTAAATTCAGCAGTGTCATCCTTAACTCCATCGGAGTACAACTCCGCCTTAAGTTGAATAGTAGAACCGACCAACGCAGAATCTGTTTGGTCAAGGTCTCCAAACGAAATGTGATGGTTAGTATGACCGGGATCAGGATCATGTTCATCAGTAACAACAATGTTAATTGTGTTGCTGAATGTTAGGTAGGTCGCTGTAATCTCCGCTTCTCCAGAAGAGACAGTTGTTAGCGCCCCGTCATCAGATACCACAACAACATCCTTATTGCTACTTGAAAACTCGACAACTCCATCTTCAAACACACTCCCATCTTTGTATACCTCAGCTTCCAAAACAAAAGCGTCTCCAACGGCCAACGTCAGAGGGTCGTTCGCATTATTGAACTGTACAGAAAACTGACCAATGCGGTCCCAATAGTTCGCAATCATCAGCTCATAATTGTCGTGCTCATCCTGCCGGTTATCCTCGCTCAACATGTGGACAAAAACTCCGTGCCCACCATATACAGAACCGCTTCTGTTAACCTTGGTCAACTCATAGGCCATAGGTTGGTCGGCGTCAGGGTCGTCTATCAGGAAACGAGCCCCGCGATTTACCAAAACCGTTTCGTCATCTCGTGGCATAGTGAGCTGCAATCTTGAATCGCCTAGTGTCATAGTGCTCTGGTCGTACTCACCGGTCAGATACTTGGTACCATCCAGTGCGATAACCCAACGAGACACAACCTCGCCATTGTTGTTAACCCATTTCAGTAAATAGTTACACTGAGTCATAGACCCGGTTTGATAAACTTCTGACTGCGGATCTACGGATGTGATAAGCCAAATCTCGTCGGCCCACTTCACATACGTGCCATTGGTAAGGTGTTCCCCGGGCATTGTGATGATCTTTTTCATTGTGTCATGTCGGGAACTAATGATTGCACATTGTCGTTCCTCACCGTCAATTTCAGCTGTGTAATATGAAAGAGACGCCGGGAGCTTCGTGTTAATCCAAGCCTGAGTGTTCTTTAGCCAGCTCTCACGAGGTATGGCACCCTTGGCCCTCATACGGAATTGATATCGTTCCAAACAGGACAAAGGCATCACCTCCGGTAGAAGTCTTGGAGTTTCTTGCAAAGTTCAATAGCGCGAAAGACATTTCGCTTAACCTTTTTTACAGAACAAGAATCAATGTGCTCAGACAGGTAGGACACAATGCCAAGGATGCCGACATAGTACGGCTGGTCGGATAATCGTTCGAGCAGTTCAACGCCGACAAGCTCAACAAGGAGGCTATCGAGATACTCGTGTATCGTATCCTCGTTGTCTTCTTTCATCGGCAATATCTTATAAAGACGGCCAACAGTTCGTTCCAGGTAGCGCAACATGAGTTCATTGGGAATCATGTTACTGCCTACATATGAAGCTTATGAAGTTCTCCATGTTCATAGGAGAACTCGTTTATCAGGTTCTTATAATTCGATCTTGTGCTATTGTATAAGTCGCCCATCGTAGCAATAAAATTGGAAGGGGAGTAGGGGCTGAAATCCTTCGTCTTTATGAAGTTGCTCAGATCAAAAGTGTTACTCGCAAAAACGAAACTCTTCAACCATTTGAGCAACATGCCCTCCGAAATGATATCAACAACCTCATCCTTCACAATCGCATCATCAAGACGCTGGCGATTATACTCGTCAATAAAATCTGGGAGATCCCAATTAAAGCATCTTTCTTCTAAGTCTTTATCGGCGAAGGAAAGCCCGGTCCGACGCCTAAAGATATTTTCAAAATCAGCACAAGCAGCAAATAAGAATTGATCGACCTGTTGGTAGAAATCTTCCTCATCGATATTAACAAAGTCATAAGATGTGACTTTGTTTAGAAAAGCTTCGATGAAGACATCAAATGATAAGGCCAAAGGCATCACCTACCGGCAATAAGCTCAGTATGAAGAACGTCCTCGAGCATCTTCACGATGTTAAGATCTGAGAGTTCTCCAGACTCGATTTGTTCTTTAGCCATGAAAGCCACGCTACGCTTCTGGCCATCAGACAGCCCCTCAATCTTTTTCCTAATCTCATCGTAAGGCAGCTCAAAAATCTCATAGAAGTCGTCGTACGAGAGTGCGTTTTTGTAATACCTACTAACTCCGAGATACTCGATTACATCAGGGTCGTCAATCAGCCACCAGTTATCACTAAAGAATCTTCTCTGACTTCCTCTCGCATTCATAAGCGTGCCAAGTGTCATATCAGATTCGTCACCGAACTCAGGCCAAAAATGTTCCTCAGAGGTGTTATGATCCCGATAATACAACGGGCCATGAAATCCGTTACGGACAGTGACAAACATATTATGATCAAGGTTCTTTCTTGCGCGGGTCTTTTTGGTGGAGTTAGACGTTGCCTTTTTTGCCGTGACTTTTGCCTCGACAGCCTCGTCCTTCTCCGCCACAGTCTCGGTCTTAGAATCATCCTTTGCGGTAGCGGGTTCCAGTTTCTTTTTCGTCGCCATTTATAATATCCTTTCATTCATAAGGGGCCCCTATGCGGGGCCCCTAAAATTGTATCTACATAGATTCAGCCTTCTGATAGATTAAGAAGAAATCTCAATACGACCAATACCATCGTTGCCGGCGGTAACGATGCCCAGACCGTACATGTCGTAGAACTCGTACTCCTGAGTCATATCGGCATTATCCAGAGCATCAGTCAGCTTGATAATGCTGTTACCCTCATAGACCATCTTAATCGGCTTGCCATCGGTACCAATAATATGCAGAACATTATCCGGGAAGATAAAGTTGGTAGTACCAACAGCATGACGGTTGGGCAGTCTAAAGGTGTCGTAGCCGTAGAATTTGCCGTAATCTTGTTTTTTAGCAATATAGTTAGTTGTTGTTTTGTTATTTAGACAAAGCCTTTTCAGGAGTCATCTTATATCTATTAAGTCTTTGAAGTAGCCTTGTATATGGTATGTTGTAAATGCGTGACCACTCTGCGACAGTGTGGTTTTCTCCGTTATATGTGACATAATGGTTATAGCTAACATTATTCATTTGGTCTTGTTGATTTACCCACCTGCAATTATCTGGGCAATAGTCACCATTATTGTCAATCCTATCAATCGTACACTCTCCACGAGGAGCGTCATCTCTATAACCATTCGCACGAGCCCAGTTGCTAAACACTTCGTAATCAAGCCACTCGTTACACATAGTAATCCCGCGTCCACCGTATCTGTGATACTCCGGGACTGTACTATTGAAACAGCGCCTTTTTATTGCACTCCACACATTATATAAGCGTGAATCGGCTTCCCCGTGTTTCAATTGTGCCATCGCTGCTTTTTCTTTTTGTAAACAACCACATGATTTAGTATATCCGCTTTTTAAGTTTTCACCGAGTACTTCCTTTGTGTTTCCGCAATCACATCTACAATTCCAAGCAATTCTTTTTCTACCATCCTTGTAAACACGATCCTCTGCACGGCACAGCACAGTAAGACGGCCGAACTTCATTCCAGTTAAGTCTTTTGGGAGTTTCAATTAATCTTCCTTTCTTCCGATAATAAAACAACTAACTATAACGGGTTCGCTAGACCCTGCTGGTGTAAACACACCCTCTATCTCTCGATAGAGAAAGGACTATATCTTCTACCTATTCTTAGGTAGCCTACCACAGTCTCCGCCAATAGCTTGCGGAGCGCTTAGTCTCTGAACCTTCTCCTGTTCGGAGCTTGGCTGCTGATTGCCCACTGCAACAGAACTTAGGGTTTAACCTTATTCCATCCTACTACTTCTTTCTGCTTTCGCCGCGTTCGCACCTAGACGTTTCAGTCTTATGCTGTAGCGTAATAGGCTTTAGGGTTTTCCAGCAATTCAATAGGTATTTTGTCGAACATTTTTCAATGAACGGGAGCTAATTAGGCAATTTTTAACCCCATATTATACAGGTCAGACTTAGAATCGGCACCCTGAACAGACGGAGCCAGATTGCGCAGAGCCTTAGCTGTACCGAGGATAATCGGGAGCTTACCAGAAGCAGCCTCGACGTGAGCCGCAACATCCAGCACAGTATTCTCACTATAAGTACCGGCGGCGGGGAAGTAGGTAGTACCACCCATACCGTCAGTGCTGGAAGTAATACCACTCCAGCAAGCATAAATGTCGTTCAGAATCTGCTGACGATAGGACTCACTAACACGATTGATAAAGTCGTTGAAGTTAACACGACCAGCCAGCAGTCTACGCAGAGGCTCGTAAATACGGACGCCGCGCAGCTCGGTCTCGATGGTCTTGGTGGAAGCACCACCCAGTCTCTGACGACGCAGGCCACGGACACCGGGAGCAACAGTAGTAACCTCATACCAGTTCACATCATTCACGGTAAAGGTAGGCTGGTCGCCAGCCGCGACATTACGCATCTCAACAAACTGATTGAAGAAGTCGTTCTCAGTCAGCCCCTCAATAACCAGGTTGGGCAGAACTTCCTCAATCAGAGCGAACAGACCATTATGAACGCCGTCACGCATCTGCTTATAGCCCAGCTCAACACCGCCATTGATGTCGATCAGAGCCTGACGCAGCGCCTCATTTGCTTCAGAAACAGAATACTTCTCAACTGTACCCTTGCCGAGATCAGTTGCAAGCTTCACCAGATTGGAATCAACTTTAGGCATACTCAAAACCTCCTTCCAAAATTACATACGAATGGTGTAGAAGGTATAACGGCCGACGTTCTCGATAGCCAGGACAGTGCCCAGGCCAGAACCGGAAGCGTTAATCTTACCACCAGTGCCAATACCGACAGTACCGCCAGTAGCAGAAGGAGCAGTTGCGCTAACAAAACCCTCCTTGGTAACGGCAAAGTCGCCGCCGCGACCCAGCATATAAGCAGCCGCAGCCTTACCAGCCGGGTTGATGAACTCGTCCAGATTATGATAGGTGGACTCGTCATAGATCAGCTCGGGAGTGCCAATCACGGCCAGCTTGGTCAGATCGGTGTCAGTACTAGCAGCCACCACAGCAGAATACAGGTCATGCTTACCAGCAATCTTTGCACCAACCTTAACGATGGTGCCATTTTCTACTGCGATGGGGTTGCCGCTACCATCCACGACACGCACGGAAGTGATGTATGCGCGATTGTCGATGCCCGGCAGGTTATCACTGCGAAAAACGGTATACGCCATTTTCGTTCCCTCCTTAAAAAATCAGATATAGTTACGAACCAGACCACCGTAGGGTTCGGGCTCGACCTCAACATTAGAATCAACGGGCAGTTTCTGTACACCCTTCTGAGGGGCCAAAGAAAACTTCCCAAGTCTGCCACGAATGGCATAACACTTATCCTCAAGGGTCTCAAGATCAAACTGTGCTCGATTCTCATACAAATCTTGGAACGCCTCGACGTCACTCAGATCTGTAAACTTGGCAAACAGCTCCTTCTCCGCTTCATTGCGGACGATAGCCGCGAGCCTACCATTGGCCTCCTCAAGTTCTGCTGAAACCTTATTGGTCGCGTGCTCAATTTTGATACGGGCAAACTCGCTGGCCGCAGCCTCAAAACCGAGGCTGTCGTCACTAATAGTGCCCTCGTCAAACTCCTCAAACACAACCTTCACACGCTTGGCATTTGCAAAATCAATGACTACATGATCCCCATTCATAGAGTAGGGGATACCCATAGTGATCCAATGATTTGCAGTGTCGACACAATAAACAGTGCTCAAAGAAGCGTCGTGGTCAATGATGAAGTAGCGTGGATAAGAGAAGCCGTCCTCATCATGTACCATCTCTACAGACACAGCGTCGTAAAGCTCACGCCGGAACTCGCTGTCAAGCAGATAAATTTTACGAGTTTTAACTGCAACGCCATGAGCGCCGGTCGCCACGTCATCATCTCCATCATCTACGGGCACGTCGTCATCAGAATCATCACTGCCATCTTCATCATCACCGTCATCACCGTCATCACCAGAATCATCACCGTCTTCAGGTTCTGTAGTGTCAGGATCCCCGGTCTCATCGTTATCGGTCTCTGTCCCGCTGGCGTCGTCGCCGCTCTCTCCATCAAACTTCATAGCTTCAAACTTCTTTGTGAGTTCCTCAATAGAAAACTCATCAAGCTCAAAATCAATGTCTTCAAGAGTGATATTGTACTTCTCCATAAGTTGGAGTTTCTCTTTAATGTCCATGTTGCTCACTCCCTTCTTTGTGTAATGTGTAATCGCATCCGGCAAATCAGAAAGCATAGCAGCAAATTGCGTATAGAATTCATCTTTATCAAATGTCGCCAACGATGCGGATTCAAAACAAGGTTCAGCGTTTCCAAGGAGGCAGAATGCTTGGAACTCAAAGTCCTCAACAATCAGTAGCTTATTCTCTCTATGGCACTGGTTGACACCGATCTCCATAGACTGTGCGGTGATGCCGTCCTCTTTGATCTTGGCGTAAGCCTCCTGCCGTTTCCATAGCAGGACATCTGCACAAAGATATTCATGGATGGTCCCATCATCCTCTGCTACCTTATTCCACCAGAAATCAGCAGACTCCGGCACCACGCCAATCGGCTGTGTGATGTTCACCAAAGTCGGAGTCCCTTTCTTGCGGATAATCTCTGCGTCGTGCGCCCCAATGCTATCAGTCTCCCGGTGGTAGTTTGCTACAACCGGAACATTGTAGATAGACTTCTTGGCACATCGCTCCATGGTATCACGCGAAATAAAAGACCCATTTCGATTTTCGCCATGGTACGCAATTCGTAGCACGCCGTAATCAAATGAGTCGTTACACTTGATAATATTGTCAAGCGAAGAATTAAAGAGCAACCGAGTGTTTATCCAATCACCTCCTTGCTCAAAACTTTTAGAACATCAGCGTATTTGAAAGAACGTAAACATCGAGTTCTTCATCAAGATTAACCTCAATGTCAGTGTCGTTTTCAAACACCCATAACATTCCACCAATTTGATTGCTTATAAAACGAAAACCGAGACTCTTCAATTTATCCCGGTCATCTTCTGTCATTACATAAATGAATTTCATATTGCCTTTCTTCCCGTCTTATTACTCTTCGTCTTGCTCCTTGGCAAGTTCACCATTGTCGCTTAACTCTCCCATCTCTGCCTCTGGGCGTCCTCGCTCCTGCGATTCTGCTGGCATTGTATTAGTCGACCTCAACGGCATAAACCTCTCCTTAATACCAAGGATAGTATCTTCGAGGAAGTTCATGTTTGACAGGTCGCTCTGCGGCATTCCATATGCAGCCGCAAGATAGGACACCATAGGCATCCCGACTTGGCACATCTTAAGATACTGCCCGCCAACCTCATCACGATTGAAAGGAGAGGTGTCGAGAATCGTAACTTTAAAATACTTGCCGTAGGTCAAGGACTGGATGTACCTGTTAATTACATCTTCGATATTCTTTACAATGCCATAGACCAAACCCTGGTCAGCCTTAATGGACAAGAGCAGTGCATTACTGGAAGACTTATTACTGTTGAACAGTAGAGAAGAAACACCCGCCGCACTAAACAACTCATTGGTTGCGTCGGCTACTGCATTCGACTGCGCCTTGTTAGAGTTGTCGAACGAAATCTTCTCCACGCCCATCGGAGATAGGACGGATCCAACAGCGTCGGGAAGTACCCCGTCAAGGTTCCTCCAAAAGTCTACGGCTTTATCAAGATCCATTTGCCAACTACCATCATTATTAAGGCCAAGCTTCATAACGAGAATTGCATAATTCTCCAATTCTGTTTTGGTGAGTTTCAAAGCTTTATATCCTTCCAGATCATAAAGCTCCGGCAGTATACCAACGAACGGAGGGAGAGGATACCTGTTAATATCGCTCGTACATTTAACCGCAAAAGAGGTTGGCGCATCAAGTTCAATCCAGCGATTCTGAATTTTATCAGCTTTATAGAAGTCGTATTTAAGTCTAAACTCTTCTGGGTAGAATGGAAGATTCCACGGGTGTTTATCAAAATACGAAAAATCGAAATTAACATTAAATACATTTCCAACGATCGACGCAATCTTGCAATAATTAGAAGGAAGTCGTTGAATAGTGATATTGTCGCTCGTCACCCAAAGAGTTCCGTAGAACACATCTTCTCGCAGGCAAACAGTTAGGATCTTCGGAAGCTGAGATTTTACTTGAAATGCCTCCATGTCGCGAAGTACTTTATCAAACTCTCGCTTAACAGTTTTTTGATTTCGTCTATCTACATTCCTGCCATTTGGAGAAACAACATACGCAAAATCATTAAGCATCGTTAGATACGAAATAAGTCTACGAAAATAAGAACTCGCACCATATACTGCGATACAGGCATCTCTAATCTGTCTCTCGAACTTGTACGGGTTTGTTAAAAAGTGCAGGACATCTTTCTTGTTGTATTTACGGAATATCGGGTTATCGTATCTGCGATTTAAATCTCTCGTTATAAGATGGTTCAAGTATTTGAAGTTTTCCGGCATCCTAAATGTGTCGGTCCGATCAAATGTCTGCCTCGGTTTATCTCCAACAGGAGTTTCTTCAATGATAGCTTTTTTCTCCACGCTGTTCACCTCCTTTACATAATCTTAGGCTGTCGTTGACAAGCAAAAAGAACGCTAAGGTCTATATCCCCTTTGCGCTTCTTTCGATACTGATCCTCTAGTTGCGAAGAGACCCAGTAGTTATAGCTTAACGACGAGTATCTATCTTTTCTATAGCCAGACTTCTCATACACCTTAACACCGTTTGCTGTATCTTCGTATTTGAGGTTAATCAATTCGTCAACCAGCATAGTTGTATTGATGTAGGGAAGTCTGAAATTTGTTTTCTCAATCGGATTAAGACTACCCCAACCCTTCAAATCAGACAGGATATCTTCTGCATCATACTCAGTCATGAGTAGGCGAATTTTTCCTGAACGGAACCCTTCTCGCAACAGGAACGCGCACTCACTATTAAAACGAGCTGTCTGATTGTTAATTACATAAAGAGCTTTCGGTGCGTCCATATCTGTACACCTGGCCGCAAGCTCGGTGTTGTTATAGCAAGACAACGCACCGTATGTTTCACCGGTGTCGGTGTCGTAAACATCGTCCAGTAACAGATCAACGATACCCGCGCCAACACCCTTGCCGTCAATGACAATGTAGTCAGCCTCGAATTCCTCATACAACCGACGCAATCGCAAAGCTTGCCGTTGCGTAGTCTCACCTTCGTGCGCTTCTGTATAAACAATATTGTTGTAGAAGCGCCCACGAGCATTGGGGATCATTTGATTCACGAAGATAGATGTTGCATCGTTCTCGACCTTTTTGCTGGAACGCATAAGCGCAATATCCGCAGAGATGATTCTTATCTCATCTTTAATCTTACGAGGGATAGTCATATTCTTACCGCCAAATCTACTGGACATGCTAAATGGAACAAGAGGGTATTTGATTTTGCGGTTGCGGTTGATTGCCTCGTAATTAAAGAAAGACCCTTCTGTGTCGCCAGTCCACATACATTCCATTTCTCGCTTCCATTGGGCTTCGTTGAATGTTGACTCGGCCATTTCATCTGCGGCTTGTTCTGCGTTATACAAACCTTCTTTAATTGAAAGCTGATAGGGGAGGCCGCAAACAAAGTACGCCTTGCCTTCCATCATTCGCTCATAATAATCTGTAACCCGCTTATAAGACCAGTGGTCTTTAAACCAAGCGCTTGTTAAATAGATATGTTTATTACGCTCTCTCAAATGTTTATACTCTGGCCGATCAACAAACGGAGGATGTCGTTCGTCGGATGTAAACTTCTTAATTACTGTATTAACAGTCTCCTCGCTTATCATCCTAAACTCATCAAGCAGAATGATGTGGGCGCGTGCGCCTCTCGCCGAGTCGCTGGCCGTAACAACTTTAATGAAGGAACCGTTATGGAATAGCACTTCCGCTTTCTGGTTTGAGATCTGAATTGACCTGATCTCATTTTTCAGATTTGGAGAGTTTGGAACAAGCTGATTTTGTATATACTCAAGTATGTTAATACTTTGAGATCTTCGTCCAGCGGCAATACAAATCTTTGTCCCCGGATAAAGAATGCATCGGGTTGAACAGTATACGGATGCTAGAAAGCTCTTGCCTTGCAATGTGTTATCGTATCGGCTTTTTATCCGACACATCTCATACTTTCGCATGAGGTCAGCATACATTTTCACCCACGAATATCGCTAGGGTGCCGGAGACTCGTGGGCGCATTTTATTCTGATAACAGGTTCAGCGCCTATGCGTTACGGACGGATGTGCTTATTACGACACAACTTACCTCGGTGTTGGCGTGCCATTCGGTTTAGCGTTCACCGATTTTCCCCGGTTATCTTTGCTTTCCATTTCTGAAAAGTGAGGCCAGGTTTATCAAAACCTCTTGCGGCAATATAGGCCGTATAATTGTTCTGATCCATCTCCATAAGAAGAATTTGCTGGAACGGCTTCAGGTTGATATTTAGATAGTCCTTTACAAAGCGATGCGGGTTTTCCCTATAAAAAGAAGTCCACGCCGCAATGCCCTCAAGTATTCTCTGTTCCCGCGACTTTGTATAATCAAGCTCTATAGTTTGTACTGGCGTATACTCAATCAATCAACATCACCGCCGTCGTCATCAAAATAGTCCGGTCGCGTCACATCATATTTTTCTACTTCTTGTTCGTACTCCTCGTCATACTTACTTTCGGCACCGACCATTTTAGTTAGGCCACCCATAAACCAAATATAGTTTTCATGGATCTTGTCTACGTCTTTCCAGTCGTCCGCCACTTCCGGTATCGGGCGCGTTTGTTCCCAACGCTGGATGCCAACGCCGAGAGGCATGTTGTCAAGCCCCGCATCTCTCTCGTCCGCCTTGATCTGGCTAGGCTTCAAATTGAGAGACCCTAAAATGTTTACGAGGGATGACTGCTGCTTTTCAAAAGGCTTGCCTTCTTTTTGAAGCTGATCAATCTCATATGCGGAAAGACACGCCTGTTTGACTAATAGATCGGTTGCCGGTTCAAGCGGACGTCCATCTGTCAGCTCATTATAGCGTCGCTGTAGGTCGAAGTAAGACTCGTCTGGTCTACCCGGACCCCACCTCTGAATAAGCTCTTGCGGAATCTCAGGAGTATCAGATGCGATCTTTCCATCTGCATCAACCAAAGCCGCATGAGCTTGGGCGAGTCTTTCCTTCGCTTCCTCCTCAAGTGTGTCATCGAAGGTCAGCCCTGCATAGTGATTTAGGTTTGTCTTTCGAATGTACTGTCTTGGGATTGAACTGGTCGCCGGTATCTTAGTGGGGAGGTCCCCGAAGAGCGACTTTCTCCAATAAATGTCAAATTTACTGCAAAGCCGCCTGGTCGCTTCTTCATTAGAAAGACCACGCTCGCTTTTCAATCTTTCAAAGAATTCGTCAACACACTTATTGCACCATGGGAGGTAGTTGTTGTTCCCGCGATACATACGGCTCTGTACTGTCTGAAAATTTGATCGTTGCTTAGAGTAAACCCGCCGACAAGCGATGCACATATAATGCATGTTCTCCGGATCTTCTTTGCTTCGCGCCTGAAGTTTTTGTTTAGCCATCAGACATCACGCTCTACTGGTTGAACAAATCCCTGCGCGACCTCTTGTCTCAGGCGAGCTCCAGGACGAAATCTCGGTACTTTCTTTTCCGGGACTTCGTAAGTATCAAACTGATTGGTGATGGTCCTTGGGGGCAATGTTCTTGCTTCGAAACACCCAAAACCTCGGAAAGAAATGCTCTCACCATTTGCCAACGTCTGTTCCAAAGCAAGCAAGACCGCATCAACCATAAGCTGTGCATCCTTTTTGTAGTATGTAATACCGGTGATCTCTCTTGCGGCGTCAAGTACGCGGTCAGTAAATACTTTTATTGGAATTCTGTTTTCATCTTTTGCCATGTTTACTTCCTTTCATTCCTAAGCCGCTATACATCAAAGATAGATGTCGGCTTAATATCTTGTCTGATCCCGCCTTCATCAAAGAACTGTCCAATTTGTTCATCGGCGGAAGTATCGTCATAAAGTCTCACCATCTCAGCTGAAGTCCAACCAACAACTGTTTGAATGACAGAATCTGGTAATCCAGACTTTGACAGCTTCGTGGTGAAATAGTGCCGAAGTGCGTGCCAGTAAAATGGAACACCGAGAATGCGACTGAAAATCTTCGCCCAACTATTTAGCGTCGAAACATTCATCGGCTGAGTCGGATCTGCTCTGTCGTACAGAAGCCATTCACTCTCAACCCCATTCTCCTCACGCCACTTCATGAATATGTCATAGTACGGATTAAAATCTTTTGCCAAAGTATAGCAATAAATATACTTGCCAGCACCAGCACCCTTTGTTCGTACCTTATCGGGTGTCTTGTACAGAGACCCGTAGATCAGATTGTCCGGGGTAAACCAGTCAGCCTTAAACCTAAGCAACTCTGATTTTCTACGTCCGCCATACATAGCTAAAGCAACTGCGCAAGCCTGATCGTACCGCTTGCTCTCAACAAGGATATCAAGCAATCCTTGAAGCTGCTCATCTGTAAAGACCGTCTTCTCTCGCACTGGCTGATTAACTGGCGACTCAATCTTTCGGACAATCGGACGGTAATCCTTGTACTCCGGCTCGTCGTCGGCAAGGATATTTTCAATATAATTCGACAGGCTACTGATTGCAGATTTGACCCGCCGAATCCTAGCAGGAGAGTTCCCATTCTCAACCAACCAATTCTGCAAGGCAATTATGTCCCGCTTGGTTAGCTTGTGAAAATCCTTGTTGTCCAAATTGTCCAGTATGTATGTAAACACAATAAGCAGGTCAGAGTCGTACCCAGCAATTGTCCCGGGGCTTCTCTGAATAGATTTCAGGTAAAGAAGGAAGTCGTCCTTTAGCCGCATATTACCCTTGTTGATTTGTGCGGTCTTTTCCGGGCTAGTGATTTTGGTGCGAATTGTTTTACGCGGCATGTAGTCACCTCGCTCCTTTGTCAGACAAAATGTTGTTGCAAATAGAAAAGCCGCAACCTCGCAGTAAGGTCACGGCTACTCTGAGAATCGTATATGGTATGTACAGTCACGCCCATACCCTGGCTTAAAAAAGATGAGGGTTTGTCCTGGCGTTGAATATAATCGTTTTGAATTTGCATAATCATCTGTCCCGCATAAAGCGCGGGAGATAATCGTGTCGATGCCAAGTGCCTCAAATTCCTCATGATGGTGTTTATCCCCGAGGATTACACAGTCGATATTCTTTCCATACTGCCGACTAAACAAAGTGTGCAAAGTCTTGCCGGCCGATTTGATACTATCGAGATCTCCATGTGCGGCACAGATAGTAAAACCGCAAACATCAAGCAGTGCAAACTCAAATGTGTCTGACTCTACTACATGGATATCTGGTTGTTCTGCCAGCCGCCATTTCA
>Ga0326514_10001581_pt1 | contig 14790 bp, 10 predicted proteins | sample 3_2548_0518_D_FD_203653 | JGI IMG/M metagenome (GOLD analysis project Ga0326514, IMG submission 203653) | Bovine rumen microbial communities from UC Davis, California, United States - 3_2548_0518 | ecosystem: Host-associated > Mammals > Digestive system > Stomach > Rumen | place: USA...
TTTGGGGAAAGGGGATGTCGTGCGCCCAAGTGCGACATCTTGTAAAACATTGTTACTTACTGTAGTTATGAGGGCAATCCATTGCGTTCATGTCCCAATATTACGCATTAAAAAACTTCTGCGGATTTTGGGAAATATGAAAAAATTGATGGTGATATTGTTATTAATAATGACAGTGCAAGTAATTATTGCACAGGACAAGCAAGCACTATTAATTGGAATATCTCGCTATAGTAGTGTCTCCAATTCCCCATGGAGCGATATTCATGGGAAAGAGGATGTTAGCCTAATTGCTTCTGTTCTCAAAAAGCAGGGGTTTAGAATTGATTCCATCACAGATTCAGAAAACCCGACCAAAGAGAACATTGTAAATGCTATTAGGAAAATCACTCGCAATATAAAAAAAGGAAGCATTGTATATTTGCATTTCTCAACCCATGGTCAACCTGTTGAAGACGGTCTCTTAAATAAAACAAAGGACGAAGATGATGAATGGGACGAATCTATAATCCCTATTGATGCGGGAATTAAATACAACAAGGAAAAAGACTATGGGCAGTTACATCTCATAGATGACGAGATTGATTTTTATGTTAATTTAATAAGAAAGAAAATAGGGCCTCGTGGCTATCTATATATTACCATAGATGCCTGCCATGCAGGAACGATGATAAGAGGTGATGAAGGGGCAAGAGGAATAAGCCTAGGGTTTTCCTCTTCAGGGAAAAAGTATTCCCCTCCCCTCATTGAAAAGAGACACTATAAACTCGCAGTAGGACAGTTTCTAAGCCCTGTTCTGTGCATTGAAGCTTGCAAAGCCAGGGAAACCAATAAAGAAATAAGACTACCAGATGGGAGAAGATACGGATCTTTATCTCTGAATGTCTATTATGCTCTCCAAGAGCATCCGTTATCTTTAGACGGGAAGCAATTTGAAAATGACGTTCGTAATTCTATACGAAACAAAGGTCTATGGCATAGTAACCAAACATTAGTTGTAGAAACAAGCGAATAATTGTTAGGAAATGGGTAAGTTAGAATCTTTTATCACAAGTAATAAGGAAAGAACTATTAACTATCTTTCCTCCCGATATTCTGCCTTATCCCGTCAGGATATTGAGGACGTGTTTCAAGATTCCTCTATAGCTCTTTATGAGAAAGATCGCGATGGCCATTTGCAAGATCTAAAAAGTTCCTTATATACTTACTTTGTAGGAATATGTACTCATAAGGCTATAAACTCTATCAAAAAACTCAAACCTTTTGTTTCACTAGATTTTGGGGACCAGCCTTTTCGAGATAAAAGTATATTGGATAGTCGCATTCAGGAGATCATCGAACTTACTGAATTTGGATTGGGTCAGGATGACATTTGCTCAACTGATGAGATAGTCGATATGGTAATGACAGAAATCTCTCCCAAATGCCATAACATTTTTCTTGGCTATTATTGGGACAATCTATCAAATAATGCAATAGCCTCCATGTATGGATATGCAAATGCTAATGTGGTTAAGTCGGAAAAATATAGATGCATAGCTCTGTTCCGCAAAAAATATCATGACTTAAAGGCAAAATTTTATGGTGATTAACAAAGATAACATTATCAATATACTGGATTCCTATTTCTGTGATGAGCTGTCATTAGAAGAACAGAAAGAAGTGAGGGATGCTATCTCAAATGACCCAGACCTAAAAGAGCAGGCTATGCTTTTTGCAAAAATGGTCCGGAAGGCTAGAATGCGTCAATCCTCATATGAGCAATCCCTCTATTCAAGAAAAGCATTTACTTCTTGGAAATGGATTGTAGGAATGGCTGCAGTAGTTCTGGTCTTATTTGGAGTCAACATCTTTGGAAAGAGCTATATGTCAAACCAAATTTTTAAGAACTGTTATTCTGCTTATATACCAAATTCAGACGTTAGAGGGGAAAACCCTATAACCATCGAAGAGGAAAAACTCTTTAAGACTTTTAACGAAATCGGCGTAAAAAACGATTCTGAGATTATCTCTAAGTTAGAAGAATATAAAGAAAAAGCTAAAGACGATTATTGTTTATCTCTTTATGATGTAGATATTCATTGGTATCTTGCATTGGCATATGTTAAATCACATAGATTTAAAGCGGCAATTTCTGAATGCGATTATGTCATTTCAAAATACCCGGATTCAACATATATACCTATAGCTTTAAGCCTCAAAAAGAAAATAAAAGGAATCCCCTTCCTTTAAACAACACATCACTATAATATGAAAAAGATAATTAATAACATATTGAACATAGATGTAATTATAATCACGGTAATTGCATTCGTTTTCATGAGGTTTATAAGTGCATTTATGCCTAGTTTCTCAGCAATAACTCCATCTGCTCAGAACAAGGGAGCTTTTTCTGATGTGCTGTCAAAAATTGATTATTATAGCACATCCAAGGATACGGCTTTTAATATAGTATTAGTGGATATGACAGACTTGTACTCAAGAAAGGATATCGCCAAACTATTACTCGATTTAGATTCTTGTAGACCTAAGATGGTTGGCGTAGATCTTTCTTTTTTCCATCATAAAGATGAAAGTGGAACTATTGAAGATGACTCTATTCTCATACAAGCAGTCAAGAGTACAGCCCCCAAAACAGTTTTTGTTTACGAGCTTCAAGATTATTCGTCTAATGATAATGCCTTTCATTCATCAAGGCATTCCTTTTTCGTGGATTCTGTAGAAGTCAATGAAGGCTTCTCTAATATAAAGAACAATTTTGACCAAAAGGCTGTAAGCGTATATAAGGCATCTGAAAAGCTTAAAGATCAAAAGGTTTATTCTCTCACTGCAGAGATGCTGAAATTGTCTGGAATGTTGGATGTGGATGAAGATAATGATATACCCATAGATTTTGCTTCGACAACTTTTAAAATAGTTGATGCCAGGGATTTTACACTTTCAGACATTCAGGATAATTTTGTGTTAGTAGGAGCTGCAAGAAGTAATGATGACGTAGTTAATACACCAATGGGGGCAATATCAGGCTTGCTTCTGCATGCGTACACTTTACATTCCATGCTAAATAAGCCCAAAGTTCATGTAGTAGGCAATTTTGTAAACTACTTATTTGGACTTATCATGTGTTACCTATTAGCCATCATTCTTGTGTGGTCAGATAAGGCTCTTGATAGGAAACCAACGGCAACAAATGTCTTCATTAAACAATCTCGTTTATTGCCACAAATCTTTTCGGTTCTATGGCTTATCTTAATTATGTTGTTCTCATATGTGATATTGAGAAGTTACAACTATTATATAAATGGTCTATATGCTATTGCGATACTCGCTATTACTATTGAGACGAAAATCCTTTATTCTGCATCAATAGCTTCTCTCTCTATGAAAAGAGATCTCAAGTTCTTCAAGCATTCTATTTATCATTCTAAAAAGTAGAACGTCATGAAAAGAATAATATTATTTACAATCTTTGTGCTGATTGCCACCCTGTCATTCTCCAAAGGGAGGTATTCCGTTTTTTACATTAAGGGAGAAGTTTCTATCTTAATAAAAGGAAAGGAAGTCAGACTAAAGGAAAAAGACCAACTTTCCCCTAAAGATTTTGTATCAGTTCCTCCTCGTTGCGGTCTCATACTTAAAGATGAGAAAGGTAGACGCATATGTGTTATAAAAAAACCATATAGAGGAATATTATCTCTAGTAGTTAAGGAATCCAGGGATGATTCTTCGATTATTGATTGTACGCTAGATTTCTTTAAATATCTAGGGAAAAGATGCTTTGGAGACATGAAAGATGATTCAACATATATGCGAAGAACAGCAAGTACATCACGTGGTGAACAACGTGAGGCTTCAACAGAAGAGGAACAATACATTGATACAATCAATGAGATTATCAAAAAATTGGAAACAGACATATTATTCCAACAGGATTAACTTATGAAGAAAAAGGCTTTAATTATCATTCTACTAGCCTTTGCAGTTCCTTGTTGCTGGGCTCAGGAAAGGCTCTCGTCTCAACTAGATGAGATGCAAAAGAGTCTTGACTATGGAGACAGAGAATTATTCAATAATCTTGTAAATGTTATATCTTTTGACAGTTTGAATGCTGCAGACGATTTATGCAAAATACGCTATTATAGGATGTGCGGTGATTTTTGCTATGAATCCAATAATTACGAAAAAGCTACAGTTTACTATGAAAAAGCATCCCAACACGTCTTACATTCGGGCATCATTGACAGTCTATATATTCATTCCCAAAATAATCTCGCCAAATCTTACATCCAACTAAATGATATTGATAATGCTGAAAGAGCGCTAAGACATGGTATCGTCTATGGAAGCGATTTTATTGAAGACTATTCTCTTTCGGCCGACCTTTTTCGTACATTGCTAGAATTGGATGCATTTAGAAAGGATTCTTTATTAGGTGATCAAATACATCAAAAGGTTCAAACATATGCTTTCAACACGTATTATAGAAATCATCCCCAAGCGCATCCTGAAAAGCCTATCGAAGAGTTTCTTGAATTGGAAAAAGCATATAAGATCTCTCAATACTGTCAAACAAGGGACTATGTTATTTTTTTATCAAGACTGGGAAGTGCCCTCCAGGATGCAAACATTCTTGACGAGACAAGATTAGTTTATGAAAAAGCGCTAAAAATAGCTGAAAATAACAGGCAAATTGACAAGTTGTCAACCGCCTTAATATGGATTAGGCTTGTTAGAGTTTATGGAAACATAGGTGACACGGAAGCCTTGATAGAACTCATTCCTAAAGCAACTGAATATTACAAATCAATAAAAGACAATAGATATACTGCTGTTGATATTTATAGCTTTGCTGCCTTTTCTTTGATAGAGGGTAATAAATTTGAAGAAAGTCTCTTTTTCCTAAAAGAAGCCGAAAAGCTGCTCGATACATGTAGCGAGAAATCTGACTCTGATCTTGTCATAGCCAAACAAAATATCTATTCTTACTATGTAACCGCGTATATGAATTTGGATGACCAAGACAGATTATATAAGGCTCTAGACGTTTTAGAGGGGCTATTCCTTCCTTATTCTGAGGAATATTATAACTGTTTGTCAATAAAAACTTCCATAGATATGCAGTCAGGCAATCACCTTAATGCACTTAAGCATTTAAGACAAATGGAAAAAAATGCGAATAAACTTTTCAGCAACAATTCTATAGAACATGAAGATATTTTTTGCTTTCTTGGAATAACATATATGGCTTTAAATGATTTCAAAAAAGCTGAGATATCTTTTAAAAGAGCCATTTCCATTTATGAGAAGGGTGCCAGAAACCGACCTGAAAATATTCAGGAATATTTTAATAATTTAGCCGTGATCTATCATAACAAGGGCAATTATTCCAAAGCAATAGAATACTACAAACGTACAAACGATTTGTATCAAGTCATTCATGGAACAAGATCAAAGGAAATTGAATCAAAAATCAACGAATGTAAAAACCATCTGAGATGAAAAGATTATATTTGATCATAGCAGGGCTACATTCTCTTCTTGTATGTTTCGGGCAAATGCAAGCAGATGATAGCATAAAGGTTTTATTAAACCAGAAGATTGCCTATGAAACACAATCAGAATTACCTATAAATGATTATCTAGAAACAAGTACTCAACTTGTTTCTGCTTATATATCTTTAGGGATGTTTACAGAAGCAGAGAGAGTTGTAACGTCTACGGAAAAAGTCTTGTCTCAGAAAGGAAAAAGTAATACGCACCCAGATCTATATTATTCAAGGGGGTTGATCTATTATAGTCTTAAGAACTATGATGAGGCATTTTTACACTTCAAAAAAGCAAAAAGTCTATTTGAACAGTTGGGCGACAATGGATTTAACTACACTTTTACTCTTTCTGCCTTAGCTACAATATACCAGCTAAGAGGCCAATTCTTATTCTCAAAAATGTACTTGGATGAAGCCGTTGAATTGTATAATCAAATAAAGCAAAACAATAATTTAGATAAGGAGTTGTTCTTAAAAGAGCAGATAGCATCTCTTTATAAAAGTATGGGGAAAACTGAGCAGGCGGCGACTCTTTGGAAAGAAATCCTGTCTGTTAAAGGAGGCGATCGGCATCTTATTTACCCGATGGCGGCCAACAATTATGGAATACTGTGTTTAGAGAAAAACAATATTTCTGAAGCAGAGTATTATTTCCGCAAGGCAGTTACTTTGTGCAATAATGTTTTTGACAAAGAATTATTTCTGCAGAATCTCCTATTCGTTTCTATCCTACAGAATGAACCAGATACGGACAGACTTTTGCTTGATTATAATGAATTGACAAAAAATAATGTATCCAATATTTTCACATATTACACAGAATCCGAAAGAGAGGAGTATTGGAATTATCAAGCAGAAGCCCTTACCGGTCTTAATAATTGGGCGGCTTCAAAAACCAAAGACAATAGGATTATTATTTCGGCATATAATGTTAACATCTATGCAAAGAACATGCTACTGAATTCGTATCGTTTAGTGAAGGAGCTTGTTGCCACATGTGGGCAACAAACCCTTGTTGACCAATACGACGCATTAATATCATATAAGAATCTTCTTTCAAATAAAGAAACTCCTGCTGATTCTGTTGGTCCAATCAAGGAAAAAATAAACAAAACAGAAAAATATATTCTTGAAAATATACCAAATCTCACTTCGAGAGTAAATAATATGAACGCCACATATGAGCAAGTAAAATCTTCACTCTCTGATAACGACGTGGCCCTTGAGTTTGTTAAACAAAGCATCCCGATAAGGAATGGTGAAGATTGGAAGTTTATGTACTCTGTCTACCTCATTAAAAATAGACAGGATGGTCCTTTGCTTATTGAACTATGCGATGCAGACTCTTTAGAACAAATACTAGATAAGAAAGATCTCGAATATGAGACCTTCATAGACCATCTTTATGATAAAGATAACGAGGAACTGTACAATTTTGTGTGGAAAAAACTAAGCGCTCATATTTCTGAAGGAAGTCGTGTGTTCTTTTCACCAACAGGTGCGCTTAACACCATCAACTTCAATGCAATACCTTATCATAAAAGTCAACTTGGGGAAATATATGAACTTATAGAATTGTCTACGACAGGAGTAATACCAGACTTTAATAATAAGCCGAACGTCTCATTTAAAAATGCAACTATTTATGGAGACATAAACTATGACACTGATTCAGAAACCATGATGGCCCAATCACACAGTTACAAAATGTTCTCCCCAGGAAAACATTTCGTTTTAAGATCTATAAATTCCAGAGGGGAATGGGGACATTTATATGGAACTGCTATTGAGGCATTTTCTGTTGATAGTATTTTAACTGCTCATCAAATAGACACACGGCTTCTTAGACAATCTGAGGCCAATGAAGAATCTTTTAAATCTTTGAATCGTAATTCAACAGATATCTTGCATGTTGCAACACATGGCTTTTATCTCGAACGTCCTGATAAAGTGAAGGGAACTTTTTTCCTCCCTAATGTGTCATTAGTAAAAAAGGAACAACCGTTGTTATATTGCGGTCTCTTGTTTTCTGGAGCAAATAATACTTGGAATAATAATCTTCAAGCGAAAGGAGTAGAGGACGGAATTTTAACAGCAGAAGAGATTTCCCATCTCGAACTCTCTCGAACAAAAATAGCAATCATGTCAGCATGTGAAACTGGTTTAGGAGCAATAGATGACATAGATGGTGTGATAGGAATTCAGAGAGGATTGAAGAAGGCAGGAGTAAAATCTATTGTCATGAGTCTATGGACAGTTCCTGATAATGCAACCTGTTTGCTGATGAAGTATTTCTATAATAATTTGTTTTCTGGGCAGAATCGGCATACCGCATTGAAGAATGCTCAAAAACAGGTTAAATCAGTTTATGAGGAGCCATATTATTGGGCCGGTTTCGTAATAATTGACTAAGAATGAATTGGGAATAATACATTTTTTGCAAAAAAAACCAAGAATGATGTTTACCTTTCTAATAATTTGTACACTATTATTTGAACAAATTAATGTAGAAATATGGCAAAGAATAATTTGAAAGACAACTACGGTCAATACGAAGAACAGGTTCTGAACAATTCAGAAGGTATGTTTAAGTCTTTTCCGACTTGGCATGGAAGGATACGCAGGTTGGAATATGGAATAGATTTTATAGTATATTTTGTCTTAACTTTCATAATAAGAGAAGCGGAGCGGGGCACTTATATAGATGAACCCAAATGGTGGTTCTTATGGTTCCTTGGAGCTACCTTATGGATGCTTTTTATATTTCAATCTATCAAAAGAGCGCATGATGCAAATGAAAGTGGTTGGGGCATAATAATACCATTTTATGTTTTCTACTTATTATTTGTAAAAGGTTCTAACGGAATAAACCAATATGGCTCAGATCCCAAAAGGTCATATAATGCACAGATTGATGAACTAATGCAGAATGAAGAGGAGCAAGATGATACAACGAACGTTTCAAACGATCCTAAAGCTGAAGAAAAGGTAATAGAGGTTCTTGATGAAGAAAACACCACCCAAATAAAGGATGATATAGATTTATTCGAATATCAAGGGAGTGGAGTATACCAGGCATATGCTTCTTCTCAAAGAGAGGAAATTGGGAAACAATCTTCTGAATCTCAAAAGAATGAAGAGAATAAATCAAACAATAGTGATAAGAAAACAATTTTGGCTATTCTCGGAATTATAATAATTCTTGTCATAGCAATCTTATTTGCGGCAAACAAGTCCACTCCCAAATTTAATCCGCAAACATCAGAAAAAAGCATTGAAGAATCAATTGAGGATGTGACTTCGGAAGATTCTCAAGAAGTTTCAGAGAAAGATATTGAACTTGAGCAATTTAATCAGCAAATGATCGAAGAGGCTGCTTTAGAGAATTCAAAAGCAGGTACATATGTGTCAGAAGGTGTTAAACTGGCTTCTGTTACATATGATGTAGAAGACAGAGCCATGGTTTTTGAATACCAAACGACAAATCTCATCGCAGATGCACTTTCTCAATCATCCCCAAAAGAGCATAAGGATGAGATGATTAATGAAATGAAATCAGAGAAGCAATTTTCTGTCGTAAAGATTGCGATGGAAGAATATGATTTTAAATACAAATACATATTTAAGAAAAAGAATGGTAATACCGTCAGATCTATAACGATTTCATGGTCTGATTTCCAGTAACATAATGAGTATAAAAACAGAATGAGATGGAGTATATAGATTCAATTTGGAATGATGTCGAACGGAATAAAGACGAGATTTTATCATCTTTATTGCATGTTTTGCACAGCAGCTATGACTTAGGTGCTGTGCAAAAAGAATGCGAATCTCTACTGACTTCTTACATGATAGAAAACGGGGGCAAGGAGAAAGCATCAGATATCATGCGATGGGTTGGACAAGCTGTACTCGACAATGCGATTTTTGCAAAAGATAAAACTGTTAGTGACGTTCTGGGCACTTCTGAGTTGAAATTCAAATCTTTTAGCAAGCGCCTTTACGATCACGGCGTTATAAAAGCAGAGCACAATATGGATACAGCTTATAGAGCATATTTATGTTATGCTTTATGCAAACAACCTTTTACTATTATTCAAGAACAAAATGTTCATGATGAAGACGCAAATGTGATAGAAGATGATAAGATAACAGATGCTAATCTGTCATCAAAAAAGTACGTTATCAAAAAGCATGAAGTTCCTAATTATGTCTTTTGGCCTATTTATATAATACTACTTATTATAAGTGCTGTTATTCCTATCTGGTTCGCAGTATCTAATGATTTTGAATCGTCTGAAACACGTTTTTTAGGAGCCTGTGGTATTATTGCTGCAATGGGGAGTAAAGAGTCCCTTCACAAATTACTATCCCATTTCTCAAAAAAATATCTCTTGAATTTTCTTGGTATTTATGGTTGCGGAGTAGCCGGAGCTTTCTTTACTGGCATTTTTTATTTCTTTTTATTATCGAAGGGATTTGGCGGATTATTAGGCTGGGTTCTGTCTTTCATCTTGTCTGTTGTAACAGTAATGATATTTGCCGGAGTTGTTTACTTCTTGGTAAACAGGCCTTTTAAATTCAATCTTCCCCATCATAGACCCCAGGATAACAAAGAAAAGGAAACATCAGCAAATGGGGAAGAAAAAGAAAGTGTTGATAGCATTGAAATAGAAAAGGAAACTCCAACGGTTGATTCTATAATACAAAATAGTGAGAGCCCTAAAGGTGAACAACCATCACCACAACTAAATGATGATGGGGAATCAGTAAGTAAAGCCACCCAAGATGTTGATGAACATGATTGTTCCTCAGAAAAAATACATGAGGAGGAGAATGAAAACAATTCAAATAAATCTCAACAAGACAAGCATAATGAAAGCAGGTTTTGTAGTAAGAGCCTTGGTTATGGAGCTTTGTTAAAAGGTGCGATTATGTTTGTAGTTGTTGCCATCATCTTCACTATTGCATATTACGTTGCTTATCCATATTACCAAAAAGTAGAATTTGAAAAGGCTATAGCTTTATTAAAGATAGGAAATAATGAAGACGCCGAAAAGATTCTTCGATCACTTGCAGAATCAGGTTTTACTGATGCTGAAACAAAATATGGAATTATGCTTATTAATGGAGATTTTAATAAAACAGATTTATCTTTGGGAGAGAAACTATTGTTAAATGCATCTCAGGAGGGAGACACCCTGGCTCAAGCAAAACTTGGTCGTTACTACTATTGGATTAAGAAAGACGTAACAAAAGCATTTTATTGGACAAAAGAGGCACATGCAAATGGTTCTATTGAAGCTCTATGTGACCTCGTTTCTTTTTATAGCACTGATGACTCCAAAGAGTATCAAAATCAGGATTCTGCTGTTTTTTACGCAAAGTTAATTCCCGACAAAAACTCTAATAAAGAGCTTTTCATGGGGAACGCTTATTCTTCGGGAGATCATCCAAATTATACAATGGCATTCTATTGGTGGAAAAGAGGAGCTGCCAAAAATGATGCCAGTTGTTTGGACAACCTTGGTTTCATGTATCATTACGGAAATGGTACAGCAAAAGATAATAATGTTGCTTTAGAATATTTCTTAAAAGCAATAGATCTTCAACCAGATGACTCATATGCACTAAGGCATCTAGGAGAAATATATTTCGAGAATGGAGAATTAGAAAAGGCCAAAAGCTATCTCCAAAAATCTGCTGATCTGGAAGATGAAGATGCTCAAGAGGAACTCTCAAGATTAGAACTAACGGGAAAAATCTATGAATAAATAAGTCCAACTATTAATAATGACATACTAATATGAAAAGAACCATATATATATTTCTTTTGCTGTTGCCTACCATTTGCAATGGTCAAACACTGTCTGAAATTGCTCGTGAGCTAAACAAAAGCCTCCCGTCGAAGAATGAATTTGTTTCTATTAAAAGTGTTTCTTTTTCTAAGAACCAATTCATTCTTAATGCAGAAATAAATGTTGGCAAGCAATTTAATCTGATTTATTATAAATCAAAACCCAAGGAAGCTAAAGAGTGGTGCAAGGCATGGACTATGATAACATATAAGAAAAGCGCTTATATGTTCAATAGGATGATAGAGAAGAATGTTGACTTCGTTATTCATCTTCGAGATATTAAAAATATAGAAGATATGAATGTTGTTCTAACCCCTTATGATCTGAAGGATGCCATTAAGAAATATGCTTCTTTGGACAGTGACGAATTGCAATTGACATGTCAATGTATTGCCACTAACATACAATCTCCCCAGCAAATTGATGAGATTACGTTTATTACAGGGGCAAAGCTGACATCTACATCTCTTGAAAATTATTATTTAGTAGATGATGAATTCTTTGACTTTAAAGATCTCGAAGAAGAGATGGATAATCTCAAATTTGATATATTGGAAGAAGAAAAGTCTACCCTTAATGGGACTTTTGTTATCCAGTTGTTAATTAAAACTGGACGTTCCCTGAAATATGTGTATACAGGGAAAAAGAGTAAATTAACTTTTCCCATCACTGTTTCTGTAACAGAATTGAAAGCGTTATTGAATAATGAAAAAAATAAGCTTACTCACAATACAATAACATACCAAAATCTCTCATACAAGAATTTTCTATTACTCCAATATGAAAAAACACCATCTGCAATGACAGATTTTCTGAAAAGTTTCGGATACAGTTTCTATAAACAAGAACCGGATAACGGCAATCAAGGGGAAGACGTTGATGTTTATAGTTGGATAAAAATGGATGAAGATTATTTTTCTTTTATAAAAAGGCACTATAAGAGGGTGTCAAAAAGATTTATGCAGTCATTTGTAATAGGCTTTTCTAGCAAAAAAGAGGCAGAAAAGTTTCTATCTGATGCTTTAGCAGATGGATACGAAGAAAATAATATGGCTAATTTCGATAACGATCTCCAAGAAGAGCTAGAAGATTACTTGTTTTATTATAATCCCAAATGCAAATGGATGATGTTCGTTAAACAATTGGATAATCTTTATAAATTTGAAATCTGTGATAGCAAAGAGTATTGATGGAAGACTTTCTGAACTATTTTTATTGGCATATATGTGTGATAAAGTACTATTGATATTATTAAGCAAGTAAGAAAACTATTTCTCACAATTATTTATCTGTATGAGAAGAGCTCAATTTCACATCAAGCGTATCCTGGAATATACAAGTTTTTTTAAAGATAATAAGGAATTTGATGTTGTTCCCGTACTTAAAAAGTTCAATCGTTCGAACCTTATTAGAATGGCAGCATTGACAAGTCTTCATTATGGCAACTTTGAAATGTCCATTCAAGAAAGAGCTTTTTTTTCAGAGGCAAGCAATAAGCACAAATTGTTATTGGATAATTTGTTCAAACAATACTATACAAATAATGGACTTGTAGAAGATTCCACAGTTCTAGCATCAACTTATAGGACATCTCTTGAATTGTGGCGTTTGATATTCTCAATTCCTGTTGAAGAGTTCTCAAATACAATGCCTATTGAGGATGCAGAATTAAACCTATTCAAAGTTATACTTACACTAAACGAGAGAATATTCAAATTCAAAAAGAATTCTCAGAAAGAACTTCAATTAGATGAATTGATATTCTTGAATAGCTTTTTGAATAATGATTCCAATGACTACGAACTTCAAAAAGTGTTGCAACCTCAGTCATACTATTTCTATCAATTAATAAAGTTCATCCCTACTAATGAAGTGATGAAATGTGCATCTGACAAACTTCTCGCAGATTGGGGAATAAATACATGGAAGCAGTATTACTCAACAATAATCTGGCTTGCAAAAAATACTGATGATTATTTCAAAGAGCATCAAAATGGTGTCCCCATTATTCCGATAGATATAATGACTCAAAACGACGAAACCGGGCTTTTTGCAAAATCATTAATTGAACATCTATATATAAACGAGGACGACTATATCCCGGCCGAATATGGCCAAGCAGACAAAAAGGAAGATGTGAACATTGATTATAGAAAATTTCGTTCAAAGCCTTTCATAAAACTCAAAGATGGTTCGGGCTTTATTGTCATCAATATTCAATTGTTATGTGAACGCTTGTACAATAGTTTGTTCTTCGACTTCATGCCACTTATCAATGGTCGCAAAGGCAGTGTCGGTTTCTTTGATTACAATAAGGAGTTCGTAGAGAAAGTGCTATTTCAGAACACGTTCTTCAGATGTCTCAGGGAAGATATATATACATGGCCTATACGTAACAGCAAAAGTGAGGACGAAGATTCGCATGAGCCGGATTTCTATGCACGATACCCAAAGGGGGAACTCCTTATAATGGAATGTAAGGCTATCAAAATGAATGGAGAAATAAGGGATTATGCTGATTATGACAGGTTGTTGGATGAATTGCATGAGAAAGTTGTGCTAAAGACCCGCAACCTTGACCCAAGTAGAAAGGAGTTTAAAGGCATAGCTGAACCTATTGGTATTGGACAAATCATTCATCATATTGATTCAATAGAGGCTGATACATTCAAATGGGACAAGAACCTACCAGACCAAGTTGCATATTATCCAATAATTGTATTCGAAGATATTCGTCTTTTACAACCTGGCTTAATGTCAATACTCAACAGGTGGTTCTACGAGGAGTTAAGTAAAATAAAGGAAATTGATCTTGCGGAGATAAACTGTCTACCTATCATTCCTGTTTCCATAAACACTTTATATCTTTATGATGATATAATTCTAAAGAAAGGAATGTTTAAAATAATTGAAGATTATATTCGGTTGTCTTCAAAATGCCATAAGGATGGAAAATATCACGTAGATCAGTTATCGGATTTTGATGCCTATTTGCACACATTTCCTTTTAAAAAGAACAATGAAATAGCACAATGGATATTAAACAAATAAAACTGAGGAAGATATACATCAATTCACAAGAAAATGCTAGGCAAGAATCAAAAATATCGAGTTATTGATATTTATTGTTGTTTGGCTTAACAGCCTCCATTACATTCTCTTATCGTTCACGTGCGAATGTAATCCCTTGATACACAATTGTGTTTAGTTTTGAGGAGGTTAAGTAAGGTGCAAGGCAAGAGCAGAGCCAAGCTTGCTTGAGCTTTGCCGAGCCGCCGCCCTTACTCGGCGGAGCCAAATAAGGTGCAAGAAAGAGCAAAGCCGCCCTTACTCGGCGAAGCCAAGTAAGAAAAGAATAATAATGATTAATAAAATTCCCGCTACGG
>Ga0326514_10001582_pt1 | contig 14790 bp, 21 predicted proteins | sample 3_2548_0518_D_FD_203653 | JGI IMG/M metagenome (GOLD analysis project Ga0326514, IMG submission 203653) | Bovine rumen microbial communities from UC Davis, California, United States - 3_2548_0518 | ecosystem: Host-associated > Mammals > Digestive system > Stomach > Rumen | place: USA...
TATGGTTATGGCGACTATTATAGGTAAAAGGGAGAGGTCAAAAGCGGATTCAGTTTTGAAAGGTGTATCTATTATAAAGAGTCTTCAAAAGGATGGCTGGGAAGTTATGCAGAAAAGAAAACCTTGTCATGATTGTTTAGAGGCTCTGATTTATGTAAACTATTACTTAGAAAATTTAGATGGAGAGAAGTTATGTCAGAAGAAAACAAAAAAGAAACTGAAGTAGTTAATTGGGATCACCTTAAAAATATGGTTAAAGAATGGAATACCGTTAATCCTGTTATAGAAGTAGTACCTGACCCAGAAGAGGTAGTTGAAGAAAATAAAGAATCAGAATATTACTCTTATATTATTGATCAGGATAGCTTGCTTTAAAATTAAAGAATTATAGTATGGTGACTCCATGAATATTTTGTCTTTTATATCATCAATATTAAATACTAAATTTGCCAAGATAACTATTTTAGTTATTATTATAGTTTTATGCATTTTTCTTTGTATACAGCATTTTAAGATGAAGTCTTTAAATAAAGATATTGACAAACTTAATACTGCTGTATTAGAAAAGAATGCAATGATAGATGATCTAAATAGGCAGATTAATCTACAAAAATTTGAAATAGATACCTTAAGTAAAGGTATGAGTATTGTAGATGATTACCATTCTAAAACAGAGGACGTTTTAAATGATGCTTCAGAGTTTAAGAAAGAGATTATTGAAGAGGCAATGTCTAAAGAGGACTCTAAAGAATGGTGGGATACACCTATTCCTGATAATGTCCTTGATATGCTTATTGGCCATAAGTCAGAGTTGTTGCAAACAACCACCTGTACAGGTAGTAACGGAATATAAGTTAATAAAGCCACCTAAGACTTTACTAACTCCGTGCACACCTATAGAATTAAATTTAAAGACTAATGGTGATATGGTGATGACTTTAATAGAGTATGAAACACAATATTTTTTATGCTCTTTAAAGTTACAGTCCATCATAGATTTTTATGCGTCCGAAAACTAGGTGCCTTTTAATTTGGTGTAAGTTATGATTGATTTTTTGCAGGATGCGAAAATAATTCGTAATACAGTAAACAAGGTTTATTGGGAGTCTAAGTTTGCTAGACTTAGAACTCTAATAGAAGAAGATGATTTGTTACAGATGACTTATCTTAAACTTCTTCATAGAGATAATTATAAGAAATATTCACCTAAATATAGTAAGGTGACTTTTATTTATAATGTATCTAAACGTGTTGCTATATCTTATTCCAGTAAAAAATATAATCTTAAAGAATATACTATTTTAAATAAACCAATAACGGAGGATAAAAAGAATACACCAATGATGTTTTTAAAGACTTTAACTACGGAGCTAAAAACAGATAAGTTGGATTTTTATCCACGTTTGTTGCGTATTTCTGCTAATATGCCTGAACGAGAAAGTCATTACATGGCTATAAGGTATAAAAATAAATTAACTCCATTTTCTATAAGTAGAATGTTTGATTTATTTATACACCTTAAATGTCAGAAATATGAGTTAATGAAGTATATCATCAATACTAAATCTAATTCACCCGTTTCTTCTACCGCTTTTCGTTATTTATGGGACGAGATGTATTCTTGTGCAGTACAAGAATTAAAAAAATAACTAAAACAACCTTTTGGAGAAAAACATGTTAAAAGAGTCTATCATTCTTCCATCAATGGGTTATCCTTATAAGGATATTCTCAATAGTAGTTCAGTTTTTGTGAAGCCTATAACAACACGTATATATAAAGATTTTTTAATTAATAACTCGGATGAGGGGGTACTTAATCTTATTGATTCTTGTTTGGTAGATTGTCCTTTAAAAGCAGAAGATTTAACTTTTCAAGATGAATTAGCCGTTTATTTAAAAATTCGTTGTATTTCTTTAGGTGCTAACTTACAGATAGCTTCGGTGTGTCCTCATTGTAAACAGCAAGTGTCTGATACATGGAACTTAATGGATTTAGAATGTACGTATCTTGTTTTAGATGAGTATCCTTTTAAATTTATTTTACCTGATTCTAAGGTAGAAGTAACCATGTCCTTGCCAACCTCAAGAAGTCAAAGATTGGCTAGAGAAGAAGCTCAAAAGAGAGCTACACGTTTTGATAAAAAACTCTCTGATTTTCTACCTGTGTTTTCTACTGTTTCTGTTTTATCTGTATCAGAGGCTCATGATATTGTGAGTCGTTATGATTGGTATAATAAGTTATCTTTAAAAGATGCTATTTACATAGATCAGGTTGCAGAAAAACTACAGGATTTTGGTATTTCAGTTTCTAAGGAAACTGAATGTGGTTTTTGTAAAAAGAAATATAGAGTTCCTTTAACAATAACACCTGACTTTTTTCGCCCAAGTGTTGGGAATATCACCGGAATTACCACATCGACAGGAACTCTTGAGAAAGGCCCTACAGACACAGAGGTATCTGTGTAAAAGTGAAAAAATATCTATTTCAGATAGTGATGACATGTCTTTACTTGAACAGATGGTATATATTGATATCATTCTAAAAGAAAAAGAGAATGTTGGTGGTGTACCACCTAAACCTCCTGTCCAAGATCAGAATAAATAAAATAGAGAATTATATTATGAACTCATTGACTTTTATTAAGGATAATTTAACTCTTAGTGATAAAGAGTTATCTGCTTTATTGGAGAAAACCTTTAAAGATGAAGACCATATCACAAAAATGAAATATAATGAGTTTGAAAATATTATAAACACTCTATTTGTTACTAATAAATCACAGTCTATTAAAACGCTTAATTCATATTATAATTTATTGGTTAATGGTAACACTTCTTTTAGGATTTTTAGTTTATCTCCATTAACCAATAATATTACTGCTTCTAGCAGAGAGATGATACAGAATTATAAGTATATTTATATGTTCTGCCGTTTTATTGACTGTTCTGAGCTTCTTAAAGTCTGGTCACCTACTGAGGCTTATTTTCCTGTCCTTCTTTATATTATTAAGTCTAATCCAGATAAGCCTATAGACTACTCTTATTGGTTAAGACGGTTTAAGGATTTACCAACAGCCTTTAAATTCATTAAGCAGAATAACATAAAGCTGGACTTTACTGAAGAGGAAGACTTAAAGACCCTCTATAAGACCTTACCTCAGAAGTACATAGGTGACTTTCTGGACGCCTTAGGGGATAAGTCATGGTACATAGAAGCCATCAAAGAGGTTGACCATTTCCTCGAAGATGTGGAAGACTGGGAAGACTTAGATAATTAGACTTGTCTAACAGAAAAACCAACCGATAAAGAAAACCCTGATAGATCCTAGTGGTTTATCGGGGTTTCTTTTATGTAAAATTTTTCTTGACAAACTGATTTTTATGTGGTATAAGGTGTTTTGTCTAAGGGAAATTCTCTTAGACAGGTTGATAAATGAAGAAGAGAGAGTTTCTGAGTTTTTTGTTTGCTTAATTCTAGATTTATGATATGGGAGGCTTCCCATAATTCTTTTGGGAGGTGCGTTATGTGTGGATTAACAGGAATAATTTTTGGTAAAAAGGAGCGGTCTGACCGTGAGTTAAAATTTCTTAAGGACTTATTTACCTCAATGTTTGTGTTCAGTGAAGAGCGTGGTCGTCATGCCTCAGGATTGGTCACTTTAAATGTTGATGGTAATACATCCCTCTACAAGGTGCCTGTATGCCCTTCTAAGCTCGTTTTCACTGATGGGTATAACAGAGTACTTAGCACTTTAGATAATCGCACTACGGTTATTCTAGGTCATTCTAGGTGGAAAACTGTAGGGTCAGAGTTTAATAACAATAACAACCAGCCATTAATTACAGGTAAAATTTTAGGGACGCATAATGGGACAATTATAAACGCTAATGATTTGTTTGATAAATTTAAATTTCGACGTAAAGCACAGGTAGACTCAGAAGTCCTTTTTAGGATGGCTGATTCTTCTTTATCTAATGGCGTCTTGAACACAAACATTTATCGTCAATATTTGTCGCAGTGTCAAGGTCATTTGTCTTTTGTGTTAGCGTCAAAAGAAGACCCAGAACATGTCTTTATTTTTAAAGGAGATAAACCATTATCTCTTTTTTACAATAAAGAATTACGGGTAATTGTTTATGCGTCTATTGGTAGGTATATCCTAGATTCTTTAGTTGATAAAGACGGGTGGTATGAAGTGATGGTAGAGGATAATAATTTACTGTCTACTTCATTTACAGAATTTGAAACACTTGTTTCTGAACCTTTTTCATATATAAAAGGTTTTTCGAGTAAGAAAATTAAAACAACAAAAACAAAACAGCTTCAGAAAGAGCTTTTTAAATAGGAGCGAGTATGTCAACTTTTAATCTGTTTGTGTATGGAACCTTGATGCGGGGCTTTCGAGCAAATTTAAATTTTATTCCATCCACTTGTGATATGTTAAAAGGTAAAATAACTGGAAATCTTTACCATTATCCCGCAGGTTATCCTATGGTAGAGATTTTTAATGATAAAGAATATGTGGTTGGGTCTTTTGATTATAAGAGGGATATTGAAGAACAAAATAAACTAAATCGAGTTGAGCCAGAGTGTTTACCTTTTAATTTAAATTATGGTAAAATTTATGGGGAGCTTTATTTAATACCTTATGATGAGGAAATTCTTAGACGTTTGGATTATTATGAGGGTTTTAATCCAGAAAATGAAGATCATTACACACGAACACTTGTTCCAGTAGAGACTGAAGAAGGAATTATTTGGGGTTGGGTATATAATGTTCTGAGTATTCCAAAGAAATGTACGCGGATTTATTCTGGTGATTGGCGTGATTGCTTTTATTCAAATAGAGGCGGGTTGCGTCCAGAATTAACACCGAAAAAATATTAAACAACTGTAAAAAGTTTTGGTAACAAGGAGTTTTAAAAATGCCAAATTATATAAGGATTACTTCTCGTGGTAGACATAATGTTCGCGTCCTGTTAGAGGATGGAACAACTAGAGTTTTACCAACAGCAGATTTTGAGGCAAATTGGAATCAGGTTCAGGTAGCACCACCATTTGAATATGATGAAAATAATTATGTAAATCCTTCTAATCCAGAACATAGAGTTTATATCCGGGTATTGCGTAGAGCTAGATTTAATACTACGGTGTCTTTACCTAATGGTGCTGTAGTTAAAATCCCTAACCAATATTTTAGTACATGGACACAGGGTGTAGATACTTCTGATACCCCTTTATGTGGGGCATACACAAGAGAAACCACAAGAAGACCTCAAAGAGTATTAGAAACAAATACACCCACTGAAGAGCCCGCATTAAGGCGTAGACGCGGTAGACCTAGACGTGACGGATCTACAGAGCCACGAGGTTTTCAAAATCCAGTAAATCAGGCTGACCGTATATATGTTCGTGTGGTTAGAAATGGGAGTGTACACACTTCTGTTTTACTTCAGGATGGCACAACAATTAAAATCCCTAACCAGTATTTAAATACATGGCTTAGGTTAGGTACCACAGATTATAATATGTGGTATGAGAGTTACGCCTATCCTAATGGACGTTCTTTAGAAGATTGTACATTTGGTGTTGAGATTGAGTTTATTGCGGACAGAAATTTAATATCTGATTTTTGTACAGCTATGGACGCTTTAGTTGGTTCAGATAGATTTCAATGTCCATTAAGATATGGTCATTCTTCTAAGGTAAAATGGTCGTTGGGTATTGATAATTCAGTGCAATCTACGCAGCCAAATTCAGGTAAAAGTGGGTTCGAGTTAGCATCCCCTATTCTTAAATTTAATGAAGAGACTAAAAATGAATTGAAAAATGTTTTAAAACTTATTACAAGTGTATTTCAAGGTGAAGTGAATAAAACATGTGGTACACATGTGCATGTTGGAAACTTTGCTAATCGCCTTTCTCTTTCATTCCAATCTAAGGTGCAGTCTTTCCGTAATCTTTATGGTGATTTAGAACGTACAGTATTTGATGCTTTAGTGTCAAAGTCACGTAGGGGTAGTAGTAATCGTTATTGTCAGTCATGTTATGGAACATCAGACTCATCCAGATATTTTAAAATAAATACAAAAAAACTGGATGTTTTTGGGACGTTGGAAAATAGACAGCATCAAGGTACATTAAATATAAATAAGATATGGTATTGGATGGAGTTAAACGGTCGATTTATGACCACCTACTTCAATAATCCTAGTAGATTTGCTAGTGATACACCTCATTCTTTAGTTTCATTTTTTAATGTGATTAATTTATCACAGGAAGCTAGAGAGTTTTATTTTACACGAACGAGAGAATTAAACGATTAAATAATTCCCTGCTTAATGCAGGGAATTAAGAATTAATAAAAGGAGGTTATTATGGAAATTCGACAGGAAGATAAAGAGATTATTACTAATGCTTATCAGGCATTAGGTGACTCTTACCGTAATATGAATTGTCTATCTCTATTCTTAAATGAAGAATATCCTGAACGTTCTGATTTAAAAGATTTAATCTTATTTATGGGATTAATTCGTATGCAGGAATTAGAAAATAAATTACATCTTAATCTTGAATACCCAGTGTTTGGTAAAGAATGTGAGATGCTTTCTAAAGAAGAGTTTAAAGATATGCTCTTGTGTGCTTATGACATAAATTATTATGGTTATTTGGATTATTCTGAAGATCCTAATGGTGAGTGTGTTAATCAAGATATTTCTTTATATAAGCATATTTGTGAGTAATTTTTATGATAGTAAATATACCATATACGATAGTAAATAATGATATTATAGAGCAGGGAGTAGATCACCTGCTTTCTATTAAAGAACCTGTAGGGTTTGATGTAGAAACGAATAAAGACGGGTCTATTCATTTTATTCAAATTTATTCTAATGTTTCTGAAACGTCTCTTATCTTTCCTGTAGAAGAACTGGATATAGAAAAATTAACATCTAAATGGTCTTCTTTAGAAGTGGTTGGTCATAATCTTTCTTATGATTTATCTGCATGTTTTAAACAGTTCGGTAATCACCCTATTCCTATAGCAGATACGTTTTTACTTGCATGTTCATTGCAGGAAGATCAGAAAGGTTTAAAGACATTGTGCAACCAGTATTTTGGATCTCCTATAGTTAAATGGGAAGATTTATTTGGGGATTATGATTACTCAAATATGAGTAAAGAAAAATATAATTATATAGCTAATGATCCATACTATACTTATTATTTATATAATTATTATGTAAATGTTGGTGCTTATCAATTTGTCCTTAAAGCACATGATATAGATCTTAAAGCTATGTTACGTTATATGTATGCTTCTATACGTGGTCTAATCGTAGACTCAGATAAGTTTAATACTTACCTTGAACAATATACACATCAGGTAGATGAGTTGCAGGATAAGTTAAACACTTATGCTGGATGGGAAGTAAGAACAACTTCTACTAAAGATTTAAAGAGACTTCTTTTTGAACAGTTACAGTTACCTCTGCCTCCTGTCACAACCGAAAAAGGAGATGTCTCTGTGTCTAAAGAAGCATTATCCTATGTTCCAGATAAAGATGGCGTAGTTTCTTTAATTACGCAGGTTAAAGAATCACGAGCAATTTTAACAGCCATGAAGAATCTTTAAAAATAAAAATTATGATATGGTGACACCATGAGTGAATTACAATCAGATAAGGTCTATAAAACACTTCATCCAGATTATAAAATTGTTGGGTATGATGGAACGTCTAGGGTTTATAGTGGAAATCCATCATTATCTCAGATTCCTAAAATACTAAGATATGCAGTTATACCACATGATGGAAATAAGTTTTTATATACAGACTTAAAAGCTGCTGAGGTTTATGTTTTAGTGCGTTGGAGTAAATGTACACCTTTAATTCATACGTATGAGACAGGCGGCGATTTATATACACATATAGCTAAGGTTGTTTTAGGTAAGGAAAGTATTACAACGGAAGAACGTGATACAATTAAAGTGGTTGTGTTGTCCATCCTCTATGGTTCTACTGGATATTCTGCGTCACGCACACTCCATATTACAGAGGAAGAAGCTAAAGGTATGGTAGAAGTATTCTTTAGAGCTTTTCCTGAAATAGCAGAGTTTCAAGCAAAGGCTTATAAATATGTTCAAGAACATGAGTATATACAGTCTTTTTATTTTAGACCTCGTATTTTAAAAGCTGATTTAACTGGTGATGATTCTGCACGTAAAAGGCAGTGTGTTAATTCTGCTATACAAAACACAATGAGTGATGCTTTAAAAATATGTATAGGTAGTAATAGAGATCCTATACCGAAATTTGTTACTACAGTATTTGATTCTGTATTATTTGAAGTACCTAAAGATTATACAGAGGAACAGGCTAAGTTTTTCTTGACCGAGTTTTTTAGACCCTGTTATCCTTTTAAATTTAATTTTGAGTATGGTATGGGAAATACGTGGGGAGAGGCACAAGAAAATCTGCATCTATAGTAACTATCTAAAAAGAGATATGGTCTTTTTCTTAAAAATAAGGAGATTATGATATGCTTATTCGTGAAGGAAATAAAATAATTCAGTCCTCTAATGATACTACTTCTTTTCTTTGTAAAAGAGAGGGTTTAGTTCCAGCTAATGAAACATCGTATGATAAATTAATGAATTATCATATTAAAAATGGGTTTTGTATTTTAACAGCTTTCCGTTCTGAAAATACAATGTCCCAGAATGTAGCTTTAAATAAAAAATTAAAGAGTGATTTACGTGCTAAAGATTTAGGTTTCATTACTGTAGTAGGTGGGTATAGAGAGACTATTACTAAAGATAATCCTAACTGGGATAGTGCAGATCCTATTAAAGGTAAAGATGATATTCGTTTATTCTCATCTACAGAATCCAGCTTGCTCGTACCTAATTATAATACAAAGACTAAAGAACCTTTTGAAGATTTTAATGAGTTAGCAGATTACATCATTTCTTTAGGAACTAAATATGATCAGGATGCTGTTTTAATTTCTCCACCTGATGGTAAAGCATATTATGTTATTACTACAGATAGAGAAGGTCTTTCTGAAGGTTCTAAGGTAGGTTCTATTGATATGCAGTTTGACTCTATGGGTCTCGCTGGTATTGCAGATGCCTATTTTACTTCTTTAACAAAGACTGTAGGTAAGATGAAAGCACAAGGTCACGGTAATGCTTTTAAATTTGAAAACTATTTAGGTTCTTATGTTCTTAAACCACTGGGAACAATCGCTGGGGCACATTGTCGTGATTTAAGTGGAGAGCTTCCCATTTTTGGTTCCCATTTAATTACACATTCTGTCTATGCTAAAGAAGCTAAAGCACGTAATGTTAAGAAAGTTAAAGCTGCTTTAACTGGCAAAAACGATCTGATTAAGACATGGGGAATTATCACAGCAGAAAACCCACTTGGTATTGAGGATTTCCCTGATGAAGTGAATGCACAGCGTGATAGAGACCTACGCTCTAAATTAGCACAGAATAACCTTGAGTACATTAAGGTTAAGGGGAAATATGGTAACCCAGAAAATTCCTTGTTCTTAATCAATCCAGCACTATCTGATATGGTTAAGCTCGCTTCTGAGTTCGGTCAGGAGTCTTTCATCTTTGCAACTAACTCACATGATGGTGATTTTAGCTTCGATGCCGGTTATTATGAAATGGATACTCCAGAATCCTTAAAACGTAAATATAAGGATAAGCTGAAAAAAGATCCTGAATATCAGATTATTCCACAGCCTAAATATAAGAAATCAATTACCAAAGACAGGATCATTAACCAGAAAGATGCCGACGATTTCTTTACATCTATTAAGACATTAGGTAAACGGTTTAAATTCCAGATTCCGTTCTTTGAGTCAACAGTTAAAAGCGCTTACGATAGAGTGCAGATGTGCATTGAGGGTAAAGACTTTGAGGACGTTAAAGGGAAAATCCTGAAGACTACACTTGAGGCAGATGAGTACACACCCGGTAGTCGTTGGCGTAATCGCGGCTTGCTCTATAAGACCAAAAACGTTTAAATTTAAAAGCCCTTAGGAAAAACCTAAGGGCTTTTTTGTGTCTTGCTTACGTCAAAATCTTTAGCATTTAAGCCAAATTTAAGAAAATTTAAAATTTATGAAAATTTTTCTTGACACTTAGTAAATTGTGTGTTATATGGTTCTTGTTTGAGGGTTAAAGCTCTCAGGCAGGTTGACAAGAGAATAAGAGAAAGTCATAGAGTTAAAGGAGTAACATTTTAAACCACTTAGGAGGACGTTATGGCTAGACTAACGAAAGAGCAGTGTTTAAACAAGATTAACACTTTGTCAGACAAATTCGCTGTCATTGAAGAGCGATACCATAAAAGGCTGTTAAACGCAGAGAAGAACCGAGATAGAGAATTAAAGAAAGTTCCTTACCCTATGTACAATCCTGTTTTAGGTACTATGACTGATGTTACAGAAGAGACGGTTAATAACTGGTATAAAATGGACTTGGAACTTGCTTTAATGAATTACAGTGATGCCATAAAGCGTAATGAATATGACCTAAATAAAGTTAAGGAGAATTTGGACAAGATTTTAATAAAAGAGAATGAGAAGGCGACACAAGAAGAGTTAAGCACACCAATTCCAGAGCTTGTGGACACATTAAAACACATGTTTGATCGGTGGGCAAATGAGGAGATTAAAAAGAATGATGAACATCCATATTACTCAAAATTAACTGAAGTACAAAGAATGGAATATTTGGTGATGCCTATAGCACGTGAAATAACATATCGTAGTTATGGTGTTATAGGTAAAATTCATCATTTCTCCACGATAGATTTTAGATATGGTAAGGTGGAAATGGTGACTTATAATGAACGTGGTTCTTCATGCACTTTATCATCAACCATAGTTCATGGCCATGAACGGACTAGCTGTTATGGTAAGGTTTATGAGGTAAAGCCACACATAAGAACAATCACTATTTAAGCAATAAGCCTAGAAAACTAGGCTTATTGCTTAGGTTTTTAAAAGATGCGTTAGTAGAAACATTCACCAAAAGCCAAATAATAACAACACTTAAAAAGGAGAAAAACAATGAGTACACGTGCAAACATTATTTTAGTAACGCCGAATAATCGTATCCATCAGTATTACCACCACTGTGACGGTTATTTTTCTGGTGTAGGAGAAGAACTTAGAAAGTATTTGGTATATTCTATTGGAATGAGCACATTTGTTAAAGATCTTCCTGTGTATGACATCCTTATTGGCGAAATGGCGGGTGACAGTCAGTATGAGGATGAGTATAAGATGGAGTTAGAAAAACATAATAGATTACATGCAGACATCGAGTTTCTATATATTATTAAAGATTCAGTCCTATATGGTTGTGATGCTTGGGATATGTATGAAAAAGTGAATACATATAAAGAATTGTTAGACCTTGTTTGTGTTGAGAAGAATATTCTTCATTTAGACAAACACCTGCACGACAATTAAGAATCTCTAAATAGAAAGCCTACGAGAATGTAGGCTTTCTAAAATTTAAAAATAAAGGAATTATGGTATGGAGACACTTCAGAAAAAACAATTAAAAACAAAGTTTATAGATTCCTTAGTAGAGATAATATATGGCATGTTGTCTATGGCTAAGGGGGTATGTCAATATGGTGTAGAATCCGCAGGACTAATGGATGTTACAGAAGAGATAGCTTCTCTTCTAGATATAGATGTAGACCTTGTTTTAAACCCTAATAATGAAGATTTAGAATATTCCGTTCATAAATTAAGAGAAGAGATAGAGGGTGATGCACATGATAGTGCAGTGAATATAGCTAAAAAGATTGAGCAGAGAATTAAAGGTATACATATAGACTCTAAGGAAGAGATAGCAGAGTGTTTACATTCTTTAGGTGAAGAGTCTGTAGAGAATCTTTATATATCCGTCTGTGGTGGTTTAGAATTGACTAATCAAAAAGATGCGTCAGAGTTTGTAGGAGTGGCTATTCTGTATTACATTCAGGGTGATGTTGATAAGTATGATTCAATTATAGATGCTTTTTCTGAAGAGTAGATGTTAGTATTATAAAAGAATATCTACCTATTGTTCATTCCTAGAGTTCTTGATTGGATATAAATACTCAATCAAGGACTCTAAATTACTTATATAATTTTATATAAGTAATTTAGAGGTGTTTATAATTATGAGAGAATTAAAAAGAAATAGTAGAAAAATAAATGAGAGTGCTGAGTTTGGTAGAGATCTTCTTGTAAGAAAATTCTTGGAAAGTAATAACAAACTTATCTTTATTATGAAGAATGCTTGTGAGGAAATGGATAATTTTATTAATCTTAGTGATGAATTGGGTGGAGTACTTTCAGATAAAACTAAGAAAGAGATTGAATATATTTCTTCTAGTATGTATGGTTTAGAAAGAATGTTAAGAGAACTTAAATATTAAATCCTACTAATTAAGTTATTTTAACAGGTTGGCACTTATCTACATCTTAGCCATTTTTGTTATTACACAAAACTTTCTTTAAAGGAAATTATTTATGGCTAAGATGTATTTTAGGTATGGTGTTGTTTCAAGTGCAAAAACATTAAATCTCCTTGCTACTTTACATAATTATGAAGTGCAGGGAAAGAAAGCAATTTTAATTAAACCAGCTTTGGATACTCGTTCTGAGTGTGTTGAGTCCAGAGCTGGTTTATCACATAAAGCAGATATCATCTTAACTGAGAATGATTTTATATATAATTATTCTAACTTGTTAAAGGATGCTGATGCCATCCTTGTAGATGAAGTTCAGTTTTTAACACCAACACAAATACATGAGTTACGTTTAATTTCTATAGGTAAAGATATAGAAAAAGAAATACCTGTGTTATGTTATGGTTTAAGAACAAAGTCAGATTCTAACTTATGGCCGTCTGTGATAGATTTAATGGCTTTAGCAGACTCTATAGAAGAGATAAAGACAGAATGTGCTTACTGTGAGCGTAAAGCTGTCTTTTCTAAATCCTTGCAAAAGACGGATGAACGTGGTATGAACATCTCGTGGGGTGGTTTCATTCCTGTCTGTGCAAAGCATTTCTATAACTGATTTTGTTATTATTCTATGTATATTAAAGATCGCAATAGTATAGATTACAAAAAATTATTTTTTGAGAAGCAATTAAATAAGCATAAGTCTGATGCTAATGTTAATCGTCTATACAAAGTAATGCGTAGGTATGGTTATCATTATGAGTTAGAGAATGGCCATTATTACGTCTACACTTCTTATGAGTGGAAAGTTAAAAAGCATTTCGATACTACCATAGCACCTATGCTAGAGTGTCTATATGGTGATGATATCGAATAACCAATTTTAAAAAAATAAAGGAATTATGATATGAGTAAAATCTTTTTTGAGATGCCTGAAGAGGTACTTAAACAAGCAACTCTTATCGCCTCTCGCTATTCAGACAAAACAATTCTCTCCATTATTGAAGAGTGCTTTAATTATGGTGCTAAGTCCTTATATACTGATGTGCCTAAGCCTGTTCCACCAGAACGAAAAGAACCGGAGTTTAATCAGAATATAGACCCAGCTTATTTAAATAAGATAAAGGAAATGTCTGAACAGATGGCTGATTCCTCTCAGGATGAGGTTTATGAATCTTATGATGAAGAGGATATTCCAGAGTCTTACGGTAAACCAGTCATCACAGCAGACGGGTTCTTTGAATTATGAAGCATTCTAAGCCACCAATATTGTGGCTTAGAAAAAATCAAAAAATTTCATTTTTTCTCTTGACAAAATGATTCTTTTGTGTTATGGTTCCTCTTGTCTGATGGGTTAGGGCTCTCAGGCAGGTTGAAAAGAGAAGATGAGCAAGTTATATAGAGTTATTTTTAGGTCAAGTTTTTCGTCTAGCTCCGTATAAAAAGGGAGTTATAATCAACAAGCCTTTTTAGGCAAAACAAGGAGTTTATATAATGAAAGGATTAGGTATATCTGTGGGTAGAGAGAGTCATAAGCGTTTTATCACTCCAGTACAGGAGTTTTTAATTAATCAGTATCTGGACTCATATTATCCGTCTATTAAGGAGCGTTCTAAGCAAACTTATCGTGTTAATCTACGTCGTTTCTTTTTAGGATATAATGATGGTTCTAAATTAGTGTCTTCTTTTTGTGTTTGGCTTAGAAAAAATAAAATTACTCTGGTTGAGCCTAGTAGTAAACTTACAGAAGAAGAGCGTGAAGAGGTTTTAGCTTTCCTTAATAAGATTTATGAAATTTCCTGTCATTATAATATGGTAAATGAGGATGGTGTTTGTGTTACCTGTTCTACTGGAGAAGGTCATGCTGATGTTGATAAAGGTATAGGTGATTATGACGCCTTTACGTTTATTATAGAGGAAAGCGACTATTACACAGGTGATGAGTTTAACATCATTGTAGCTTCCGATTTCATCTATAACGGTTCTATGAAGAAAATCACTTTTCAAGATATTAAGCAGTATGTCTCAGGATTTTCAGTAATTGAGACAAAACCTCTTTCTGAGTATTTGTAAATTATTTAAGTATTATCCGTGGCTAAATAAGTCATTATAAGGTATATTCTTATAAATAAGAGGTGGAGACAATAAAACCTAGTTTTTAGGTGGTATGGATACCATAGTCGATGAAGCCTCACCTTATGAAAAAATACTGAGGGTCTTAAATAATAAAATTAAATAAATTTTTAGTTTTATTATTTTAAGAATGGCAGTATTGCTTGGTTTGCTTAGAGTGCTACCCAC
>Ga0326514_10001585_pt1 | contig 14781 bp, 21 predicted proteins | sample 3_2548_0518_D_FD_203653 | JGI IMG/M metagenome (GOLD analysis project Ga0326514, IMG submission 203653) | Bovine rumen microbial communities from UC Davis, California, United States - 3_2548_0518 | ecosystem: Host-associated > Mammals > Digestive system > Stomach > Rumen | place: USA...
TGCAAACTTCCTGGATAAAGTTTCAGAAATATTAGGACTGAACAAGCCCGTTGATATTCTAAGGTTGTGTGCAGTAACTGATGAGTATTTAAGGCCGATTGAAAAGCATATAACCGAACTTGAAAAGGAAAATGCAGAGCTGAAAGCAGAGATTAGGAAAATGAAATCACAACATTTTACTGACATTAGACTATACACAAAAGTTATTGGTATAGCAGTTGAGGAAAGTGTTATGAATGATAAACAGAATTATAAAAATTATTTATTTGATAAAGCAAAAAAAATATTAAGTATGGGGGTAGAAAATGATAGATAAAGAAATGGCAGAAGAATGGGTAAAAGAAAATATGGACTGTGTAAAAACTGTCAGTTGCTTAAATCACGATTGTAATTACTTCTCTGATGAAGAAAGAAGTATTGCTAAGTCGGCTTTCAAAGACGGTTATAACAAGGCTAATGAGTGGCATAAAGCAGATGTTCCGACAAGCCCTATAAACAAAGTTGTTCTAGGTTATATCAAACATTATAACTCAAAACTTCCTTGTCTTGTAAAGTGGAATGGGGAATGGTGGTATGATGCAAGGACTTATAATGACAGAGTAAAACTTATTGCTTGGAAGGAGATTGTGCTTCCAAAGGAGATAGAAAATGCTTAATCAGGAAATTGATGACACAAAGGAACCAAAAGTTTTCAGAAAGAAGCCAGTTGAAATCTGTGCTATGAAATGGACAGGTAAAAACATCGAAGAAATCGAAGCTTTCTCAAAAGGTAATGCTTTTTTGGAGGATGATGAACTTGTAATCAAAACTTTGGAAGATGGTAAAACAGGAAAAGCAAAGCACGTAGCTTCTGTAGGTGATTACATTATTGAAGGTGTTCAAGGAGAATTTTATTTCTGTAAACCTGACATTTTTGATCAGACATATGAAGTAGTTGAAGAAAAGCCAGAAAAGTAAATGAACGAACATTATTTTGATATTCTTGTCCGTCTGCTTCCTAACTCATACAAGGTGGTGAATCTTTGTGCAGAACAAGAAAAGAAGGATTTTTGCAAATATAAACATAACGTATCAGGAAAAAAAGTGTCTGTTAGCTCTATCGGTACGACGAGCGATGCTTTTCCGTGTTATGAGGTGTATTCTTGCGACAAGTGCGACTATTTCAAGATGTGAGGTGAAACTATGAAACATTTAATATGGTTTTTACGTAGATTGTTCTGTAAGCACGAATATAAAATTTGCCTTTATTTTCCAGAGGCAGGAAACATTACATGGAAAGCTCCCTGCCAAGATTGTTTTTTAATACACTTGTTCAATGTGAAAAGTGTGGTAGATACAAGGTGGTGGAACTGTGACAAAAAAACAAAAAAGGTTTTATGAGTATCTGCAAAAGTTAAAAACGGAGAATCCAAAGTTTATTGAAACAGCTCTTAAAGAGTTTTTCAAGTATTGGGAGCAATACGAAAAACAAGGAGTAAAAGATAGCATGACAATAGCAATGGAAGCTACAGAAGCATTCGTTGGTTTACCTATAACAGTTCACTTGAATCAGAACAAGGTGGTGAAATTATGAATGACGATTTATTTGACAGCAACAAACCTGCTAAATACATGGGAGCAGACTTGGAATATGTTTTTAGACAACTTTGTGAAGCCCGAGAAATTATAGCTATTATGATTTTTGAATATGAAAGTCGGAAAGGGCATTCATATTCTACAGTGATGAAAGGGAAAGAATTGCTACGCAAAGGGGTGTTCAGTGATAATTTATGAGTATGTATACCAGATGTGGCAAGATAGCTGCCATCCCTTTAGGGTGGCTGGTGAATTGCCATATTATCCTTGATTTTTTATATAATTTTGTAATGTCTTCTCTGAAACATCTCCAATAGTTGAAATAAAATAACCTCTAGTCCACAAATAATGCTTTCCGCTCCAATAATATCTGGATAAATAAGCATTATGTTTTTTCCATAAATCATAGGTGGAAACAGATTTCAGTTTATTTATCATTTCATAAATTACTGTTGTTGGAGTTGCCGTTATAAGAAAATGAATATGGTCTTTGTCTATCTCCATAGTCTCTATATGCCATTTATCCTGTAAAGACTCCGCTCTTTTCATTGAATTTAACACATCATCTCTGATATCTGTTAAGCATTTTGTTCTGTATTTAGTAGAGAAGATAACATGGTATCTTAGTTTGAATTTTTCGTGATTCAATGTTTCATATTCACTCATAAATATAATTTATAAAAAGTTAGTATATTTTGCAATATTTACTCAAACAGTATTTGCTTTTTTCTACTAAGTTTATTATATTAAAGATATGTGTAAGACACGAGAAGAGAAAAACAAGCAGATTGCTCAGACAATAAAGGCTACCTATGAGAAAAGAGCCTCTCAGGTTTGTCGTGTCTTTACAGTAAAGATTCAGGATAATCAACTGTCTAAAGTTCAAAAAGAACAGTTGAAAATGATTTTTGTAGAAGCAAAGTGGTTAAAAAATTCAATTCTTGCTTGGATAAAAGAAAATCCAGAAAATAAAGTTTGGGATTACGATACAAAGAAGAAGACCATCATTCATAAAGATAAGGATATGAATGATGTCGAAGTTGAATTGAAATATATTCCTGCCTCTGTGAAGCAGTGTGTTCAATCAGAAATAATTTCAAACATCAGAACAATCATTACATTGCAGAAGAAAGGCTTCCAGTCTGGTGGGCATCTCAAGTTTGTAAAAGAAGTCTCATCTGTCAATTTCAAACAGTATGGGAAAACCCATAAGATAATATCCTCAAAAAGAATTAAGTTACAGGGTATATCAGGTTCTCTGATGGTAAACGGACTCAAGCAGTTCTTGAATAAAAATCTTGAATATGCAAATGCAAAATTACTGAATACACCGCAGGGGTATTACGTTCAGTTCACGACTTATGTAGATAAATCGAAGATAGCAAATAAACAGACCAATGGTAAGGTTTTAGGTATAGATTTCGGATGCGAGACATCCTTCACTACAAGTGAGGGTGAAAAAATCGAAGCTTCAGTTCAAGAAAGAGAGCGTATCAAGCGTCTTTCATTAAGAATGAACAAACGACAAAAGAAAGGCTCAAAGAACTGGTGGCGGACAGTGCGTCTGTTACGAAAAGAATACCAGAAACTTACCAACCAGAAAAACGACCTTGCCAACAAACTTGTTGCAAAATTCTCTGAATATGACACTGTTATTATTCAGGATGAACAGCTTAGTAATTGGCATAAAGGCAATCACGGAAAGAAAGTTCAGCACTCAGTATTAGGAAGAGTAAAATCAAAGCTTCTTCTTAAGTCTAATGTAGTAGTCCTGTCAAAGAATTGTCCTACGACAAAATTGTGTACAAAATGTGGACAATGGCATGATGAAATGAGAGTTTGGAACAGGATTTTCAAATGTGGCTGCGGAGTTGAAATGGATAGAGATATTCATGCGGCTCAGAATATGGTCTGGTTTTATGAAAATAAAGTAGGTGTGGGACGCACCAATTTCAAGCGTGTGGAGATTAAAGCACTTGTATCAGAGGCTCTTGCTTCTGGTATCAAACTCGAATCTGTGAAGCACGAAGCTGACATGGCTTTAGCCTGTCAGTAGTTCACCCAGGTGAAGAAGATGTAGACGATAAGAGTGTCAGGACGGAGTTGGAATGCTTCGAGGTTGACGAGGACGGATATGAGAAAGAAATTCCAGTCCCTGCTTTCGTACTGGACCATGCTATGGACATGTTCTACACCAGTTACGAAGAAGAATAGTTTCTTGCTTTGCTAAAAAAAAGACCATATCATTATCATGTAGCAAAACTGGAAAATCGGAGGATTTGCTATATGATAATGAGTTACGCACAGCTCTTCTTCAAGAGTGCTGGCGGGACATCGTGCTATGCGGATTGCATTATCCGCCTTGCCTCAAGGATTACAAAAACAGAGCCTACACTCACCTACTACGCCAGCTGCTTCGAGAAAGGCATTGACGCTGGCTACATAAGATTCAATCAGAAAAATTACCTTCAGGGGGACAATTTCTTTGTAGAGAAACCTGCCGAGTTCCTTTCCCTCCTTACAGGCAAAAGATTCACAGTGTCCCATGAACCAGCCTCCTACCGTCCGAAGGAAGGGGAATGGTATGTAAACTTCTGGGCTAAAACAGTCCAGCAGGGGAAGAACGGTACGGGCCATTTCTGCCTTGAAGACTACGATCCCCTGGACAAATCTGTGACAAGGCTCAGCGGCCTTGTATATTCCCGCCGCGTGTTCCGCGAGGTAAAGTGAGGCCCTGATGTGGAGAATTTCAAGACTGTTATTACTCTTATTCTTTCTGGTTTTGTTGCCGGGGCCGCTATATCCGCAGGAATCTCCCTTTTCGTCTGTCTACGAAAACTTGGACGTTATAGACGCGAAAACGGAAGCCTTAGAGCAAGCCTTGAACTCTGCAATAGAGAGGTTGAACAGTACGGAAGCCAAATATCAGCAATCCGAAGAGACCTTGAGGGCTGTAAATCAGAACTTACAGCAGGCCTTGACAGCATCGCAGGAATTAGAGACGCGAGCAAGGCAATCAGAGAGCAAGTTAAGATTCTGGAGAAATACGTCCGTGACACTGGGATTGTGTACGGTAATATCAACGGGAACGTTGATACTGGTTCTAAAAAACAGATAAAGGAGTGATGCCATGTACAGTATTTTGGTAAAAAGCGGTAACAATGCCTTCCAGTATGTGAAGGGGGAAGACGGGCAACCTTTCAAGGGTGACGACACCGAGACGAAGGAAAAGGTCCGTGAGCTCATGGAAGACAAGCCAATCGGCAACATCGTGGTCGTAAGGAACACAGTCCTTACGGTTGACCTTACAATCGAAGACGAGGCTTAAGCATGGAAATATTGAAGCTCATCATATTCATCCTGGCTACGGCAATCATGGAGGGGATAGTAATCATATCCCCCGAAGTGTCACAGGACGTAGCCATATTCTACGTATCAATCCTGTCCTCTTATCTTGGTTTGGACATCTGGGCAATGATACAGAAGACGGCTTCCCTTCCGAGCGGGGAATACAAGAACATCAACATACACCGCTACGTCATAAGCGCAGGGTGCTATGCGGCTTTGCTTGGGACGGCCTTCGTTATGAAGGCAAAGTTCGGGTATGACTACGGCACGATGTACTCAACGTTCGTTGCCGCACTATTCCTAATGGCTACAATCCTGATAGGCGGACTAGAAGGAAACAAGATAGCAACAAACTTTGAAAAGAAGGACAAAGAGCCTTCGGGGGAAACTTTATGAGAAAGAACCTTCTCACAATCATCGGTATCGTAATCGTGGTTGCAGGAGCTGCCGTCAGCACTTTTGCAAACTTTCCGCTCGCTGACATTACAGGCCTTGCCTCAGTAATGTTCGGAGCAGGCCTTGCCTGTGCTGCCATTTGGAACAAGAGGGACAAGGAAAAGGCCCTTTGGATGAGCGTACTCTCCATCGTACTGGTAGCTGGGGGCGCATTCATGCTTGGATTCTGCGGCTTTGCCGAGTCTACCATGACTACCATAATTACCAGCGTAGCGGGTCTCGTTGCCATTATCCTTGGACTTGTAATACAGGGCATAAAGGCTAAGAAGGCTGCATAACACTGCTCCTATTTTTCAGAAAGGGGGTGTCCGAAAGGGCACTCCTTTTTTTTTATATTCTGCCTGTTTTCAGGGATATTAGGGCATACCTTTCAGGAAGGCTGTATTTCCTCCCCTGTATGTCCTTGAGGTCAAACTCTTCATAGTTGTCCTCCCCTTCGTTTCCTACTGCTATCTTGATGGGAATGTCATCCGGGTATTGTGAAAGCCTGTCAATAAGACCTTTTTTTGTCATTTGTAATCCTCCTGTAAATGCAAACTCCATTAAACCTCTTTTTCGGATTTTGGGCAAGTTTTTGCTAAAAAAAAGCTTTTGCATAAAGTCTTTTCTCATGGGCTACATTGTAAACACACCTTCATATACGAGTGACAGGGGCGTAAAGCCCCAGCAGTCATTTGCCTCGACAAAGAGATGGCTTTCTAATGCCTTTTACCAGGAACTCAACAAGCACGCAGAGACGGCCTCCGGCGACTACAAGACCAAGGCCCAGCTTATGATTGAGGGCATTGTTGACATGGCCATAGACCCGGAGAAGGACGACTACGTAAAGCTTGCCGCGTCCAAGTTCATCATAGAACACCTTGAGGGCAAGGCAGGTGTCGCACAGGAAGAACATAAGGAAACCATGCCTAAGATGGTAATCCAGATAGACAAGGTGGACGCTACCATAATCAATAACAATGCGTCAATCGACACGAACCCTGAGCCAAGGTCGGACATTGCAGAGGAGATAGTCTCTGAGGAGGACGAAGAGTAATGTCGGAAGAAAGGGTCGTACACGTTACAGCTCCCCAGGGCGAGATAATGTGCTGCAAGAAAAGGTTCCGCATAGTGAACGCAGGAAGGCGTTTCGGAAAGTCATTCCTTTCAGGCTACGAAATGCTCATGCAGGCAGTCAACAAAAAGGGGTCAAGCATAGTATACGTTGCCCCTACCCTTCCTGACGCAAGGAACATCATGTGGAGGGGCTGGCTCAAGGAGCATGTTCCGCAGGCATACCTCACCAAGTCCAACGAGCAGATGATGTACATGGAGTTCAAGAACGGCTCCTTCATACGGCTTGCCTCTGCGACTGACCCTGATTCTGTCCGTGGTACGGGTATAGACCTTCTTGTTATAGACGAGGCCGCGATGATTCAGTCAGGCGACCTCTGGCAGACTGTCCGCCCTAACCTTTCGGACAAATGGCATGACGGGCGGGCACTTATAATTTCAACCCCAAAGGGCTACAACTGGTTCTACGACCTCTTTGAAGCTGCAAAGCATGATGACGAGTGGGGATGGTTCCAGTACACGACCATACAGGGCGGAAACGTAGACCCGAAGGAAATCGAGTCCGCCAAGAAAACGATGTCAAGGAAGATGTTTGAGCAGGAGTACCTTGCCTCATTCGAGACCATGAGCAACCGCGTCTACTTCAACTATGACAAGGACAAGAACTCCATTTCAATGCAGGACTGGTACGGAGCGGAAAAGACGGACATACACGTAGGCATAGACTTCAACGTAAACCCGATGACGGCAACCATCTGGGCGATTGATAAGGACCCTGAGCATAACGAGATTGCAGTCTGCTTTGATGAGATAGTGGACAGGAACTCCGACACGCAGGCCCTTGCTGATGAAATTAAGAGAAGGTACCCGGCCTGCCGCGTCAACTGCTACCCTGACCCGACGTGCCGTAAAAGGCAGACCAATGCGGTCGGCGGCGTTACTGACATGGACATCCTCCAGAGGAACGGCTTTGACGTGTTCGTTCCCTATGCACCATACGCAACGAGGGACAAGTTCAACTGCGTCAACACAAACCTTTGCAATGCCACCGGGTTCAGGCGGCTGTACATAGCCTTCGGAAGATGCCCTGAACTCAGGAAGTCTTGGGACGGCTACACATACAAGGACAAGCAGGGCGTAAGCGAGCCGGACAAGTCCGGGGGACTGGACCACGTATCGGACTCCGCTGCCTACTTCATAAATTACAAATTCCCGATTAGGGACAGGACTTTGGGAAGGCCTGTCATTCTCGGAATGTAGGAGGAACTATGGTTACTGAATACCATCCTTATGTTTTGAAAATGGGTGCAAAATGGAAGCTTATCCGTGACTTTGTTGCGGGCGAGCATGAGATAAAGATGGCTGGGCCTGCCTACCTGCCGATGAAGAGCGGCCAGACGAAGGAAGATTACGACAAGTACAAGGCAAGGGCAAAGCCGGGGGACTACACCGACCAGGCCCTCAAGTCCATGCACGGGCTCATTTTCCGCCGCACTCCTGTCGTCGAAAAGCCTGATGACGAGCAGCTTGACCTTATCCTGAGCAACTTTGACCGGGAAGGCTCTTCCCTTTATCAGTTTGCCTCTGACGTTGCAATGGACAACATGCAGACGACCTTCGGGGGAATCCTCGTTGACATGCCTAAGAGTGAGGGTGTTGTAACGGTCTTTGACGCAAAGATGAGGGGTATCCGTCCTTACGCAAGGTACTACCCTGCGGAAAGCATAGTCAACTGGAAGTACAAGGACATAAACGGGGTGAGCCAGCTGTCGCTCGTGGTGCTCCTTGAGATGGTTGATTCCGAGACGGGGGATGAGTTCAGCCATGACCTCGTTCCGCAGTACAGGGTTCTTGCCCTTGACGATTCCGGCTACTATCACGTAAGGGTTTTCAGGGAGTTTGACAGGGCCGGGAACAAGACCTTTGAGCAGGTTACTGACGACTACGTTATGATTAGGGGCGAGTACATCAAGTACATACCGTTTGAGTTCCTGCCCTTTAAGACACCCGAAAAGCCCATGCTTTACGGCCTTGCAGAGCTTCACAAGCACTACTACATGCAGTCCGCTGACTATGAGAACGGTGTCCACTGCACGACAATCCCTACAGGTTATGTTACCGGGTATACGCTCGGAAAGAAGCCAGACGGCTCACCCGAAGAAATCCGCCTGGGGGCTGACTCGTTCCTCAATTTTCCTGATGAGTCTGCAAGGGTCGGTACGCTCGTGTTTGCAGGCGAAGGATTGAACCATAGCGAACAGGCACTTGCAAAGACGGCAGAGGAGATAGGTGTACTCGGCACGAGGGCAATATCCCCTGACAAGGCGATGTCGGAAACGAAGGATGCCGCCCAGATACACAGGCAGGGAGAGAACTCAAAGCTTGCCACATACGCAAGGAACCTTGCGGAGAAGTTCACGAAGGTGTTTCAGATAATGAGCGACTGGGTGGGCGCAGGAGGCCGCGTCAACATAGAGTTCAACGTTGACTTCGACACAATCGCATTTGACCCGAACGCAATCAACGCAATCGCAAACCTTTCACGCGACGGACGCTACCCGCTCCCATACGTATACGAAGCACTCAAGAAGGGAGAGTACCTCCCGAACAACTGTACTCTTGAGCAGTTCATTATGCTCATCTCAATTGAAGCAGCAGGCGTTCCTCCTATCGACGAGTTCAACCTCTACCAGCAGATGCGTGAGGGCAAGAAGATTACAATCCCGGCACCAAAGCCTCTTGCTGACGACAGCGGAATGGAAGAGGAAGAAGATGAAGATGATGAAGACGAGGAAAAGAAAAAGCCGGAAGACAAGGAAGGGGATGAGTGATGGAATGCGAGGATGAGTTTTCCAAGCTCATAAACAAATCCCTCGGACTTGCCCAGAACGTTGACAGGGGTACGCTCGACGAAGATGTTCTGGAGCAGGTCGCAAGGAGGGAGAACCTTGTCCGTGTCCTGGAGTCAAGGGGCAAGACCCCCTCCGAGATAAGGCGGTTCATAAAGGAGAAATTTTTTTGACGTACGATGAATACTTTGACAGGTACACGAAGCACCTCATAGACACTGAGTTTTACGCACAGTCTTGGGAGAACAGACTCAACTCCCTTACCGAAAGGGTCAAGAAGCGGCTCAAGGACGTAATGGAAGGGTACGGTGTCATTACGTCAAAAGGCAAGTACCTCCAGTTTGCAAAGGAAGTGTCGGAAGCCATAGACGAAGAGGTTGACCCGTTCGCAAAGCTGTTTGACAGGGAGGAAAGGAAGCAGTCGGAGAAGGAATCGGACTGGCTTTCAAAGCTCCTTAAGGTAGCCCTTGGGGTTGCTGCTGTCATGTCTGCGATGAACTGGAGGAAGCTCAAGTCCCATCCTTTCGGAAAGTACAAGGACAGAAAGGATTTCTTTGAATCCTACAAGACGAAAATGGAGAAGGCAGTCACCCTCCCCGCCTGGTCTTCCTATATCTTCGGAAGCGGCCTTTCGACGGTCAGTGCCGAGATGGACAGGACGTTCAATAAGATAGGCAAGGAAGCCGGGGCTGACGTACACCTTTCGGTCACTGCAAACCAGAGGAACACCCAGAGGCTCTTGCTGGAAGACTTGAGGGGGACGTCATACGTCTACGTTGCAATTCTTGACGACAAGACCTGCCCTGTCTGCGGCGTATACTCAGGCACTACCTATGACGACCTTACGGAAGCTCCCCTGCTTCCAATCCATTACAGCTGTAGGTGCTACTACCTGCCAATAAAGAAGGGTGACAAGTTCAGGCAGCCAAGCTACAGCGAGTGGTTTGAAAGGCAGAGTGAGGAAGTCAAGAGGAAGATTCTCGGCCCGGCAAGGTTCAGGCTCTACGAGTCAGGAGTCCAGTTCAGTGAGTTCACATCAAAGGGGCGCAAGCTGACCATGAAGGAACTGTTTGAAGAGTTCGGGGAAGGAGACTGAGTTTTCTTTGCCAAAAAAAAATACCGTATCTAAGATGTTTTTCAGAGATACTGGGTGAATAGTCAACAATGCCCAAGGAGGTATATCAATGATTTGGCAGGATTACATAGCCTACCCGGACGACGACGCGCCGGACATAGGGAGCATTACGCCAATTAGCAATGACAATGGCGTAAGGGAATACCGCCTTCTTGCAGCCGACTTGGACAAGCTTAACTCCGTCGTTACCTACTGCGGCACAGGCTCTACGGCATACGTTACAGACACGGGGGCCATTTACATGTTCCAGGACGGCTCCTGGTACGAAATGTAAGGAGAGTCAGGATGTCAATATCTGTTGATACATTAGCAGTTTGCAAAAAGTATTGTGACGATTCGATACTGGGTACGGCTGGCCCGATAAGGGGAAAGCCCTGTACAATCAGTTCCATAGAACCCATTGAAGGCGGAAACAAGGTTACATACCTTTGGACGGACAACGCAGGCTCAACCCGCACTTCTGTGATGATTGTCATGGACGGGGAGGACGGTTCCGAAGTTACCGCAATAGAGATAAATGAAGAAAACCACTTCATATTCACTTTCAGCGACGGCAGGACTATAGACGGCGGGGAGGTTCCCTGTGTAGACTCTGCCGACAAGGTTGCCTACGAGAACGAGGGGCACCCGGAAATAGAAACGGTCAAGGATGCCTTGGACGCTGCCCTTCTTGGCGGTGCGAACCTTCAGAACCCGATAACGGTTTCCAACCCGGTTGGTTCTGCTACTAGCGGGAAGGTGTACGCAAAAGGGACTCCGCTTGAGACGCTCATAAAAGACATGCTCGTAAAGGAAGTAGCCCCAGGCCTTACGCTTACAATCCAGCCTGCGACAACCCTTTATGACGTTGTGGAGGACACAGTGTCAGCCGTGCTTATGAAGGCAGCCGTAACAAAGAACACTTACGACTTGTCAAAGGTGGACTTCTACCTTGACGGTGCCCTCAAGCATACGGAGAATATTTCTACACCCGGCACATACCAGTTCAACATGACGTGGACGCTGCCGACAAACTCAAACTTCACGCTCAAGGCAGTCGTTGCCGACCGCAAGCCGGGAGTGCCGATGAGCACTTCAAAGGAAATAGCGGTCAAATTCGTGGGCAAGTCATACTACGGAACGGTTGACTCCTCCATAGGTGAGCCTACTGAAGCCATCCTAAAGTCACTCCAAAACAGGACGCTCAAGGATACGAAGAACCTTACCTACAGCGGAATCAATATGGACTACGGAAAGGTTGTTTACGCCTACCCTGCTTCCTTCGGTGCGCTAACGTATATTAAAGACGAAGTAAATAATTTTTCATACTTTGATAGTTTCACGAAGACCGCAGTAACTATCGACGGCATCTCATACAACTGCTATACGCAGAATGACCCGACTCAGGCAATAGATGTGCAGCTTGTGTTTAAATAATAAAGAATTGCAGAGTGTAAAAAGAAGGAGGTAAAATATGGCAATTAGTTTATTATCAAATCTCTCTATAAATGCAAAATTGCCAAACGTTACTCGTGACCAATTTGAAACCTTAGCAGATTTGGTAGCTTTCTCTGAGAATTACCTCCCTGACATGTATGATTCATTCTGTCTTGAGGACGGTAAAAAATACCGCTACAACCGTTCCAATACGGTTGACCCTGTTTACGGTAAGTGGCGTGAGATAACAAGTGGCGGCGGGGGCGACCTGTCCTCCTACTACACGAAGGTTGAGACCAACACCCTTCTTGACGACAAGGTTGACGTGGAGGCAGGGAAAGGCCTTTCCTCCAATGACTTTACGGCAGAGGAGAAGACGAAGCTCGCAGGGCTTGAGAACTATGACGACACCGCGCTTGACGCTAGGGTTGCCGCAAACAGGACTGACATCAACACCCTCAACGGCGGCGTGGAAATAACGGGTTCGGTAGACAGGAAGGTAAACTCATGCCTTACAGCAAGTAAAACATACACCGACACGAGCATACAGAACGCAATCAACCAGACTGCGATAGTCTGCGACGAGAAGCCGACCATAAGCGGAACCACCATAACGTACTACCAGGGCGGGGTCGAAAAGACCGTAACATCAGACAACAAGACGAAGTTCTACTACACCGCGTCCGGCACGAACTATTCTACGATATGGATTGAAGGGGCTGAGTTTACGGACACGCTTGCGAGCGTAAACTTCTCGGACTATGTATCAAAGACCAACGACGTGACATCAGAATACACGGGGTCAGACCCCGACAAGACGAAGGTTCCCGACATAGGGGCACTGGACGACCTCAAGGCTCTCATTGACGACGACCTTGACGACAAGGTGGGGGTTGGGGACGTTGACTCAAGCGTTACTGCGGGAAGCGACAACCCGGTAAAGTCATCCGCACTCTACACGAAATTTGGGGAAAAGGTGGACGTAGCGCAGGGAATCCTGAACGAAGGCAAGGTTCTGAGGGTCAATAACGAGGGCAACCTTGTCCTTGCAGACCCAAGCGCACTGGGCGGCGACGCTTCGGGCGTGAGCTACACTAATGCGGAGTTCGCAAGCCTTGACAACGTTAAGAAGGCCCTGGACAGCCTGTTTGCGAAGGTCTACTACGTTGAGCCAAAGATTAACAGCTTCACCATGACACCAAGCACGGCTGAGTACGAGGTCGGCCAGACAGTCAGTGAGGTTTCTTTCGCATGGGCATACAACAAGGATGTCGTCTCACAGACGCTCACGGACTGCACGCTTGCGGACAATACGGTGAGGACGGCGACATACTCCACGCCAATCAGCTCAAACAAGACGTTCACGCTTACTGCAAGCGACGGTGAGAAGTCCGTTACGGCAAGCAAGAGCATTTCGTTCAAGTGGAAGGCTTACTGGGGAAGCGCGGCGACACCTGCGGAGTTCACGTCTGCATTTGTGACCGGACTTTCAGGAAGCAAGCTCGCAACCACGTACAAGGGAACTTATAACATTACTGTAGGAAGCGGACAGTACGGCTTTGTGTGCTGTCCTGCTTCATGGAATATGCCCAACACCTGCAAAATCGGCGGGTTCGGAACTGACCTTGTGAACTGCGGAACTTTCAGCATAACGAACGCTTCGGGCGGAACGACCACATACAAGATAGTAAGAACTACACAGATGAACCTGGGTGCAATCCAGATGCTTTTTGAATAACGGAGGATAAAAATGCCAGTAAGAATTGCAGATTCGATGAAACAGCAGAACGACCTCGATACATTCCCAGTAGCCTATGGTGCAGATATATGGCTTGATAAAAATAAAGGTAGCGGAACTGCAAACTATTCTAGTTTGCAGGCAATGTACAATGATGACGAGCTTGGCGGCGGCGGTTCTTCCATCCAGGTAGAGACAATGCCAACTGCTTCCGCTGAAAACGTCGGAAAGATAGTCCAGTATATTGGTGAAACTGGTTCATACGAACACGGATGCTTCTATGAATGTAAGGATGAAAGCGGTAGTTATGTATGGAGATATATATCAACCGTTAAGAATGGAGTATTTTATACAAGCGATAATATAATTGATTCTACATTGTATCCTGTTGGCTCAGTTGCTGTTTATACAGGTGAGCCACTTTGGGGATTGTTCAAAGGACACCACTATGAGTATGTGGAGGATACGCCTTTGACAACCTATAAGTTCAATGGAACTAAGAATGGAGAAACGCTTTCATTCTTCCTAGCCAATAAAGAACTTGAAGTTGGTTCTGCATTGGTTAGAATTTCTGACGGATATATTGTATCTTATGTTTCAGCCATAAATGGAACTACTATCACTATTCAAGGTAGAACCTATACAGAAACTTTTACTGATGTTGTAGAAACTGGAGAAACAGAAGAAGTAGCATCTTACACAGGTTGGATTGACATTGGCGGTGGAGATAGCGGTAACGACTATGAAGAATTTGTTGGAACACAAGCCGAATGGGATGCTTTATCACAATCGCAAAAAAATAAATATGACGGCAAAATCGTAAATATCCTTGAAGATGGAAAAACTTCTACGCAAGAAGTAGAAGAATTGACAAATTATTTATTTACAGAACAAGCTCTGGCTGCTTTCCCTGATATTACTCAAAGATTTCATGTTTACAAGTATGGACGACTTATTCAAATTAGTTGTGATAATCTTCAACTAAACAGGACCTTATTGAATAGTGACTATTTTAAAATAGCAGATGGACTTCCTGCACCCGTATATACTGTCAATTTTACATATCCAACATATCCAGATGATTCCGTAGGGAAAAATGGTATAGCTACTGCTTATGTGGGAACTGGCGGGAATGTTACGCTTAGACATATTGGTATGATTAGCGATTCAGCAACATATTTACAAGGCTTTACTGTGGTTTATTTAACAAG
>Ga0326514_10001589_pt1 | contig 14753 bp, 13 predicted proteins | sample 3_2548_0518_D_FD_203653 | JGI IMG/M metagenome (GOLD analysis project Ga0326514, IMG submission 203653) | Bovine rumen microbial communities from UC Davis, California, United States - 3_2548_0518 | ecosystem: Host-associated > Mammals > Digestive system > Stomach > Rumen | place: USA...
GATTAATCGTAAGCATAACTTTTGAAATATCCAAATGTATGGAAACGAAATAAGATAAAATTTCAAAAAGGCGACGTATCACTTAATCACTTGAGTAATATCACTTGAGTAATATCACTTGAGTAATATCACTTGAGTAATATCACTTGAGTAACAGCACTTGAGTAACATCATAGGATCAATTGGGACATATATACCGAGAAATTGATTTCGCGAGAAAATCTGTCAATCTGTCATTTTTGGGTGTAAACCACTGAATATAAGAGAGATACAAAATGACAGATAGTATGATAGATTGACAGATTACTATGCGCTGCGTGGCAGAAACTACGTGCTGCGTGGTGGAAAGTACGCAGGGAGGAAACATCGGTATCTTATGGAGGAACCAGTGGTTTCTTGCGTAGAAACCACTGGTTCCTCCATAAGAACTATTCGCAGCAACGCGAACAGACATCAACCAACGCGAACAGACATCGTAGCAAGGCGAACAGATATCTGTCAATCTATCATAGTATCTATCATTGCGCAAAATACTGTGACACAGGCGATTGGGCAGTTTTATAACAGATTGACAGATATTTTCGCAAAAACAAATTCTGGTATTTACTTCTTCAACTGGAAGGTCAGCGTGCCGCCGCCCACCAGCTGGTCGTGGGCCACACGATAGCTCTTGAGCGGCTGGCCACCCAGGGTCATCGAGCGGATGTAGGCGGCATCGGGCTCTGGGCGCGGGGCCTCTATCACCAGGTCGTGGGGATAGTAGCGACGATCGAGATGCAGGGTGACGCGCGAGAAGGCGGGTGTGGTGAGGGTGTACCACGGCAAGCCTGGGCAGTCGGGATAGAAGCCCATCATGGAGAACACCAGCCATGCCGACATGGTGCCACAGTCGTCATTGCCTGGGATGCCGTCGGGTGTGGCATGATAGTACTTGTCGATGAGCCGTGCCACCTCATGCTGTGTGCGCCACTCTTCGCCACGGAAGTAGCTGAAGAGGTAGGGATAGGCGATGTCGGGCTCATTGGCGGGGTCATAGAGCCCCTCGTCGAACACCATCTGCAGCTTCTTGACAAAGGCTTTCTGACCTCCCATCAGCCGCGCCAGTCCCATGACATCGTGGGGCACATAGAAGGTGTAGTTCCACGCCGAGCCCTCATGGAATCCGGGGGCATTGCTGAAGTCGGCGCCGGCCTTGGGGTCGAAGGGGGTGAGGAACGTGCCGTCGGCCTGCAGCGGGCGCAGGGTGCCATACTCCTTGGAGTAGTAGTGACGATATTGCAGGGCCTGCTGGCGGAAGCGCTGGGCGTCGTCCTTGTGGCCCAAGTCGGCAGCCAGCAGCGACAGGGCATAGTCGGCAATGTAGTATTCGAGTGCATGCGACACGCTGTTGTCGCCCGACTCATCGGCAGCATACTCGCCCATGGGCACATAGCCGCGACTCAGATAGGGGTCGATGTCGGGCCGCATCTTGTTGTCCTTGCCGGAAAGGGTGGCCGAGCGAAGGAATGCCTGATAGGCCGTCTGGATGTCGAAGTCGCGCAGTCCCTTGAGCCAGGTGTCGGTGATGACGGGTATGGCGGGGTCGCCCTCCATGGTCCACGTCTCGCGTCCGAAGAGTTCCCACTTGGGCATCCACCCCCACTCCTTGTACATGCTGATCATGGAGCGCACCATGTCGAGCTGGCTGTCGGGGAAGATCAGCGTCTGCAACTGGTGCAGGTTGCGATAGGTGTCCCAAAGCGAGAAGACCGTGTAGCGGTTGCCCTGTGTAGTGCCGGTCTTGCCGTTCTCCATCTCTGGATACTGCCCGTTGACATCTTGCAGAATGTTGGGGTGTAGCTGGGTGTGATAGAGCGCCGTGTAGAACATCTGGCGCTGCTGGGGTGTGCCTCCCTCCACGGTGATGCGGCCCAGCGTCTGCTCCCACTGTCGGCGTGCGTCGGCGCGAATCTGGTCGAAGGCGAAACGGGGCTGTTCCTTATCAAGGTTCTCGCGCGCATTGGCGATGGAGACGAACGATACGCCCATCTGCACCTCGACCTGCTCGCCCTCCTGACAATGGAAGGTGAAGTAGTAGCCCACCTCGTTGCCGGCCAGTTCGCGGGTGTAGTTGGTGTAGAGCTTATAGCGCCCGTTGTCCTTGTCCCACTGGGCCTCCACGCCCTCCATCGGGGGCTGTTTCTTCCAGTAGCCGGCAGCAGCGGGCTGCTTGTTGACACGCATCACGAAATAGATGGGGAACACCGCCTGCGCATTGTAGCAGAAGGTGCCCAGCAGTCGGAAGCCCTCCACCTCGGTATCGCTGACACGGCGCACCATGGCGCCCGTCTCGTTGGTCAGTCCGTCGCCCAGATTGAGCAGAATGTGGCTCTCTCCCTGACGGAAGGTGTAGCGCTCGGCAGCCGTGCGCAGGGTGGCAGTAGCCTCAGCCCGGATGCCGTATTTCTCCAGCTCCACGCTGTAGTAGCCTGGCGTGGCCTGCTCGTTGCGATAGGTGGTGCCATAGTGGTGGTAGTCGACATCCAGCGGACCGCTGGCGGCAGTGGTGAGCAGCGTGCCCATCTCCGGACACCCCACCCCACTGAGCGTGACATGGGCAAAGCCGGTGAAGAACTTGTTGTGATACTCGTAGGGTGCCGACCACCAGCGCTTGTCCTTGTCATACTGGTTCAGGTCGGAGCCCATCACATTGAAGGGCACGACCGACATCATGGCATGGGGCAGCACGGCGCCAGGATGGCAGACACTGAAATTGGTAGTGCCGATGAAGGGGTTGACCTCGTCGACAACAGAGATGGCCTTGCCTGGTGTGGCAGACACACCAAGCAAGGCCAAAACGATCAACAGGATTTTCATTTCTTCTCTTCTTTTTTGGGTGCTGCGGCCTTCTTCGGCGCAGCCTTCTTGGCAGCAGGAGCCTTGGGGGCAGCCTTCTTGACAGCGGGAGTCTTTTTCTCGGCCTGCTTGGGTTCCAGCTTCTCCAGCTTGGCCTTCAGACGGGTAATCTCCTTGTCCTTCATCTCAATCTCGTCGCCCTGGTTGCGAATGGTGGTGAGCAGTGCATTGAGCTCGTCATTCTCAATCTCCAGCGGATAGAGGGCATTCACTCTGTTGATGAAGTCGCCCAGGATGTTCATGTAGTTGGTGAAGGCATCGAACGGTCCGCTGTAGATGCCACGGTCCAGACCCACATTCGAGGGCTTGGTGGTCATGAAGCGGAAGTTGTTGGAGGCCTGCAGGTAGTCCCAGTCCTGATTGATGCGGGGATCGTCGGCAATGCGCAGACGGTCGGCCACGCTGTACAGCTTCTGGAAGGCCTCGCGCTGCATGGCGTTGCCCAGCCAGCACGAGCAGTCGCGCTCCTCGTCGACCCACGAGAGGGTGTCGGGCACATCAATCTGTCCCACGCTCTTCACCTTCATGCAGATTTCCGAAGGAGTAGAGAAGGTGATGCCCTTCTCCTTGGCGCAGGCGGGCAGGGCCTTCAGGAAGTCGAGGATGTTGCTCGACAGGGGCTGAGCGATGCCCAGGGCCGAGAGTTCCATGAAGATGTTGATAATCTGCTCTTCCTCGGGCAGACGGGCGATGCGGTCGATATAGGCATCGGCAAAGAGGGGATAGCCCTCCCAGTCGGGATTGTTGAAACGCAGCGAGATATCGTCGGAGAGCTCCACATCACGCAGCAGCAGCTTCAGGTTGGGAGCGATGTTGCAGTTGTAGACATAGTGGGGCGACTTCCAGCCCAGCACGTGCTTGGCACCCTCGGTGAGCATGCCCTTGAAGCCCATGGCGGCAATCTGTCCGCCGATGTCGTCGCTGTAGATGAGCGACGAGTTGCGGGCCACCTTCGGCTTTTGTCCGAAGAGCTCTTCAATCTTGGCAGCCTGCTTCTTCACGTCGAGCGCAAAAGTCTCTTCGTTGGCCAGCGAGCTCAGGCCGTGAGAATAGGGCTCTGCCAGGAACTCCACGCAACCGGTCTGGTTCAGTTCCTGCAGCTTGGCAATGACCTGGGGAGCATGAAACTCCAGCTGCTCGATGCCCGTACCGCTGAGCGAGAAGGCCACCTTGAAGTAGTCGCCATGCTCCTTGATCATGTCGCCCAGGGCCGTCAGTGCCGGCATATACGAGCGGTTGGCAATGTCGGTGATGCTACGCTCGTTCTCGTAGTCATCATAGTAGTAATGATCGGTACCGATGTCGAAGAAACGGTAGCGCTTCAGATGAATAATCTGATGTATCTCGAAATATAAACAAATTGTTTTCATAACTATTTTCTTTTTTACCTTTTTACTTTTTTACCTTTTACTGTTCCCAGCCCAAGGTGCGCTTGTAGAGGGTGGCAATCCAGGCACCGACTTTCTCCCACGTAATCTGGTCTACCTCGCGCTTGCCTTCTTCCTTGAGATACTGGAAGAGCGAGTCGTTGGCACAGATGCTGTAGATGGCGTCGGCCAGGGCGTGGATGTCCCAGTAGTCCACCTTGATGCAGTTCGACAGAATCTCTGCACAGCCCGACTGCTTGGAGATGATAGAGGGCGTGCCGCACTGCATAGCCTCCAACGGCGAGATGCCGAAGGGCTCGGAGACCGAAGGCATCACATAGACATCGCTGTCTTTCAGGCACTCGTACACCTGCTTGCCGCGCATAAAGCCCGGGAAGTGGAACCTGTCGGCAATGCCGCGCTCGGCAGCCAGGTGAATCATGGCGTCCATCATGTCGCCGGAGCCCGCCATACAGAAGCGTACGTTGCGGGTGCGGCGAATCACCATGTTGGCAGCCTCAACGAAGTACTCAGGACCCTTCTGCATGGTGATACGACCCAGGAAGGTCACCACCTTGTCCTTGCCCGTGTGGTCGGGGCGCGGAATGGCCTGATACTCTTCGGGCAGGGGATACACGGCATTGTGAACCGTGAAGCACTTGCGCGGATCCTGATGATACTGGTTGATGACGGTCTGGCGTGTCAGCTCCGACACACACATGATGCAGTCGGCATTGTCCATACCGTTCTTCTCTATCGAATAGACGGTGGGGTTCACTTTTCCACGAGAGCGGTCGAAGTCGGTGGCATGCACATGGATGCACAGAGGCTTGCCGCTCACCTGCTTGGCGTGGATACCGGCTGGATAGGTGAGCCAGTCGTGGGCGTGGATGATGTCGTAGTCGAGCGTACGGGCCACCACACCGGCGATAATCGAGTAGTTGTTGATTTCCTCGTGCAGATTGCCGGGATAGCCGCCAGCAAACTCCATCGCACCCAGGTCGTTGACGTGCATGTAGTTGAAGTCGGCATACAGGTGGTCGCGCAGACGGAAATAAAGGTCGGGGTCCATGATGTTGCCCACCCGCTCGCGCACATAGTCTGCCGACACGTCGCGCCAGGCAATGGGCACAGCGTTCATGGCCACTATCTGACAGGCCGAGCGGTCTTCGTCGCCAAAGGGCTTGGGCAGACAGAGCGTGATGTCCATGTCGCCCTGTGCATGCAGACCCTGCGAGATACCATAGTTAGCGGTGGCCAGTCCACCGAACACGTGAGGAGGATACTCCCATCCAAACATTAGTACTTTCATAGTCGGTCCTCCTTATTTATTTTTGATACGTATATTTCTCCAACAACTTCAGTGCGCGCAGAATCTCGGCCACATTCATGGCGAAGGCCATGGCACCACGTCCGTGGAAGGGCGGGTTGCCATCAAACAGCTCACTGATGGTGCCAAGAGCATGATAGTCCATCTCTTCTTCATAGCCCACCATCTGGCGCTCGATGAACGAGAGGCGGGTGCGCTTATAGAGTTTCAGGCTGGCCTCCATATAGAAGCCACCCAGCCAAGGCCATGCCGTGCCCTGATGGTAGGCATAGTCGCGCTGGGTCTGCGGACCCACATACATGGGGTTGTAGCCGCCACTCTTAGGCGACAGCGAGCGCAGACCCTTGGGAGTGAGCAGTTCGCGGGTGCAGATGTCGAGCACGCTCTTCTTCTGCTCCTGATTCAGCGGCGAATAGTCGAACGCCACAGGGAAGATCATGTTGGGGCGAACGCTCCAGTCCATCATCGGACCGTCCACATAGTCGAGCAGATAGCCATACTCATTGAGGAAGGTGTCGACAAACGAGGTCTTGGTGGTCTCTGCCAGCGCCTCCAGCTTCTCAGCCAGTTTCTTGTCGCCAAACTCAGCCTGCAGCGATGCGCAGAAGCGGAGCGCATTATACCACAGGGCATTGAACTCTACGATATAGCCGGAACGAGGCACCACAGGATGGCCGTTGGCCGAAGAGTTCATCCAGGTGATGGCCTGGTCGCGACCGTTGGCATAGAGCAGTCCATTGTCGTCGAGTCGCAGGTTGGGATGGCCACCGCTCATCACATATTTCACGATGTCCTTCACCAGCTTGCCATACATCTTGTAACCCTGCTCCTTGCCGGCATGCTTGGCATACTGCTGAACAGCCCAGACAGCCCACAGCGGCACATCGGGATGCTCCACCTCATAGATTTTCACACTCAGCGGCTGGCCCTCCATGAATTCACGCAGACCTTTCTCGGCTGTCTTCATCACCAGCTCAAAGTAGTCTTGCTCGCCAATGGCCAGCGTCAGTCCGGGCAAAGCAATGAAGGTGTCGCGAGCACGCGCCTTGAACCACGGATAACCGGCCAGCAGATAACGGTCGTCGTTGGGCTGGCGATTGTGGAACTGATGGGCTGCCGTGACCAGACAGTGATAGAAATTGTCGCGGGGCACACGGTCGGCCACCTCTACATCGAAGAGTTTCTTCAGCGTAGAGGTCTTGATGGCCGATGTAGAAGCAGCGAAGACGATGCTCTCGCCCTTCTTGATGCTCATCTCGAAATAGCCGGGCACGTAGAGGTCCTCGTTGGAGGCATAGCCACGCTCCTGCTCTTTCGGATACTCCACGCCACGATACCAGTCGGGCTGGAAGACGAATTCGTTCTTCTTGGAGAACTGCATATAAAGGTCGGGATAGCCCGCATACATACAGGTCTTGATGCCGTTTTCCACACCATGATACTCGCGCGAGGCTGTGGAGTTCTCATGGGTGAACTGGCGTACAGAACGGAACGCCAGAAACGGACGCATGCGCAGGGTGGTTGCCGAGTGGGCATCCTCCAGCGTGTAGCGAATGAGAATGCGGTCCTCATAGTGCTGGAACACCACTTCTTTCTTTAACACCACGCCACCCACACGATAAATCGTGGTAGGCACCACATCACAGGAAAACTCGCGGATGTACTTGTGACCCTTGGGACTGTAGTTGTTGCCCTGATACTTGTGGAGTCCTAAGTTGAACTCCGCGCCGTGTTGAATCACCGTACAGTCTAACGACGAGAGCAGCACATGGTTCTCATCATCCAGCTCTGGTACGGGAACGACGAGCAGGCCGTGGTACTTGCGCGTATTGCAGTCTACCAGCGTAGACGAGCTATAGGCACCCGACCGGTTTGTCCTAAGTAATTCACGGCGCAGCGACTCCTCCAAGTTGGTCATCACCGCTTTTTCAAATCGTAAATAACTAATAGTTCCTTAATTCGGTTTTATATTGACTTAAATGTTTTAGGATTCGTAATCACCCCTCAAAATTACGCATTTTTCCTTGCACGTCAAAATATTCTTACTATCTTTTAATACTTTTTACCATTTAGTACGACAAGTGGGGACATTTCGGGCTGTTGTTCGTTATCTATAAAGAATAAAGACTAACTATCAAAGAAGGAACAAGAACAATGAGAAATGTAATCTGTGTACACACCGCCATGGCTCTGGTAGAGCCGCTGACAAAACTGTTTCAGGAACTGCTGCCTGAAGTGAACGTCAATCATATCGCCGACTCGTCGCTCATCAAAGAAGTGATAGCCCACAACGAGGTGACACCCGCCGTGCGCCGTCGTCTGCTGTCCTACTACAATGCGGCTGCCGACGCAGGGGCCGACGTGGTGTTCAACACCTGCTCCAGTGTGGGCGATGTGGCCGACTATGGCAATTTATAAGAGTCCGCCATGAAGGAAGAAAAAGCGCACCACACTTTGACCTTCCAGTCAAAGAACGTGATACTGGTGATGCTGGTGATACTGGGCATGGTGACCTTCCTGGACCGCATCAACATCAGCGTGGCAGGGTCGAGCATCATGCACGACCTCAAGCTCAGTCCGGCACAGTGGGGATGGGTGCAGAGCGCCTTCATCCTTTCCTACGGTCTGATGCAGATACCGATGGGGTGGCTGGGCGACCGTTTCGGCCACCGCAAGATACTGGCTGCCATCGTGCTGTGGTGGTCGCTGTTCACGGCATTCACAGGAATGGCGGGCGGACTGTTGTCGCTACTGGCCATCCGCTTCATGTTCGGCATCGGCGAGGCCGGCTCGTCACCCTGCAGCACGGGCGTCATCAGCCGATGGTTCAAGAATCATGAGGTAGGCAAAGCACAGGGCTATGTGTGGGCCGCCTCACGACTGGGCGGTGCCTTGACACCCTTTGTGGTCATACCGGTCATGATGTGGGTGGGCTGGCGCTCAGCATTCTACCTTCTGGGAGCGTTGGGTATCGTCTGGGCGCTGGTGTGGTATGTCTTTTATCGGGACAACAGCCATTGGTCTGAAGACCCGGGGGCACCATGCAGGCACCATCAGCGGAGCCATGAACACAGCGGGAAATATTGGCGGTTTCTGCTGTGGCATCCTCTTTGGAGAGATGGTGCAGCAGTCGGGCAACTACAATTTGCCGCTCTACATGATAGCCGTCATGCTCATCGTGAGCGCCCTGCTCTTTGCCTTCATCAACCCCGAGAAGCCTATCATTAGAAATGAGAAATGAAAAATGAAAATGAGAAATAAGAATTGAGAATTATGCCGAATACCTGGAAGAAGAATCTGGAAGAGACGAAAAAGCACTACATAGACTGGTGGAACCACAAGGGCATCGTGCTGAATATGTGGGAGCATTTTCAGGAGGGTGTCACGCCGCATGCCGACATTCCTGAACCCAAGCCCTATCGCGACCTGAACCAACGGTGGTTCGACCCGGAGTGGAGGGCTGAATACCTGGACTGGTATGTGGCCCACTCCAGTCTGATGGCCGACATGCTGCCAGTAGCCAACACCCAACTGGGCCCCGGCTCGCTGGCTGCCATCCTCGGCGGTGTGTTCGAGGGAGGCGAAGACACCATCTGGATACACCCCCGCCCGGCCACCACTCCCGCCTCCGCCACCACTCCCGACGGATCTCCGTTGGGCGATGACATCATCTTCGACCCCACCCACCCCAACTGGCTGCTGCACAAAGACCTGCTGCGCGCCTGCAAAAAGAAGGCACAGGGTCACTACTATGTGGGCATGCCCGACCTGATGGAGGGACTGGACGTGCTGGCAGCGCTGAAGGGCACCGACAAGGTGCTGCTCGACACGGTGATGCAGCCCGAGGTGCTGGAGCGACAGATGCAACAGATCAACGACATCTACTTCCAAGTGTTCGACGAGCTCTACGACATCATTCGCGAGGGCGACGAGATGGCCTTCTGCTATTTCTCCAGCTGGGCCCCCGGCAAGATGTCGAAGCTGCAGAGCGACATCTCGACGATGATCAGCGTAGACGACTATCGCCGCTTTGTGCAGCCCTTTATCCGTGAGCAGTGTCAGAAGATCGACTACACCCTGTATCACCTGGACGGTGTGGGGGCCATGCATCATCTCGACTCCCTGCTGGAGATCAAGGAGCTGAACGCCATCCAGTGGACGCCTGGCGTGGGTGAGCCGCAGGGAGGCAGTCCCAAGTGGTACGACCTCTATCGCAAGATTCTGGCTGGCGGCAAGAGCATTATGGCCTGTTGGGTGACGCTCGACGAGTTGCGCCCGCTACTCGACAACATCGGTGGCGACGGCGTGCATATAGAGATGGACTTCCACAACGAGCGCGAGGTGGAGCAAGCCCTGACCATCGTTGACGACTTCCGGTCTGCCCGAAATCTGCATCCCGCTGCCACTGCCACTACTCCCGCTGCCACTACCGCGGTCGGCGATTCCCTCGCCGACACCACTGCCGATGCAGACCGCGAGGTTGAGGCCATTATCCAAAGAATTGAGAATCGGGGGTACGGGGGCACGGAGGTACGGAGGTACGAGAATACTCCTATCCCCACCGACCGCATTCTCATCCTCGACGGCGCTATGGGCACCATGATCCAGCAGTACGGATTGCGCGAAGAAGACTTCCGCGGATGCCTGTTTGCTAAACACGAAACAGACCTGAAGGGCTGCAACGACGTGCTCTCGCTCACCGCTCCCTTCGTCATCCGCGACATCCATCGCAAATACCTGGCAGCCGGTGCCGACATCATCGAGACCAACACCTTCAATGCCCAGCGCATCTCCATGGGCGACTATGGACTGGCAGACCACTGCCGCGACATCAACCTCGCTGCCGCCCGTCTGGCCCGCCAGTGTGCCGATGAATTCTCTACCACTACTCCTGCGGGTTCTCCCGCGGGTTCTCCCGCAGGCTCTCCCGCAGGCTCTCCCGCTGCCCCCAAGCCTCGTTTCGTGGCCGGCAGCATAGGCCCCACCAGTCGCACCACATCGGTGGCCACCAGTGGCGAACCGCTGAGCAAGGACGAGCTCCGTGCCGCCTATGCCGAACAGATAGAGGCACTGCGTGATGGTGGCGTGGATGTTCTGCTGATAGAGACCATCTTCGATGTAGAGAACGCCCGCATTGCCATGGAGGAAGCCCAGCGGGTGGCACCCGAGTTGCCCGTTATGCTCAGTTTCTCCGTCTCTACCCCAGATGGCCACAACATGTTGGGACAAGACATCATCGCATTCTTGGAAGGACTCGACGTGAAGCCATTGTCTGTTGGTATCAACTGTGTGGCAGACGTACGGCAGATGTCACCACTGGTTATGCGGTTAGCCAACCTCGGCACAAGGGTGAGTTTCTACCCCAATGCCGGCATGCCCGATGGACAGGGCCGTTACAGCAAAACGCCAGAGAGCCTCTTAGCCGACGTGTGGCCCCTGCTCGAAGGGCACCGTCTGAACATCATCGGTGGCTGCTGTGGCACCACCGACGCCCACATCCGCATGTTTGCAAAGGCTGTAGAACCCGTGACAGGCATCTATCTCTCGCCGCTGGAACCAGGAAAGCAGGCGAGCCTGGTGATTCCAGACCTTCTGGATATTCCGGAAAAACCGGACATTCCGGAAAGTCCGGAAAGTCCGGACATACCGGCTACTCCGAAGACAGCTGCTGCCGAGCGGCTCTTCCAGGCCATCTTGGGAGGCAAGAGCGACGACGCTGCCGCTGCCACCCGCGATGCCATGGCACAGCAGATAGCTCCCCAAGACCTCATCAACGGACAGATGATCCGCGCCATGAGCGAGGTGGGCCAGCGATTCCAGGACGGCAAGGCCTTCGTTCCCCAGCTGCTGATGGCTGGTCGCGCCATGAAGGCCGCCCTCGAACTGCTCAAGCCGATGATGGCCGGCAGTGCCTCCACCTCTCTGGGCAAGGTGCTGATAGGCACCGTGAAGGGCGACCTCCACGACATCGGCAAGAATCTGGTGGCCTCGATGCTCGAAGGCTGCGGCTTCGAGGTGGTCAACATCGGCATTGATGTGTCGGCAGACACCTTCATCGACGAGATCAAGAAGAACCAGCCCGACATTCTGTGCATGTCGGCGCTGCTCACCACCACGATGGGATATATGAAAGAGGTGATAGATGCCCTGGAGGCTGCCGGCATCCGCCAGCAGGTGAAGGTGATGGTGGGTGGTGCCCCTGTCACACAGGGCTTTGCCGACGAAATAGGTGCCGACGGCTACAGCGACAATGCCAACAGTGCCGTCACCGTGGCCAAGCAGCTGCTTGGAAAATTGTAAGCAACAGGCAGCGACATTGCAGGCAGCATTGCAGGCAGCATCGCAGGCAGCATCGCAGGCAACATTGCAGGCAACATTCAGGTGACCATCACTTTTCTGGATAAAAAGTTTGGTGGTTTGGAAACAAGTTTGTACCTTTGTGGGCAAATCTGAAACAATGTATATCGCCGTAGCAGGAAATATCGGTAGTGGAAAGTCGACCCTCACACGTCTGCTGGCCCGTCATTACGGATGGGAGGCACGTTTTGAGGCAGTAGACCACAACCCCTATCTGGAGGACTACTATCGTGACATTCACCGATGGTCGTTCAATCTGGAGGTGTACTTTCTGAAGGAGCGCTTCCGCGACCTGATAGACATCTCGCAGGCCGACCACACCATCATCCAGGACCGTACCATCTATGAGGGGGTGTATGTGTTCATGCAGAACAACAAGGCGATGGGCCATCTGAGCGACCGCGACTACGACACCTACATGGAGCTGTTTGAGCAAATGATGAGCGTGGTGCGCCAGCCCGACCTGATGATCTATCTGAAAGCCTCGGTGCCCCACCTGGTGGGCAATATCCAGAAGCGGGGCCGCGGCTATGAACAAACCATGCAGTTGGAATATCTGGAAAACCTGAACCGCCGCTACGACGACTTTATATACAATAGGTATAAAGGCAAGGTGATGACCATCGACAAAGACGGCCTCGACTTTCTGAACAACAGCAAGGACCTCGCCAAAATTGTAGACCGCATAGACTCCACCCTCTTCGGACTCTTCCCTTAACAACTCTCCATTCTCAACTCTCAATTTTCAATTATTATGCACATCGCAATAGCAGGAAACATAGGCAGTGGCAAGACCACACTGACCAAGATGCTGGCCCACCGCTACGGCTGGACGCCAAGATTTGAACCCGTGGACAACAATCCCTATCTGTCGGACTTCTATGCCGACATGCCCCGTTGGTCGTTCAATCTGCAGATATACTTTCTGAACAAGCGCTTCAAGGAGGTGGTGGAAATCAGCCAGTCGCAGGACACCATCATCCAAGACCGCACCATCTTCGAGGATGCCTGCATCTTCGCCCCCAACCTGCACGGACAGGGCATGATGAGCGACAGAGACTTCAACAACTATAAAGACCTTTTCGACCTGATGATGTCGCTGGTGAAGCTGCCCGACCTGATGATCTACATACGCGCCTCCATACCTACGCTGGTGGCACAGATTCAGAAGCGTGGCCGCGAATACGAGCAGACCATGCGTCTGGACTACCTGAAGGGTCTGGAAGAGCGCTACGAAGAGTGGATTGCCAGCTACAAGGGTCAGTTGATTATCATCGAGGGCGACACCTGTAAGTTTGGCGACAACCCAGAGGCCTTCAAGCAGGTGACCGATATGATTGACGCCAAGCTTTATGGCCTATTCCCGATGGAGTAGAGGCAAGAGGCGAGAAGAAGAGGCAAGAAAAAGAGGTTAGAAGAAGGAGGTTAGCGACGACGGCGGCGACTCTTTCCTTTGTGGCGACGAGCTGTGCTCGACTTGCGCACATAGCGGCTCTTGGCCGACTTGCGCACCACAGGGCGAGCCACTGAGTCGTGCCAGGTGACACACTCCTGCGCCGTCATGAATGGGGCCGTGTCCGATGGATAGCGCTCGCAATACTTCAAGATGGCGTAATAGTCGAAATGACGCTTCTGATGGTTGTCGTAGAACCATATCTCTATCGACGGTGTGGCCGTAGAGATCATCACGATATCCCTATCAAATCCCACATACCAACGGGCAAAGGCATGGTCACGCACCGTTGACTCCCAGTCAGGGGCATGATAGTGATGGCGCATCCATTTCATCAGGTTCTTGTAGTCGTCGCGCAGCGAGTGGCCTTGCTGCTGTTTCGTGGTAAGCACGATGCGGCTGACAGCCGATGAATCCTTCGACGGATAGACGGTGAGCCACACATCCAGTCCGGCCACACGTCCAGAGAGTTCGTGGTCGCTCTCCTGTTGTAGCCCTCGGTTGCGCAACTCCTGCACCAGCGAGTCGGCCCGCATGTCCAGAGGAAGATCGAGAAAACGTGTGTGCTCCTGTGCCCTGCCAAGGGTGGCGGCAAACAGGAAAAGTGCTATGATAATGGCCTTGTGATGTCTCATGAAACATAAAATTTCTGCAAAAGTACAAAATAAATATCAATAATGAATGATGTATTAAGAATTATTTTGTATCTTTGTAGCTCAAATCAACAACAAACATGACACAAGGAAGACCACAGATAGCCATCATTGATGCCAATACGCTGGCCGTAATGGGTCTGAAACAGATGCTGCAGAGCGTTATGCCCATCGTTGCGGTCGACGCCTTTGGCAGCTTTAGCGAACTCTCGACCCACGATGCCGACCATTATGTGCACTACTTCGTGTCCATGGAGATACTGCTCTCGCATCGGTCTTTCTTCAGCGAGCGACGCCGCAAGACCATTGTCCTGACGCTGTCGCTGTCGGACACTTCTCTGCTGAGCGAATTCCACAGTCTTTGCATCAACCAACCCGAGGCGCAATTGGTTCGTCAGCTGCTCCTGCTATACCAGCACGCCCATAGCAATGGCCGTAACCAGCCGCCCATGCCGGCTGTGGCACAGCAGAAGATTCTGACCGACCGCGAGATAGAGGTGATGACGCTCATCGTTCAAGGGTTCATCAACAAAGAGATTGCCGACCGGCTGCACATCGGCCTGTCTACGGTGATCACCCACCGCAAGAACATCATGAACAAGTTGGGCATGAAAAGCATCTCTGCACTCACCATCTATGCTGTAACCCATGGCTATGTAAACATCAACAAAATATGAGAAAGATTATCGTTACCGTGG
>Ga0326514_10001591_pt1 | contig 14739 bp, 3 predicted proteins | sample 3_2548_0518_D_FD_203653 | JGI IMG/M metagenome (GOLD analysis project Ga0326514, IMG submission 203653) | Bovine rumen microbial communities from UC Davis, California, United States - 3_2548_0518 | ecosystem: Host-associated > Mammals > Digestive system > Stomach > Rumen | place: USA: California...
CCACGATATTTATTATTTTTAACTGCGCTAATTGTTGTATTGCTTAAGATGAAGTTTAAAGCACTCTTTCCGAGATCAGATTCGTTTGATGTCATTGGAAGTAAAATATCGCCGATAACACCAGTATATTGCTCTAAAATATATTGAACACGTTTTGGTGACCAATCAGGATTAATTTTAGCAATAGCAATTGCAATATTTGATGTTGTTGTATCGTATCTTTCGTTTGGTCTCTTGTTTAAATCGCTTTGTTTATCAATTGTTCCACCGTACCAAGTTAAATTACGTTTTACATCGCTAATTGGCGTGAAGATTGTTCTTAAACCATTGGATAAATCAACAGGAGACAAACTAGATTGGAAAGTTGCCATAAAAGCATCAGCGCTTTCTTTTACATCAGCTCTGCCAGCTGAAACATTAATAATTTGTCTACCTAGTGAAGCAACAACACCTAAAATGTGACCTTTAGGGATCTTGATGAAATTGCCGTTTGATACAGGTATTAAATAATAGTTCTCTTTTGTATATTCAGGTACTGCCTGATAATCTTCGTTATTCCAGTTAAGTAATTCTTCAAGCAAATCAGGAAGCATACCTAAAATAAGCATTTTAATTAATAATGCGACTAAAGATTCAACGTCTTTAGGGTGCATAATGATATTCGCTGCTTTACAGAAACCTTGTACTTGAGCATTTAAGAAAGGAATAATAGTTCTGTTTAAGACCTTAGTGATTGTACCACCACGAGAGAAATCTGTTGTGATATTGGCTGAATCGTATAAAGCTAAAGATATTGCTTCGTTTGGACTAACACCATTATCAATATAACGTTGATATGAAAGCTTAAATTCTGTGAAACGTGGCATTAATTCGATGAGTTCGTTTGCTTCAGGAATGATGTTAATCAACTTATTTGAAGTTCTTTCGTTATTAACGTATTTAACTATTTCGTTTTGTAAGTCTAAAGCATTTTCCATATCAAATAATGATCCAGATTTACCGCCATAATTTAAGAATGTTTTCCAAAGATATGAATTACCTGATAAAGCTTCTTTCCAAGATTTTGGTATTTCACGAATAAATTTAAGCGATCCGTTTTTAGTTGTGAATATTGCGTCACTAAAGTCTCTAATAGCGTTAGTGAACATAAAGAATGGGTTCCAGCTAGTAACGACTTTTTTATAGAAATTATTAATATTACCGATTTGGAATTTTTTCATCAATTTTTCAAGATTAACAATTGTATCTCCTAAACCAGTTCTAATACCAGCCATTGCTTGATCGGATAAAGCAGCCTTCTTGGTTGTTATTGTTCCGTCAGAGTTCTTGATGTTGTAGTAAATCTCATTATTATCGGTTTCTGCTTCAGTTAAGGCATCTAAATAAGATATATCGTTAGCGTTTGTAACTCTTTCTTTGCTCCAACCTCTATCGAGTTGTATGTATTCAGACTTGACGTCTTTGTTTTCTGGAAGTTGAGATAATCTATCAAATTCTCCAAAGACTTGGTTGTAAGTTGCCTTTTTAATTACATTACTTAATTGATTGTAAAGAGAAGAAAGCATTGGTTGAATAACTTCGCTACTACCTTTTCTGTTTTTAATGAGTTTATAATCTGTTGCTTTACCACGAGCCATGTCGCTTGAATAGATTTTTTCTCTTGGAATTGGTACATAGTTAGGGAATAAATCGTTATAAAAATCGGCTTCTTCTTGTGTAAGAATATTATAAGCAATTGCTACGTTTTGAATGGCTCTTACGTGTTCTGTGATACCTTTATCAAACTCTTTTAAATAATCGCCATATCTTTTTTCTAATTGTTCGTTTTCGATTGTTAAACGTTCAACAGATGGTTGCTTAAATCTGCCTTTTAATGAAGATAGTTGTTTCTTATAAAATTCAATTATCTCTGGGTTTTCTTTTAAGGCTTGGCTGTAGTTGCTGTTTTCTTGTTCTTTATAATATCTTTCTGCTTGGTCAATGATAGTATCTAATTGTTCTTCCGTAACATCATTGATTGAGTCTGCTAAATTGCTTTCAACTAAACGGTCAAAGTAATTTGAGTCTTCTGTTCCATCTTCGTTTTTAATTGAGAAAAGTTTGCGAATATTGTAAAACTCTGTTGTGTTTTTGAACTTGGTTGCCTCAATTGTTTTGCCAAATACAGATTTAATAGTATATGAACGAATTGCATTTTCAATGTTCACTTTGATCTTTTCAATTTCTGCTTGGCTATAATCTTTAAAGTTATCTTTAAATCTAGAGCCTTTAAAATCTTCTCTGACAGCTTTAATTAAATCACTAATTGTTAATTCTTCATTTGTTTTGTTTACTTCTACGTTGAAGTTTAAAAGAGATTTTAAAATATCAATTTGAGCTTTTTCAGGAACTTTACCATTTTGAGTTAGATCAACTCTACCGATTGCTTGAATCATCAATTTTTTTGCAGCATTAACACTATCAATTTGTAATTTGTTGTATTTGTAAAGCGAAAATATTCTTGTTAAATAATTTCTAATTGCAGAATTTTTAGCTTTTCTTCCGTGCATCTTGGAATTTAATATGGCAGAAATTTCTTCATCCATATAAATTGATTTATCGCCGTTTTTATTTAAATCATTAATAACGTTTTCAATTATCCTAAAAGTTTCTGCTAAAGACTTTGATTTCTTTTGGAAACCGTTTTCGTCCAAAATTGGAACTAAATTGCCTTCTTGGTCAACTTGATATAATGGAATACCGTTAGTTGTCCACATAGTTAAAATATTGCCTGCTCTTCTCAAAGCGGCGACTCTTCTTTCTGCTTCTTCAAAATTCAAACCAAAATCTCTAAATGCGTTTCTTAAAGCGGCTTGAGCATTAGTAAACATAATTTGTAATTTTGTTAAGAGATGCTTTTTGCTTTCTTTTTGAACTGCATTTGTTTGAGCAACTTTCATCTCCATATCGGCAGGAGTTTTTGCTTCTACAGGCTCGTTTTTATCAGTTATATAACCATGTTCTTTTATAAGCTTTTCAACGTCTTCTTTAGACATTTGTTGAGCAGTGGATTCTAAAACAATTGCTTCATTTGTTGCTTCGTTATCAGTAATAGCAACTTCTTGAGTTGAAGCATAAGCAACCATTCCAGCAAAATATGATTCTTTGTCAACTTGAGTGAACTCGATGACAGGCATATAAACTTGTTTTTCTGCATCATATTTAAATGTTTGGTTGATATTAGTAGTCGTGCCGTTTGCAAATTTAATTTTTGCACCCTTGTATGCGTTATCATCTACCGAAACATTTGTGCTTGATGTCAATAACAATGGGCTGATTTCGTTTAAAGTTTTTCCACTTTCACCTAATGCAGACTTCCATTTTTCAATAGCTTTTTGCAAGAACTTTTGCTTTCTAACAATTTCATCGTATTTTCTAATAGCACGATACCATCTGTTGTTGTCAAAATTCTTATAATATATGTTGCCTGATTGGTTGATGTAAAAATATTGTCTGCCTTTATAATTAAAGGAGAAACCGTATTTACTTGGCATAGTGATTTTGCCATTTTCACTACGAGCAATACTCTTAAGATATTTAACTTCGGATCTAACTACATTTGTTCTTCTCTTATTTTTAACAGCTTCTTGAATATTAGCTTTAACTGCTTTTGCTTTAGAAGATTTTTCCTTGATGTTAGAAAGCACTTCTTCTTTCTCTTTTAAAGTTTTTTCGAGTTTAGCATTTTCTTTTTCCAACGCTTTTATTTTAGTAGCGTTAGTTTCTTTGTATTTGCTTAATACTTTTAAATCTACTTTTTGTTTAGCGTTTTCTTTCTTTAAGGTGTCAATATTATCTTCTAAATCTTTAATAGTTTCTTCTGCTTTTAACAAACCAGCAACTGCTTCTGCTGTTTGTGTTTGCATGTTATTAACTTGAACTAAAACATTTTCAAGCTCTGATTCATCAACAGCTTCAACAGTTTTGGTGCCTTTCATAGCATCAGCATTTAATCTATCGTATGAGGCTTTTAAAGCAACACCTAAAGCACGAGAATCAGCGCTCTTTAAATCGAGTTTAGTCATTTTTGTGTCTTTTAATATGTTGCTTGTGCTTTTAGGAGGCGTTTGAGTTGTGTAAACAGAGACACCATCAAAAGGAACCCTTGTTGTTCTATTAGGAACGTAAGTAAAGAAATAAAGCATCTCTGTATCTAATCCCTTTGCATCGTGATGATTAAAATTACCGAATTTTGATTGAGCAATTAAATTATATTTTGCTAAGCCTTTTGCGATGCTGTTATATTCTGCTAAGTTTGTTATTCTTAAGGCGACGACAAAAGATGAAGATTTCTTTCTTTGCTTGCTAAAAAATTCTCCAATTTTATCTGCTAATAAATCTGTATTATTGCTTCTAAAAGCAGTATCAATTATATATGTATCACCTTGATATGTATTGTTAAAGACATTAAATCTATTTTGTTTTATGACTGAAAACCCTGCAAAATCCCCATCTTTTTCATAAATATAGTAGTCCTTGCTTTCAAAAGCAGAATTTCTCTTTTGATCCTCAATAAAACTCATTGACTCATATCTATTAAACATATTGTCGGTTTTAAAAGCTTGCTCATATTGTTCTTTGGAAAGCTTGTTCTTCTTTGCTTTCTTATAAACTTCATCAAGTTCATCAAATTGCGATACAGCATGTCTTTGACTCCGTTTTTTGAGTGAGTCGGTTACTAATTTTCTTAAGCTTTCAGGCGCTGTTATTTGTTTGCCTTGGACTCTAGCTTTTCCAAACAACAACAAAGATATATTGCTTTGAGTAGCATAGATATCTTCAACTTTAGATTCAAGAGCATCAAAGTCAACATTTAAGTTATTAAATGCTCCTTCTAATTCAACATACTTTTCTTCAAGATTAGTTGTTTCTCCTTCGTTATTTGTGACTTCAGATGACGTCCTGTTTTTGTTAATAAGGTCATTTAGTTCTTCAATAGTTTTTCTGATTGATGCCAAACCAACATATTTTATCCTTAATTTATTCCGCTCTCTTTCAAGTTTGCCATAATTATAGTTTGCAAATTTTTCTCTGCTTTCGTTTGCTTCTTTGAACAAATCATTAAAATAATCGTTAGCTGAATTAACATACTTTACAATGAAATCTACATCATCTTCGGACATATCCTTAAAATCTGCATAATAAAGATCGTGGAATTTGCTTTGTGCTTTCTTGCTAATCGCATCCACTTCTTCAAGTTTTGTTTCTTGTGGTTTCGTTTTAATTTCTTTTGGTTTTTCTTGCTTTACTTCTTCTTGTTGAACTGCCTCTTGAGCTCTTAGACTTTGAATAGCAGAAATACGGTCGTCATATTGTTCCTTAAAACTATTTAAATACTCCTGAAGTTCTTCAAGATTGCTGTAATCTGGATCATCTTCGTATTCGCCACTTTCTATTGCGCTAACAAAATCATCAACACTCTCAGATAAATATCCAACAAAACCATTAATATAATTAAGTTTCGCTTCTTCTTCATCTAAGTCATAGTCGTCATTAAATGAGTAGTCGACATCATCAGGAATTAAGTCTTCTAAAGCGGCTAAGATTTTTTCTGCTCTTCTTTCGGCTTTATTAATATCTTTCTTATAGATATTGCCATCGTCAGTTGTTTCTCTTTCTTCAATAGTTTTAATTAGGTCATAAACAGGTGCACCAATGTCATCTGCGTGTTCTTTTTTCATTTCAACAATTCTATCTGTTTCGTTTGAAATGACTTTTTCACTTTTTCTAATATCAGGATCATCTGTAGGATAGTAATTATTAACATTTTTAATTTGATTGCTGTTAAAAGCGATTGCAATAGAAGTCATCTCTCTTCTTACTTTGCCACCACCCATATCAAAAACATTATTAATTATTACGCCATCATATCCATCTTTGTAGGCTTGAGCAACAATTACTCTGGTAGTCTTTCCGTTTCTAGAAAACTCCATATATACTTGACTTATTAAATCGGTCAATATATCATTAGGAATCTCGCCTTTACCCCAGCCATCATCATGATCAGATTCTACCAAAAATTTTTTGCCATTAAATTGGGCGGAAATTGTCCAGTATTTTTCAAGTAAATCGTCTTCGCTCCTTTCTTCTGCTAAAGACACATTTTCAAAGCCAACAATTTTTAAATAATCCTCTAATACTTGCGAAAACGGCGCTTGTATAAATGAATCTAATATTTCGCCTTCCTCGGTCATATACCCTTTCTTAATACGATATTCGTCCCATTTAGTTAAAAGATTGCCTGAATTATAATTAGCAATAAGCTCTTTTACTGGTTCAGGTGGCTTGGCTCCGATATTATCCCAATTTTCGCCCTCTGCATCTATAATCAAAGGGTTCTTCAAATCTAGATAAACTTGGTATTGTACTTGACCAACGGTATTGTTACGTGTATACGACCTAGCAACATTTGGTGATAATGCAAAATAAAATCCACGTTGAAGTTCCCCATCAAAAACGTCATTAAAGTTTTCATCAAATATAGTAAATCCATAAGCGTTAGAGCCGTGATACCATTTGTTAAGTTTGTTTTCTTTGTTTCTGGCTTTACTAGTGTCAAATTTATTCTGTTGTCCAAAAGAAAGTTTTGCTCCTGAAGCATCTGTTTCATCAGAAAAAGTATCTGGTAATTTTAAATTATTTCTTGTAGCCTTTATTTTATCTATTATTAGTGCAAAGTTCTCACGAATGCTCAATGCAAGGTCATACAGATTAAAACTAGACTCATAAAATGTGTCTGCGCTTTCCTCAGCATCTTCGTATTCATCGCTTTCTATTATTTGCAAACCGTCTTGTATCACATACGCTTCCGCATATAAGCGTCTCCACATGGCTTCTGCAAAATCTAATTGGTCTTTTGTTAATGATTCAAAGTATAAATTAAATGCGTTAATTGTGTTTTTTAAATTTTGAGGCAATCTTTCATAATCCACATTCGCTAAAGTAAAATAACTATCGAAAAGCCTTACTGGTAATGGTATTTTTTCATTAATCTGATTTAGAATTGAGGAACTTCTATTATCTAAACCTTGAGCAAGTCTCCTTCCAACTTTCATTTTTGTCGAATTAGACATACCTAAGTCATATTTAATTAACCTTTTAAAATCGGAGACACTTTCATATAAGTCTTTTACTAATCTATGAAATTTAATGAAAACATCGTTTTCCCATAGAGCATCCATTTTCTTCTCAACGGCTTCCGAAACACCATATTCGTTTACCTTTTCGCTCATTCTTTGTTGTCTTTGAAGTCTTAATTTCCCTTCGATAAGTTTTTCACGAGCATTATTAACAGCAGTTTTAACTTCTTTCAAAAACTCATTAGACGTTTTTGTTTTGTCCATTTTTAAAGCCATTTGGTTAATTAATCTATTGAGTTTGTTATTAGCTAAAAATTCTTTTAAAAGTCTTTCTGAAGTATATCTTTTGTTGCTATAGAAAAGGTGTTCTAAATAATGTGCGACAATTTCAGAATCATCTTCCCTCGCCTCTTGAGTCATAAATTCTTTATAATCATTAAACCGTCCTGTAAGTCTAATTTTTTTAGCCCATCTTTGAACGTCTTTTTGATTTAAGCCGTCTAAAATAATATGTGAAATATATTCATGAGCAAAAATAGCCGCTGACTCTTGGTTTTCACTATTTAAATATATTGTATTTGTTCTTGCGTTATATGCACCATCAACAACATTTTTACTATTTGTAATTTTCTTGAGTTCTTCAGGAGAGACAAATTTGATGGTGGATCTAATATTTGTTTCATCAAATAAATTTGAAGCAATTTGCCTAACTACCATTTGTTTTACTGTTGTGTCTTTAGACAAATTATCAATTGCGTTTGTAAACGCACTATTTAAACTGCCGTCGTCATTCAAGTTAATTTCACTGATGTCATCAACAAAAGCACGTAAACTTTGAGCAATCTTTGCTTTGTCGCTTACGCTTTCAACCTTAACTAATTCATCAAGGCTTTTAATTATGTCATCTTTCAATTCGATAATTGATTTTTCACTCTTAATTGCTTTATTTTTGGACAAATCGATATAATCTTGTAAATTGTTTTTTAAAGATTGAATGTTAGATGCTGTTTTAACACCTGTTGAGGTTTCGAAAATTCCACCATAAAATTCATCTAAAATTGCTCTAGAATAGTTAGTTTCAAAAGCATCTCTCATTCGCTCATTATATTGAATTTGTTGGTCATAAAGTTTAATCGCTCTATCGTAAATATTTATTTGTGCTGGATCACTGCTGTTTGCGATATAATTTTGAAATTGTTGTTTAGCTGCGTTTAAAAGAGCATTACGTTTATCATAATATTCACTAACAGATGTCTTTGCTAACCTTTGGAATAACTTTGCTTTTTGCTTATCGTTAAGTTTATTAATATACTTGTTATATTTTTCAATTTTCTTTTGCTCTTGCTCAATTAAGGCGGTTGCTTCTTCAGAAGTCAAGACTTGACCTTTCTTTTTATTTAAAGCTTCTTGGAAATCTTGTTGAATTTCTTCTGCCATAGTTCCTGCTTGTATTGCATTATAGTTTAGCCCATAGTGAGAAACCATTGTTCCTCCGCCAATAAGACCAGCAGAAATTCCACCAGATAAGAAAGATTCTAAAAGACCTAAAGCTCCTTCAGGTGTGGCAAGTTCTTTATAATTTGATTCAATATCGCCTTTATATACAGACTTGATTAATGGATTTAAAAGGTCAGAAAAAACTTCTTCGAGACCTTCTTCAATAAACTCACTAGTAAGTCTTTTGCCAACGCCACCAATAGCAACTTGTCCTAAAGCACCTCCGACTGTATTTGGAAGTAATTTTATTGCGTTGCCTGCAGAATCTTTAAAAATGCTACCGATTTTATTTAATGGAGCCTCTAATGCGTATTCTGATAAGGCTTCAACACCACCAGCAAGAGCACCATAAGCTAATGCTTGATTAAGTGTTGCACCATCTTTTAATGCTTCGTCAACACCGTGACCTCCAGCAGATAAACTCATTGTGCCAACAGAAACTGCTTTAGCAATTGCGTTTGCATTATTTGCTATAAAAGGCACGGATGATCCTGCTGCTGCGCCTCCAGTTATTCCGCCTAATGCAATTGAAGGCAATTGATTACCAATTGAATATTCTAATCCACTTACAAAATTATAAGTTTCTTCGCCAAAAAGTTGCTGTTTCCAGTTATTTTCTTGCAAAGTGTTTTCAAATGCGGTCTTTCCGTTTTCGCCTTCGCTAAAATCATATAAGCCATCTAAGCCTATACCCCATAACTTATTTTCCCAAATAGCACCTGCTTGTGCGGCTCTACTAGACCAATCGTATTCGATTGCTTGCTTTGCCCAAGTATCATCAATTCCAAATGCTGATCCAATAGCACCAATTCCACCAATTAAGAAATCACCAATGCCTTCAAAAAAGCCAAAGAAACCTTTGTTAATTTGATAAGCCCAGTCGATTAAGTTATATCTAAACTTATCCCAACCGTTAATTTCCTTTTGAGCATCGTTGACAACTTCTTCAACAGTCTTAGGTTGATTGTTATCTAAAGTGTTTTGTAAACGATTTAATAACGCTTTTGTATCTGCTTCAGGATTGCTTTCAAGCATTTTGTCTTCCATAAAAGCATCATAATATGCTTCATCAGAAAGAGAGGCACTTGTCGTGTCTCCGCCCATTTGCTTCATTCGAAGCCTTCTAAAATATTCAGCGTTACTTATTGTATTTGGCATGGATTAATTAAAGAAATATTCCCCTAATGTTCGTTCAAATTTTGGATTAGATTTTGCTCCTATAATGCCTGTAAAACGCAAATTTCTATTTTGTCTTGCTAGTTCCTCTGCTTGGTTTCTATTCATTGTGTAGAATTTGCCGTTTTTATAATAAATAAATACTTGAGATCCTGCTTTAGCTCCATGTCTGCTATTAGTTAATAGAGCGACATCTCCGTCTTTGATTTCTCCGTTATTTACCATACTTCTATAAGTGTCGAGTTCGTTCTTGACACCCCAAGAACCATCACCTAAAGCAATTGAAGCGTCATTACCTCTGTCATAACCTGTGACATTATAAAGTTCATCGATAGAATTATGGACTCCGCCTTGGATTGGGTTATTTTGTTGATTGATAAAGTCTTCAAGTCTTGCTCTATCATCAGCATTTAAATTCATAATATAATTAGAGTTTTCGTTAATTGCATATTGCCCATTATTATTTGAAATTAAGCCATTACGAATGAGAGGATCTAAATTGCCGTTTTGGTTTGCTAAATCTAAATTAGTATTCAAAAAACTAGAAGCATCTGCTTGGTTTTGCTCGTATTCTTGTCTGTTTAAATCTGACAAAGAAGCAAAATAATCGTTATCTAAATTTGCTTGAGCACCTAAGTAAGCATTGGTTGTATTTGTATATGCGCTGGCTCCATAACCTGTTCCAGCAAAGCCTTGAGCTTGTAAGCTCGCTTGTGTATTTCTGACAGCATTTGCTTCAGCGTTTGCTAAAGCGATTGATTTATTAAATTTTTCTTGTTCTAACAATTTTCTTTGCTCTTCAAAATATGATGAATTGCTTGGCATATATAGTCCTCCATATTAAAAACTCTAATAATATTGTATATTATTAGAGCTAAAATGCAAACTTTTACTTGACAATTTTGAAAAAATATTTAAGAGATTTACCTTCTTTTGCGTCTTTATCCTCCTTTAATCCGCTTATCTTTGCTTATATCTGAATCTTCGCCTTTAAAAAGTTTCATAAAGTTAAGCCAAATTCATAATCTCTGCCTTTAATTCATCTAAATATGAAAGGGGCATTTGCTTGTCATGAATTTTTTGTATTTTTTGTTTTTGATCAGCAGTTAAAGTTAATGAATTGTTCTTAAAAATATAAGTTAGATATGCTATGTGATACGTGTTTTTATGACAATACGATAAATCTGTTTGTCTATTTTTAATCACTATATTAAATATTGAAGCGTTGTTAGCGGCTAAATATTTTAAGAACTCAATATATTCTTCTCTATGATTTAAAACATGAAATGTAATAGGAAAGGCTTGTTTAATAATGTCTATATCATATTGATAAAGAACCGAATAAATCCTAACTGCATTAATGGACGTTTTATAGTCTTCTTCAAAATTAAAATATCTATTTAAAACTGCAGATGAGGCATAAAAATAATCAATGTGATTTTCTTTGTCTGTTCTTAACTGAAAACCATCTTTGCTTTCGTCAAAAACAAAATAATCTGCATCAATTCCGTTGTTTAAGTTCAATAAACTTGAACCCACTAAATATTCTTTTTTATTCATAATTAATAACACCCATATAATTCGTAAGTTATACTATTTCCAGTTACAATGCCAATTAACGTAAAATCAAAATATCCATCATTATGTGTACCTATATTACCCTCTTGAAAAATAGTTACATCCCAATTTGAGCTTCTACTAAGCCCTAAATCTAAATGTCCAATTTCTAATTGATCATTACCACTATAGCTTGTGCTTAATTCAATAATGAACATTTGTTGTGTACCAGTAAAATTTGGAAGTGTTATCTCTGAATCATAGCTCTCTGAAAGTTGAACCCCCATTTGATAAGTTCTTATATCTGTACCATTAAATAATGACATTTGAATAGCATTGACATCTATACCTGATGTTTCTGTCGATAAGTTTTCTGTATAAAAATGTAAATGCAAAGGGTTAGTATCATAATTATAACTACTAGATAAAGATACTGTTTCAGAATTAAGTAATGGTCTGTTATATGTAGAAGATGCAAGTTTTGTAGCAATAACACTTGAAGAACCCCCTGAACCTTGATAGGTTCCAGTAACACCAAAAATAGACACGCCTTTTTTTATATTAGAAGCAACTAAGTTTGAGTCACCACTAACAGCAATTCTTGGAGCATTACTAGCAGGTGTTGGGAAATATCCACTTGTTGAAGCATATACATATTTAGTTGATGTACTTGGAGTTACGGTAACTAAAGTATCTCCAGTTGGTGCTGTAGTTGAACTTGTTAAGGCAACTCGTGGTAATCTTCCTACAACAACACTTGAATCTGTTGCACTACCACTACTAAACCAACCAGATGTTCCAGCAGTCAATGTTCCTGTTAATGAAGTTGTAATTGAATAATAACCACTTGAATAACTACCCATTGTTGGTGCTGTTGTTGATTTGTCGGTAATTGCTAAAGAATACGAAGACGCACTTCTAACAGTTGCGGTTGCATAGGCAGCGACGTTTGTTGAAGAACTTGTAGTAAGTTGAATATTACCGCTAGGATTTTGAGCCGTGTAATATAAATCAGAAGGATACCAGCCAGCACTAACTTTTAATTGTTTACCAAAATTAACCGTTCCAGATGAAGTTCCTCCACTTGTATTGTTAGTAATTGCACCTTTTGCAATTTCAGTAGAACCACTAACAGTTATTGTTCCTGCTGTACCACTACTTACCCATCCTGCAGAAACAGATGGAGTAACATTTTGAGTTTTTGATACTGTAACATAATATTTATTATCAGTGTTTATTGTAGGAGCACTTGGATTTGCTGTAATTGTTGTTGCTGGTGTTGTAGCAGAACCATCTTTTACTTTATAATTGACTGCAGTGCCATTACTAATAGAACTAATCCATCCTGCAGTTCCAACAGTTGCTTTTGGAGTAACGGAGAAGTATTGATTATTCATTGCAGTTGTACTTGACAATGCTGATGAAGAACCACTAACAGTAGCACTTGGAGTTGCACTACCGCCCTTAACAGTTGCAGTTGCATAACTTGCTACATTAGTACTACTTGATTGAGTTAATTGTATATTGCCACTTGGACTTTGAGCAGTATAATATGAGTCACTTGGATAATATCCTGCTCCAATTTTTATTTGATTACCAAAGTTAACTGTACCACTTGACGTGCCACCACTAGTGTTATTTGTAATTGTTCCTGCAGCAATTTTACCAACTTGAGTAGCAGTGCTTGCTTGTACTGCACCTGATGATGAGAACCACCCTGCAGTGCCTGCACTTATTGTGCCTTTAACTTTTGCATTAACTGGGTAATAACCACTTGATAATGTGCCAAGACTTACTGTATCAGTAACAGCACTTCCTGTCATGGTATAAGTTGAAGCACTTCTTACTGTTGCGGTTGCATAGTTAGAAACATCAGTATTTGCACTTGTAGTAAGTTGTATATTTCCAGTTGGTGCAACCCTAAGATAATAAATCATATCTGGAAAATCTTGTGGATCAATTAAATGCTCAGCATCATAATTATACCCATATACATGTCTTAAAGCATGAGCAACATTAGTTAAAAAATCTGTTAAATTATCATCTTGTGCCATATTTTACTCCTATACTGGTGTGTTAAGTGCTGTTGTAATAGCATTAGCAATTGCGTTATTTACATAACTTTCTGTAGCATAAGTACCTTTCGCTTGGTATTTATCAGATAATGCTGTACCTGCTTCACTGATAGAACCTGCGACTGTTAAATCGCCTTTCATTTTGATTCCAGCCCATGATTGTAAAATAACAAATGCTGCATTGTCTGCAGATGAAAGATCAGCACCTTTATCACAATCAAATACTGCAAAATTAAATCCACTATCACCTGAGTTTGCTAAAAATGCATTATCATCTGAAAGATAAAAAATACCAATATCAGCACCAGAAGTTGCACCAGAACGCATTTGTACTGGATTTGTACCAGTAGAAAATGTAAATGATGAACCATTAGGTCTAGAATTATCAGTACCATAATTTTTTAAAGCACCAACTTCACTAGCAGTATAACTTGGTTTAGTACTAGCTTTAGCCCAAGCATAAACATCAGATGCAGGCAAAGTTGTTGGATAAGCAGGCAAACTAATTACACCACTTGATGGATTATATGCTGTCGTGCCAACTTTTACTTGTGTTACTGTACCAATATTGCTTGTATATCCATTAGGATTGCTTGCTTGGTAAAAATATGAAGAATCATGTCCATCTAATTTATCGCTATCTGTTGCTTTAGCAGTTTTACCTAAATATTTATTAGCTAATGTTGTTTCACCTTCTGTTATAGAACCAGGAACTGTTAAATTACCACTAGCATCGAATGTAAATGTTTTAGCATTTGCATATCCATTTTGAACATTTGTAAGAAAGTATATATTATTATCAGAACCTAAATATAAAGTCTCTGTACCACCAGATACACCTGCACCATTAATAATAGAATCTGCAGACTCGCCAGCACCTATAACAACGGCTCCTCCACCACCTATAGAAATACCGTTACCATACGTATCACCAGTGTTATCAAGAAACTTAATCATTGTATAAGTTGCTTGACTACCTTGGAAGCTTATTTCTGGTATTGTATTGCCGTTCTTTTTAAATATGAGATTTCCAGTTAAAGTACCACCAGCAAGTTTCAAATACACGTCATCATAATTCCATGATGACTTTGTTGGAATCGTTGGTGTATTAGTTAAATTATTATAATTAAGATAATATGAACTATCTTGCCCATCTAATTTATCAGCGTCTGCTGCTTTGGCTGTTTTGTCTAATTTATTAGCAAGTAAAGCAGCAAGGTCAGTTGTTTGGGCGTAATCTTCAAGGAAAGCGTATACTTCGGCTATTGTATCAATCTTTGAAGCGTCACTACCATTCAAAACTGTAAAGATATTAT